>ERZ761603.17-NODE-17-length-177452-cov-25.996150_pt1 | contig 177452 bp, 143 predicted proteins | sample MGYA00511879_ERZ761603 | MGnify/ENA primary metagenome ERZ761603 (study PRJEB28899, sample SAMN02850040) | bioreactor sludge metagenome | biome: EBPR Sludge; feature: EBPR Bioreactor; material: flocular biomat | place: Australia: Thorneside Wastwater Treatment...
ACCACCGAGATCTACACTCTTTCCCTACACGACGCTCTTCCGATCTAGGAAAATGCAGAAAAGACAAAAAATAGTTTTTAACCAGAAGACACTGCTGTTTGAAACTATTCCATCAAAGCCATTTTACAAAAGATACAGTATCTACGGGTTCTCCATTATTTTGATTTCAATTCTATACTTCGGGTACAATAAAATAAATAAAAGCAACATCGATCAGTCTTTGATTGCAGAGATTAAAAAACTGGAAGAAAAATATTCAAAGCTGGACAATCAACTCAACCAATATTCGGCTCATTTGGATAAACTGCACAAGAAGGATGCTCAGTTGTATTCTGTTGTGATGGGAGTTGATCCTATTGATGAATCAATCTGGCAGGCAGGTACAGGTGGTAAGCATACCATTAAAACCAGATTGACCAACCTTTTAAACCTCAACATCAACCGCATTGAAGACAAGGCAAATAAACTCAATCACCAGCTTAACTTACAAAATAAGTCCTTGGACAGATTGTATCGCGATGCCATGGCACATGAAAAATTTCTCAAGTGTCTGCCAAGTATCAAGCCGGTGAAGGCAGAAGCATTGAATCGCGATGTAACCTTACTATCAGGTTTTGGGAGACGGCTGCATCCGATATTTAAAATTTGGAAAAAACATACAGGAATTGATTTTTCTTGTCCCAAGGGTACACAGATTGTAGCTTCCGGCGAGGGAACTGTGCTAAAAATCAATGGCAATGGACGAGGTTATGGCAAACATGTCATAATAGACCATGGTTATGGCTTCCAGACTCTGTATGCTCATATGTCTGAAATTACGGTTAAGGAAGGTCAGAAGGTAGAACGTGGAACCCCTCTGGGCAAGGTTGGCTCAACAGGTACAGCTACTGCGCCTCACTTACATTACGAAGTACATAAAAATGGAGAGCCTGTCAATCCTATTGACTATGTACTTGATGGCCTGTCAACCGAAGAATACAACCAAATGCTTAAACAAGCAGCTGTAGAAGGAAAATCAATGGATTAATCAGCCATTTTTCACTTCTTAATCGCTTGGTAAATTCTTTATCAGATCCTATTATAATCTGAAAGTAGGGTTTCTTGCTTTAAAATCAGCTATCATTTTTTGTTTTTGGTCTTCAAACTTAATTGCATTTTCAGACCCGGAAAAAACTATCCGGTGGTTTTTCATCCTGGCAATATCTTCAGCCTCCTTTAATATTTCTCGTTGGTATTCGTCAAAATATCCTTCGACGTACCGCTCCCAGATATATTTGACAGCAACTTCACCGGGATGAATCATATCCTCAGCATAAAACCGATAATCTCTCAATTCATCCATGACAATCTCAAAAGCGGGGAAATAGGATATCGTTTCCGGGAAAGCCTCACATAAAGACTTGGCGGCCAAAATTAAGGCAGCCTTACTTTGCTGGTTCTCAACAAATCCATCTCGAATATGTCTTACAGGGCTTATCGTCAGAATAATCCGAAGTCCGGGATTCACTTCCAGAACATTTTGAACCAAACGAATATATGAATCCACGATCTCATGTGGTTGAGCAAAGATCTTATTAAACAAGGCAGCCGGCTGTTTGTGACAATTGGCAACAACTCTTCCCGACTCTTTCAATCTGTAATAAAAAGCTGTTCCCCAGCTAATTATCATATAATTGGCGTTAGATAAATTTAATAGAAATTGATTCTTCTCTTTGTCTATCCTCCTCACCAATTCATCTTCATTTTCAGCATGCACAGAAGTATGATGCACCCAGGAAAAACTTATGCCATTATAGTTTAAAATATCATCCTGATTATGAGCAACCTTTTTGATGACATTTTCAATACTCAATGCAACAGATAACGGATTGAACAATATCCCATGTGGATTAAACTCAACCCTGAGTCCCAATTTCTGCATAATCGTACCTATATTTTCGGTAAAACAGGAACCTGAAAGCAGGAAGAGATCACTGCATTTCATACGGATATCGGACGTAAAAGGAACTTTGGTAAAAAACTTCATTGTGTAAAATTAATATCGGGATTCGGAAAATGGAATGCAGCGTTTACTAATTTTCAGATGTATATATTTGTATAAATGATAATATCTATCATTGTTCTTTATATTTGCTATTAACGAAAGGATGTCCAATATAGAAAATTGCCTGTGACAATTAGCTACTATGATTGAATAAAAGTCAAAAAGGACTATATGTTGCAGTCAATAGAAAATCGGAAAAACAATAAATATCAAATTTTAATTTAATCCGAAAAAATATCGTAACAAAAACGAAATTCAGTAAATATAAAAGAATTCTGAAGCGTTATACGAAATATAATATTGAGAAAAATTGATAAAAAAATTTTTAACACTATTAATATACAAATTATTTATACCTTTACTCCGCAAGAAAACAAGCTTAAAATTTTAAATTTCGATGCAGAAACCTCTACTTATAACATTACTAGCACTTTTGGTGTCATTGAATATCAACGCTCAGGACATCCATTTTTCTCAGTTTTACGCTTCCCCCCTCAATCTCAACCCTGCTATGACAGGAGTGATGAACTGTACCGACAGGTTGACCTTGTCCTATAGGAATCAATGGGCGAGCGTATTAAAAAGTAATGCATTCAATACTTTCACAGCTTCCTATGACAGAAAGAATACCGTTGGTCGCTATGATTATTGGGGATTTGGATTTAATTTCTGGGGTGACAGAGCCGGTGAATTAAGCTTTTCAACACTTTCTCCACAAATATCCGGAAGCTACAGCAAAAGAATGGGTGGCAGCCGAAAATCCGCACACTACTTATCCTTTGGAGTCATGGGCGGTGCTTCCAACCGAAGTATCAATTTCCTTAAGGCTAAGTGGGGCCTGCAAGCCAAAGATGGCCAATGGATTGCCAACGCTCCTTCACAGGAAAACGAAGCCAACTTCAATAATTCATTCTGGTTTGGAGAACTTGGAGCCGGACTACTTTGGTTTTCAGTGTTTGATGAAGAGACAAGTTTCTACATAGGCGGTGCCTATAGCCATATAACAAGACCTAATCAATCTTTCCTGCTGGAAGGAGTTGACGTGCCATTATACAGCAAGATAACTGCTCATGCCGGAGGTGATTTCCCTATGAGCGATCAGATCAGCCTGGTGCCCGGAATCGTTACCTTCTTTCAAGGTCCGTCCTTCCAGGTCAATGGGGGTACATCTCTCAGACTTTGGCTGGATAAAAGCAGATGGTCAAGACAAGCTATTCAATTCGGTCTTTGGGCACGAATCTCCAACCATTGGCAAAAAGCATTGGAGCCTGATGCAATTATTCTATCTACCAGAATGGACTACAACCAGTTTACCATTGGATTCAGTTATGACTTAAATGTGTCTTCACTCACGCCTGCAAGTAATTATAATGGAGCAGTTGAGTTTTCATTGGGTTACCTGATTTGCGGACCAGAGCGCAGGGGCGTTTATTGTCCTACATTCTGATTATTTTTATTGTCTGACCAATCTTAAATTAAGGCTGTTTCGTCCGCGATGGATCTATAAGAGATAATTATGTTCAATTCCAAACAAAGCGAGAAGGCTGCAGAAGGATTTTCGATCAATAGCTTGGGGACAGGATCTTCCATCAAGGGAGATATAGTGGCGGTCTCCGATATCCGCATCGATGGCACTATCACAGGTAATATTGATTGTAGCCAGCGGGTAATTGTTGGCGAGAGTGGCCAAATCAACGGAGATATCAAATGCAAGGCAGCCATCATCGAGGGACATGTTAAGGGGAAACTTCAGGTGGTTGAAACCTTGGAAGTACACAGTAAGGCCAATATTGAAGGGGAAATCTTTACCTCCAGATTGGTCGTAGAAAACGGTGCCATTTTCAATGTTCAGTGTACCATGACTTCCGGAAAAGCTGTCGAGAAAGCGACCGGCAAATAAATATTGGTGGATCAAAAAACACGTTTACGTAAAGGTGCCAATACCTACCTGAAATACTCAGGTATGGCTTTCCAGCTTATAGGTGTGATCGTATTCGGATATTTAATTGGCAACTATCTTGACGACACCTTCCGACCGGGGAAAACAAAATATTGGACAGCAGGTCTGATTCTTTTGTTCCTTATGGCTTATCTTTACAAGATAATCAAAGACCTCGGAACAGATAAATAAAACGGAATGTCCATAAAACAATTCTCTTTCCGCCTGTTACTTTATACCGCTTTTGCTATCCTGGTCGCATTTATCTTTTACCGGTTTCCGGTATTGGCTCCCTACCATTTATTTTCATTGCAAACAATCGTTTTCTTTGTTTTTCTGTCCATATTTTTCTACACACTGGCCTGGATCGCATCACGCAGTAGAAACATTTATATGTTCAATAATATCATCATGATGACTTCCCTTATAAAATTAGTGTTTTGCTTTGTAGTCATCTTCCTTTATCATAAGAATTTTCATCCGGCCGATAACTACTTCATCATACCTTTCTTTACTTACTATATACTCTATACAGTATTCGAAATTGACTTTATGGGTAAGCTTGCTCGAAGATAAAAGGATATGCATGATCTTCGAGGAGCTGAACAGGCCTTTCCTTTTAGCATCAAATTCAATACATATTACAAAATCATTTATAGATAAAAAAGCAATATCCGAGCGGGAATTTTTTATAATTTCGCCTCTCTATGAGGTTTTCACGCTTAGAAATCAAGGGGTTTAAAAGTTTTGCCAACGAGACCGTCATTCACTTCAATGAGGATGTTACCGGCATTGTAGGGCCTAATGGGAGTGGCAAATCAAATATTGTCGATGCTATTCGCTGGGTGTTGGGTGAACAAAAAAGCACCGAATTGAGACTGGATAAAATGTCGAGTGTCATCTTCAATGGCAGCAAAAGCAAGAAGCCGGCCGGAATGGCTCAGGTTTCCCTGGTCTTTGAAAACAATAAAAACTTACTTCCAATAGAATACAATGAAGTCAAGGTAACCCGAATTCTTTATCACAGCGGTGAGAGTGAATACAAACTAAACAATGTCACTTGTCGTTTGAAAGATATTCATTCCTTGTTCGCTGACACAGGCATCGGAAGTAATACTTACGCCATCATCGGTTTCGGTATGGTTGAGGATTTGCTCAACAACAAAGATAATTACCGTAGGATGATGATTGAGCAGGCAGCCGGGATTTCCAAATACAAGTCACGAAAAAAAGAAACTCTTTCAAAACTTCAAACCACTAATGACGACCTAAATCGGGTGGATGATCTGCTTACTGAGATCGAATCCAACATGAATTCGCTTAAAAAGCAGGCGCGTCGGGCGGAAAAATATCTTGAGCTAAAAGCCAAATATCGGGAAAATGCGTTGATACTGTTCCAGTATCAAAAGAGACAGGCAGCAAAAATCATCCTCAATGCCTATGAGATGTTTACCAGGGAGCAACAAACAGCTGAATCGAAGGAAATTGAGATTCACAATGCAGAAGCGCAACTTGAAGTCAAAAAAAATGCACTCCTGGATAAAGAATTGTCACTCTCAGACTTTCAGAAAAGGACCAATCTGATCCTGGATGAGCAAAAAACACTTGAAAAAAAACGGGATCTGGCTGTCCAAAGATTTGCATTCGTTAAGAGTAAGGTAGAGCAGGCCAATAATGACAGTGAGGGTATCAAGTTGAAACTTTCGGAATTGAACATCAAAACAGACTCCCTGAAAATGAAAATTCCTGACCTTGATTCGCAAATAGCTGTAATGAACCAGGAATTGGACTTGTTGCAGGCTAAAAATGAAAAGGTCAAGGGGGAACTTGCATTGCTGGAGTCAGGTCTCGAACCAATCACCAGACAATTTGAACAGAATAACGACAAGCTGTTTGCCCTTGAAAAGGAAAATGCCGTTGCACAGGCTCAGCTTACAGCACTCCAAAGTGACGAAGGGAAGTTCAAGGAACAAGAGGCTTCCTTAAATCAACAAAAATATACCTTTAACAAACAAAAGTCCGAATTGACAGATCAACTTGCTTCGTTGGAGTCACATGCCGATGAGTTGCAAGAGGAGATCAAAGTTAGAAATGAAGAATTGAAACTGCTTGGTGAAAAGAGGGAGGAAACCGCCGAAAAGAAAAAGCAGGTTGAACGTAAAATAGACCGGGTAAGTCATGAGATAAGACTATTAAAGTCCCTGATTGATAATCAGGAAGGATATCCCGAAGCAGTACGTTTCCTTAGCACCCAACAAAAAAATACAGAAACACTCCTTTTGGCTGATCTTATCAACTGTGAGGAAAAATACCGGACTCCTCTGGAAAACTTTTTAAATCCATATCTCACGCACTTGGTGGTCAATGATTATGAGGATGCATTTCGAATGACCGATGCTCTTTCTGCAGGTCAAAAGGGTAAGGCCGGATTTATCATATTAGAAGCATTCAAGGAAAAACCGATCGACTCGCCTGAAATTGAGGGAGCATTGTCACTTACATCCATTGTGCAATGTCATCCCAAATTCAATAATCTGTTCAGGCATTTACTCAAGGGCGCTTACATCGTCACTGATATTAAGAGGCAGCATCTTGAAGCAATGAATGCTGACCATAGCTTACACTTCATTTCTGAAGACGGAAGCATGGTTCTTTCTCATGGTCATGCATCAGGTGGATCCATCGGTCTGATCGAAGGCAGTCTACTGGGACGTAAGTTGAGACTGGAATCATTGCAAGAGGAGTTGATAGAGTTGAAGAAATCTGATTCTGAATTTTATGTGGAATTGGCCAACATCGACGACAAGATAGGAACCATCTCTGATGAAGGAAAGGGGCCTTATCTTGACAAGATACTCAAAGAAGTTCAACAGGTCAAAGATGCATTGCTGCAGATCTCGGTAAAAGCAGAATATAACCAGCTTCAGCTTGATAAAATATCGTCAGACGACGTATTGTTGAAAAAAAAGGTCAATGACTTCAGCGAGTTGATTCAAAGGAATCTTCCGTCTATCGCTTCGTTGAAAATAGAGCAAGAATCCCTTCTTACTTCAGTCCAGGGCAAAAAGGAAACAATCAGAGAACGATCAGAAGAATTGAGTAGTACAGGAAGTTTGTTGAACGCAGCTAAGTTTAATGCCCTTCAAGTTGAAAATCATAAAACTTCATTGCTTCGGGAAATTGATTTATTCACCCAGCAAGTTTCCGGGTTGGTCGAACAGGAAAAACAAATCCTCAATATCCAAAGTTCAGGTGTTGTTGAAATGGCAACATTGGAAACTCAAATTCAAGAATGCGAAAATGGCATAGTTGAAGTGGCTGAAAAAATAAAAGCGTCTCAATCGGAACTGACTGAGGCTGAGAGGGTGTATTTTACTGAGAAGAAGCAGGTAAACGAGGACGAACAGGCTATCAAATTGATGCAGAGGTCACTCGCAGGCATACACACAATCGCCAATGAATGGAAAGATAAATGGCATGCAGCGAAGTTCGAAATGCAACGGATCGAAGATAATTTCTCCATTGAGTTCGGTTCAACCTTGCCCGACGAAGCAACTACAGATGAAAGTCCTGATGATACAGTATTAAAGGAACTGGAAAACCAAAATCAAAAAATCCGACATTCCATCCATCAGTTCGGAGAAGTAAATCCTCTTGCCGTAGAAGCATACAATGAGATCAAGGCCAGATATGATGAAATCGTAAGTCAAAAAAATGACATATTAGATTCAAAAGACAAATTACTACAGGCCCTCAATGAACTGGAAAATACTTCAACTACGAAGTATCTTGCCGCCTATGAACAAGTAAGAGAAAATTTTAAAATGGTGTTCAGGAGTCTTTTCACAGAAGATGATGATTGCGATCTGGTCATAGAAAATCCCGGAACACCCTTGGATTCAGATATCGGCATCATAGCCAGGCCAAAGGGCAAAAGGCCGCAAAGTCTCAGCCAGTTGTCAGGGGGAGAAAAAACGCTCACTGCCATAGCTTTTCTTTTCTCATTGTATTTGCTAAAACCGGCTCCTTTTTGTATTTTCGACGAATTGGATGCTCCACTTGATGATGTCAATGTGGAAAAATTAAACAAGATAATCAGAAAATTCAGCAAGGAATCGCAATTTATCATCATCACACATAACAAGGCTACCATGGCAGAAGTTGATGTCATGTATGGTGTTTACATGGAACAACAAGGCATCAGTGGGTTAAGTATGGTGGATTTCAGGACTTTCGAACATAATCTTGTGTTGGAAAAGGTTTAGTGAAAATGTAAACATTTTTAGAAAAAAATTAATATGTTTGTATCTAATAATGGAACAGACAGAGTGCTTATTCTCCGGGAATTCACGCGATTGGATTAGCATAGTGAATTATCAAGACAATCAGCGATCGAACAGCAAAAATAAAATACCAATTATTAAAAAATTCTCTGCAAAATAGTATGGAACAATTGATCGACAAATTGAAAAGCGAAATTATTGAAGCATTGAACCTGCAGGATATGAGTCCAGATGATATCGACACGGATGCCCCATTGTTTGGAACAGGGCTAGGTCTCGACAGTATTGATTCTTTGGAGTTAATGGTTTTGCTGGAAAGAAATTACGGAATAAAAATAGAAGATCCCAGAGAAGGCCGGAAAGTACTGGAGAGTGTTCGATCCATGGCCCAATATATTGAGTCGTTTAGTAATACTTAAAATGGGACAAAATAACGCTGAAGTCTGGATTACCGGCATTGGCATCTTATCAGCCCTTGGAAATGGCTTTGAAGAAAACTGGGCTGCACTCAAATCAGGAAAAAGCGCACTCAGACCGATCGAATTGTCAGGCTCAATTCACGATGGCAAATTTTTTGCCGGAATGGTTTCTTTGAGTGATGAAGAACTTGTCAAACAACTCTCCGAACTAAATATCCGTTATCCCCACAACAGGCCTACATTGATGTCGCTTTATACTGCCCGACAGGCATTAAGGAATGCTGATATTGAAATGTTTACCGATAAGATTGTACTCATCAGCGTAACTACAGTAGGAGGCATTTCTTCAACCGAAAAACATTTCGACAACCTGAGTCTGAATAAAACCAAGGCAACACAGGAGTTTCTCAGTGAAATGGATTGCGGCAGTATTAGTCGTAATGTGTGTAGTTATCTTGGCCTGAGCAAGCCACATTATATGATCAGCACTGCTTGTTCTTCCTCTAATAACGCCATCATGCTTGGTGCCAGGTTGATTAAAGCCGGTAAAGCCGAAGTAGTACTGGCCGGAGGAAGCGATTCATTGAGTAAGTTCGTACTCAATGGTTTCCATTCATTAAAAAATCTGGATCCCAAACCCTGCACTCCATTTGATAAAGATCGATTTGGACTGAATCTGGGTGAAGGAGCGGCATACCTGGTACTGGAAAGCAGCAAACATGCGACAAACAGGGGAAAGTCTTCCCTGGCCGTTGTTGCCGGCTATGGTAATATCAGTGAAACTTATCACATCACCGGCTCGTCACCACATGGGATGGGAGCTTATGGCGCGATGAGTTTAGCCCTCACCTCAGCCAACCTAAATCCTCAAGAAATTGACTTTATCCATTCTCACGGGACAAGTACAATTGATAACGATTTGGCAGAGTCCAACGCCATAAAGAGACTTTTTGGCAATGACATTGCATTCGGATCAAGCAAAGGGTATACAGGCCACACACTTGCCGCAGCCGGAGCCATTTCGTCAGTCCTTTCCATTGGTATGATGCAACATGGATTCATATTTCCAACTATAAATTTCCGGCACCCAATTCCTGAAACAGGACTTTCCCCTGTAACCACTATCAAAGAAAATCAACATTTACGCCACATAATGGTAAATTCATTTGGTTTTGGGGGCAATAATACGTCCCTGATATTCTCAAAAGCGGCATGATGTTTATTTCCAGCATATCCTATACAGCATCATCTTTCTCGGAAGATAAAGGCTTTTTTAAGATCTCAGGGCCGGATTATTCAGGACATTTTGAAAAAAACGAAATACGGAGGCTCAGTCCTATCATAATAACTGCTGTCGGTTGTGGCCTTGAGACAAACACCAATACTAACAGAGAATTATGCGGAATCATCACAGGAACAGGTAGAGGCTGCCTATCCAAAACAGAACAATTTCTAAGGGATATCACGACCTATAAAGAAACAGCGCTGAATCCTACCCACTTTATTCAATCCACCAATAATACCATTGGGGGTATGATCGCTCTTAAATTGAATGTCAATACATACAATATGACCTATGTCAACCAAGGGCTGACTGTGCTAAATGTCCTGACTGACACCGAAATACTGGTCAAGGAAAACCCGGGCAAAAATGTCTTGTTTGGATTTTTCGAGGAGAACACCGAGTTTAATGAAAAAATACACAGAGATTCAGGTTTCCTTTTCGAAAAAGATGACAACAAAATCTTTTATGGCGAAGGCACCAGTTTTTTCCTTATCTCCGACCAAAAAGACAATGCCATTGCAATGATCTCCGAATATACTCTATTTGTTAATTCGGAAAAGAAAATATCGGATGATATACACACTTACCTGACCAACATTCCATGGGATAGCAATTCAGCAATTTATGCCGGTTATAACAATGAGTTCGAAAAACATCATTTCTATAAAGATATTTCATCTTTTGCTACCGGAAGAAAGATACCGGAAATTACATTTAAGCACCAAACCGGAGATTTTGATACGGCTTCCGGCCACGCAATGGCAATGGCAGTCGATGACATAACTAAGGGGAAATACAACAGAATCGTTATCTTTAATCATTATAAAAAGAAATCACTGCATTCGATTATAATATCAAAGCCATGACTACTGATATCAAATCCTATACATTATTGGAGTTGAATACCTACATCAAGAGGGTCCTTGCTTTGAATTTCGACAATGAGCTGTGGGTAAGAGCTGAAATATTAAATGCGGCTGAAAAAAGAGGTCACTACTACCTGACTTTGATCCAGAAAAGTTCCGTCTCCAATGATATCGTAGCTCAATTAGAGGCAGTGGTATGGGCATCGGATTTCCAAAGAATCAAAAAAGAGAATCCTGATCTGGTCAATTTCTTTACGTCAGGATTTGAAATCATGAGCCATGGGCAACCGGTATTTCACGAAAGATTCGGCCTGCAATTCAGGATTTCTGATATCAATACAGAGTATGCAAGAGGGGCATTGGATCGGCGGAAGGAAGAATTATTCAATAGGATTCGGACAGAGGGGCTTGACAAAATCAACAAAACTTTACCCTTACCTCCCGCTATCCTCCGTTTGGCTGTAATATCATCAGAAAATGCAGCCGGATATATCGATTTTGTCCAACATATTGAACAAAATAAATTTGGTCTGAAGTTCCGGATTACATTACTGGATAGCGTAATGCAAGGGACCTCACTGGAAGAAACAATCAGCAAATCGTTGAATTTCATTGAAAAAAGAAAATCCGAATTCGATGCTGTAGCCATTATCAGAGGCGGTGGCAGCAAGGTGGATCTGGCTGCATTTGACAATTACCGGTTAGCAATGTTGATAGCGCACTTTCCCTTACCTGTCATTACAGGCATCGGGCATGAAATTGATGTCAGCGCCATGGATCTTGCAGCCGGCACCTCTCTAAAGACCCCTACAGCAGTTGCGGAATTCCTGATCAATCACAATATAGCATTTCTGGCTGAAATTGATGACCGCTACAGAAAAATTCTATCAGGTTTTTCCGTCAGTATCCTGGTATATAAAAATGCTGTAGAACAAGCAACGATGTTTATTCGTTCAACTTCTTCCCTGTTGACAGACAGACTTCGTCATACGGTTCAATTGACCATGGGTAAAATAACTTCCGGTTCTACAGCAATAGTTCGTGATTTTCGTCATACCATGCAGATTGCTTATCGAAGTCTTCAACTTTCAGACCCACAGAATATTTTAAAAAAAGGGTACACGCTGGTTTTCCAGAATAAGGATAAAATCTCATTGAAAAGTGATTTCAAAGATGATTCAAACACAACCATATACTGGGCTGACGGCAAGGTTACCGGAAAATTCAAAATTGAAGAAAATGAGTAAGAAAGCGACTAAAACCTTGACGGAGTTACTCGATGAGTTAAGGCAGATCCAGATTTCCGTTGAATCCGGGAATATCGACATTGATCAAATTCCTTACTTAATTCAGCGTGCGACTGCAATCAAGGAAGAATGTGAAGCCAGACTCACGGACATCGATAGCATAATCAATGCTGCAGGAAATAAAGAGGTTTGAAAAAATATTGATGTTGATTAATCAATGGCAAAAATAAAGGGAGCACTCTTCGTTCCTGGAATCCTCGTGATGCATTTAATTTATTCTCACCTTGAAATAAAATTTTAACTACAACGGGAAAAGATGTTAATGCCAAAATAAAATACGGCAATCCATGCCAATCCTTTCAGAAAAAAAAACAAAAACAACCCTATTCCTGCATTCTTGAGATATCCTTTCTTTAAAAACTTCATCATCCTGTAAACCTTTTAAAATAAAACAGATTCATTCACCCAATTATAATATTCTTCTGTGGTCGCCAATGTATCAATGAGGATGGAAGGCAGGTCATAGGTATGTTCCGATTTGATCAGTTCCATGACCTTGTCGATAGCACGAGCCATTGTTTTGACACTTACTATCCATTCCAGATCTTCATTCATCTCACCCTGCCATTTATACAACGAAGCACAGGTTGAAATGTTGCAACATGCCGCAAGATGCTTGTCTACCAGGGCTTGACTCAGAGATACTGCTTCCGACTCCGTCCCGCAGTAAATACTAATGACTGAAATCAACTTTTGTTCTGCCATCATTCCTTATTTTTAACACCTTCCGGTTCTTTTCCTTTACCGGGGCCTTCATTTTCCGGCAAGACCTTAACTAAACTGTCAAACACAGCATTATAGCCTTCGTATCTCCAGAATGGCTGCACATCAATCGCTTGTAAAAGGAAATGCTTACCTCTCACTTCACCGGAAGTCATCAACATAAAATATTTGACATTATCCGCACTAAACGAAGCAACAAATCCATTGGTCTCAACACTGTCCACAAGGATTCGCATCGGTTTGTACTGCATGCCTGGCCTCTGTTTCAATCGGCCGATCTGGTCGAAAATAACATTATCTCCGGTACCCTTGGACATATAAGCCCAGGAAAGTGAAAAACCACCACAATCTATTTCATATTGCGATACCTTTTCACAATCTTTGGGTACTTGTATTTTTTTTCCAATAAATTCCACTGTCTGCGCATGCATTGTTCCTACGCAAAGCATAATCAGCAAAGAAAGGGCGGATATATTATTTTTCATGATCATCTATTGTTTATCTCATGCAAAGCATCGGCTATTTTTCTGTCATTTGTCAGGCGTGGCACTTTGTTTTGGCCACCCAGTTTTCCATTCTCACGCATATAAGTGATAAACGACCCTTTTTTAAGCGGAACTATCTGCAGTGTCTGCAGGATATTTCCGGTGATCAGGTCGTTATAGTATATATTTCTTCGCGCTAACGCTGAATCAATCTTCAATCTAAAAGCTTCAAGGTCGGCAGGCATCACTTCAAATTCTATAAGCCACTCATGAAAAGGAAGTCGCCCACCACCCGGATTGACCTGAGGGGCGACAGAAAATTCGGCTATCTTCACGCCGGTATCTCCTATTGCTTCTTTGAGACTATCTTCTACTTCCTTGCCAATCACATGCTCCCCGAAAGCAGAAATATAATGTGATACACGGCCGGTAAATACAATCTTATACGGATCGACCGATGTAAAGGTGACTACATCGCCGATGTTGTAACCCCACAAACCGGCATTGTTGTTAACAATGATTGCATAAGGCACACCAATCCTAACACCTTCCAAAGGCACACGTGTCGGTTTATCCCTGGCCATTTCCTCTAATTCAACAAATTCGAAATAGATGCCGCTTTGGGTATTCAACAACAAAGAAGAGTCGTCCTGCTCATCCTGAAAGGCAAAGAAGCCTTCAGAGGCAGGAAAAGTCTCGACAGAATCTACTGATGTACCAAATAGTTTCTCCAATGTATTTCTGTATGGCTCATAATTCACACCGCCATATACAAACATGCTGAAATTTGGAAACAGATGCATGATGTCTTTCTTTCCGCTGACTTCAAGGAGACGCTCCAAATACATTTGCACCCAGGGAGGAATGCCTGAAATAAGGCGCATATCAAGGTTGACTGTTTCTTTGACAATCGCATCGACTTTTAGTTCCCAGTCCTCAATGCAATTTGTATTGTAGGAAGGAACCTGACTTTTACGTAACCATGCCGGTACTTCATGATTGACAATACCTGAAAGGCGACCGGTTGGAATCACAGATGACGTATCCAACTCAGGTGATCCACTTAAAAAAATCATTTTACCGTCAAAAAAACCTGCCTTTCCTGTTTTGGCAGCATAATTAAGCAGGGCGTTCCTCGCAGAGCCGAAATGATTAGGCATACTATCCCTTGTAAGCGGTATATACTTAACACCGGATGTGGTGCCCGATGTTTTTGCAAAATACTTGGGTCGTCCCGGCCAAAGTATATTTCTTTCACCTTGCTTGATTCTATCAATATAGGGTTTGAGACCTTCATAATCAATCAAGGGAACATAGGTTGAGAACGCACTCGAACTACCAATCTTATCAAACTGATGTTCCTTCCCATAAACTGTATTTCTGCCTCTCTCGACTAACCGACGTCGAATATGTTCCTGATCAGCAACAGCAGTTCGCTTCCATCGGTCAATCCGATTAGCGATTACTTTTGCAATGGGTTTGATAATTTTAGAACGGATCTTCATTCCTGCCACCATTTATTGCGTTTCAATTAACCCGTAAGTCCTCCACATTGAAGCCCGGATACTTGGATTTATCAAATCCAAAGGATGAGGACGAAGTTGTCTTGGAAAAGGTTGTTTTTGAAACATTCAAGGTATATCGGCTACCATCCTTATTGAATAATTCCATTTCCATCAATTCATTGGTTGCCTTATTGACTGTGACACGGACCTTGGAATAATCAACCTTCCGGTCAACTGACTTAATCTCCATCACCATGACCTTTTTGCCGTTTTTTGGACCGTCAAAAGTCACAGCCGAAATAAAAGACTTTGGACTGTATTGCATGATAAACTCAGCCGGATTGACCATACCTTGGCTGACATCCTTTGAATAATCATTGATCTGGACTTCCTTTTGTTTTTTATTAATAAACCAAACCGTCTTACCATCACTGATGATAGCCATATCCTTCATACTCAGGTTAAACTTATTACCTGATTGGATCATAGTACCTTTCTCGAGTCTTGCTGCCTGGTTAGGCAAATCGATCTTCATTGTAAAAACAGAGGTTATCTGTTGTCCGGCAGTAGAATATTTTGCCTTAATCTTATTAAGAGCGGCTACTGATTTAGCATCAGAATCCTTGGCAGATGTGTACGTATTCTGTGCAAAAAGTGATGAACCACAGAACAGAACAAAGGCCCACAAAATGAATCTACTCATGTAATACTGGATTATTTAGAAAAACTTACAAAGGCGCAAAGATATCTTTTTGCCACGATATGATTATAACATCCCATAATAATCAAAAATTCTGTTAACCGTATCAAAATTTTGTTAAAACTGTGTGTGCGCCACCCGACACACCGTACTCCACCGACTTCGTTGGTTGAAGGCTTGCCTGTAGATATTTTGACCCCAAACCCTATCTAATCAATCTTTAATACCTTCCAGGTCCAACAAAAACGCATATTCCAATGCTGTTTCCCTATACCTTTCGAATCTTCCACTTGCTCCCCCATGACCTGTTGACATATTGGTGTATAGATACACCGGTTCTGACCCCGCCTTAAGGTCTCTCAATTTGGCAACCCATTTGGCAGGCTCCCAATATTGCACCTGGCTATCGTGAAGTCCTGTTGTTACAAGCAATGAGGGATACGGATGCTGTCCCACATTATCATAGGGAGAGTAGGATTTGATGTAGTCGTAATACACCTTATCATTTGGATTCCCCCATTCGTCCCACTCACCCGTGGTAAGGGGAATAGATTCATCCAACATAGTTGTAACGACATCGACAAAAGGAACAGCAGCAATCACGCCATGAAACAAATCCCAAGACATATTGATGACAGCTCCCATCAAAAGACCTCCAGCACTTCCTCCCATTGCATATAAATGCTCGGGTGAAGTATAACCCCTTGTCACCAGATAACGTCCGCAATCCACAAAGTCATTGAATGTGTTATTCTTCTTTAGCAGTTTGCCATCCTCATACCATTGCCTGCCCAGCTCCTGCCCTCCCCTGATATGAGCGATTGCATATATAAAACCTCTGTCAAGCAACGAAAGCCTAACAGAAGAAAACGAAGGGTCAATGCTTATCCCATAAGAACCATAGCCATATAATAATAAAGGATTATTACGCTTTTTTTTCAATGATTTTTTATAAACTAAGGATACAGGTACCCGTGTGCCATCGCGCGCAATGACCTCTATCCGCTCGGATGTGTAGAGGCTCTTATCATAGCCACCGGTTACCTGTTGCTCCTTCAACAGAATATGTTCTTTTGTGTCCAGATCATAATCGAATACAGAAAGAGGAGTCGTCAACGAGGTGTAGGAATATCGAAGTTTTCGGGTATTGAACTCATGATTATCAACTAAAAAAGTCATATAGGCATCCTCATCGAAGTCAAGATAGCAGTCTTGTTCCCCGGAAATGAGTCTGTGCCTGATCATTCCCTTCATTCGTTCCTCCACAACTATAAAGTCATTGAAACATTCAACATCCTCAATAAGGACATCTTTTCTGTGAGGAATCATCTCAAGCCAGTTACTCCTCTCTGTTTTGTCGAGATCAGTCTTGAAAAGCCTAAAATTGATGGCTTTGTCATTGGAAACAATATAAAAGTGTCTTCCATCATCCGCAACTGAATACAAATGATCACGTTTTCGGAGCTCGAACAACTTAAACTCTGCGTCAGAATCATTCGCGTCGCAATATCTGAATTCAGAGGTCAGAGTACTGTAGCTACCAATATAAATAAATGCATTACTTCGGGATTTAAAGATTCCAACGCCAAAAGTTTCATCCTTTTCCTCATAAAGCAGCTTATCATTACGACTATCATCACCCACCAAATGTCTGTACACCTTGTATTCCCGCAGAGTCTCAGGATCCTTCACGACATAAAGGAAGGCTTTACCATCGTTGAACCACACAATATTACCACTGTTTTCATGCAGAATATCTCCGGTAAACTTCCCGGTAACCATATCCATTACCTTGATGGTATATATTCGGCGTGAAAGAGTATCCTCTGAGTAGGCCATATATTTATTGAAGGGATCGACAGCAATCTGCTTGATATTATAATAATTATAACCTTGGGCATATTCATTGACATTGATCAGAACTTGCTCCCGGGCATCCAAAGTGTCAATTTTTCTGGCATAAATAGGATATTCCTTACCGGACTCATATCTGGTGTAGTAATAATATCCGTTTTTAAGGTAGGGAACGGACATATCAATCTGAGGGATCCTACTTGTAATTTCACCAAACAATTTGTCCTGAAGACCTTTGGTATGACTGAGGGATTGTTCCATATAGGTATTCTCATCCTCAAGATATTTTATTACTTCGGGGTCTTCTCTTTCCTTGAGCCAATAATAACTATCGACTCGTATATCACCGTGCTTTTCCAAATGTATCGGTCTCTTGGCTGCAACCGGAGGCGAAGCCTTTTTATCCTGCTTTTTCATATTAGAATTGATTTGACCCTGCAATGATATGCAGAAAGATAATAAGAGAAGAAGAAAAAAACGGGCAACAAAAGATTTTCCCATATCCATGTATTTACAGCTAAAGATAAAACGAAGCATGTAATATCCAAATAAAAAAGGAAACGAATCTAAGCAATGTTTTCAGGAATTAATGTGAGTGACTGACCAACGGTTGTCAAGGTTAACTTATCCGAAATAACCGCCCAAACCAAGTGAATACTATCATCGATCCATATCTTAAAGGATGGCACCACTTCCCCTTTAACCCTTTTGAATACTTCAAGGCAAACTATTTCCTAAATAAGAATTAAAAAACTGGATATCACGCAGTCGATAAAAATATTTAAAGAAGTAAAAAGTATAAATTCCTCAGATCAACAACAGATGCGGATGTTAACCAGAAGATCTCAGAACATCATTTATCCTAACCGTTGCCTAATATATAATAAAGGAACCCAATTATATAAAAGCCTGAGGGTTTGACTTTGGTTTTTGTTAGAACAAAATTCAAAAACCAGAGGACCTCAAAGCTATCCGGATTATAAGAGGACCAATAGCCTGATTGATTTGCCTGTATAGAGAGAAAGAGCCAAAGGGCTGAACAATTATTTGGGAAGAGATTAGAAATAAGAGAATCAAGAAAAGGACTGGTAGAGATAAAAACAAATCACAATCTTTAAATTATACTATGTATATTATTGATTTACAGTCAATGTCTAACCTTTTTTTTACGAATTACCAACCCCCATTAATTAGGGTATTCATAAACAATAAAATTTAATAATGATTAAAATATTTTGAGAATAAAATAACAAATTATATTTTTACCCAATCGGTAATTTAAAATTTAAATATGGCACCCTCGCAAGTTCGTCCCAAATCAGCTATAATTAAGAGCCAAATCAGGTCAGCACTTTTGATAATCCTTGGTATATTTTCGGCCGGTTTCGGACTAGAAAGTTTTTTAGTTCCCAATGGATACATTGATGGTGGAATAACAGGTATCAGCCTTCTCACCAAAGTGATTTACAACAAATTACCCCTGTCTGTTTTATTAATAGTGTACAATACGCCTTTCATCCTACTCGGTTTCAGACAGGTGAGCAAAGAATTTGCCCTGAAAAGCATCATCGCCATAACCGGACTTGCAATCGTCATCCAATTTGTCCACTTTCCAATACTGACAGACGATCCATTGTTAATTGCGAGTTTTGGTGGATTATTTCTAGGAGCAGGCATTGGCTTTGCCATGCGAGGTGGGTCAGTATTGGATGGGACGGAAGTCCTTGCAATCTATTTGAGCAGAAAATCAATGTTATCAATCGGAGACATTATTCTAATTTTCAACATAATTATATTTTTAACTGCAGCTTATTTATTGTCGATAGACATCGCCTTATACGCCATTCTGACATATTTCGTCGCTTCAAGAGCGGTCACTTACCTGATCGAAGGTATTGAAGAATACACCGGTGTAACCATAATAAGTGATAACAGCGAAGAAATCAGGGAAATGCTGGTACATGACCTGCGCTTCGGGGTTACTTTATACTCTGCGAAAAAAGGATATGGCAAAAGAGGACATCAATCGACAGAACAAATTGATGTAGTCTATACCGTAGTGACACGTTTGGAGATCTCCAAATTGCAAGATGGTGTAAAGGCAATCGATCCATCTGCATTCATAATCATGAGCAGCGTCAAAGACACAGTCGGTGGTATGATCCACAGACGAGGCGGAGTACACTAACTTTTGGTAGGGGAAAAGGACATACCTTCACTATGAAAATGAGAGGAGGTCTAAGGAAAAATCCTTATTATAAAATTACTTTTTCTAATATTTATTCTATTCTGTTAAATATTATACATTCATTTAATTAAAATTCAACTCGGAATTAATCACTAATGTAGACTCTCATTATACTTTGTAAAATACAAGCTACCGTATATTATTTTGTTTATTATATAATATTTCTTTGTTTTCGGTATTATGTATTGCATTGAAATAGTCGATTAAATAATTTTGGCATTTTTTTAATTATTTACCTCCAAAATGTGTTAACTTTACAAATAAGTAATTTAATCAACACATGGACACAACTATTGAAAAATTTAAAGGTGGTGAATTTTTAATAAAAGATTATTCATTCGGCTCGGATTACATCCCTGAGCGCATGAATGAAGATCAGAAAATGATTCGTGATACGGTTCGCGAATTTGTAGAAAAGGAATTATGGACCCGAGGCTCAAAACTGGAAGAACAACCTGCATTGATGGATGAAGCAGGAGAGTTGGGTTTAGTAGGCGCACATATTCCGGCAGAGTACGGCGGTCAGGAATTTGATACCATCATCAACACAATCTTACTGGAAGAACTTGGTGGCGGAGACGCCTCTTTTAGTACGACCTTTGCAGCCCATACCGGTATTGGTATGCTGCCAATCTTATATTTTGGCACAGAAGAGCAAAAGAAAAAGTATCTCCCGGAATTATCCTCCGGAAAAGTACGTGCTGCCTATTGCCTTACTGAACCAGGATCAGGAAGTGATGCTTTGGGTGCAAAAACCAAAGCTATTTTGAACGACGCAGGAACGCATTACCTGCTAACCGGGCAGAAGATGTGGATTTCCAATGCAGGATTTGCGGATGTCTTCATTGTATTTGCACAGGTTGATGGGGATAAGTTTACCGGATTTATCGTAGAAAAAGGAACAGAAGGCATGACACTCGGCGAGGAGGAGCATAAACTCGGCATCAAGGGTTCATCGACACGGCAGATCTTTTTTGAAAACGCCCCCGTACCAAAGGAAAATGTCCTGGGAGAAATTGGAAAAGGCCACTTAATTGCATTCAATGTGCTCAACATGGGAAGGTTTAAGTTGGGCGTTTTGGTTGGTGGAGGCTGCAAGGTCACTACAACAAGGGCAGTCAATTATGCTATGGAAAGGGAGCAATTCAAGACACCCATCGGTCGTTTTGGAGCGATTCAACATAAGATGGCACAAATGGCAATTAATGCTTATGTACTCGAGTCTACAAACTACCGAATAGCCAACTTGATTGAAGACTGGAAAGCATCGGCTATTGAGGATGGCGTGCCATATCAGCAAGCACTTCTGGATGCTGCCGAGGAGTATGCCATCGAATGCGCCATCACTAAAATATATGGAAGTGAGTGTATTGATTACAATGTCGATGAATTACTCCAAATCCATGGCGGATACGGTTTCTCAGAAGAATTCGTCCCTGCAGGATTGTTCAGAGACACACGAATCAACAGAATCTATGAAGGAACCAATGAGATTAACCGCCTTTTATTGGTCAATATGCTGCTCCGCAGAGTCATGAAAGGCCAACTTGATATGGTAGGCCCTGCCTGGGAAGTACAGAAGGAACTCGCTTCCATGCCAAAAATGGAATCTTTCGAAGGAGCCTACCCTGAAGAAACCAAAGCGTTGAAAAATTTCAAGAAAATTTTACTGATGGTTGCAGGTGCAGGCGCTAAATATCAAATGGATGGAAAAGTTGATCTGAAGGAGGAACAGGAAATATTGATGAATATTGCCGATATTATGATTGATGTATTCAATGCTGAATCCGTCTTATCCCGCTTAAAAGAGGTTAAAAATATGGATGATGGTTTACTTGAAGAAAAAGAGGCGATGCTTAAAGTATTCTTCCATGATGCCCAGGACAGAATAGCCAAGAATGCTGTGGATGCACTTGCCTCCTTCGCTACCGGTGATGAGCTCAAAATCATGCTCATGGGGGTCAAGCGTTATAGTAAGCTAGAACCGGTCAATGTCAAGAACCTACGAAAGAAAATCGCCGAAAGAATTATTGAAGCAGGAAGATATCCTTTCTAACTGCAGCCAGATAAAGATGTTTTTTTAAGGTATTAAGTTTAGATTTTACGTTGTAGAAAACTCCGGAAATTTCCGGAGTTTTTTTTATTTAACGATGCTGACCAGCACTATAACCATCAAAATGGATCCAATGCTTTTACTTATTCAAGGGATCTGTATCAAATGGCTTCCACCAGGCAGTCTCAGGAAGTGGAGCGACCAAACACAACGCTTCCTTCCTTACCGGATGGACAAATTGAAGGGAAAAACTATGCAGGGCGATGGATTGATCCGACAAAGGCGCCCTTGCCCCGTACTTGACATCTCCCAGTATAGGACACCCCATAGAAGCCAGTTGAACCCTAATCTGATGGGGCCTGCCTGTATGTGGGACTACTTTAATCAAGGTATGAAGCCCATGCCTGTTAACTTCTACATAATCCAAAATAGCCTCCTTTACATCCTTCAAGCCTTTGCGGGAAGGATTCACAACGTTGACAGTATTGTTGTGATTGTCTTTCAACAGGAAATGCCGGAGAGTACCTACGGAGACCGGGGGTTTGCCTTCTGTTATCGCGACATAGGTCTTTACAACTTCACGGCCGGCAAAAAGAGCATTCATCCTCTCAAGTGCTTTGCTTGTACGCGCAAATACAACCAATCCTGAAACCGGTCTGTCCAGTCGGTGGATGCTTCCTAAAAAAATATCTCTCGGCTTGTTGTACTCTTTCTTTATATAATCCTTCAAAGCATCGAGAAGCGGCATATCACCTGTCTTATCGCCTTGTACGAGCCAAGAAGGCCGTTTGTTGATCGCAATAAGATGATTATCCTCGAAGACGATTCTTTTCTTTAATTCCTGAGGGTCAATCACTTTTAGAAGATTTATCTTTCATATTACCGGCCCGTGAAGCAATCAAATCCTGGAAAAAGAATGCACTGAAACTACATGCTGAGAATCACTAATAAGCATCCTATATGCTCCTGCAGTCAAACCGGCAATATTAATTCTTTGGTACGGAGCATTCAACTCTCCCTTAAGGATCAACTTACCGGATACATCTATGATGCGCCAGGATAAGCCCTTGAATTTAAGAGAGTTGACATTTATGACAAGATCATTGTGGGCAGGGTTCGGAAAACATTGAATGCCATATTCAGGCACTTCCCGATCGGCCAGAACAGCACCGGGTGCGACTGAACTCTTTGCCAACAACCACAGGTCAGGATCGAATTCAACCTTCTCCACCTTAAAACCAGGCTCAATTGTAAAAACCTGGCCAGAACTTGTATTGTCCAACCTAACGGTCATTTCTTTGCCTTCACCTTGCAATCGGATCGGAACCGGCATCTCAAAGAAGTCAACAGAAGTATGTGATGTCGTCTGGTCAAGTCTGATAAGGACCTGTTCCGGAGATGCATGAATACTGTCCCAGGTAACGGAATAAACCGGATATCCTTCTCCATAGAACCAATCATCAAAATATTCACCTAAACTTTCTCCGGATACATCCTCCAGTATTCCCTTCAAATCCGCCACCCTCGCAAAGCCACCTCCCTTCTTATTCAGGTAGGTGCGCAAACTTTTAAAAAAGATCTCATCCCCAAGTTTCCACCTTAGCATATGGACCAAATAAGCTCCTTTATTGTAAGTAAGCCTCGAATGGAAGATCCTGCTCACGTCATCGGTATTGGCCACCCAAACGGAACCATCAGGCCTTGATGTAATAGATTTGATCAGGTTAAACTTCCAGTTATACCAATAGGAAGGCTCGAAAAAGCGCTCTCGTGACAACCCGTCAAGATAAGTAGCAAACCCTTCATTCAGCCAAATGTCTTCCCAGCTGCCACAGGTTACATGATCTCCAAACCATTGATGGCCAAGTTCGTGAGCCAGCAAACCCCAATCAAAGCCTGTAACATAACTCATGGTTTGATGTTCCATACCTCCACCCCACCCGAACTGAGCATGTCCATATTTCTCTTTTTTAAACGGATAGTCCACAAAGAGGCTATCGAAAAACTCCAGTACCCTCACATTATCTGAAGTGCCTTTCCGGGCTTTACTAAGAGATTCCGGATAGACATAATTGAGCATAGGCATAACAGTGCCATCCTTTAAGTGTACATCATCCGTATATACAGTATAATCAGTAACCGCAATAGCCACAAGATATGCTGCAATCGGATGCCTGTGTTTCCAATGAGCTCTCATCAAACCTGGTCCGGGCCTAATCTCATCCACCAGAATACCGTTACTTGCACACCTGTATTGATCAGGAGAGGTTACAAAAACATCAATACTGTCGATCTTATCATCTAAACCATTTTTACAGGGCCACCAGTCTTGTGCGCCAAATGGTTCAGAAAGTGTCCAGATTACAGGAATATTATCTCCATGCTTGGATTGAATAAATGACCCAAAGCCTCCGGCCGGCGGAACTCCCCGGTAATAAATTGTAAGACTGTCCAAAGTCCCTATTCCAATCTGTACGTCAAAGTTTATTTTCAACACAAACTGGTCAGGTTGAGAATAATTTATTTTTAATCCGTGATATAAGACACTATCTACCTGCAATTGATTGGACAGGTCAAAGTATATTTCCTTAAACTCATTGGTCAACACTTCAAAGTAAGGTGTTGCAGAACCCTTGATGTAATAGTCAGCTGGATCGATATACCAGTCAAAACGATAATATTTCAAATCATAATTCTCAGTCAAAGGATTATGAAAATTATTCAAAGAAGCCGGATTTCGGTATGCAGATGCCTTGCTACATGGGATATGATTGGGGTCTGTATCCTGAGCGGTCAGATACAAGGAGTAAAAGAGTGCGATTGTAATGAAAAACAGTCTCGACATATCTCAATATTTAGGAATAAATTGTCCAAATATATGCCAAAAAGGGAATTTAATAAATAGCAACTCCTGACAACATTTCGTTAATGTTACCAAAATCACACACCCAACTCAAAGTTTAGTATTATCCGAAGATACCGTTGAGTACCCGGCTTATTCTTTCATCGACCTGGTCATAGGATGCAGGGATAAAATCTCTTCCGGTTATCTTCTCATAAAGCTCAATATAGCGTTTACTGACGGTTTCGACCATAGAATCATCCATCAATGGCATTTTGTCGCCGGTTCGACCCTGGAAACCATTAGCTATAAGCCATTCTCTTACAAATTCCTTGGAAAGCTGGTTCTGAGGCCGATGAAGAATTTGGTTTTCAAAGTATGTATCCAGATAAAAATACCTGGAACTGTCAGGTGTGTGCAATTCATCCATCAGAGTTAATGCGCCATTATATATCCCGAATTCATATTTTGTATCCACAAGGATCAAACCACGCTTCAAAGCCATTTGGGTCCCTCGCTCAAACAACTGGCGGGATTTAATCTCCATTTCCTCATAGATTTGACGATCTACGAGATTCCTTTCCAGAATTTCTTCTTTTGAAATATCTTCATCGTGACCCTCCATTGCCTTGGTACTTGGTGTAATGATAGGCTCAGGAAAAGGGTCATTTTCCATCAAGCCCTCCGGCAGGGGAACTCCGCAAAGAAATCTTTTACCACTTCTATATTCTCTCCATGAATGACCACTGAGATAGCCACGAACTACCATCTCAATCCTAATCGGTGTGCACTTCCTTCCGACAGAAACATTCGGATCAGGGGTGGAGTCCAGCCAGACCGGAATGATATCTCGAACAGAGTCCAGGAAATAAGCTGCAATCTGATTGAGGACCTGACCTTTGTAAGGAATAGACCTCGGAAGTATATGATCAAATGCAGAAATTCGGTCAGAAGCAACCGAAACAAAAATGTTATCTCTGGTAAATACATCCCTTACTTTACCCTCATATCTGGTGACGCCATCGGGTAAATTATATAATGTACTTCTTATCCCTTCCATAAAAATAAATTATCTGATCCATAATCGACATCAGCCAAGATAGGCTGATTGTACACTGACATCAGATCTACTTAATGTCTATATATTATTGATGGTATTCCTGTCGGTCAGGACATCTTTGAGTTCCTTCAAGAGTCGGTATTCGGATCTAACGGCTTTTTTAACCGCATCCTTGAATAAAATAAAGTTACCTGAATCAATCGTCGGTATATATTTTTTCATCTTGACCTTCATAAATTGAAGATCTTCACGAAGCATTGCTCTAAGTGATGGAATATCATGCCAATCACCTTCAATTGCAACCGCCCGTACTTTCTCCATATTTTCATCTTCAATAGGATCCAGCTCAATCATCTTGGAGTTGTCAGAAAAGCGCAAAGGCAAGTCCGTCAGGAATTTCTCTGAAATCTCTACCAATTGAGATTGTATCTCTTCATCTTCCGATTTTACCAAAAAAACTTCCAAACCTTTCTCGGCCATCCGGTATATTACCAAAACAGCCTTGTCAAATATCGACATATCAACTATTTGAAAAATTATAATACAAAGCTAAACATTAATAACATATAACAACAAATATATTTTGATTTTTCATCACTATCCTAATCAAATCTTTTGAATCTATAAAGTCCAGGCTTAACTAACCCTTAAATAAAAAAGTAATATCTCAAACCGAATTAGAGCTATGAGTGGCTTAAAAAATCAATGAAAATCTAATAAAAATTGCATTCATGGTTTTTCTGTATTTTGGTCGAATACAGGATTTAAATACGATGGCACCCATATAATTCGTTAAATTTGTAAATAATTTTTGTTTCCCAAAAAAAGAAAAACAAATATTAAAAATATATATATTAATTTTGCATCACATATGAAAGTTGCATTCAAGATTGCAGCTAATTGATAATAACAGATATATATTTAATAATGATCAATTTGGGTTTTTACTTTAAACATGCCCAGAAATCAGGACGAACTCAACAACACAGAATATTTTGTATGAACTTAAGATTACTACACATCCTTCTATTTATAAGCATTAGTTTCGTCACGAATTTAGATGGGCAAAAGCTTAAGTCTGTCGGGAATCAATCGGAGCAGAATATCGAGATCAGGGATTGTTCGACAAGGAGCCCTGGCACTGTAAGCTTCGGACCTATTGTCGGTCAAAGTATTGATGGAAGGCCTGACACGATATATCTTTGTTACAAGGATCAGATTTTTATAAAAAACAATGGCGATGGAAACTTTAGCACCGGTGACCCTAACCCAGGCACTCCTTCAGCAATCGGATATTTGTTGTATGGTGCGCCTCCTACTATAAATGGTCCTGACTTCAATGCAATACAGGGAGATGCGGTCTTAACCAATCCACCACCGCCACCCGGGGAACTATGGTATTTTATGGATGCACCGAATGGTGACATCACCTTGTACAATGATGGTTCGGTCAATGAAACCTTCAACTCAGGCAAGCCATTTCCTTTATATCTGGCACCGGTAACCTTTGATGCATACTATGCAGCGGGTGGAGAATATTACGGCCAATGGGAAAATGGGGGTTCATGTGTAAAGGTAAATACTGCAGCCGCCTTTCCGGTGGTGTATCTCAATGAAATAAAAATCAACAATTTCGCTACCAACAGTCCGAACTCCCTATCCGGCTCCTTTAATGTGACCGGTGGATTTCCTGAATTCAGGAATGGCTCGACATATTCGATTTCAATGGTTAAGAAAGGAGCGCCCAATGTAGTGGCAAATCTTTTTGGTGGTCCATTTAAGCATGGGGATTTGGTACAATTTGCCGTTCCGAGTGGCGGCACTTATATACTGACTATTTCAGACGGAAAATCCTGTTCAGTCACGAAAGAAATTATCATGCCACAAGGCAATGTATCAGTTTTGGTACAATCCGGCACAGTAGACCTGAATGACACCATTTGCCTGGAGTTTACCGTTAAAGATTTCAAGGATCTGTTAGGCGGGGAATTTGCCATCACTTTCAATCCCCTGGAGTTAAAATATGTTGGTTTAAATTTCCCCCAGACCAATCCTCTGAATTTAAGTCCAGGAGGAAATTTTGGTCTCACGGAAGCCAGCAATGGTTATATCGTATTTGCATGGACAGATGCCAATCTGAATAAAAAGACCCTGGCTGATGGTACCGTTATCTTTTCCATTTGCTTTCAAGCTATTGGCAGGCCAGGAACGAAAACCCCGGTCAAGGTTTCACCCAAACGAGACGGTGTAATTGAGTTTACAGATTATGACGGCACGCTCTATACGGTAAGGACTGTAGATGGGATAGTTACGATCAATAATCCCACCAAACTGCAGGTATTCTTCAATGTGTGCAGTACAACGGGCAACACCGGTTCTGTTACGTTCACTGCATATGGACCTGATGCACAATACAATTATGAATTTAACAACAGTGGAGCACCAGACTTTACAAACGCAGGTACACCTGTAACATTCAGCAACCTTACACCGGGACCATATAAGATAGATGTATATTCAATCAGTGGGGTACATGTTGTACACACTGTATTCATACAAAATGCTCCACCAATCAACATTACAGGTAACCTAACGAACCCTACCTGCTTCGACACTTCTGATGGCAATGTCCAGATTAGTCTACAGGGTGGAGTACCACCTTATGCGATTGAGTGGTCTAATTTTACCTTTAATACCAACACCGTGAAGGATGTCGGGAATGGACTTTACACAGTCACTGTTACAGATGATATCGGTTGTATATTTTCCCAATCCTTTACACTTTATACTTCTCCCATCAGTATTAATCCTCCGGCGGTAACTGATCCGGCCTGTTCAGGTCAGAAGAATGGGTCGATTACCATTTCTGCCTCGGGAGGTAATCCAAAGACAGGCAATACCTATGATTTTCATTGGTCATACCAGAATACCAGTCAGATTGGGGTATCAATAGGCTCATTGACAAATATTCCTGAAGGGACCTATTACGTTACGGTAACAGATAATAACGGGTGTAATGCCACCTCGTCATTTGTGGTAGATCCGGGCGTTGTTATTGATGCCACAGTACTCAAGCAACTTCCTGTATGCTTTGGTGACGGCAAAGGCAGACTTACTGTCACAGGTACGACCAATGGCACGACCTCAGGCCCTTACACTTTTATATGGAGCCCCAATACCGGTAATGTCTCAAGTACCTCAACAACATCTATAGCAAGTGGACTAAACAATGGCAACTACATTGTTACTGTAGAAGATGCAAATGGCTGCTTTGTCAAAAAGGAACTTGAAATTAATGGACCCGGGGAAATAAAGTTTCTGATTGCCAATCTTAAAGATGATGTGTGTGGCACACAACCTGCAGGTTCTGCTTTGATATACGACGGCAGTGGCAATGTAACGCCATTTCCTGACCCTAATGATCCTGACAATGGATTTTACAGATTCACATGGTCTAACGGTTCTAACCCGACGACAGTCGATGCAGTAAGTCTCAATCTAACTAACCTTGCAGGAAGTGCTTCCGGGACAAGATACTATGTGACTATAACAGGTGCGGATGGTTGTACGGCTGACACCAGTTTTTTGATTTTCAAAAAGGATGCACCTATGATTACTTTTGATACGTTGCACTCCGTTTCATGTGCGGGTGGTAGTGACGGATCGATAAGAGCCAACATTACCGCCAATGGTTCAGATATCTCCACCGTAACCTGGAGTAACAATGCCGGTGTTCCTGTCAATAGCGGAGATCCAAAGAATGTTTATACCTCGACAGTCAATAATCTTAATGGAGGCCAATACATCGTCACTGTGGTTACTTTAAGCGGATGTATTGTAACCGATACCATCAATCTGGAGAGTGCAGGGTCTTTGGTACTGGATAATAATTTCATTGTTCCGGCAACATGCCCGGACTCGGACGATGGTTCTATAACTCTCGTAATGTCAGGCGGTAATCCTCCGTATAACTATCAATGGAGTAATGGGCAAACAGGTGATGTCGCCTCAAATTTAAAACCAGGCAACTACACTGTGACGATTACAGATCAATCAGCCTGCCCCCCTGTCGTCCAAACTTTTACTGTGGGCAATGCACCTACAGTACTTTCGGCCATAGATGTCAACTCTGTAGTTGCATCGGATTGCTTTGAATCAACGGCAGGAACCGGGGGAGCTACTGTTCAGGCATCCGGAGGTCAGGCCAATTCTTATACTTTCACATGGTCCAGCGGAGAGACAAACACTGGTGTATCATCGACTGCCTCACAACTAAAAGGCGGCTGGCAATATGTAACGATTACTGATGGATTTTGCCAAATCATTGATTCGGTTTTCATTCCGTCTCCGGATCCAATCATTTCAAATAAATCAGGTGCAACCATCAAAGATGTTTCATGTTATGGCCTGACCGATGGTTCCTTGTCATTTAATCCAACAGGAGGGAATGGTGGATATAATTATTCCTGGAACCCAACTGCCACCAACTCATCCAGCTTGTCCGGTCTGACTGCCGGAACCTATCACGTAACCATCACCGACTCAAAGAATTGTATCGGTATTGATTCATTCCAAATAGGTCAGCCTGTCGAATTGATTGCGTCCCTTGATACCATTTTGACAAAGGATATTGCTTGTCACGGTGAGCAAAGCGGTTCGATTAAGGTAAATGTACAGGGTGGAAATGGTGGAAATACATACACTTGGAATCCGGCAGTGACGGGAAATTCGGACCTTGCTAACAATCTGGCTGCAGGAAATTACCTGATTACTGTTATAGATATAAAAGGTTGCCAATCCAGTATAGCAGCAGTAATCGCAGAACCGACTCCTTTATCCGTTGATTTTAATCCGGTTCCTGATCCGGCTTGTGCCGGATACGAAACCAACTTTGAATTAAATAACATCACCGGTGGCGTCGGACCGGATTACTCCTATACTATAGATCATGGTAAGAGTTATTCTACTTTTGAGATTGCAAAAGTAACAGGAGGTGTTCACATACTGACCATCATCGATGAGAACGGATGTAGAAAGGACACCACATTTACAGTCAACGAGCCTGCACCCATCCTTGTAAGTCTTCCTGAAAAATTACAGATGAACCTGGGTGATACGCTCAGACTCAGCCCTGAAGTTCAAAGTGCATTTCCAATCAACAACATTACATGGTCTCCTGCAGGATCTGTATCTTGTGTAACCTGTGATTATACCTTTGCCAGCGTTATAACCAGTCAATACATAACAGCAGTCGCTACCGATGTAAATGGATGTACTGGTCAAGATTCCGTATTCCTAATGGTTGATAGGTCAAGGAAAGTATTTATCCCCAATGCTTTCTCTCCTAACAAAGATGGCATCAATGATATTTTCCAGGTTTTCACCGGCCCGGGCGTAGAAGGAATCAACTACATCAGGGTGTATGACCGATACGGCGCCCTGGTATATGAGATCAATAATCTCCCTCCAAATGAGAACGGATCAAGTCAGGGTTGGGACGGAACTCATAAAGGAAAGTATTGCGATCCGGGCGTATTTACCTATTTGTCCGAAGTTAAGTTTATCGACGGCAGGACACAAAAGTATTTCGGCAGTGTGACCCTTGTCCGGTAGTGAAGCATTATATATCAGGAAAAACAATAATAAAGAAAAACCGAACAGCATTTTGTTGTTCGGTTTTTTGTTAAGCATTAAACCATGCTTACTATATAAATTTATTACTGAAAAAGAATTACTCAATCCACCTTAATCAGCGTAATGTCAAAAATTAATGGTGAATTTGCAGGAATAGATCCCGAGCCACTCTTTCCATACCCCAATTTTGAAGGTACAAACAAGCGACCTTTATCTCCTTCATTGAATTTTGGTAAGCCGATCTGCCATGCCGGAATCAAACTGGTAAGGAAGAAAGAGACACCTGTTCCGTTGTCAAAAACCTTTCCATTCAAAAGATAGCCTTTATAATCCACCTTGACCTTTGATGTTGAAGTTGGTTTCCTGGTAGAAGTATCCGATTTGGTGTCTATAACGTAATAAAGGCCTTCAGAGGTAGAATCAGCCTTGATGTTATATTGATTGAGGTAAGCCCTGATTTTTTGCTTATCAATCTCCAATTGGGCAGAATCATCTACTGATGATGGATCTTTTTCGCAAGCGATCAGCAATAGGATCGGTGCGATTAAAACAAATTTCTTAAGTATTTTCATTAAAAAAGGATTTTATGTCTAACTACAATTCAAATAAAAGACGAGAATAGAAAGGTATTCGTTTATTGGGCGGAAGATTTTCTTTCCAAGCCAAGCTTTGCTCCAAGCTCCAGTAAAAAATGATAAGCAGCATTGTATTCATTTTCCAAATCCCCCTCAAGAATAGCTTCACGGATCTCATTTTTCAACTCACCTACGATCGGGCCCGATTTCAAATCGAAAGTTTCCATGATAAGTTCACCGGACACAGGGGGCTGCCAATTCCTAATTCTGTCTTTGTCTTCGATTTCTTTTAACTTAAGCCTGACCATCTCATAGTTTTCAAGCAATCGTTTCACTTTTTTCTCATTTTTGGAGGTTATATCTGCCTCACAAAGAATCATGAGGTCATCAATCTCATCCCCCGCATCGAACAATAGCCTTCTGATGGCACTATCCGTTATATCCTCCTTGGTTAGGCTAATAGGTCTTAAATGATATCGTACCAGTTTCTGCACATATTTGACATGCTGATCCAATGGCATGCGAAGTTTTTTAAAAATTTTATATACCATCACAGCACCCAATGCATCGTGACCATGGAAGGTCCATCCTTGCTTTTCATCAAAACGCTTGGTAGCCGGCTTGGCAATATCATGAAGGAGGGCAGCCCAACGCAACCAAATATTATCCGAATTGCGACAAACATTGTCCAACACCTCCAGCGTATGATAAAAGTTATCCTTATGCCCTTTGCCATCCTGGTATTCCACTCCTTGCAATTCAACCAGCTCAGGCAGGAAGACTTCAAGCAAACCGGTATCGAACAATAACTTAATGCCGATCGATGGCTTATCACAGGCCATGATCTTTTGGAATTCTGTAACAATTCGTTCTATGCTGACTATTTTCAATCTATCCTTATTATGATTGATTGCAGCATAGGTGAGCGGGTCGATGGAGAAATTCAACTGATTGGAAAAACGAATCGCTCTCATCATTCTAAGCGGGTCATCAGAGAATGTGTCTTCCGGATCCAAAGGCGTCTTTATCAACTTCTCTTCCAGGTGTTCCATACCGTCAAATGGATCGAGCAACTCACCATAGGTATCGGTATTGAGACTTATAGCCAAAGCATTGATGGTGAAATCCCGCCTCAGTTGGTCGTCGTACAAAGTACCTGCTATAACGGCAGGTTTCCGGCTGTTTTTCTGGTAAGATTCTTTCCGGGCTCCAACAAATTCAATTTGAATATCATTATATCTCAGTGCAGCTGTTCCAAAATTCTTATAGACAACTATTGGCTGCTTATTACCAAGAAGCTTATTGACCTGCTCTGCCAACTGAATACCATCTCCAACACAAACTACATCAATATCTGTAGAATTGCGTCCCAGAATCAGATCCCGAACATAACCTCCTACAAGATAGGTCTGTAGGTCGAGATCTGAAGCCGCACGGGCTAAAATTTTGTATAGAAATTCTTCGTTTTCGCTTCTGTTTAACAGTAGAAACATTGTTTTAAAATTTAAACCGTCAACTCTTCTCCTGCGTAATATTCACGCATCTTTTCCGTAATTTCCACCACTTCATCGAAAGATGAAGAATGTACCAACAGTGTCCTAAACTGTTTTACCTCGCGATATCCTCTGAAATAATTACCATAATGACGCTTCATTTCATTGATCCCAACCTTGTCTCCCTTCCACATGATGGATCTGTGGAGATGCTGAAGTACAGCCTCAATTCGCTCGTCGAGTGATGGTGGATCGGGTATAGTTCCATCTTTCAGATACTGTTTTATCTCCCTGAATATCCAGGGATTACCTATGCTTGCTCTTCCGATCATGATGCCATCCACGCCATAACGTTCTTTGTACAGTTTGGCTTTCTCAGGAGAATCAATATCTCCGTTACCGAAAACAGGAATATGTATGCGTGGATTTTCCTTCACTTTGGCAATTAGGGTCCAGTCCGCCTCTCCCGTATACATCTGCTTCCTAGTCCGTCCGTGAATAGACAATGCCTTGATGCCTATATCCTGAAGCCTCTCGGCTACTTCGACAATATTCTTTGAATCTTCATCCCAACCCAGTCTTGTTTTAACGGTAACGGGCAAAGAGGTCGCTTTTACTACTGCTTCAGTGAGAGAGACCATACGATCGATATCCTGAAGTATACCTGCACCGGCCATCTTGCAAACGACCTTTTTCACCGGACATCCGTAATTGATATCAAGCACCTCCGGTTGAGTCCGTTCAATGATTTCAGCAGCCTGAATCATTGATTCTTTTTCAGATCCAAAGATTTGAATACCCACCGGTCGTTCTTCGTCAGAAATATCCAGTTTCTGCACACTTTTATCGGCATTTCGAATCAAACCTTCTACTGAAACGAATTCAGTGTATAGCATATCGCATCCCTGGGCTTTGCAGAGTGCTCTGAAAGGAGGATCACTCACATCTTCCATTGGGGCAAGAAGCAAGGGAAATTCACCTAATGAAATACCACCGATTTTAACCATTCAATCATTAATTGAAAGGACAAAAATACAAGAAATAAGGTAATTGTTGGGATCTTGTCTTTAATTCCTTAATACTTAACAAGACTGAACGTAATGAAAGAGAAAAAGGCAACCACCCGAAAGTGATTGCCCTGAATAGGTTGTAGGCATTTTTCCAACTCAATGCAAATAAGCCATAGCTTATTTTTCTTCAGATCTACCTGAATCAGTATGGTCGGTATGATTTTCAGTAACAGGCTCAGTCATAACTTCCTTTTTCTTATGAAATGTCAATCCGGTATTGTTACCTTCTGCAACAATAACATCGCCCGGCAAATAATCTCCACTCAATAATTGTTTTGACAATTCATTGACCAGCTCTTTTTGCAGGACCCTTTTCAGAGGTCTTGCTCCAAACTGAGGGTCATAACCCAGATCAATCAGCAGTTTAGAGGCACTTGGGGCCAATTCAATCCTAAGTTCCTGAGACTTAAGCAATTTGTTGATGCCTTTCATCTGAATATCGAGAATCTTTCCTATCTCTTCTTTGGTCAAAGGCAAGAACATGATGGTTTCGTCAATCCTATTGAGAAATTCAGGACGCATGGTTTGTTTCAGCAATTCAAAAACTTCCAATTTCGTAGTTTCTATTACTTCAGATCGCCTTTTAGGCTCAATCTCCTCCAAATCCTCAAAATTCTCAAGAATAATGTTAGAACCAAGGTTGGATGTCATGATGATAATGGTATTCTTGAAATTGACCTCCCTTCCCTTTCCATCTGTCAACCGTCCATCGTCAAGTACCTGCAGGAGAATGTTGAACACATCCGCATTGGCTTTTTCTATTTCATCCAGCAATACGATGGAGTATGGTCTATGACGCACTGCCTCTGTCAACTGACCACCCTCTTCATAACCTACATAACCGGGAGGTGCGCCTACCAATCTTGATACCGAGTGTTTTTCCATGTATTCACTCATATCAATTCTGATTATAGCATCCTTGTCATCGAACAAAACATCCGCAAGCGCTTTGGTCAACTCGGTCTTCCCTACCCCTGTAGGTCCCATGAAAATAAAGGATCCCACAGGCCTCTTACTGTCGCTCAATCCTGCACGATTCCGTCTTACTGCTTCACTTACTGCCTCAACGGCTTCAGTCTGCCCAATGAGCATTTTCCCTATTTCCTTTTCCATATTGAGCAATTTGTCTTTCTCGCTTTGCTGTAATTTGGAGACAGGTATGCCGGTCCATTTAGATACGACATCCGCGATATCGTTAGCAGTAACCATTTGAGCGGTGAATCGTGAACCTTCAGGCAGTGCATTCAGCTCGTTTTCTGACTCCTTCAATTCCTGTTGTTTGGCCTGTAGTTCTCCATAACGAATCTTGGCAACAGTCTCAAAGTCACTCTCTCGTTCAGCCTTCTGCGCCTTTCGGTCCAACTCTTCGATCTCTTCCCGCAATGTATTGATACGGTCAACAATGGCTTTTTCATTTTTCCATTTGGCCATGACAGAATCCAGTTGTTGTTTGGCGTTGGCGATGGATTCAGAAATAGCCGCCAGTTTCTTGTCATCTTTTTCTCGTTTGATGGCTTCACGTTCTATCTCAAGCTGGCGTACCTTCCTGTCCAGTTCATCGATTGAATCGGGCATCGAGTTGAGCTCCAGTCTTAGCTTGGCAGCTGCTTCATCGATCAGGTCGATCGCCTTATCCGGCAATTGTCGATCTGCAATGTAGCGATGAGACATTTCCGCCGCTGCAATCAACGCTTCATCCAGAATTTCAATCTTATGGAAGACTTCATATTTTTCCTGCAGTCCTCGAAGAATGGAGATGGTATCTTCCACACTAGGCTCATCTACCATCACATTCTGAAACCTTCGTACCAAAGCAGCATCTTTTTCAAAATACTTCTGATACTCATCCAAAGTTGTAGCACCAATGGCATGGAGCTCACCTCTTGCCAATGCAGGCTTAAGAATATTGGCAGCATCCATTGCCCCACTGCCCCCGCCTGCACCAATCAAGGTGTGGATCTCATCAATGAAAAGTATGATTTCTCCATCGCTTTCTGTAACCTCCTTGATGACGGCTTTTAGCCTTTCCTCAAATTCACCCTTATACTTTGCACCGGCAACTAATGATGATAGGTCCAGACTGAATATAGTCTTACTCTTCAGGTTTTCAGGCACATCTTGCTTAACGATCCGCCAGGCTATACCTTCAACAATTGCAGTCTTTCCTACCCCTGCTTCACCTACCAGGATAGGGTTGTTCTTCTTTCGACGTGAAAGTATGTGCATAACGCGTCTAATCTCTTCATCCCTCCCGATGATAGGGTCGAGCTTGCCCGATTCAGCCCTTTCATTCAGATTAATTGCGTATTTACCAAGTGAATTATAGGAACTGTCTCCGCTCTGAGAGTTAACCTTATTGCCCTTTCTCAATTCTTTGATGGCAGAGACCAGTCCTGCTTCTGTCAGCCCGCGATCTTTTAAAAGTCTTGCAGTGCGGTCGCTTCCCTTGAATAGACCCAGGAAAAGCAATTCCAAAGAAATGAATTCGTCGCCAAACTCCTTCATTGCCTCCTTCGCTTTTGAGATCGCATTATTGGCATCATTGGAAAGAAATTGCTTGTCCGAGCCCTGCACTTTCGGAATTAAATCAATCAATTTGTCATTTTCATCTTTAATGGGATTAAGATCCACTGCCATTTTATTCAATAAAAATGAAACTACACTTTCGTCAGTGTCAATGATCCCACGAAGAATATGAGCGGTATCAACCGTTTGCTGAGAACGGTCGGATGCAATTTTTTGCGCCTTGATGATAGCATCCTGCGCATTTATTGTGAAATTATCCAGTGTCATAGTTTTCAGTTTTACTTGACTTGTATCAATCAAAAAACAAGCCAATATAAGAACTATTCTACTTATATGAAAAAATGGCAGGCGCCCAACGAAGAACATGCAATTATGTCACTGATAACCATATGTTTAGGACAAAATGACAACTGTGCAACTGCATTACGGAATGCTATACCAAGATGATTTACATAATAGTCCATAAATTTTTGGTATACTTGTCCGGATAGCTATGCTACTAGAGCTCTGCCCTGTCCCGGGAGTGCAACAATCCGGGGTTCCGGGATGCCGAGGTTACAGTCGTATAGATCAATGAAATTGGTCGATAGCGAATGTACCTTCGGTATTATATTTAGGATTGACCAAAGAGAAACATTTCCAGATTCTTTCAATCTAAATACTTTATGAAACCGGGCAATAATTTATAATTCTCCTGTGTATTATTTAGATTGGCTGATTGAATTTGCACTATGAAGAGTTTCCACGGGACTTCATGCGGCAATAACAGGAGAATTTTTCCTTGAATAACGAAAAAACATTCATAACAAATGCAAAAATATCAAGGCCAGCATTGCCGGTATTGCCTGCACGAGAAAAATTTTCCGTGAAACTGAATAACCGCCAAATATCCCTGCAACGACTACACATCCAAGAAAAAACGTCATAACATTAATCTGCCAAAGGGAATCCGATATCAGAAAACTCCAGATTAGACCGGCTGCTAAAAACCCGTTATATAACCCCTGATTTGCCGCTATGCTTTTTGTCTGTCTGAAAAAATCACCCTGCCTATTTCCTTTGAAGAATTTCCGCCCAACTGTTTCCCACGCAAACATTTCAAGCCACATGAAAAATAAATGCTGGATTGCTACTATTGCAACAAGTGTTTTCGCTATCATGATGCCAATGCTCATACTTAAAAAATTTAGGTTTTTCACGTTATCCTGATGGTGCAACTCACGGATTTCGAGTAACTATCCACAAGCAATGCCAACTGTTATCTCAAAAGTATCAACTAGGAGCAGACACTGCAATCCCTGGGCTTCTGTCGGTTCAACTATGCTAATATGATACCGGTCAGGTCGCCAAAGTTGAAACAAGATACACAATGTTTATGGTATACAATCGATTAAATTAATTATCTGCATAAATGTACTTTTGAGAGCGCCCAAGTAGTCTTTAACACTTTACAGAATTAATTTTCGGACACTCAAATTTTAATAATAAGATATATTAATATAATATATAATACACTTACTATCTATATATTATAACACAAACACATAGCTTTTATCATTTATTCACCCCGTAATACTTTTCAATAGAAGCAAAGAAGAATTTGTGATACTCATCTCTCACCCCTTGATGCTGTCCAATTATTTTTTGCATCTTTGCAGCACAATGGCAGATCAGAATTTCATCGACTATGTTAAGATATGTTGCCGTTCCGGTAAAGGCGGAGCGGGTTCGCATCACTACTTTAGGGATAAAATGAACTCAAAAGGTGGTCCGGATGGCGGAGATGGAGGTCGAGGCGGACATATTATTCTGAAAGGGAATAGAAACGTATGGACATTGATCAACCTTAAATACCGAAAGCATGTCATTGCCGAGGACGGTGTCAACGGATCTAAAAACAACCGCACCGGCCGCAGCGGGAAGGATGTCATTTTAGAAGTTCCTCTTGGCACAGTAGCTAAAAGCGCTGAAACCGGAGAAATTTTATTTGAAATCACGCAAGATAAGCAGAAGCGCATCCTGACTCCGGGCGGCAGAGGTGGCCTTGGAAATGCACACTTTGCTACGGCGGCAAAACAGGTGCCGAAATATGCACAACCCGGAGAACCAGGACTTGAAGAATGGAACATTCTGGAACTTAAACTTTTGGCTGACGTAGGCTTAGTTGGATTTCCAAATGCAGGCAAATCCACTTTGCTATCATCAGTAAGTGCAGCAAAACCTGAAATAGCAGATTATCCATTCACTACCATCGTGCCCAATCTGGGTCTCGTAAGGCATCGCGATAATACCTCTTTCGTCATGGCCGATATCCCGGGAATCATCGAAGATGCTCATCTCGGAAAAGGCCTCGGTATCCGCTTCCTGCGCCATATTGAAAGGAACAGCCTTTTGCTCTTCCTTGTACCTTCCACAACCGAAGACATAGGCAGGGAATATCATATCCTGCTGAATGAATTAAGACTTTATAATCCTGAACTTCTGGACAAACCGCGCCTGCTGGCAGTTAGCAAGTCGGATCTGATCGATGATGAACTGAAAAGTTGGCTTATGCCTACCTTACCGGAAGATGTGGAGACGATATTCATTTCCGCCGTAACCAACGAAGGTCTTGACGCGCTGAAAGACAAGATTTGGAAGTACCTGAATGAGGACATTCCTCCACAGGATCACGATTTTTCTGAGGAAGAATGACGGAACAACTTATAGCAGTAAGGGAATTTGCCAGGGAGTATTTTAATCTGGACCCTGATCGCGTGACTCAAATGGCAGGTGCAGGAAGCAGTCGCCAATACTTTAGATTGCTTTTCATTGGAAAGCCGGTTATAGGTACCTGGTCAGAGGACATCAAGGAAAACGAGGCATTTTTCTATCTATCGGAAATCTTATACTCCGCAGGAATCAATGTCCCTCAGGTAATTGCAATTGATGAAAGTCGAAAAATATACTTACAGACAGAATGCGCGACATATGACGCCTACAGCATCCTTACAGGAGCTAGCTATAAGGATCAACAGCCGTGGCTCAGAAAGATCATCGACCAGCTTTGTAGAATCCAAACCTTTGTTGATCCTTTGGTCGACTACTCCAGATGTTATCCTTCTTCATTTTTTGGCAAGGAGGATGTGATGACTGATCTGACCTATTTTGAAAGATATTTTCTGGAACCGATCGGCATCCGGTTTGATCAAAATATGTTGAAACAAGAATTCGAAAAAATGGCTCAACGTGTCGAAAACAGCCATTTCATGGGATTCATGTACCGGGATTTTCAATCGAGGAATATCATGGTTCGTGAAGATGGGGAGCTGTGTTTTATTGATTTTCAAGGGGCACGTAAAGGACCTTGTACCTATGATGTCATTTCCTTATTGTATCAGGCTAAATTAGGACTGAATACAGTACAGAGGGAGGAGTTATTGGATTATTATTATTCCGGGATACTTTCAGCATGCAGGATTGAGCTTTCAGATCTTAAGGCAGATAAGGATGTAGTACTGCCTGTCAGGCTCCTGCAAGTACTCGGTGCATATGGCCGGCGTGGGATTCAGGAGCGAAAGCCTCATTTTGTGACCAGTATTGGCCCTGCCATTGACAACCTCAGCGAAATGCCGGATTCGCAAGACTTTACTTCAAATTACCCATATCTAACTTCAATAATACAAGAGATTATCGGATCAAAAGAATCGATATTATGTCAGATAAAGGATTAAATATACTAGTAAGGAGTTTTTCCTACAAAAAAAGGAGCCTTGAAGATTCATCAGGTCATGGCATCGGATTTGTATTCGATATGCGTGGCATTGATAATCCGGGAAGAATTGAGTCGATGAAAATACTGACAGGTAAAGACGAAGAGGTAAGAAATTATCTGGAGATGGAAACCAACATGCCTGAATTTATCAGCCATATCAAAGGATTGCTCGACATCACAGTAAAAAATTACATGCAACGCAATTTCACTGATCTAACAGTCAATTTTGGATGTACAGGGGGACAACACCGCAGTGTTTATGCCGCTGAGACCATAGCTGCCTATTTAAATGAAAAATTTCCGGTACAAGTGACGTTACAGCACCTCGAGAAAGAAAGTTGGATCAGATAAAGGAAGATTCATCCTTAAGAATGAATAGGCGATAACTATGATGATTGGCTTGCAGATTTTCCGGAATCAAATTCTGTCATACCAATCGTATAAACATCTTCATGCTCCCCTGGTTTCGGTTTAATCGACAAAAGCTTAATGCATTGTCCCTGAACAAACAGGTAATCGTCAGACACAATGATGTGTTTTTCGCAGGACAATTGAAAAAATATTCTGATCAAAATTGACCTACTGCGCCAGGTTATTTAAACCTGCGGGAAACGACATTTGTGCCGATCGTAACTGCAAAGAGATTGACCTTATAGTCTTGATACGGTTTCACATTATTCTTATCAACAAAATCCGGATTCAGGAAATTCATCGGATAATAGCTCAATTTTAAATACGCGTTTTTGTGCTGATACCCTAAGAATACATTGGGCATAATCAATGGCGTCCTGTCACTAAACCATTCATTGAACTTAGTTTTATGGTTTCGTTTAACATATCCTTTTTCTTTGTAATTTAAAGCAAGTGAACCTTCTGCGCCGATAAAGAAAAACCGCTTCGAATCCATCCTACCCAACTTCAACGCAACCGGAAGATTCAGAGAATAGACTCTTCTCTTGACCGTACTGTCCTGCGCTTCATACTTATCAATGAAGCCGATATTCTTAATACTCAAGCCAGTCATCATCCCAAGGTTCGAATTGAAATTATAGTTGTACATAGTCCCAAAATGGAAGAACAATGTAAAACGAAGTGTGGTCAAATGAGAGGCCTTTCCGGGCCTTTCGAAAATTGACGAACTGAAGATCATTCCCTCATACCCTGTAGAAAGATAACTTCTCCTAAACTCATTATTGTTAACCATTGATTTTTCACGGCTCATCACCTCCTGTGAACTTAATTGATTGGAATTCACAATAAAAAGCGAAAACAGAAGAAAATAATGAAGCTTTTTCATCGATGCATGATTGATTTTATTAAAAAAATAAAGTGTGCCTCAAATTTAGTAAAATCATCAATCAAAATTGTATAAAATAATGAAAATTTCAAAACTATCTGTTCCGGGTTACAACCCAATCTGCTTCGAATGCACTCACAAAATTATAATTCCGGACCCTCATCCGAATATCTTGTCCAATTTATCCACAAATCCAACTTCCGGCCTGTCAAAATAAATTCCGGTCGCTGCTCCTGCCCGCACACCCCGCAAAAAGACATAAATTACCCCCCCAAAATGCACATCATAATCATATGAATCTCTTAATCTTTGCTTCAGGAAACGATGTACAGCAATAGAATAGATCAAATACTGCAGTTTGTACTGATTGTCCTTCATAGCCTCATTAAGTCCGGGGCTTTCATAATTTTCTAATCGATAGCCCAGGTGGTTGGATTTCCAGTCCAGGATAAAATAACGGCCTTCATGTTCGAAAAGCAGGTCGATGAAACCGTTCATAATGCCTTGCAGTTGAGTCAGATCAGGGCTTAAATTAATATCATACTCCGACAACAAAGGTGTCAGATTAGGTTTGATATTCTCCTGATTCAAACAGAAGTCAAATTCCATTTCGTGGATTCTCTTTCCCGACAATACATTTTTGAGTAAAATCATTGATCCATCTACGCCTATTTTTGCATTCAAGGTATGTTCAAGCATTTGGGCAATATACTCGCTATAATCTTCTTCCTCGCCGTTGGCTTTCTTTCGATTGAACAAACTCAATAGTCTTCTTTCATAGTCAGACAAGTTTGCCCCGGTTCCAAATTCCGTCTGAAAGTCAATATTTTCAAATAAATCATGGAGCTTTGTGCCTACATTGGCACCACGTGGCAGAAGATTGAAAACAAAATGATCATAATCGGAGCCAGCATGTTCTTGAAAGGCAGGGGCGAAGCTGTGGGGTTGACGAAGGGCTGTGTAGCTGAAAATTCGCCAGGCGGAGTTTGCCGGTTCAATATCGGCAGGATTGAAAGATTTGATTGTCAATTCTTTCTTATCAGGTAGGATATCTTTATAGGCATAATCGGTAAAAGGAGGTACAAAACCCTTTTTGACGCGGGTTGATTCACCCAAATTCTCCATCATTTCTTTTAATGGGCTCGTATTAAACCCGGTTGACCAATGAGTCGAATAAAAAACGTAGCATTGATATTCTGCCCTTGTGATACCAACGTAGATTAAGCGTCTTATCTCACGTCGGTCATTGGCTTTCCACAGGTCTAATCCTTCTTGATCCAAATCCAATGGATGACGCAAAGTTCTGATACAATCATTATTCCCAGCATGCCCTCCCGGCTTCACCTTAACCAATTGATCATCCTTCAATGCTGAATCTTTTAGCCCTTCAATAAGAACAATCGGGAACTCCAGGCCTTTGCTTTTGTGCAAGGTCATGATGGAAACCGCTTCTTCATCGCTTTCAATCCTCAGGGTATATTCCCCTTCTTCTGAATCTTGCGAATCGGCACGTCGGAGCCAGTCCATCAATTCTTCAGGATCAAGGCCTTTTCGATACTGCAAATCATGCAATATTTCTGAAAGTTGCAGGATATTGGCAAGACTCCTCTGTGAAGCATAATTTAGGGAAAGATTCTCTTCAACACTAAAGTCCTCCATTAGGATCATAAAAGCCTGATAGAATCCTTGATAAAGCATTATTTCATGATAATGAGAAAATTTTTCAATAGCTTTTATCTCATCAATAAATAAAACCGGCAGGTTTTCAGCGGTCAGATTTTTATATACAGTATTTAAAAAGGTAAGAAACAGAGCAGAACGAATATTCTTGATGTCCGGCTTCAACATAGCCTGCAATACCAATCCCATTTCTTTAGCTTCCGTACTCTTCGTCACCAAAGTATCGTCAACACTCACAGCCGGAATTCCCAGAGCATGCAATTTCTCCTTGATTGCCTTTGCTGAATACTTGTCTCGGGTAAGGACTGCAATATCTCTTGGTCGGACAGCCCTTAACTGATTATCTTCTTTATCTGCCAATTGGATTTGTTCTTCAGGATTAAGCAGGTATTTGACCGTCTCAACTAATTGAGTTTGACTTGTAGCAGCATCATTAGCATTGCAGAAAAGGAGGGTTTCCTCAACTTCCTCTTGCCTTCTCAAAAACTTCTTATTATGCTTATTTGCCTGAATCTCTGTATAACCAATATAAATACCCGTCTCCTTTTCAGCCTCATAACCAAACACATTATCACCAGAGGCTTTGAAGAATTCATTGGCAGCCTCTATCATCCTTGTTGAAGACCGAAAGTTGGTATTCATCGTATAAATATGATCCACTTTTGACTTGGCATGAAGGTAGCTTTCAACATCAGCATCTCTGAATGAATAAATACTTTGTTTTGGATCTCCAATCAGAAATAAGGTAGTATCATCATCATACTGATCATCGATAAACAACTTCTCAAATAGTTGGAATTGGATGACATCGGTATCCTGAAATTCATCGATAAAGGCAACACGATATTTTTGCCTTATCAGTTCTTTCAATTTTTTATTATTCCCGGCAACAATCGAACGATGAAGATTAAGGATTAGATGATCGAAGGTGAGGACCCCGGAATCGTTGATAGATTGATTTAAAACATCCAGATAATAATCCCTATTAGCATATAGGATTGCTACTATGACTTTATTTTTTTCATTGTTCAGATTATTCTCTCGTTCGACCAATGATTTTACATCATTCCAGTAGGGTGATGAAAATTTATCAAAATATCCAGCTGCTTTATTCGCTTTGAAGTAATCAAAGGTCACTTGCAGCATCAACCTGGGCTGACCCAATAAGTCTGAATATTTCTTCCGGGTATTTGAATTGCTTTCAACATCCACTTTTAGCCGTGTATTATCCTCAGCTATGAAGCACTCAAGCCGCTCCCACTCTGTTTCCAATTCCTTTAAATATCCCTTGTAACATTCAATAATATCAGAAATTTTCCCATTATCCTTAATTGGGCTGGAAACATTTACGTCAAACTGCGTATTATTAAGACCTTGCTTTAAAATTTCCTTGAAATAGGCGCGAACTTTCTTTAAATCTTTAGATTCAAAGAGGTCTTTATCCAAAGTGGTGATTTCATTTCGCCAGAATTCATTCGTTACCCGTTCAATCAGGTAAGAAACATCGGCCTGTAATTCAGTTTGAAAATTCTGACCTGATTCAAAAGCAAATTCATTCAACATTCGCTGGCAAAAACCATGGATTGTAAAAATACTTGCTTCATCTAAAAGAAGTTGAGACTGCCGGAGTCTTGTTATCAACTCTGTCTTATCTTCGAATCTCTCACATATTTCCACAATAGGTTGCTCAAATCTATCAGCTATCAATACTAACTCCTGTTCTGAAGCCGAAGCGATTTCAATAGCCTGAGAAAGAAATTTTCGTATCCTGTCCTGGAGTTCAGCAACAGCATAATTGGTGAAAGTAACGATCAATTGATTATCGATCGGAATATTCTTCTCAACAATCGTTCTGAGCACCAAAATCCCAATAGAAAACGTCTTACCGGTACCGGCACTAGCCTCAATCAGATTGGTTCCTGATAATGGCACTTCGTTTACCTTAAAATTTATGGCTTCCATTGAATTGTCCATTTTAATAGGCATTATCCAATAATATTTCTTGCAGGATGACATGCATGTCCCACACCCGGTGGATATTGATATCATGGTTTAGCATTACATGTCTATAATAATCATCACGATAATTTCTATCGATAAAGAAGAAATTTTTAATCTTATCAAATGAATCATCTTCTTTAAGCGATTGAAAATATTGTTCAGCGCTGTATCCTATCAGCCTCTCTTTGTTTTCATGAAAAAACGTTAAGATATTACCCAACCTTGCCCGCGCCTCATCAACACCTAGTTGCTTTAAGGTATGCTTGCCGTTGAGGGTGTATAGAGCGCCACCTGTAATGTCGACATTGCATACTACAGCAAAAAGATACTGGAAAGCCAACCTGGCACGACGCTTTGCCTCTCCACCTGAACTCCCGTGGTGAAAACTTATTATTTTCTTATCAATTACATTCTTTATCTCACCAAAATACCGTACATCATCATAAGTTATTTCAATACTTACAATTTTCGGATCAAAATTATCAGGAAAATCATTTTTGACATCGTCGACCAAAGGACTGATCACTTCATCTATCTCATCTACCAGTCCTAATCCTACGTTTTTCAATGGCAATTGTCCGGATAAATAGAGTTTTTCCTCTAATGCCTGCTCTACTCCTTTCAATCTTGAATCAAGGAGTGATTCCTTCACCGTCCATTCTTCCAGACTATCCAATTCAAAATTCTCGGTATCTTTAATGTCACCGTCTTCCCTTTCAAAATACACCCCCAGCACATTGTTGTAATAATATTGAATATTCTTCTCAAAAAATTTCCAAACTGTATTGATATCATATTCCTTAATCTCCGGCACTTCTCTGTTGTCATTATATGGAATCGGCCACTCCTTGGCAAGTTGGATGAAATAATTCGGAAGCAAATTGCCCGAATCCTTATTATATTTTGTACTAAAACTGTAAAATGGGTGCTCAGAAACCAATTTTTTTCTAACATCAACCTCCACATTCCCCATCTGCAGATAATCCAGCAATTCATCGATAAGGATAGAGGGAGGCAGAATCTCATTATCTTTTATCGACCGACCGATATAACTCAAATATAAAGCTTTCTCCGCAGAAAGTATGGATTCAAGGAAAAGATGCTTATCGTTTTCCTTAAGATTCCTGTCGCCAAGCTTCCTGTTGGATGCAATCAGGTCAAAGTCACTGCGCCGCTCCAAGCGGGGATATTCTCCATGATTAAGGCCCAACATACAAACCAGCTTGAATGGAAGACTTCTGAAAGGTAAAGGGGAACAAAAAGTGATTCCACGGCTCATAAAACGAGTCGATGTTGTTTCTACTTTCAATCCGGTCAAGAAACGCTTACTGAATACATCATATGGAATCTCTTCATCTTTCAACCCATCATCCAGATTTTCAAATCTGATCAGTTTTTCAATCTTTTTGACATAATCTTCGTTCTTTTCATCGTCAGGAATTGCAAACATATCCTCTAATACCTGCTCGATGAATTTGCGCCACTCCCTCAATGGCTTTGGATTTTTTCTCTCATGTACATGAGTTTTTAAAGCCTCGAAAAACGCCAGGAATGCCGATATTTCCTGAATTCCGGCCACAGTATCCGTTGTTTCGACGGTATAGAATGGATGTTCATTATCTATTCTAATCTCTCCGGGCAAACAAATGCCATAGAAAATCTTCTCCAATGCGTAACGCCAGGAAACGATAAAGGTATCATTCACTGGAGTTGAGTAGTCGTTTTCAATACCGAAGCGCGCATTAGCCTTCACGATGGTATTTCGTATCAATTCCAAATCATTTATTCTGAATTTTTCCCGGATATACTTATGTGTCAATAGCCCAAGAACTTCCTCTGCACCAAACAGCTTGCCGTCAAATTCCAGCAGCGAAATCAGGGCTGCAACGGGACTGTTGACATTAGCCAAAGCTTCATCGGCAATATTGTATTTGAATCTATAAGGTGCATTATCCATAACAGCGCGGATATAGGGAGCATATGCATTGATGTCGGTAGCCATGACAATGATTTCCCTATCCAGAATATCACCATGCCGTTTGGTAGCTATGGTATCCAAAATATAATTGTACAATGTCTCGACTTCACGCCTTTTGGAATAATTGGAAGTAATGGAGATCGTATCATCATCAAACAATCCGGTGTCAAAATCGGGTCGATCAACCGAATTGTGCTGGATGGATTGTTGAAGAGAAGCTAATAAAGTGGTTCCATTGTTTTGTTTTAAAGGCAGGTCGGTAATCGCATTGATAAATTCCTCATGACCGGATATCAACCTGAATATACTTTGAATAACCTTACCCCAATCTGTCAATAAGGGATGTCCAACGGTAATATGTTCTATTCTCCTGTTTTTCGCCTTCCATTTATCCAATACCTTTTGTGGCTCATCTTCAAACCAATAATAATCGGGGGCCGGATTATTCGCATACCAACGAATATCTATGTGTTCACTCATTGCATGGATGATCTCCAAATGGTATTTTGTAATGATGGAAAGACCGAAAAGATGCAAAACCGGAATATTCCTGACCAGACGCTCCTGATTTTGTACGGTTTTGAGTTTTTCCAGGATATCTACTTTTATTGCATTAAAATCAATGATCTTATCACCGGCAATCGAATCAATCTTTTTCCATAAATAGGCCTGCCAGCGGGACTTCTCTTCCACGCTTTCCAATTCATTTACCTTCCATTGTGCAATAACTTCACTGCGGTAGATCTGATACTGATCAAACAAATCCCCCATCTTAGCCGCTAATTCCCATTGTTTCATCTTATCTCTACCTTCTTCATTGTAAAAGTAGGAAGCTCTTTCAGGGAACTTTTCTTTAAATGCTTCGTCAGACAAGGCAGCATATATCAACCAATCCATGTCCTTCCGGTCAATTTTATCTTTATAGCTGCCGCCCAGAATCTTATAGACTTCGTATACTATTTCCTCCGGTGTCAAAAACATCAGGTTGGCGGCCACACCATGCTGTTCAGACATTCTGTACTTGAGCCAACTGTTCATGCCCTTCGTTTGAGTGACGATATAGACCGGTTGGAACACATCAAACCTGTACAGGCCGATGTCCTCAATCATAGCATCGGCCAACTTGGTAATATCATTTGAAATAGGTATGTGTATGCCCATAACTTTATGATTTAAAATGGTCCTTAATACCGGATACCCGCTTGACGGACTGTTCGGCAATTGCACGGATGATTTCACTAAAGCCTACAATGGTGACTTTTTCTTTTGCTCGTGTAATGGCTGTATACAGCAATTCGCGTGTCAGTAAAATGTTTTCTCTGTTCTCAGGCAGGATGATCAAGACTTCATCGAATTCAGAGCCCTGGCTTTTGTGAATGGTCATAGCGTAAGCCGGTTCCCATTCACGGATCTGGGCCGGATTGAGCTTTAGATTCTCGCCGTTACCTTTAGGAAAATAAGCATTGACCTCACCTTTTACTTCTAAAATCAGACCCATATCACCATTATAAATACCTTCAGAATGCTGATTGGAAGCAACCATTACCGGGAGGAAGGGATAAAATCGCTCATTATTGTGTGATACCTCAGAGGCAATCATTCGATTTACCGCCAATACGCCAGTCTTGCCTTCTTTAACTGCACACAGCACTATACTTTTTACAAGTCGATTTAATGCCTCGCCGACTCCGGTCTGTCCGACATATCCACCATTGACCTGCAAAAGCCTCTGAGCAGCCGACTTCAAAGCGCTTTCCACATCATTCGGGCACAGAAATTTAACCCTATCATCTTTATTTTCAAGGAATTCTTTAATAACAACCTGATCGTTGTTCAAAACAGCCTTGCTGAACTTCCCGATTCCTTCATCGTCACTAAAACGGAAACTGGTCTGTAGCTCAATCATTCTTTCAAAAAGAGGATGTGTAACTTCTCCTGACATACAATCCAAGGGCTCTTCAATAAAACCATTGATAAAATCAGTCCTTACCTTAGAGAAGATATTCATCGGTGCAGTATCGTTGCAGAGGTCCCTAAAGATACTGCCTGCTTCAACCGAAGCCAACTGGTTCTTATCTCCTAAAAGCACCACTCTGGTTCTGCCGGGATCAATCGCCTTGAACAGCTTGAAAAACATCGTGATATCAATCATGGAACATTCATCAACGATGAGGATATCAAAATCCAATGGGTTGCCCTCATGATGTTTGAAGTGAATGCTGTTGTGGATATATCCCAACATCGAATGCAATGTCAGCGCCTTGAGATCAGCAATCTTTTGAACCAATTCATCATTGAATTCACTTCCCGCCAACTTATCTCCGGCCCTGGCAAAGCTTTCATCAAGGTGTGCGCTTGCTTTCCCTGTAGGTGCACAAACACCTATTTTAGCATCCGGAGTCTGTTTAAGTAAGAGGTAGAGTAACTTGGCGACTGTTGTAGTTTTACCAGTTCCCGGACCCCCTGAAATAATTGTAAATCGACTTAAAAATGCAGTTAAGCATGCTACCAACTGCCAATCTGCTCCCTTTACGTAGCCGGAAGGAGGAAACAAGTGTCTGACGATAAAATCCTTATTATCGTGTAAAAAATCAAAATCCCTGTCAGCTGCCACAAGCTCACATAATTGCCTGATTTTTTCTATAAGTGATTTTTCATATTGGAAATACCGGTTGATATACAGTCTTCCATTGTGGATTACGAAGGGCTTGTTCTCCTGAGGAGGACCGACCAGTATATGATCTGACAGAATAGATAAATTGTGATATTGACTTTCGGAAAATGCATCAATATCTATACATATATTTCCCAATACCATTTGTTCAATCAAAGTCCTTAACCATGGGAAAAGATCATCTTTTGCAAAAAATCCGGCAAAAGCATCGGCTGAGTTTATTGAACTGATGTCCATCCAAGTTAAATTTATGGATTTGCAAGATAGTATAAATAAATATATATGTAGAAATTAACAAGAAGATATTTAAATTTTCTACATATCTAAATTTTATGTATTCCAATTTCTGCTTTTTGAAATTAATTCTTATTTTTATCGAAATTTAAAATCATGCCTAAATCATCCGTTTTACACATCACCCACGATTCCTTTGTCAAATTGGTACTTTCCAATCCAGCTGCAGGACAAGACTTTTTAAATTATTTTCTACCAGAAAGTCTTAAGGGGAATTTGGATATAGAGAAATGTGTACCGAGTGAATTGTCTTATCTCACCGAATCAATGCGTAATCGCCACACTGACCTGATTTTTGATGTTCCCATAAAAGGCTCCGGTGAAGGAATCCGAATTGCAATATTAATCGAACACAAATCGTATAAGGACGAAGCAGTAATTTTCCAATTGTTGGAATATTTAGCTTTAGGTTACAGGAAGCAAAGCAGGGAAAAAAAAGGTTTCAGGTTGATTATTCCACTACTCTATTATCATGGGAAACAAGAATGGAGCCCCGCCGGTTTGAGTTCGTATTTTATAGATATACCCGGCGATTTGAAGCCATACCTACCCGAATTTAGCCGGATATACATCGATCTCAAAAATTATTCCATTGATGATATTGAACGATTGAACAATTCATTGTTACGAACCGCTCTATACATTCAACTATTAAGATTGCAAAATATGGAAAACAAAACTATATTGAGCAGGGCATTTACAACCTTTGAATACGGTCAGTACAGGAACTATTTTAGTGCAATATTTGTTTATGCGATTAAATATCTGGACTTGGAAAAAGAAGAATTCGAAATTTTGGTTGATGAGTTTCCCGAAGAGGTAAAACCCGAAGCTATGACCCTCGCAAATCGACTGAAGCGCGAAGGGATGGAGGAAGGTATTGAAATAGGCAAAAAACAAGGCATCGAAAAAGGAATTGAAAAAGGGATTGAACTATCACAAGTTTCTTTCGTTTTCAAGAGTTATGAAAACGGACTCGATGCATTGACCATCGCTAAAATTGTCGGCATTACAGAAGACCGTGTCAGAGAAATTCTCAACATTGAAAGATAATCAATCGGAATCTTTATCCAATGAATTGATCTTTGCCAACTACTCCATTTATATCCAATCGTATGATACTTGATTTCGGCATTCCAAGGCCTTATGGAAATTGAGAGGCAACTTAGATGATTCCGGATAAAAAATTCATTCTGAAAATATTTCGATAATATTTCATATATTTGATTTTTTATTGATCATGAAATTCCCGATTCAGGTAGAACAAAAAAATTGTCTCAATTGCGCTTTCAAGGGCCACTCACTGTTTTCGATTTTATCGGACGATTCGCTCGATCATCTCAACGCCCACAAGTCTTGCACTATTTTCAAGAAAGGTCAATATCTTTTCACCCAACACAGTCGACCAATGGGTCTATTTTGTGTATACTCAGGTAAGATAAAGCTCTCTACAGCCGGTCCTGATGGAAAGGAACAGATTATCCGGCTGGCTAAGGATGGCGATGTAATAGGCTATCGTGCAATCATTACGGATGAAAATTACAGACTTTCTGCTATAGCATTGGAAGAAAGTTCAGTGTGCCTGATCGAGAAGGAATTTTTTCTCGATTTAGCCATGAGTGAACCCAGGCTGAACAGGCAAATATTCAAATTAATCAGCGATGATTTAAAGAGAGCGGAGGAACAAATTGTTTCCTTGTCACAAAAAAGTGTGCGCGAGCGTACTGCTGAGGCACTTTTATTCTTAAAAGCAACTTATGGCTTTGAAGATGATAACCAAACACTCAATATCCGCCTAAGTCGGGAAGAATTGGCCGATTATGTAGGTACGACTACTGAAAGCGTAATAAGGGTTCTTTCAGATTTCAAAACAAGTGGCTTAATTGATATCGCCGCTAGAAAAATAATTATCATTGATTTGGGCCTGCTGATTAAGACTGCCAATATGATTCCTTAGGCTGAATGCGATACAAGCATTTGATTTTCATAAGCTTCGGATTACCTTATCAGACACTTTCAATTTATATTCACCGCTTTCCACCTTCAATAGCTTATACAATAAAACAAAAGCCTGTTGGAGCAACACCTTGCTTCACTTTCTGATAAATTCCTGATTGGCAGGATAAAATATACTATTCCAACAAGAAGACTTTCGAAGAAATGTCAGACTTATATGATATTGAGTATGTAAAGTAAAACTATACAAGAGAAAGATAAAATTAAAAAAATTAAAGCGATCACCGCCAAAGCTTAAAGCCTACCCGATTGATTATGTGGCTTTTACAACATTTATCCAAACTCCGACAAATTAAAATTTATCAGATATGACTTTTAGTTTGTTGAAAATTACTTACTTTTACCGGAAATATTTTACCTTATGAACATATCTAAGTGTGTTATTCTAACCCTGGGGATAATGTCTTTACTGAGTTGTAAAAATGACTCCCATACCACAGAACATGGCTCGAATGAATCATCTCATGCCGCTCATGTTTCTACAATTGACAGCACCCAACCCCCTATGTTCAACGAAATCATGGCAGTACATGATGAGATTATGCCGTGGATGAACAATATAGAAACACTAAAGCAGGATATCCGGATGAAAATGGATTCCATAGATGCCTTTGGAGGTAGCGATGCCAACAGAAAGCAATTCAGACATGCTATGGCAGAGCTCAATAGAGCTGACAACGCAATGACTGATTGGATGTCAAGCTTTAAGGAAAACTATGATACCATTCAGATAGAAAAAAACAAAATGGTATTCCTTGAATCGGAAAGAGCTAAAATTGAGGGTGTTAAAAATCTTATGACAGAAAGTATCAAGGTGGCTCAATTGACCTTGAAAAATACACCCATAAAATAAATACGCTCTCAAGGCATTATGACATTCAGATTTTTCATTTTCTCTTTATTGCTTCTGGTGCTTAATGGGTGCAATACCAAGCCCGAACCATTACCCTTCCTCGGTATAAAAGTACATGAGGATGATAAGCCTCAAATTCCGGAATATCATTTTATCGATCAGCTTAACCGCCCGGTTACGCCTGAGACTTTTAAAGGCAAAATATATATGACTGACTTCTTTTTCACCTCCTGTCCTACAATTTGCCCGATTGTAACAGGTCAAATGCTCCGCATATATAAGGAGTTTGAAAAAGATGATCGGGTGGCCTTCCTTTCTCATTCCATAGATACCCGACATGACTCGGTACCTAAACTGAAGGCCTATGCGGATAAGCTGCACATCAATGATGACAAATGGAGATTCATTACCGGCAAGAAAGAAGACATCTTCAACATCTCAAAGAATTACCTGAGTATGGTGCTGGAAGATCCAAATACTCCGGGAGGGTTTGATCACTCCGGATATATTATCCTTGTCGATAAAGACAGGCATGTACGTGGCTTTTGCAATGGAACCGACCCAAAGGATGTTGATAAATTTATGGGCAAGGTGAAGCAATTACTTGATACTGAATGACCCGGTGGCTGATTGTACTTTTGTCAGCTGTTTTTGTTCTTTATTCAGGCTGCACCACGTACTCCCAAGGCAAGCGAATCTATGAGTCAAAATGCGCCAACTGTCACGGAATCAAAGGGGAAGGTCTAGCAGCACTCTATCCGGCACTTGATAAATCCATCATCATTACTCATCATAAATCACGGATTCCCTGTATTATCGAACTCGGCAGGAGTTCCAGAGACAGTCTGGGAAACCTAACTTCAGAAATGCCTCCTGTCAAAGGACTGACTGTAGCTGAAATCACTAATTTGATCAATTACCTGCTAACATTGAACCCCAATGGACAGGAAACAGTAACCATTGATTCAGTCAAGGTATGGAGTGAGGCTTGCAATTAAATATTTTTTCTTATCGCAAGAAATAATTATGTTTACATCTGTTTTTTAAATGAATTATATGTTCTTAAGATTATCTTTAATAGGCCTAATTTCAATCTTTTCCCTGTTTTTAACAAATCAAATACTTCTTGCTCAGAATTCAATTGGAATAGATATGAAATATGATGCCGTAGGGAAAATATTTGTTGAAAACTGTGAAGCTACTAAGGGTACAATAGTTTTTATATTTGATAATCAACAGGTTGAAAGGCGTTTTGAAGTAAAATTTACAGGAGATGCGACACCCGGCACTGATTTTCAGGTCGATGGACTTAGTGATACTCTTGTAGTGGGCTCCGGAATTCAAACTATTGAATTGCCATTTACAGTGAATGTAGATAATGTGGCGGAAGGAAGGGAAGACCTGACAATCACCCTGGTTTCAATTCCTGAAGGTCAGGAAATTGCAAGCTACAGTACAAGTATATATGATGAATTTAGTGTTAGTATCAATGACGGTGTGCAGGTAGAAAGCTGTAAAGGTCAAAAGTTACTCCTGACAGCCTCCGAAGCAGGAACATTTTTATGGACACCTTCCGAAAACTTTACTGATGCAACCAAACAAACTGTCGAATATGTCAGCAATGAATCATCCACAGTTCATCTGACTGCAGGCCTGGGTTCTTGCACAGCTAATGCAACCATCAATGTCAGCATCATCAATACAGATGTATTATTAACTGCTGATAAGGATACCATTTGCGGTCCTTCCCTTGTAACATATACCGCCACCGCTGCTACACAGGGAGGTGTCTTTACATGGTCCCCTGCGGAACTGTTTCCCAATCAGAATTCAGCCACTCAAAGTGTCTTGATCAAAGCCAATACACAAGTCAAAGTGAGTTATAGCAAAGGCGATTGCACTTCATCCGACTCTGTATCCTTAGTCATCAGATCGGGAACAGAATATATTGCACCTTTTAAGGACACTCTGATCTGTTATGGTGATAAATTATCTCTTGGGGACTTTAGCAAGGCAAAATTATACGAATTTATTCCGCCGGACGATATTGATTTTTCGGATTTTAATCATCCATTCATTATTGCAAAAAAAGATACCAGACATACAGTCAAAATAACCTCCACCGATCAAAAGTGCCAATTCGAACACGAATTTATTATTAAGGTCAATGAAGGAAGATTTGAGTTAAAGACTCCTGACTATGAAGAATTATGCAAAGGTGATAGTACAAGAATTGCATGGTCATTCATTCCCAAAAACAGTAAGGTTACCTGGACTCCAAATGACGGTAGTATCACAACCCTCAATGACAGCTCCATGACAGTCAAACCACTGAAGACAACGATCTATACCGGGACCTTTACCGTTGGTCCATGTACCTATACTAAGAAAGTAGAAGTCAGAGTGGACAGCCTCCCTGATTTACCATTGGATCATCAACCTGTCAGGCCATACTATTGCAGAGGAGAAATAGTGTCATTATTTTCACCGCAATACGACAAAACACTTTATCCGGATATGAAGTTTGACTGGGGCAATGCATTAGGAGCGATTGAACCGATAGATAAGCAAAACCTGGCTATAAGCACTCAAGATACGTTCTTATACATCCGCAAAACAACCAACCATGCTTGTGTTCGTTTTGATTCGTTGCAAATAGATGTGAAGATTCCTAAAATCCAATTCAGCCTTTTAGACACATTGGTGTGTGAAAACGAGCCTGTTAAGGTAAATGTTGAAACCGACATGACCGATCTCGAGTGGAAGCCGGAAGAGGGCGTAACCTGTAGCAATGATTGCAAGACAGCTATCATCAAAACAGCCAATACAACTACTTACACTCTGACAGGTAAAGCGGACGGTTGCCCGGGTGCTGCATCTATGACAATCAGGGTCAAGAAACCATTGATTGGTCTTACAGTTACTGATACGACAATCTGCCCGAATGAACCTGTCACTGTAAGTGTGACCACGGATGCCACTAATATCTCCTGGTCACCCGGAGAAAAGACCAGTTGCAACAATTGTGCTACAACAACACTCACCACTCCTACCGAACAGAACTTTGTTGTAGGAGGAATTCAGGATGGATGCCCTGCCTGGGGAGGTTGTATCATCAGGATCAGACCTCCATACCAATTGGAGATATCTGTATCTCCGCCTGACAATGTAGCTATTGGTAATCCCGTCACGGCAAGCGTCGTCAATCCAATTCCAGGTGCTTCCTATCAATGGAAAATCAATGGCAGAGATCTTGGCGTTCATGGAAGTTCCTATGAAATTGTCCTGGAATCGAAAAATGACCGTATAGAAGCTTTACTTGTCCCTGGTGGTAATAACTATTGTTTTGGTTCAGGTGAGATTTTCGTTGCAGGAGTAACTCCTTACATCTATGTTCCAAACTCTTTTACGCCTAATGGTGACTCAAAGAATGATGTATTTAGAGCTGTCGTTCCCGATGGAGTCACTGTCCTTGAGATGACAATCGTCAATCGTTGGGGTCAGAGAGTATTCACTGAAACCAATACAAACAATGGATGGGATGGTAGATTCAACGGAAAAGAAGCACCAAGTGATACATACGTATTTATAGTCAAATACCAGTTGTTGCAGGGAGGCGTCATTGATTCAAGGCGTGGCGAAGTAACATTGTATCGTTGATATTGGGGCTGATTATGTAATTTCATATAAGGCGGAATAACTACTGATTAAAATGTCGATTATTCCTCTTGTCCAATATTATATCGGTAAGATTATTTAGCTATTCTATTGATTTTAACACTATTATATTTTATTATTTTTTATATCTCTTATAAAAACTAAACGGTATAACCTTGTTTGACCCGGAAATACAGGAAATTTTCAGCAAGATAAAAGAAAGAAATAAAGTCTTTCTTGCCAGGGCTATTACCTGGGCAGAATCCAGTAATGAGACTTCCCGCCGGAAGATACTTGAACTCCTCGATCATTTAGGAGATTTCAGATCAAACGCAATCAGGATCGGAGTGACGGGGCCTCCAGGTGTAGGAAAAAGTACCCTGATAGAATCATTGGGTCTTGAACTTATACAAAAAGGGTATTCTGTAGCAGTTCTTGCCGTCGACCCATCCAGCAGCGAAAGCCATGGGAGTATACTTGGGGATAAAACGCGGATGACTAAGCTTTCTTCACATCCATCTGCTTATGTCAGGCCCAGCCCATCCGGACTCGAACTGGGAGGTGTCAATCAGGCAAGTCGGGAAAGTATATTGATATGTGAAGCAGCAGGTTATGATTTTATATTTGTTGAAACCGTAGGTGTAGGGCAGTCCGAAATTGAGGTAAAGGAAATGACTGACATCTTCCTGCTATTGCTCAATCCGGGTGGAGGTGATGAACTTCAGGGAATAAAAAAAGGCATTATGGAAGCTGCTGATATTATAGCAATCACCAAATATGATTCTCACCTGACCAAAGCGGGTGAAGAGGCTTTCAGTCATGTTAAGGCATCGTTGCAAGTTATGAAAAACTACCGACTTGAGTTACCGGATGTCCTCAATGTTTCCTCGGTCACAAGTCACAACACCGAAAGATTGCTTAAAATTATCGAAAGCAAAACGGCTGCTCAAAAACAAACAGGCGAATGGGATGTCAAACGAAAAAACCAGGAACGAGTTTGGTTCAGAAGAGGATTGCTACGCAGATTAAATGAATTGATAGAAAATGATCCCACTACGTTAACCATTCTTGACAATTATGAGAAGAAAACAAATAATGCAACCCGACCAGTTCCCATCGACATTGAAAAACATTTGGAAAAGTTAAAAGAAAGATTCGGACTAGATTGAAAATGCTGGAAATATACCTGATACTGTTGATTCAATTTGTAGCCTCTTGTACTAGCAGACCACCTGAACCTGTGATCTCTGCCAGCCCTATTAAACCAGTAATAACAAAAGGATATTTCAGAAGTCCTGTCGATCACGAAATTAAGCTGGCGGGCACCTTCTGTGAGTTAAGGCCAAATCATTTCCACACAGGTGTAGATATCAAGTCCTCAAACGGCAGCCAGGGTGATCTTATCTATGCCATAGCAGATGGCTTTGTGTCACGGATAGGCATCAGCCCTACCGGATATGGCTATGCTCTATATATCGACCATCCAAATGGGTTTACCAGTGTATATGGACACCTCCTTCATTACAGCAGTGAAATTGAGCATATTGCGGCTGCAGAACAGGAAAGGCAAAAACGTTTTGACATCCAATATTACCCGGACAGTACGATATTGAGAATAAAAAAAGGGCAGGTCATAGGTAGGATGGGTAATTCAGGTTCATCCAACGGCGCACATCTTCATTTCGAAATAAGAGAAACTGAAACGGAAATTCCCATCAATCCATTATTGTTTGGTTTTACCTCAACCGACAAGATGGCTCCCGGAATCAGCTATGCCAGGATATACGATCTGGATGAAAATTTCAACGAGTTCAATGCAACGAACGTAATGGCCGGGAAGCGAGGACAAATATTTTACCCGGTAAAAGGAGATACCATAACTACCCTTTCCCCGAAAATTGGCCTGGGTATCAATACCAGAGATGGTCAGGAAGGCAACTGGAACAAGAATGGGGTATATGACATTACAATGCATGTCAATGACACCCTAGTCTATCAAATAACAATGGATTCTGTATCATTTGATTTAACCCGGATGATCAATGCTCATCTGGACTATCCGGAACAAAGGCTCAAAAAAAATTATGTACATAAATGTTACTCTGTCCCGGGTAATATACTGCCAATCATCAAAGAGCAAAAAGGTCATGGTGTAATTCATCTTCAGGATAATGAAAAGAAAAAAATAAAATTTTCTGTTAAGGATTTTAACGGGAATATGTCAGTAATGGAATTTTATGTCAAAAAACTCCCCGGTGATCCGGTATTTAAATATTCACCCTTAAATTATTTTCTTCCTTACAACAAGAAAAATATTATACAGGATACCGGTATCAACATAGTTTTCACAGAAAAAACATTCTTTAAAAATCAAAATTTCCTGTTCAAAAATGAAAAAGAAAAATCCGGACGGATTTATTCAAACATGTACACGCTGGGGAACCCAAATATTCCGGTCTTTGATTATTACTCATGCACAATGGATGGAGATCAGGTACCGGAACATTTGAAGAACAAGGCATTTATTGCCTCCTGTGATGAATATAACCGAGAGTCCAACTGGGGCGGAACATGGAATGAAAATAAACTAACTGCTTCATTGAGGGCATTTGGTACATTCTATATAACGTTGGATACTATCCCCCCTACTGTTGTACCTGTTGTTTTCGGGAAAAATATGGTTAAAAACTCCCGCATCATATTTCGGATCGATGATAACATTACCCCGGCAGGTCAAACACCATATCTCAATTATCAGGCATTTATCGACGATATCTGGATTCCTATGGTATATGATCTGAAAACAAAAACAATTACTTATGTGTTTCCAAAAATGTTTCCCAAGGGTGAACATAGTCTAAGGCTTGAAGTATTCGATGCCCTGAAAAACACGAAGGTGTACACTTCTACATTTATTAAATAATTGAAAATGACCAGACAATTGCAAGTAGGTGACAAAGCTCCGGATTTCAAACTGAAGGATCAAAATGGAGAATATATGGAAACCTTGGCCCAGAGAGGGAAGAAATATGTTTTATTTTTTTATCCAAAGGACAATACACCGACTTGTACTAAAGAAGCCTGCAATCTAAGAGACTATTATAGCGATCTTAAAGAACATGGATTGGAAATCTTCGGTATTAGTCCGGATTCAGTAAAAAGTCATGCCCGTTTCAGTGAGATGCATCAGTTGCCCTATTCACTCCTGGCTGATGAAGATCACAAGGTTGCAGAAGCGTATGGTGTATGGGGGGAAAAACAAATGTATGGAAGAAAATATATGGGCATTCTGCGAACGACTTTTGTCATCAATGAAGAAGGAATCATCGAACAGGCAATACACAAAGTAATTGCTGCGGAACATGCCGATCAAATTTTAAAAGAATGTTAAAAACCTCATTTTGAAAAATAAAATATTCAGTTATCTATGATGTCCGAAAAGTTAGTTAATGCGTTGAATGCGCAGATTGGGATGGAAGGCTATGCCTCCTTTTTATACCTGTCCATGTCAGGATGGTGCGAAGCCAAAGGCCTAAAGGGATGTAGTGCATTCATGCGACGCCAGTCAAATGAAGAATATCAGCATATGATGAAGATCATCGATTATATGCTGGATGTGGATCAAAAACCGTTGATTCCCGCTATTGCTCAGCCAGCCTCAGAGTTCAATTCCATCGTTTCGTTGATGCAACAGGTATATGAACATGAAAAAAAAGTAACCCGTTCCATACATCAGCTCGTGGAAATTAGTAATGAAACGGATGATTTCGATACATTCAACTTCCTGCAATGGTATGTAACGGAACAAAGGGAAGAGGAAGCTCTTATGCGAGAGATATTGGACAAGATCAACCTGATTGGGGATGGCCCACAATCTCTTTATTACATAGACAAGGAATTGGAGGCCATCAATAACCGTCAGTTGGCTGCGGAAGGAAAGGCCTGATTGTTTTACTCTTAAGAACAAACTTTTGACTCTAATCAAATCTATATCAGGGATGCGTGGTACGATAGGCGGGCATCCCGGAGAAAACCTCACCCCGGTTGATATCGTGGAGATGGCCGCATCGTTTGGCCAAATGATCAAAAAGAACAATTCACACCCTTCAATAGTAATTGGCAGGGATGGCAGGATATCCGGCAATATGGTATCCCAACTATGCATACACACCTTAGTGGCGCAAGGTTTTATTGTATATGATGCAGGACTTTCCACCACGCCGACGATAGAAATGGCAGTTACAAAGCTGGGAGCTGATGCCGGAATTATTATCACAGCAAGCCACAATCCCATTCAGTGGAATGCTTTGAAATTCTTGAACGAAAAGGGAGAATTCATATCAGCCGCTCAAGGTCAGGAATTGATCCGGATTGCTCATGAAAAACAGTATCTATTTAACGAAATTCACAATCTAGGTAAGATCATTCCTGCTGCAGGCTTGATAGAGCATCATATTGATTCCATTCTGAATCTTCCATTGGTCAATAAAAATATAGTTGCAGACAAAAAATTTAAAGTCGTGGTCGATTGTATCAATTCGACCGGAGCGATTTCAGTTGCACCACTGCTGGAGGCTTTGGGTTGCGAGGTCATCCTAATTAATGAAGAGATGACAGGCAACTTTGCCCACAATCCAGAGCCTTTGGCACAACACCTGCAGGAATTGTGTGAGAGGGTGATATCAGAAAAAGCCGAAATGGGTATCGCCGTGGATCCTGATGTGGATAGATTAAGCTTTATATGTGAAGATGGCAGCCTTTTGGGAGAAGAAAATACTTTGGTATCAGTTGCAAACTACATACTCCAACATACGCCCGGTGAAACGGTTTCCAACCTTTCGTCAACCAGAGGGCTGAAGGATATTACCCTTAGATATGGAATGGAATATCATGCTGCTACTGTCGGAGAGGTTAATGTGGTAGAGAAAATGAAGGAAGTTAATGCCATTATCGGTGGAGAAGGAAATGGCGGCATCATTTATCCTGCCCTGCACTATGGGCGTGATGCACTCGTGGGAATAGCGCTCATGCTCACCTATATGGCGGAAAATAATCTCAGTTTAACTCAGATAAAAGCTTCTTTGCCCCAATATTTTATTTCAAAAAATAAAATTGATCTGCAACCGGGCTGGAATGTCACGGCAGCAATCAATGGCTTGATTGACAAATATTCGGAGGAAGAAATCAATACCTCAGATGGCTTGAAAATAGACTTTGCCAAAGGCTGGGTTCAACTTCGGCAGTCTAATACTGAGCCTATTATTCGGGTTTATAGCGAATCTTATGATGAAGCTACCGCAAATAGACTGGCAGAGAAAATCATTGGTGAGTTCAAGGAATTGATTGGATGACATCCGGGATCCTCAAAAACATCATTGATCCTAACTTCATGTTACTTAACCGGTTATAAAAATGACAATCTTTCATTTCAAACAATTGTAATCCATGGACAGAATATATCTTGACAACGCAGCCACCACCCCACTCGACCCTGAGGTGCTCGACATAATGTGTAAGACATTGCAAAACGACTTCGGCAATCCCTCAAGTACACATTCAGAGGGCCGTAAGGCAAGGGCCTTGATCGAGGCGGCCCGCAAATCTATCGCTTCCTGTATCCATGCTTCTCCAAGTGAAATCATCTTTACCTCAGGCGGTACTGAATCCAACAATATGGCTTTGAAGTGTGCAGTTCGAGACCTTCATGTCAAAAGAATCATATCTTCCAGATTGGAGCATCATTGCGTCAGCCATACACTCACTTATCTGCAAAGGAATCATGGCACAGAAGTCATCTTACTCGACAACGACGAGTATGGCAGAATAGACTTGATCCAACTGGAAGAATATCTGGCCAATAGCCCGGATAAAAAACTGGTCTCCCTTATGCACGCCAACAATGAAATTGGTACAGTCGCAGATATTGAAGCCATTGGCAATCTTTGCCGTCAGTATGATGCACTATTTCATTCGGATACAGTGCAAACAGTAGGTCATTTCCCTTTAGACGTGTCTAAGATTAATATCCATTTCCTGACAGGAACAGGTCACAAAATCCACGGCCCGAAAGGCAGCGGATTTCTGTATATCCGTTCCGGCCACATTCTCGAACCATTGATTGATGGTGGTTCGCAAGAGAAAAATCTCCGGGGAGGCACTGAAAACCTCCATGGCATCATAGGTCTGGCAAAATCTATGGAACTTGCTGTCAACCATTTGCCGGAAAGACGTACCTACATTACAGGCATCAAGAATTATTTTATCGAACAGTTAAGACAACATATTCCGGAAGTGGATTTCAATGGTGACCTCAGTGAAGATTCGCTTTATAGCGTACTGAATGTTTCTTTCCCGGCGCATCCCAAAAACGAAATGTTGCTTTTGCATCTCGACATTCATGGCGTCTCTGTCTCCGGAGGAAGTGCATGCTCTTCAGGTGCTGACCGAGGTAGCCACGTCATCGAGGCTTTAGACAAGGATCCAATGAGGAAGGCTGTGCGATTCTCGTTCTCTCACCACAATACATTTGAAGAGGTGGACAAGGTCGTTAGGATGATCAGATCCATTTATTATGGAAATGCTTAAGGCGACTTATTTCTTCGAAAGTAATCCTATCAGGAAAATAACCAGTCCTGCAGCCATATACATAATATAACCGGCACCTAAGGAAATGGTGTCAGATACTGCCTTTGCAATGAAATTGCCATCACCCATGTCTAAAATATCTGACTTATAACTGAAATAATTCAACAGTCCATAACCGCAGGCTAGCAGGCCGGATACCAAAATTAAGGAAGCCCAAATTCCGGAAGATTTTTTATCAAATGACGCTAAAAATACCGGTATTAAATTGATACCCATCAATGCCAATCCAAGCCAGGAATATCCCAGTTCGATTCCTGAAGGGCTTTCAATCAGTGGCAAAGAAAACCAGGGCAAGAACATACCTCCTATACCAATGATGATACATAAAACCAGAATTAACTTCTTCAATTCAATTCAAAAATTTGAAGGAAAAAAAAGCCGGAAATAGATCCGGCCTTTATTTTTAACCTGCCAGAGCTTTAGATACCTGTTCCGCAGCTTCTTTTAATTCGATGGCAGAAAGTACCTTTAGCCCTGATTCGTCGATCATTTTCTTAGCAATCTCGGCATTGGTGCCCTGAAGCCGGACGATGATTGGTACAGGAATATTCCCAATATTTTTATAGGCTTCTATAACGCCTCCGGCAACACGGTCGCAGCGCACGATCCCTCCGAAAATATTGATCAGGATGGCCTTTACGGAAGGATCCTTAAGAATGAGATTAAGCGCTTTTTCCACCCTCGCGGCATCTGCAGTACCTCCAACATCCAGGAAGTTGGCCGGAGAGCCTCCTATCAACTTGATCATATCCATAGTAGCCATGGCCAGACCTGCTCCATTGACCATACAGCCAACGTTTCCATCCAGCTTGACGTAATTGAGATCGGCGTCCTTAGCCTCAAGGTCTGCCGGATCTTCCTCCAGCTTATCATAAGCCTCCTCCAGATCTTTATGTCTGTACAGAGCATTATCGTCAATGGAGACCTTTGCATCGACAGCAACCAAACGATCATCTCCTGTTTTAATCAGCGGATTAATTTCAAACAAACTTGCATCGGAGCCTACATAAGCCTTATATAAGCGATCAATGAATACAACGAATTCTTTGAAAGCCTTACCTGACAATCCAAGATTAAAGGCAATCTTTCTTGCCTGAAATGGAAGAAGTCCCAACGTAGGATCTACCATCTCCTTCAAAACCAACTCCGGAGTTTCTTCTGCCACTTTTTCTATATCCATTCCCCCTTGTGTTGAATAAACGATCACATTCTTTCCGGTCCCTCTGTCAAGTAAAACAGAAACATAAAATTCCTTACATGCAGCAAAATCCGGTGCATAGGAGTCCTCTGCTATAAAAACTTTTCTAACCAGTTTTCCGGGACCTTCCATGCCTCCGGGAGTCTGAGGTGTACGCAGATACATACCGATGATACGGCCGGCTTCTGCCTTCAACTCATCCAGATTTTTGACCAGCTTTACACCACCACCCTTTCCTCGGCCACCGGCATGAATCTGAGCCTTCACCACAGCAAACTGTGAACCCAACTCTTCATTGACCCTTTTAAATGCTTCGACAGCCTGATCGACATTCTCTGCTACAAATCCTCGCTGAACAGCCACGCCGTATCCGGCAAGCAACTCTTTTCCCTGATATTCGTGTAAATTCATTGTATATTGTTTATAACTGATTTAATATAATGCTGCAATGATACAAAAGTATATTCAGATAAAAGGAACCCAAATGTCATTAAATAACAGTGCCCCAAAAATTATCCCGGGGCATTATCATACATCTTGATTAAAGTACAATCAACTTTTGCGAGTTGATACCTGATTTGTTCTTAATACTGACGATATAGATCCCGGTAGACAGATTAATCTCATCCAAGACAATCTTATTCATACCTAAATTCATCTTATACTGTCCATAATGATAGACTACCCTACCGTTAATGTCAGTAATCTGAACCATACAGTCCATGGATTTGCCTGCACTAACCTCAACTTGAATGGAATTGCCGGAGCGTAAGACGTTGGGCTTGACAACAAAATGCTGCAGCCCATCAATACTTTTAGTACCTAAAGCATTGACAAGGGTAAAAGATTGCTCGCTTCCATTAGCCGGAACATTGCAAGTAACGGCCTCATTCATCGGTATTACTCTCCAGTAACCTGTTGCAGCTCCGGATGGAAAATAATTGGCAGGAATTGTAACTTGATTGGTCCTTACCATCTCTGTTACAGTAAAATTAGAATCAAATGACTTTCTTCTTGAATATTCTACGATATAAAAAGTAGCCCCGGGAACATTCTCCCATTGAAGTACGATTGGAGCATTTCTTAACGCTTCCTGGTTATTAATAGGATACTGATAGTTTACTTCACCACTCACGGTAGTTGAGGGTGGTGTGTATGTAGATTTCAGGTAACTCCGCTTCGAACTATTCAGATCAGTCCTGATAAGGTTTTTCTGACCCTGAGAGAAATGCCAACCTGTACAACCAAAAAAGTATGACATAAAGTTGTTTTGAGAGGGCCTGATCAGGTCATTATTTTTGTCATATACATCAACATTGAATGGTCTGCAATCATTAGGCCAGCCAAAGCCAAAGTTGTAGTCCGGTGGAGTATCACAAACCTTATCTGCTGCTGTAGAACAATTGGAACCATTGACTAATTCAACCTGAGCGCTAAAACAAGGGGCAATCGTAAAAGTGACTATTTGGCCATGGTCATTTACATTCCACGGTTCGCATTCCCAACCATAGAAAGTATGTCGAAGGCTGAAAAAGTGTCCCATCTCATGTGAAGTGGTTTGAGATTCGTAATTAGCCTCACTGTTTCTAACGACAAGGTAATCATTCTCCGGACTAAAAAATCCAAGAACGCTTCCCGGGCTGCTGGATTTGATTTCTTCTACAAAAAAGATATTTAATGCTGTTTTATCCTTTACATTCTTCAGGATACTTCCACCACTTGAACTTTGAGGATCGGTATTCGCCAAATCATTGTTAAGATATTTGAAATCATCCTTCATATAAAACTGAATATCCTGATCCAAATAGTCTTCATTCAACTTACAGAACATTCTGAAAACTGATTTCGGGTTGACACCACCATTTCCACTGGCAGATCTGACTATCGTAAATCGAACGGGAACATAAGTAATTCCTCTAGTATTCAATACATCAGGGTGTGCGGCCAGATAGGCAATGTTAGCATCCAGCTGAGCATCGGCCACAGGACTGCTTTGTGTCCCACAATAGCCCCGCACCTGCTGAGCTTCAAGCGTATGACAAAAAATAAAAAACAAACTTAACCAGGAGGTTGTCAAAAATATTCGCATAGAGAACGAGATTAGAATTATAAAGCTGCAAGATACGCAAAAACCGGAAATGCCTTTTTAAATAAAACAAAATTTACTATTTATTTACTATTTAAAGTCATACTTTTGCAGCCTGAAATTAAATTCCAAACATCAATAATATTAGCAATGAGTAAAGTAACTGTAGTTGGCGCCGGCAATGTGGGTGCCACTGTAGCCAACGTATTGGCACATGGCGATTTCGTCAATGAAGTCGTTTTATTGGATATAAAAGGTGAAATGGCACAAGGAAAAGCCCTTGATTCCTGGCAACAAGCACCCATCGATGGATATAGCACCTTTTTGATCGGCTCAAGCGACTATGCCGATACAGCGAATTCGGATGTAGTAGTGATTACTGCAGGCCTTCCACGCAAACCCGGTATGAGCCGTGATGACCTGATCTCAACCAATGCAGGCATCGTGAATGGCGTAACAAAAAGTATTCTTCAATATTCGCCAAACGCCATTATCATAGTTGTTTCCAATCCATTGGATGTTATGACTTATGCTGCGCACAAAACTTCCGGCCTTTCTTCATCCAGGGTAATCGGAATGGCCGGTATATTAGACACAGCGCGCTATCGTGCCTTCCTGGCTGAAGAACTCAAAGTTTCTCCTAAAGATATCCAGGCTATCCTCATGGGTGGTCACGGTGATACAATGGTTCCACTACCCCGATACACTACAGTCGGAGGTATTCCGGTAACTGAGCTGGTAGCTGAAGAAAAGCTAAACGCCATAGTAGAAAGGACCAAGAAAGGCGGTGGTGAGCTGGTACAATTGATGGGCACTTCAGCATGGTATGCACCTGGAGCGGCAGCAGCACAAATGGTAACTGCCATCTTAAAGGATGAAAGAAGGATCTTCCCTTGTTGCATCAAAGTAGAAGGACATTATGGTATCGATGGTGTATATGTAGGTGTTCCGGTTGTGTTGGGACGAAATGGTGTTGAAAAAGTAATCGAGTTAGACCTTAATGAGTCTGAGAAGGCACTCCTGGCTGAATCGACAGCTGCTGTCAAGTCAGTCATGGATGTATATGACGGAATGGGTCTTTGATAATCCACAATGATAACATATGCCAGGACAGCCACTCTTATTTGGGTGGCTGTTTTGCGTTATAAACATTATTTTTGCAAACTAAGCATAAATGTATGGGATCGGTAATCATTAGGAATGCACGGATAGTCAACGAAGGCACAATTATAGAAGGAGATGTCAAAGTCATCAATGGCTATTTTGAACAAATTGGCAGAATCCGGCATGAAGGTGATACGCCTGAAATTGACTTTGAAGGTGATTATCTCATCCCGGGTATCATTGATGACCAAGTCCACTTCAGACAACCCGGATTGACTCATAAAGCCGATATCAGGACAGAATCAATGGCAGCCGCAGCAGGAGGAGTCACCACCTTCATGGAAATGCCCAATACCTATCCTCCGGCAACCACCCTGGAATTACTTGAAGATAAATACAGCATAGCTGAAGAGGCAAGTATTGTCAATTACTCCTTTTTTCTCGGAGCAAGTAATAATAATTTGGACGAAATCCTGAAAGCCGACTACTCTCAAATCTGTGGTGTCAAAATATTTATGGGAAGCAGTACCGGCGACCTTTTAGTCGATAATGAAACTGCCCTGGAAAATATTTTTGAAAATTGTCCGGCGTTGATAGCAACACATTGCGAGGATGAAGCTACTATCAGACAAAATATGGAGGAATACATAGCAAAATATGGTGACAACCTGGATGCTCATTTTCATCCATTGATTCGAAGTGCAGAAGGATGCTACCTTTCATCTTCCAGGGCGATAAATCTTGCAAAGAAACACAACTCACGACTGCATATCCTGCACATCAGTACCGGCAAGGAGACGGAGCTATTTGGCAATGATGTGCCTCTCAAAAACAAAAGAATCACTGCAGAGGCCTGTGTACACCATCTTTACTTTTCAGACAGGGATTATACCCGATTAGGCAATAAAATAAAATGTAATCCCGCCATTAAAACACAGGAAGACAGAGAGGCAATATTTAAAGCATTAAAGTCAGGAAAACTGGATATAGTGGCCACCGACCACGCCCCTCATACGCTGGATGAAAAAAATCAGCCCTATTTGAAAGCCCCTTCAGGACTTCCATTGGTCCAACACAGCCTTAATATCATGCTTAGTTTTGTCAGGAAGGAAAAAGCCACCCTGGAAGAAGTTGTCCACTGGATGTGCCACGCCCCGGCTATTTGCTTTAGAATAAAAGGAAGAGGGTATATCCGCGAAGGGTACCATGCAGATTTTGTTCGCCTCAACCTGAGTACAAACACATTGGTTGATGAAGAATCCCTGTTCTACAAATGTGGATGGTCACCTTTGGAAGGCGAATCTCTTCCAGGCAAAGTAATCTCAACCTGGGTAAATGGCGTCAAAGTATACGAAGATGGCATCATCATAACCAATCAGGGAAAGAGAGTAGAATTTGAGGTTGACTATTGAAATCCGATACCAATATAAAATCACCTGAGGGAATAAATTATCCGTATAAATTCAACGGGAATTGCCTGAATTTCTTTTGAAATTATCTGCCTTATTTCCCATCATTGCGCCTCCGAACTATTTCAATCCAATGCCTTACTGCTCATCACCCACAACCCCAATAGCTTTATCAACAGTTGCAAGAGTCTGTTGAAGGATTGTCGGAATCACAATAGTAACAAGGATGACTTTAATTGCATCCTAAATTTCAGAATTTGAAATACCCGGAGCATGAGAATAAAAATGTAGCATTAGCAGTTGGCCTTGACAATGATGCTCAAAAAATCACAATGCTTACAGTATAATAGCGTCTTGCTAAATCAAAATAAATGTTCTGTTTCCAAAAACTTTTAATAAATAAAAGTACCTTCAATTGGATAATGGTCAGAAAGATATTTATTGTCCGGCCGCAGTTGGTTGGTATGGAAAGAGATCACACGAACAAAATTATTTACGAAGATGTAATCAATGCGCTCTGTTGCCTGTCCTTCTTCCTTAAAGCCATTGAAGGTAAAACCATCCGTGGTGTCCGGAAATTGAGAAATCTCCCTGCTGTCAGCTAAAAAATCCGAAATGATTCTGATAGGCAAATCCTCGGAAGTCGCATTAAAGTCACCGATGAGGAAGACCGGAATCCTGGGATTCAACAAGTTAATTTTTGAAATGATCAGTCTTGCTCCTTCCATCCTCGCCTTGCGGCCCATATGGTCCAGATGCGTATTAAATACACAAAACTCTTTTCCATTTTTATTTTTAAATTTCGCCCAGGTACAAATACGGGGGCACGCACCATCCCATCCCTTTGTAGGAACACCCGGCGTCTCAGATAACCAGAACGTCCCCGACTCTCTGACTTCTAATTCATCGGCATTATAGAATATGGCACAATATTCACCTTCTGTCATTCCATTGTCACGGCCAACACCGACGAATTCATAACCCGGTATTGAGTCAAGATACGCTATTTGTCCAATCAGTGCTTCCTGCACTCCCAGGATATCAGGACGGGTTGACTGTACATAATTTTTAATCAATGACTTTCTATTAGGCCAACTATTGATCCCATCATTGGCCTCACCATAACGAATATTAAAGGAAGTAATCCCGAGCGTATCGGATGTAGAAACATCAGCCCCATGTATGGAGGCTTTCTGCCCATAAAGGTGCAGAAATGAAAAAAATGAGAACAAGAATAAGACAGAACGCTTCATTTTTATCATTTAATGTAAAAAGAAAGACAATAAGCCTACGATAATCAATACCAATCCGGTAATTCGCTTTTCATTGTGTTCAATAAATTCATTATTGGCAAATATCTTGCTTCCCTTATAGACCAGATAAATCATAAGCATAATCGAAAGAATACTGCAAACACCATAAACCAGCGACAACAACAGTACACTTTGAAGACCGTAGCCACCTGCAGTTAGAAATATGGATTCTACTTCAAGGCAAGGGGAAAGAAACATCAGCCCGACAAAAACCAATATCCATCTCACTTTGCTTTTCCGATAGGTCTCAACTACAACCCCTGAAGGCGTACCATGAGAATGCGGAAGGTTAATCGAAAAATAAATCAATCCAAGGACAATCAATACAACGGGTGCAACAATATGAGCATAGGATTCAAACGTTTCTGACAAACGGATTCCAACCAGCCCCAATAAAATACCGAGGACAATGGTGCCAAGCACATGAGCAAAAGCAGAGGCGAATCCAACAAGGTATAATTCTCTGGGACTCCACTTTTCAGCATTGGCAACTGCAACCAACGGAAGCCAATGATTAGGTATCAGTGCATGAATTACACTCAGAATTAATGTTGCAGAAAGTAGTCCAATCATAATCAGGCAAAAATACATATGTTCTCAACAACTGATTAACATTTTTTAACACCTCAAAGTAAAATTTAAAATAAATAAATACAATAACGTGAATATTAAACTGTTATAGTAATTGATTTAAAATTATTCAAAACAATATTTTATAATTTTTATTTAATCCCCAATAATAAATTACGTAATAAGTACCTGAATTTAAATTGTTTTCCTATTTTTACGGCTTGAAGGATACTTTATTACATCATTATATTAAAAGCCGGTGAATACTAATAATTTGATAAAGCATACAGGATTAGCTTTCACGTTTATATTGTCATCGCTGATTCTATCAAAACTTCTGCCAAATAATTTAGACCCATCTGCCAAATACAATAAAAATATTATTTCTACCTTAAGTAGTTTCAACATCAAATCGCCTGAAATGAAATTCGGTATGGTGATTGACACTTTCAGTACGGAGACTATCACCGTTAAGCAAGGAGAAACCCTTATCAATATTCTTTCAAAATACACGATTGAAACTAAAGATGCTTATAATGCCGTTGAAGCCGGCAGGAAATCATTTAACCCACGAATCATTCACCCCGGACTTGAGATGACGGTTTTGAAGAGCAAGAAAAACGGACAGCCTCTGTATATTGCTTTCCAACCCAACGTATATAAATATGTTGTATTCGATCTCCTTAACCATGAAAATGTCAAAGTGATCGACAGACCGGTAGAGCAAAGTATTGAAGTTGTATCAGGTGTCATGGAAGGTTCCTTATGGGAAACCATCAAGAAATACAATATGGATACGGATCTGGCCAGTCAGATGGAAGATGCGATGGAATGTGCCATGGACCTCAGCCGTTCAGGTAAAGGTGATATGATCAAACTTGTTTATGAAAAAAATATCATCGAAGGAGAGGAAGTAGATGCCGGCAAACTACTCGCTGCATACTACAAAGGCAGATTGGGCGAAAAATACGTGTTTTACTTTGATAACGGTAAATATAAAGGATATTTCGATCAGGATGGAAGACCTATGAAGAAATCATATCTGGCATCTCCACTGAAATATGCTAAAATAACCTCAAAGTTCTCCATGTCCAGACTTCATCCCATTCTCAACAAAGTGGTCCCTCATTTTGGAACAGACTATGCAGCTCCGACCGGAACTCCCATTCTCGCCGTATCTGATGGCGTGATCGAAGCTCAGGGCTACGGTGGCGGTAATGGTAATTATGTAAAAATAAAGCACGATCGTACTTATTCAACACAGTACCTGCATATGTCACGCTTCCCTAAGGGACAGAGAAAAGGTCAAAGGGTAAGACAAGGACAGGTAATTGGGTATGTTGGTTCAACCGGTCTGGCTACCGGACCTCATGTGTGTTTCAGGTTCTGGAAGAATGGAAGACAGGTTAATCCAAAAAGCTGCAAACTACCTGCTCCTAATCCGATTCCGGGCTCAAGTCTGACAGAATTTAAGGCTCTACGAAATGACATGCTGAGTAAATTAGCAGCCATCGGAAAACCACTTCCGGGAGAAACATTGGTCAAGAAAAGTGAAGATGAATTATTCCTGATTGAACCTTAATCAGGGACAATATCATAGCATTTCTTCCCAACGCGTCATTTCTATTTCCAGCTCTTTTTGTAGGTTGGCGTATTGCGTGGTCGTCTTTTGATAATCAGGTGAATTGTAGAAATCGTCAGTCATCATTTTATCATGAAGCGATTTGATTTTTGCCTCAAGTTCATTAATGCGCTTTTCGGTTTTCTCAATCTCCTGCTTTTTACTATTGTCAACACGGGCAGAATTCTTTGGTTGTGAATTAGCAGTTTGCTTTTGCACTGCTTCCACTTCGCGGAATGTTTCCATCTGCCGTTTGTCTAAGAAATAGTTGACATCCCCCAGATATTCTTTAATCGTATTATCCCTGAATTCTATGGTCTTTTCGGTCAACCCGGAAAGAAAATCCCGGTCGTGGGAGACTACAATCATCGTGCCATCATAATCCATAATGGCTTTTTTAAGCACTTCCTTAGCCTTCAGGTCAAGGTGATTGGTAGGTTCGTCGAGCACAAGCAAATTGATGGGGTGTAAAAGGAGTAAGGCCAATGCCAACCTGCCACGCTCTCCTCCCGACAAAACGCTCACCTTTTTGTCCACATCTTCACCGGAAAACATGAGGGAACCTAAAATATTCCGAAGTTGAGTTCGTCTCTCCGGTGGCGATTCATTTTCCATAGTTTCAAGCAAGGTTAGGTTGCCTTGCAGGACTTCAGTTTGATTCTGCGCGTAATATCCGAGGAAGGTGTTCGGCCCGATTACCACGGTTCCCTTATCTGCCTTTTCTTTTCCAATTAATATTTTGGCCAAGGTAGATTTCCCCATTCCATTCTGTCCAACGAATGCTACCCGCTCACCTCTTGTAATACGGAAGTCCACATCCCGAAATACATTGACACCATTGTATGACTTTTCCAATCCGGAAGCATCCAGCAAAACTTCAGCAGAACGGGGAGCTGAGGGAAAACTCAACCGGATAGCCGATGTATCTTCATCTTCCAGTTCTATCCGTTCTATTTTATCCAGTTGTTTTTGCATGGATTGTGCCATGGAAGTTTTAGTGGCTTTGGCCATAAACCGGGCAATGGTCTTTTCTTTCTGGGCAATCAGCTTTTGCTGATTTTCATAGGCAGCCATCATGAGAGCCCTGCGCTCCACCCTTTGTAACAGATAATCAGAATAATTGGCCTGATAATCATAGATTCGACCCAATTCAATTTCAATGGTACGCCTGGTAATTTTATCCAAAAAGATCTTATCGTGTGAGATCATCACTACGGCACCCTTATAGTCAGACAGGAAAGATTCGAGCCAAATAATTGATTCAATATCCAGGTGGTTGGTAGGTTCGTCCAGTAACAGATAATCCGGCTTAGTAAGCAACATCTTGGCCAGCTCGACCCTCATCTGCCATCCACCGGACAATTCTTTGACTTTCTTGGAAAATTCATGACTTTTAAAACCAAGCCCTTTCAATATTTTTTCTGCATTAGCTTCCTTTTGATTTCCTCCCCTGTATTCAAATTGTTCTGTAAGATGTGTTAGATTATCGATGAGTTTAGCATAGGAGTCTGACTCATAATCGTCGCGTATAGTCAGATCGTGCTCGGCAATTTGTATCTGTCGTTCAATCTCATTCAACTCCTCAAAGGCCTTCATAGCTTCTTCTATTACAGAGTGTTCGCCGCTGATCTCAATATCCTGGTGCAGATACGCAACAGTCTCGTTACGGGGACGGTCTACCACCCCGTCGAACTGGGTAATTTCACCCGCCAATATTTTGAGCAGCGTTGATTTGCCTGCACCATTTCTTCCTGTAAGGCCTATTTTCTCTCCGATATTGATCGTAGTCGATATAGAATCAAAAAGGATTCTGTCACCGTATTGAATATAAAGATTGCTGATTGAAATCATTATAGAAATCGAATGTTCACTAAATTAAGGCTGCAAAGTAAAGCAAAACTTTCCTAATCATCAATGCATAACTACAAATTGACAAACGTATGTCCGACGATGATATAATTTGTTCAGAATCAGACCAAATACACTACACTATACAAATGGTATGCAGCCCTGTTGGAAATGGAAAAAAATTTTAAAATAAACACTCCGGAGCAAAACTTAAAAATATACTTCTTTTTGCAGCCTTTCATTTACCAACCTATTTTCGTCAATATTCTAACCCTTAAATCATTCTGCTTTACCAAAATTACCCTTACATTTACACCATGCTTACACAAGATCAAATCAAGGAAAAAATAGGAATACACGCCGCTGATTATATCAAACCGGGTATGAAGGTCGGATTGGGTACAGGCTCGACTGTTTTTTACCTATTGAAGGAACTGGGGCGAAGAAAGGCGCAAGGCCTCCATTTCACTGCCGTATGCACTTCCGTACAAACGCAGCGTGTACTCATTGAAGAAGGAATCGAATTCCTCACTCTGGATGAAGTGGATAGATTACAAATTGCAATTGATGGTGCTGATGAAATTGATCCTGCCGGCAATATGATCAAGGGAGGTGGAGGCGCATTACTTCGGGAGAAAATCGTAGAATACAATGCTGATGAACTGATCATAATCATTGATGAAAAAAAACGAGTTAACAACCTCGGTGCATTTCCACTACCGGTCGAAGTGGTCACTTTTGGCTGGAAGCAAGTTCGTCAAAAATTAGCAAACGACTATGGTATTATTGTACTTAGACGTGAGCATGATAGCAAGCCCTTCATCACTGACCAGGGGAATTATATCCTGGATTGTCATTTCAGCTTGATTACTGATCCACAACAACTCAATACCGACATCCAATTGATACCTGGAGTTGTCGAAACGGGTCTTTTTGTGGGTATGGCAGACAAAGCAATTACAGGATATGCAGATGGATCCATTGAATTCATTGAATTTTAACGGGATCGGAGGAGGAACTCCATTTATTTATCTTTGGACTTATTTGACCCTAATATTTTCTTTATCAATAAGTTCTATACTTTTCTCTCAAACGATTGAACCTTTTCATTCAATCTGTGTTAACCTTCGAATAAACCTTTGAATTGTTTTTTATCAACAAAACCATATAATAATGAGAATAATTTCAGGACTTTTTCTTTTTGCAGCCTGCTTTCTTTCAGGCTATGTTCTAAATGCACAAATCAAGACCCCTGCAGCTTCTCCGGGCTCTACCGTTAAAGCTAATGTAGGTTTGGGTGAAGCAACCGTAGAATATTCAAGACCTTCCAAGAAAGGCAGGATTATTTTTGGCGACCTTGTACCATTCGGTAAAATATGGCGTACCGGTGCCAATGGTGCGACAAAAATCACCTTTTCTGAAAAGGCAACAGTTGGCTCCAGTGAATTGGCAAAAGGAACATACGCTATCTACACGATTCCCAATCCGAATGAATGGACTGTAATCTTCTATAAAGATCTTACAAAAGGAGGTGGACTTACAGATGCCAACATCAAATCAGAGGATGTGGCCGCTAAAATCGTGGTGCAAACAGCCATGATAAACCCCGGTGTAGAGACATTTACAATTGATATTGCCGATGTTACCAACAAAGGTGCCAGTATCGCCATCATGTGGGATAAGACTATGGTGAAAGTTCCGTTTACCTACAACACAGATGCAGCAGTCATGGCCAACATTAAGGAGAAGATGGCCGGTCCTTCCGGTAATGACTATTATGCAGCAGCTCAATATTATTACAATGAAGATAAGGATTTGAATGAAGCTCTTGTATGGATTCGGGAAGCTACCAAAATGAATAGCGACAGGTTTTGGATCTGGAGACAGCAGTCGTTGATCGAAGCTAAGATGGGCAAATATGCCGATGCCATCAAATCTGCCGAAAAATCTCTTGCACTTGCAAAAGAAGCCGGTAGTGATGATTATGTAAAAATGAACAATGAATCCATCAAGGAATGGAGTGCAAAAAAATAATTTCTTTGAAAGAAGCAAGATTGGAAAGCGCGTCGAAAGACGCGTTTTTTATTTGTTGAAGTTTCATTACTTTTGGCGACACATTTCACAAAATTCATGAAATATTTCATACTTGCAGCAACTTTATCACTTTTCATGGCATCGTGCTCCAATGACAACCCAAATAACAAATCCACTGAAAACCATTTATCCTCCTTGACAGTGGACGAGAGAATGGCAGAAGCAAAGGAATTGTTCGAAGGGCAATGTAAGTTATGTCACGGTATAGATGGCACCTTGGGCCTTAATGGCGCCAAAGACCTCAGCAAATCCACTTTGAGCAAAGAAGAAAGAATAGATATCATTACTCATGGCAAGAATGCCATGGCTGCCTATAAAGATGAATATTCTCCGCAGGAGATAGTTATGCTGGCAGAATATGTAGAAACATTAAAGAAATAAAAGATGAATGTATATCACGGTCTCGGCGTCATGTCCGGTTCTTCTTTGGATGGTATTGATTTTGCATTGTGTCGATTTACCTTCGATGAAACAGCAGATAACCCAATCCTTGAATGGCATATTGTAGAAGCCGAGACCTTCGAACTAAGTGTTTTCTGGGAAGAAAGGCTAAAAAAAGCATATTTGGCCTCAGCAAAAGAGCTTTGGCTGGCGCATGTTACATTCGGAAAATATATAGGCGATCTGGCCAATACTTTCATGAAAAGGCTGGATATTAAGCCTAATTTTATTTCCTCCCACGGACATACGGTATTCCATGAGCCTCAAAACCATATGACACTTCAACTGGGACACGGAGCGGCTATTGCCGGTGCAACAGGATATCCTGTGATTTGTGATTTTCGGAGTACAGATGTCGCACTCAACGGCCAGGGTGCACCTATGATTCCAATTGCGGAAAATCTGCTTTTCTCAGAGTACCCGCTTTGCCTCAATATCGGCGGCATTGCAAATATCAGCGCCCGAGTGGATAGTCACTACATAGCTTTCGATGTAAGTCCGGCCAATCAGGTATTGAATAAACTGGCTTCACTGGCAGGTCAAGCATTCGATCAGGATGGCCTTACAGCACGGAAAGGCATACTTCAACCCGAATTGATCATCGCACTAAACAAGATGGAGTATTTTGCGGCGCCTTATCCAAAATCTCTGGATAACAACTGGATAATGAAGGAATTCTACCCCGTCATCAAGAACTTTGATTACAGCCCGGAAGATAAATTGAATACATTGTGTAATTTCATCGCCCAACGAATTTCTCAGGAGCTGAAATTAATATGCCAACGTGAGCAAACAAACTTTTCTGGAAAAAACATGTTGGTCACAGGAGGTGGAGCTTACAATCAATACCTCATGGAGTGCATAGCCGAGATATGTCGTAATGAAAACGGGATACAGGTTTCAATTCCACCCAAGACCATCATTGAATTTAAGGAGGCTCTCTTAATGGCTTTGGCAGGACTGCTCAGAATAAAGAATATACCTAATATGATGAAAACAGTTACAGGATCAATGGTCGATAATATCGGTGGCTGCATATATCAAGGTACGAATGTCCTGATATGAAGACCCGTTCTTTATTCTCAAGATTGAAAAAAATGTTTTAATTTGGAAAAGGAAGCATACAGGATTCTTGTAACCGGAGCAACCGGCTTGGTGGGTTCCTATGTAGTAAGAACCCTGATAGCGAATGGGTATTCTGATATTACAATCATCAGAAGAGCAACTTCTAACAATGCATTGATCCATGATGTTGTTGATCGGTTGAAAATCGTGGAAACAGACCTGAACGACCTCGTTGGATTAGAGGCAGCCATGCGGGATAGAACACACGTTATACATTGCGGTGCTCTGGTTTCATTCGATTCCCGTGACCGCAGGCCACTAATAAAAACCAATGTGGAGGGAACTGCCAACCTCATTAACTTAAGTGTGGAATTCGGGATAAAAAAATTCATCCACATGAGTTCAATTGCTGCTTTGGGCCGAAACAGTCAAGAAGGGGGTGTCACAGATGAATACACACCTTTTGAAGAAAATCCTTCAAATTCCTATTATTCAATTACCAAATATCAGGGTGAATTGGAAGTATGGCGCGGCAAGGCCGAAAATCTTGATGTCAGGGTTTTACTGCCCGGGTTAATCCTTGGTAGCGGTTTCTGGAAGGTAGGCACCAATGGATTTTTCAATCATGTTTGGCGGGGAATTCCCTTCTACCCTACCGGAACGACAGGGTTTGTCGATGTTCGGGATCTGGCTGAATTTGCCATGAGGATGCTCAACTACCAGGGAGTTGAAGAAAAATTCCTGATGATAGGACATAATGTGACTTACAGACAATTTTTGGATACCATTGCGAAAGCATTGGGCAAGAAGACTCCATATATCAGAGCCCGCAAATGGATACTCGGCGTTGCCTGGCAATTGGATAAATTGCGTTCCCTTGTCACAGGAAGCCGACCCATGCTAACTCGTGAAACTGCCACCACTTCGTCTAAGCAGTATTTGTTTGACAACAGCAAATCGCTGTCCATACCCGGGTTTCAATATACCGACTTTGACCAAACTATTAAAGATATAGCCGGACAATACCTGGAAGCTTCTAACAACAACTTTCAACCGTCCGTTTTAAAGGTTCATAGGATATGAATGACAATATAGATAAAATTGTAAGTTTCTCCAGGCAAATCCTTCAAAAGGAAAAATCCATCCATTCAAAGGAAATGATGAATGAGTTGGTGGATGCCATTCGATTCCACGAGTATCGGTATTATATCCTCAACGAACCAATTCTTGGTGACACGGAATATGATTTTCTTTTCAAGTCATTGGAATCAGCAGAAGCGGCTCATCCTGAATGGAAGGTAAAGAACTCCCCCACTGACCGAGTTGGGCTGGACATTACAGAAAATGCACAACAAATAGCTCATTTAAAGCCGATGCTGTCTCTGGCCAATTCCTACAATGAACAGGATCTGATTGAATTTGATCAACAGATCAAACGGATGCTGAAGCTTGATAGTACACAGGATATCGAATACAGTGTTGAACCCAAGTATGATGGTGGAGGCATATCACTTGTCTATACAGAGAATCAACTGAGCCGGGGAGTCACACGTGGTGACGGAGTTTCCGGTGAAGAAATCACCAATAATGTCAAGAGCATCAAAACCATTCCGCTCTATGTTGAGTTCAATAAACTCGGTATCCATACCATCGAAGTACGCGGTGAAGCTATCATTTCCAAAGCAAATTTTGAAAAGGTCAATCAACAGCGCCTTGCTCAAGGGCAACCCTTGTTTGCCAATGCCAGAAATGCAGCTACCGGAGGCCTAAGGACCAAGGACCCGAAAGATACAGAAAGCAGGAAGATGGATGCCTTCATCTATACCATTTCATACGCCGTTGATTTTGAAGGGAATGATATATTGAATAGCTTCACTACACAATTTGGAGGTATCGATGCCATTGGCAGTTTAGGCATTAAAACCCCTAATCAAGGCAGGATGCTGTGTAGGAATATCACTGAAGTAATCGAATTCTGCCACCTTTGGCAAAACCAGCGCGAGGAGTTCCCGTACGAAATAGATGGTATGGTCATCAAGCTCAACAATACAAAATGGCAAGAGGAGCTTGGCACAACAGCACATCATCCTCGATGGGCCATTGCATTCAAGTTCCAGGCCAAACAGACTGCTACCCGACTTATCGATATAGAATATCAAGTCGGAAAGATTGGCTCGATTACCCCGGTAGGAAAGCTGGAGCCCGTCGCTTTGGCAGGGGTAACCATCAGTTCCGTTTCCCTCCACAACGAAGAATTTATCCAAAGCCGCGATCTTAGGCTGGGCGATATGGTCGTCGTCGAGCGTGCCGGTGATGTCATTCCATACATCGTCAAATCATTGCCTGATGTCAGAACAGGGACAGAAAAGGCAATTGTTTTTCCCTCCAGTTGCCCATCATGCCATTCCAACCTGATAAAACCGCAGGAAGAAGCGGTATGGCGGTGTGTCAATCCCGATTGCCCTGAACAGCTTAAACAGCGGTTGATTTTCTTCGCCTCCAAGGACGCTATGGACATAGAAGGTTTAGGTAAGTCCATCGTGGAAAAATTTTTTGATTTGGGCTGGTTGAATTCATTTGCAGATATATACCGATTATCAGCGGATAAGATATCTGGCCTGGAAGGATTCGGTCGAAAAAGCGCTGATAACCTTATCAACGCCATTGAAAAAAGTAAATCCAACCCGATCCACAGATTGCTCCACGCTCTTTCTATCCATCATGTCGGCCGAAAAGTAGCAAAGTTGCTTGCTGAAGAGATTGACAGCATCTTGGACCTTGCAGGCAAGACACAGGAACAGATGGAAACCATCCGCGATATTGGCCCTATTGTTGCACAAAACGTTATCAAATATTTCGAGGATCCACGCAATATCGACATGCTGAAAGAATTAGAGGGTTTGGGAGTAAACATGTTAGCGACTAATCAGGACCACAAATCACTTATTCAGGTCACAGGACATTATCTGTCAGGGAAAACTATCTTGTTTACAGGAACTCTCCATCAAATGGGGCGTAAAGAGGCTCAGGAGAAAGCCGAGGCCCTTGGGGCCAAGAATCTGAGTGCCGTAAGTGCCAATCTGAACATTCTTGTTGTAGGCGAAAATGCAGGTAGCAAGCTCAAAAAGGCAAAAGATCTGGGCAGTGTGGAGATTTGGACAGAACAAGAGTTTCTGGACAGACTGGCCGAATTACAGACAAATTCCTGAAATTTCAATAATAACAAAGCAATTCCTTATTTTTGCGACATAATAAAGATAGCAATGAGCGATACACATTACTCTAAAATAAGTGAGATGGCAGAGGACATCGAGGCATTTCCGGTAAGTAATAAGGAAGATCTCGAAGCATTTAGGATAGCTTTTCTTGGTTCCAAAAACAAGCTGAAAGACCTATTTGCCCTAATGGGCAGTGTGGCGGCTGAACATAAAAAAGCTTTCGGTCAGGCACTCAACGGGTTGAAAAAAAGTGCCGAGGAAAAATTCAACAGTCTTTCTGCCTCATTAAACAATCAAGGAGAAAGCCTTACTTCCGGAAAAATGGACCTCACCAGACCGGGCTATCCAACTACCTTAGGATCCCGGCATCCTGTTTCATTGACCCTTAATCGCATCATCGAAATATTTACCAAAATTGGATTTACGGTTGAAGAGAATCGCGAAATTGAAGATGAGTGGCACAATTTTACAGCATTGAACACTCCGGAAGATCATCCCGCGCGTGACATGACGGATACCTATTACCTTGCCAATGACTTCACACGCATGCTCAGAAGTCAGACATCGACGGTTCAGGTGCATGTTATGGAAAGTCAAAAACCTCCTATCCGCATTATTTCTCCGGGACGCGTTTATCGTAACGAAACAATCTCTGCCCGCTCCCACTGCCAGTTTCATCAAGTAGAAGGCTTATATATCGATAAGAACGTAAGTCTCGCCGATATGAAGCAGACATTGAACTATTATGCCAGGGCCATGTATGGTCCCAAGGCCAGGACCAGGCTTCGTGCCTCATATTTTCCATTTACCGAGCCAAGTGCAGAGATGGATGTTTACTGGGGACTGGAAACAGAAGAAGACAGGCGGATTACTAAAGGCACCGGCTGGCTGGAGATACTGGGTTGTGGAATGGTCGATCCCGCCGTATTGGAAAATTGCGGTATCGATCCGGATGTGTATAGTGGTTTTGCCTGGGGCATGGGTATAGAAAGACAAGCAATGCTTAAATATAAAATTACCGATATCAGGCATTTCTTCGAGAATGATATCCGTTTTTTGAGCCAGTTTTAAGAAACCATGCTTGAATAAGTAAATCTATTGTCAAGAAAATAATTCTTCGTTTTTCTAGCAATATTGTATTTCTTAGCACTTTTTTCTCCGGCTTATTAAGCCACAGACGATTCCAGCGCTAATCCAGTCTCTTAATTTCGAGTTTAAAATCAGTTCTACCTGATCTAAAACCATCATATCATCGTTTTTTGTTTCTATTGATGCCGGGTTTTTTCTTCGAGGTCTCTTTTACCGGCTTTTCTTCGGGCATCGTGAGTACGACTTGAGTATCCAGGTCAGGTTCCTTGTCGGATAGGGTAAACATCATGACATTGGCCCCATCAGCCCGCATCTCTTGAAGGGAGACCGGACGTCGGCTGATATCCCATTTAAAACCGGATAATTGAATTTCAGCATGGTTGGCTTTATTCATGGGATAATATTTTCCGTCATTTTTCTTGTAGAATTTGATAGATGACAACTCACCATCATCGAAAACCGCACGCAAATGTGAACAATCCAACGTATTTACTCCGGTGTATTCTTCCTGATCATTACGATTATAAAAAACAGTTCGTGCATTGCCATCAACTGTCAGGGCATGTATCTTGTCATCCGCCATAATTGCCCGGATTTCCTTACCACTGATTTGATTGAAATAAACTTCTTCGGGCGTTGTAATAATCATTGCCTTGTTTTGCAGCATAATGGAAGACAATTTCTTATCTTTCTGAAAGATGAGGATGGTGTCTCCAAAATACTGATTGGTAGTATCTGACCAAAGTACGGGATTCCTGTATAGTCTGAAAATGCTGTCCAACGTCGTATAATACATCGAGTCACTCACTCCCTGAAAGCTTTTACTAAATATCTTAACATGGTAGTAAGCCAGAATGATCCTGGATGTATCGCCTGTAAGACTATCCTTCTTGAAGGAAATAAGAGTGTCTGCACTGATATGCACCGTATCTTCTTCATTAACCACAGTAAACATCGCTCGTTTGCCGAATGCCTTAAAATTCTCCTTCTTCCTGTCAATATCCACACATTCGGCATGTATTGTTGAGTTATTCGCCTTATCATGCAAGATCACATTACCACGAGACATCCCTGTTCCTGTTTCGTCGTTGAAGTCGTTATTATCAGCCTCGATGATGTTATCCTTGTCCTCGATACGACTACGTCCGGTAGTTTTTAGGATTTTCTTCTTTTTATCATACTGAATTTTTTTTCCCTTGAGCATCTGACTGGAATCTTGCAGAAAAGCGAAGCCATCACCTCCATCGACTTCGAAATATTCGCGCTTTTGAAAATATTTCACCGATTCGCCCTGGACATAACGCAAAGAGTCTTGATATCGAGCATCCCCATGCATGAAATAGTATTCATTTCTGCCATCATAGATCATTTTTTTCCGGGCCATGGCTTTATCCTTCCCTTTCTGATATTGTGGATTCCCGACAAACTCACCATACTTTTTATCGATATTGTAAAAACCGGACTCGCAATACAATCGCGTCCCATCCTTTTGGGCAACAAGTGTGGGAGCCAAAAAAGTAACCAGTCTCGTTCTGGAATTATATTTCAATTTACTGGTTTTGATGTCGAAGTCAGGATCCTGGACAAAAACGTGTTCATTGAGAACTATATCTTCCGACCTGGTATCATAGACGGCGGATTTACTTTTAACCCAGGTAGGGCCATTGGTGAATGTGCCATATTCGTCAAAGGCAGCAATCTTAGTTTCTGTATTGTAGGATAACTTTTCAGTATATAAGCGCTGCTCCCCTTTGGTAAAAGAGACATTACCAAACAGCTCACATTGTTTAGTAGTAGCATTGTAGTGAAGGGAATCGGCAAATATGCTCAAGGTATCACCTTGCTGGATAAGTACGTTACCTATAGCCCGAATCAGTTGATCGGAACGATATACCGTGTCAGAATAAAAATATACACCCTTATGGTTAAACGAGACTTCGCCAATAAAGATACTGACCTTCTCTTTGGTATAAATCAATCCATGTTTGGCCTCTTCAAAATAGACAAAATCAACGGTATCGACATTTTGACCCAATGCGCCATAAGACAAAATGCTCATGAAGGCAATATGGAGATAGCTGGTAAACCTTCTAAACATCAAAATCTTAAGAATTTACAACTAATTCAGCCAGTTCACGACCAACAACAGGAGCAATTGCAACGCCCATACCACCCATACGGACACCGACGAAGATTCCGGGATTGATTTGTTCAATAATTGGTTTTTTATCTGACCCGACACCAAGAATACCTGCCCAGTGATATTCCACTTGAGGTATTGTATCAACCGCGATATGATTTATCATAACATGGCGCAACAATTCATAAGCTTCATTGGTCGTAGACATCTCGTCTGTCACTTCGGCACTACCGAGGACATTTCGCCCACCGCCCATTAATATCCTTCCGTCAACCTGCCTGAAATAAATAAAACCACTATTATAATGAACACATTCTAACAGATCAAGACCCGGGATTCTTTCCGTTACAAGAACCTGATTCCGAACAAATTGAACGTCCAAAACAGGCAACAACCGTGACGCAAATCCATTGGTAGTCACAATGATATTCGGACAAGAAATTTTATCAAAAAAATCAAACTCAACGGTCCGAAAATCCGTATCAATATTCACTACATTAAGGCCAAACAACAACCTGACGCCTTCCTGTCTGCAAAGATCCAGCAAAGAGGTGTACAAGGAAGCTGTATTGAGGCTACCTTCCGCCCTATTCCGGATAAAATGTGTAAAACCCTTACATCCTATAGGATTGCCGGTATGTGCAGAGTATATATCAGGGATGCCGGTTGCCTCCTCAGCTAAAGCATTTATTTCTAAAAGATTGTCCACACAATCCTCATATACTGCATGATCGCCTTCTGTGAACACGTCTACCCCACCACATTCTACATAATCGATACTTTGGCTGCCCAATATCCTTTTGGTCATTTCGAGGCCTTCAAATCTCATTCGCACGGTATCCACAACCTTTTGACGGCCATATGCAGCCACATCATTCCATATTTCCGAAGCACTTCCGAAACAGGCAAAACCGGCATTTTTTGTACTGGCTCCATTGCTGAATGGGCCTCGCTCTACCACGACAACATCGGAGTCCGGACGCGCTTTCTTCAGAAAATATGCCGTATAAAGCCCGACAAAACCGGCACCTATTATGAGAAAATCAGGTTCTCTAAAGAAGCTGATGTCTTCCCAATAGCTTCTGTTTATCATGCCTGACGCGGGTTAGGATACATCATACTTTGGTCTTCGTCGGTATTATCCAGACATTTAAAGTCTTTCTCCAAAAGAATTCGAAGAGTCTTACCATCGCCCAGATCCTGAGATCCGTATACTCCTACTTCATCGCTTTCCGCCCATTGACGGCCTGTTGCTTCTGGTACATGCATGATGATTTCACGATCATGAAATTCAATGTTCAAGGCTGATGAGTCATCAAATTTTACCTTATAAGTCAGCCTATCGCTCTCATTCGGACCGAATTGTACGAAGGCTTCAATGACACCTGTTGCTATGATGGCCTCTATCTCGGGAATTTGAGTCCTCATACGAATGGAGTTTTGATACAACCTTAATTTCATGGCAAAATCTTATAAATGATTAAATCTTACTTCTTCTTAAATCCATCTTTCAGTGATACCGTTCTATTAAACACCGGTTTACTGATTGTATCCTTGTCAGTACAGAAATAACCCAATCTAAGGAATTGAAAATGGTCACCCGGTTTAGTATCTATAAGCGCCCTTTCTCCTTTGGCATTGGGTAATATTTTAAGCGAATCTTCACTCAGGTAGGACTTGAAATCTCCTTCTTCATTTTGCGGATTCTCTACCTTGAACAATCGGTCATAAAGCCTTACTTCAATATCGATGCTATCATTGGCATCTACCCAATGTATGGCAGTCTTAACTTTGAGACCGGATGTGTCCTGACCGCTTTTACTTTCCGGGAAATAAGTACATTTCAGCTCGATGACCCTTCCGTCCTCATCCCTAATCATGTCATCACAACGAATGATATAAGCATTACGAAGTCTTACCAAACCACCGGGTGTCAGCCTAAAAAAACCGGGAATTGGTTCGGCCATAAAATCTTCATGTTCGATGAAAAGTTGTCTTGAAAAACTAAGTTCGCGACTACCTGCGCTCTCATCTTCCGGATTATTATCAGTGGCAAGTGCTTCTCTGAAATCGTCCGGCAAATTTGTAATGGTAACTTTCAAGGGATCCAAAACAGCCATCCTTCTTATAGCAGTCTTATTCAAATCTTCGCGAATGCAAAATTCCAAAAGGCCATAATCGATTACATTCTCCCTCTTCGCTATGCCTACCCTAGTCGCAAAATCACGAATACTGGCCGGCGTATATCCACGCCTTCTCAAACCTGAAATAGTTGGCATCCGAGGATCGTCCCACCCGTTGACATAGCCTTCATTGACCAATTGCAACAATCGTCGCTTACTCATCACGGTATAATTAAGGTTGAGTCTGGCAAATTCGTACTGATGGGAAGGGAAGATTTCCAATTTCTCTATAAACCAATCATAAAGTGGTCTGTGATGAATAAATTCCAGGGTACAGATTGAATGGGTAATCTGTTCGATGCTATCACTTTGCCCGTGAGCAAAGTCGTACATCGGGTATATGCACCATTGTTCACCTGTATTGTGATGATGAGCGTGTTTGATCCGGTATATAATCGGATCGCGCATCAACATATTTGGGGAAGCCATGTCTATTCTGGCTCTTAAAACCTTGGTTCCATCGCCATATTTACCTTCTTTCATCTCCTCAAAAAGTCTCAAATTTTCTTCGATGGAGCGATCCCTGTACGGGCTGGGTTGGCCGGGCACTGTCGGACTTCCTTTCAGGGCAGCCATTTCTTCAGAAGTAGAATCATCGACATAGGCAAGGCCCTTTTTGATTAAATCGATGGCATAACTATAGAGAGTCGGGAAGTAATCACTCGTGTATAACTCATTAGCCCACTCAAAACCAAGCCACCTGATATCTTCTTTGATGGAGTTGACGTATTCCACATCTTCAGTCACAGGATTGGTATCATCGAAACGAAGATTGGTCTTGCCGCCATACTTTTCAGCAAGTCCAAAATTCAGACATATCGATTTGGCATGGCCAATGTGAAGGTAGCCATTGGGTTCAGGAGGGAATCGTGTCAACACTCGGCCACCGTGGGTACCTTCAGCAATGTCCTTCTCAATGATCTCTTCCAAAAAATTTAAACTTTCATTCTTTTCTTCACTCATGGATTGTATCTATAATCAACTAATCATCAATACTGCAGAATATCAACAGCAAATTAGAAAACGCTTTGTGTAAAACAATAAAACGGAAATTTCCTAATAATAGTTTGCCGTAAATTTCATTAATAAGTCGGCAAAATTACTCTAAAAAATGAACAATGCCAACTTGTATTATTCCTATTCATTACATTACAAACCTAATGACTTTATCTCAGAATTATAGATATAAATAAAAAAGAGGCAGTCAACAGACTGCCTCTTTCTAGTTACTTTCACAATTCAAAGTTATTTAACCTTGATAAAGCTGCCTTTGAATGCATCCCTGGCAACTCCCGGTTGAGACCATAGAACATGATATGATCCGGGAGTGAGTGACTCTATATTAACCTGACCGCTATCCGTAGTTGCATTCTTGATCAGAACATTACCCTTCATATCGATGATGGAATAAACCACCGATGCAGTTTCATGTCTTTGTAATGTTATATAATTACTGGAAGGATTAGGATATATATGACCCTCTACTAGTTTTGTTGTACTGACGGTGAAGTTATTTACATTATCTCCTTGAAGTGGTAATACAAGATCAACAGTTACAAATAATGTCATCTCACATCCACCTTCATTGGTAATGATAACCGTATAAGTACCTACATTTTTATAATTAAAGTTATGAATCACAGGATTTGATTGAGTAGAATAGAATCCACCCGGGCCTGTCCATAGATAACTGGTACCTCCGGTTGCATTAAGTTGTAATGTCCCACCTAACAAGACAGGATTTGGTATAGCATTTACAGTACCATTGATCAACTGATAGACATTAACAGTCACTGAAGCACTGGACTTACAGCCGGTAGGACCTGTACCTGTGACTGAATAGACGCCACTCATATAAGCAGGAATAGTATAAATGATAGGATCCTCAAAAGTTGAAACCCATCCCCAAGGACCTGTCCACTGATAAGTTGACGCCCCACCTGAATACAAGTAAACATTGGTACCTTCGCAAACTGTATTATCATTTACCGTTGCCGTTACATTTGGCGGAGCAACAACAGAAACTGTGGTTGAAGCTACTGCAAAACAACCGGATCCATTGGTTACCTTCAGGGTATAAACACCACTATTAGCGGGTGTCACATTAGGAATGACAGGATTTTGCAGTGAACTGGTAAATCCTGCTGGACCGGTCCACAAATAAGTACCTATTCCTGTACCAAACAATTTCAAAGTACTGCCGGTACATGCGGTACTCTGATCATGAGTTGCTGTGACGGCAGGTGGATAATTGACTGTAAGTGTGACGCTCAATTGAACATAACATCCGTTGGAGTTAGAGATAGTTACCCAGTATGTGCCACCTTGTACATGTGAGGTAACATTGATTACCGGATTCTGCTGAGTAGAAGTAAATCCTCCCGGACCCTTCCATAGGTAGCTCTGACCACCGGAAGCAGATAATTGAGCAGTATTACCTACGCAGACTGAAGACGGATTCACACTTGCTGATCCGTTAGGACTTTGGTTGACGACCAAATTGATGGAAGCCGTGGAAGAGCAGCCCTCCGCACTGGTAACAGTAACTGTATAAGTACCTGCCATATTCATTTGAACGATGCCCAGTCCGGGGTTTTGTAGTGTACTGGCAAATCCATTGGGTCCGCTCCAACTGTATGTACCACCCCCTGCTGCAGCTAATTGTGCAAAATGACCTGTACAAACAGGGTTCGGATCAGCTTTTGCACTTGCACTCGGCAAACTATTGACTGTCACGTCCACTGTAACCATGGAAGAACATCCGGCTGCGTTTGTAACTGTAACCGTATATGACCCTGCCATCGCAGCAGTTGCATTTGGTCTGGTAGGATTCTGGGCAGTGCTGGTCCATCCTCCGGGGCCACTCCAGCTGTATGATGTTCCTCCGGAGGCAGTGAGGCTTATGGTTGCACCTGCACATACAGGACTGTTGGAGCCTGCTGATGCGCTTGGCAATGGACTGACAGTAACCACTTTAGTCGCTGTGCCGGGACAAGCTCCTCCTGTAACAGTTACAGAGTATGTGGTGGTCAAGAGAGGGCTTACAGTAATTGATTGTGTAGTGGCTCCATTACTCCATAAATAAGATGTACCGGCACCTACTGATAAAGTAGCACTTCCTCCTACACATATCGTTCCATCATTTACTATACCTGATGTTTCGGTGACTGTGATTGACGGCACACAAGCAACCGGACAATTCACCTGGAAAGTATGTATAATACTGCCATAAGATTCAGCATCCAACAACAAATAATACGTCTGCCCACCGGTAACACTAAATGAATATGAACCGGGAGAATAAACATCAGCTATGCACGTCCATCCACCGGAATTACAACCACCGGAAGCCAATTTGTATTGATAATCCACATAACCGCCACTGTTGGTGGAGGTAACCTGCAATGTTGCTGTTCCAGTATTGGCGGGTGTAAAGGAGTAAATCTTTTCTTGGCCCGGCACACCATACCCACATGAACTACCACCGCTCCATACTCCGGCGCCTGATAAATTGGCCGTTGTAGAAGTTCCGCAAGCCAAAGGAGTTATACTAGAACAAGGGTCACCATTTAGTACTATGGAAAGGTTATAACTGGAGTGACAAGTTGGTGACGGCCACGAATCAACTATCAGGTAATAGGTTACTCCCGCAGTCAATATATTAGTTATAGACTGATTGCCCGAGGATCCTTGTGCATAACCAACACAAGTACCTCCATTTCCTGATAGTGGACAACCATTATATAACATAATACCAACATAGCTACTTCCACTAGTCAGGTTTATCGTGTAACTACCTGATACAGAAGGTGTGAAAACAAATACTTCATCTTCACCGCCCAGGTATGAAGAACTGCCACAGATTGGACTGACATTGCTGGAGGTTAAGTCATTACCTTTACCACATGTAGTCAACCCTGTTGCAGAAAAAGGCACAATGATATTTGTATATGAGCCCAATCCTCCGGGACAAGTCGGAGGCGGTGTAGGAGCTGAGATAGTCAGGTTAAAACTGGGAATACATGTAGGCGAAGGCCAGGTATCTACTATCAAATAATATGTTACTCCGGCAACAACACTCGTATTTATTGATTGATTACCCGAGGAAGATCCAGCATTTGCCACACAAGCTCCTCCCTGCCCGTTGAAAGGGCAACCATTATAAAGCTTCAATCCGACCCAAGAAGACCCGCTTGTTAGCGAAATTGATATCAAACCGGTGACTGTTGGAGTAAACAGGAATACAAGATCTTCACCGCCCAAATAAGTGCTGCTACCACAAGTAGTAGTATTGCCGCTGGTAAAATCATTACCGGCGCCACAAGTGGTTAGCCCTGTACCATTATATGGCAAAGAAGCAATATTGACTGCAGTCCCCTGATTTGCGGGGCACGTCTGGGCTTGAGAAGTAACAACCAGAGCACTAATCAACAAAAAAAGTAAGAAAGGGGTACGTAAACGTACATCAAAAATTTGTAAAATGTTAAATGTCTTTAAACTACAGAAAGAATGTCTGTAAACAGCATTGTCAATCGTTTTCATAAGATTAATTTAAGTTATTAGGGAATAATTCACTTTGTTTTCATCGTTTTTATATGGAATTATAAATCTATTGCAAAAGAAAATCCATTATCCCATATCGAAACTAACAAAAACTTCATGACAAATTTACAATATTTAATTTAAATTATAAAACCTTCAATAAATACATTTTATTTAAATTTTTAAATGTTAATTAAATAAATCCAAATAAACATTAATGGATATTATTATTACAACGCAATGTTCACATTTACCATATTTTATATGTTATATTTTCATATAATCACACTTTTAATCATACAATATTATTTTTCAAAAAATATAAAATTATTTTTCACCTGTTTTAATATAAATATTTTTTTACATACCACTACGTCTTTTAATAAATGTTCATTAACTCATTTCAATATATTATTTCACATATTCAGGAATTATCAAATTTTTGATTGTCTTAAAAATATCAATTAAAATCTACATTGGATTTGATTTTAATAGTATCAACAACTTTAAGGATAAGTGCTCAGAGCCGGAAACTCTTTACTTTAAAGTGTTTTCGACAGAACATATCACCTTTCAGGATATATTCGCTATTTGCATTGCACCTGACCTATAGGACAATGCGACTGATCGAATGGAGGATGATTTCATGATTCATTAAATCAAGTCCAGACTCCATGGCTATACATAAGAAGCCTATCTGAAAATATATCGGGAATAGTCCCGGAGTGTCAACCAAGTCATGTAAGGAAGGTTACTACAGGATATAACAACCGGGAACTAGTTCAGCTTGTTTTTAAGGAAGAGGGCGATCAGCGCACTTGTCAATACACCCATCACAAGATTGATATATGCAGAAGACTTTATCTGATTACCTAAGGAAAAAAAACTATCTGCAGATGCCTGATCCATCCTACCATTGTCAACCATATATTTTATCATATTAGGCAGATAATCGGGAGATACGTAATTAAAGACAATATACTGAACAATAGGTGTCAACAAGGCGACTATCAGGCTCAATACCAATCCAAAACGTATACCTTCCTTGAAGCTTATTTTTCCATGATAATACCGCCTCTTCTTGTCCATCATTCCAAGAAGAAAAATTAAGAAATAAGGAATTCCGATAAGAAATTGCAAATTGCTATACGTTTGGTGCAAACCAATGATTTTCTCACCTCCCATCCACAAAATGGTGACAAGACTGAATAACAGTCCCCATTTCAATTCAATTTTAAATTCATTCATTTTATTCGTTTAATTCTGCACTATCAATCGAAGGAATCGAAATAGCCGGGTCATCCGGTTTATGATCCATAATTGATTTCAAATTTTGCAATCCCGCATCCAGCTTAACCCCTAAAACTATATCCATATCAATAAGTGGAAGGAGGATATTAAGCGGATAATTCATTGTTCCGTCCATAGACCAGATCACCTTGGATGCCTGTTGATCGATAGGTTGTACATGGAATGATGCACTAACCTTAGGCTGTGGGGGATCAAGGTATTCAATTTCATATGCCAGGTGGTAATTATCTCCGATTGAAGTTATAATGTGACGACCTTTGCCAACGTCTTGGTTACCACTCCAATAGGCTGTAAATCCAACTGTACCATCGATGCCTTCATATCGACGCTTCATTTCTGGATCAATTTTTGACCAAAAAGAATAAGCGTCAAGGTTCTTGAGATACCTGATATAATCAAATACCTCATAAGCCGGAGTATTGATTGTTATTGTCCTCTCGACATGATAGTTCTTATCCATAAATATTCCGATCATCAGCACGACTGAAATCACCAGAAAAAATATAATAAAGAACTGTTTTACAAACTTCATGAACCAACCAATTTCACGGATAAATAGCGTGTCAACACAATGCCTGATTTGTTGAAAGATCCGCAATATCCACCTTAAGAGTTTGAAATTTCAGCATTGTAAATGCTAAGTTAAAATAAACTGTGATAATTGGTAAAAAAATTGTGATGGTGTCTGGAAGAGGGCGTTTCAATTCTGTTGTCAGTGGTTGAGTGAGGAACCGAAATGGAAGGGATGTGGTGGGTGAAGGTGGCAATCCGAATTAGGTAGATGGTTAATACCCAATCATTCAATCGCTTCTTACATTTTAAAAAACATCAGAATCATACTTGTGCCGAAATTGATAAATTCAAATACTTTATAGCCCGGAGAGACCACACTAGCCTCATAGTCAGGTATTAGATATCTACCTAATTCATTCTTTAGGACAGGCAATAGCCAGTTTATTACTAAGATGGATAACAACAATGAATCAAGTTTGCTAAAAATCTGGAAGTGTTGTGATAACATACTAACCTAAATAGGTAGATGATTAATACGGAATTAATCAAACGCTAATTACATTACATGAAAAAACAACTATTTTACATATGCTAAAATTGACTCATTCAGATATCTTTTGGACTGAAGGTGCCGGATTAGCCTGACTATCAGGTATTACACATCTACCTAATTCAATATACACTTCTTCCAACAATCTGTTTTCACAAATAATTTATATCACAGAATGACATTTTTGAACTGGCAATGGTTAAAGTATTATTAAAACTCAGGTAGATTTTTACTAAAATGATGCATAGTATGTTCTAATGTCGTTTATTTGTAACAGAAAATTGATTAAACCTTGAAAAATAGTTTGATTTTCGGCATGGTCATAGGCATTTTGTTAGGTTTCGCAGGGAAACTGACGGGGCAAGCTACATCGCGAACCGAAACAAAAACAAATGCAAGAATCAAATGGTACACAATCGATGAAGCGGTCCAGCAAAATAAAATAAAGCCCAGGAAGATTATTGTTGATCTATACACCGACTGGTGTGGTTGGTGTAAGGTAATGGACAAAAACACCTTTGCTAACGATGATATCATCAACTATATCAACAAAAATTATTATCCCGTCAAATTTAATGCCGAAACCAAAGACAATATTGAATTTAACAATAAGGTATATAGTTATGTCGGGAGTAAAGGCAGGGGTTACAATGAATTTGCTTTACTGTTGACAGGTGGAAGACTAAGCTATCCGACTGTAGTGTTTATTGATGAAGAACTGAATGTCATCCAACCCATACAAGGCTATCAGGAACCCAAGGATTTTTATAAGATTATGCGATTTTTTGGCGAAGACCACTACAAAAAAACCCCCTGGAATGTTTTTGTCCAGAATTATAGCAAAATGTAATTCAGGGATGTTTCCCTATTTTCAATCGTTGAATCCATACCTAATCTGCGCCCTTATTTCAGATTTCACCGGTCCTAGGATTCTATCGTTTCCTGAACCGATTTGATTGCGATCCGTATATTTAGTTATATTATATGAACCTTCAAGCACTATTCCATTATTGAATTTCCATCTAATTCCTGTCACCATTCTATTGCCAACGCCTTCGAATGCCACATTTCGTGAATCATAAGCTTGATAGTGCTCATAGGAATATATACGACTTTGATAGGAGTCAATATTAAAATGTGAAAACCTTAAAAAACCATTATATGGCTTTCCTAGCGGTTTAAACCAAAATTCCTGATACATCAGATATCCATTCTCCTTCCTGTCTCCCGGCAATTTCATATAGTTATAGTCTAACCTTGTTGACCAGGTCATCAAATTACTGACCCTTTTATTAAAATGCAGTCTTAAGTCTGTCTTTTGTCTGAAATATAAAGGAGGAATCAGAGCATCTCCTCCCCCACTCACTTGCTCATTTTGATATCTTATCTGCAGATAACCATCCCAGAACTTTCTTTTTTGATAAGATGCCTTAAATAGATAAGCGCTTCCTTCAGAGGGGCCATTTGCACTAAAGGTAGGCCATCCATGTCGAAAGAAGTCAGCATATATGTTGACTAAGAATCGCGGACTTGGCTTTACTTCCAGTCCAGCATAAAATCCTGTTTCATTGGTTGTCTGGCTTTGGTCGGAAAATACTTTTCCATGAAGACTGTAATATTCCTTTGGCAAATGTCGAAACAATAAGGCTAAATTGACCTTCGGGTGCAAACCCACTAATAAGCCATTGACAGTTGCTACTGCATTCTCAGGGTTAATTGCTGTCTCACCATAGAAGATCAGGTTGCGGAAATAATATGTATAATCGACACTGGCATTCAGGGCATTTTTTCCTTTAAAATAAAACCGGTTATAAACTCGATCGGCTGGCTCAACTCTTTTATCAAGTTGATCATAAACGGCATTTGCTCCAAATTGAAATCGGTTACCGTTATATTTCAAAGATCCCCCGGTCGTAAACATACTGATATGTTTGCCATTCCTAATTTCACTTTCAGTACGATGCAATCCCGACATCTGCAAAGAAGAAATAAGCACATCAGAATCACCGGATAATGAATCAGGAATTATTAAAGTACCATCACTTTTTTTAAGGCTTGCAAAGGCTATCATCTGCCATCCGGGGGCCAACTCAATTCCCACAGCAGCGCCACGCAGAGCATTAATTTCATTCAATGAAGTAGAAGGTCTGATCGCCCTTTCGTTTCTTTTTACGGCTGTAGTAAAAGCATTTCTTCCAAAACCATACCCTGAAAACATGATTAATCCTTGCCCGGCAGAAACCTGAAAGTCACCTAAAGCCAGCTGTTTAATTTGCTTCGCCACATTCTCAAGATAGGCATGAAAGGTAACAAAATCGAATAAAAAGGGATTATAATTTGTATTCAAGGGCTCCCCGGCATCTTTTTCAACTCCGATTCCAATGCTCACACGTCCAGGAACAACATGACGCATCCTAAAACTTATCTGATCCCTGCTTCCAAGATATTTAGAAGAATCACCAACATATCCTGAAGCTTGCTCAAGCACTCTGGAATAACGGGATATTATGGTTTTACTTCCCTTGTAAAGCATAGACCATGAAAACGGCGATATGCCCGGTGTTCCTATTCCCTTCAAAAAAGGCCATATTCTGCGGATATCGGAAAGTGTCAAAGAAGGGACAGTCTGCAGTTCATATAATGCAATAAAGTCACCATACACTTCCCGATGCAACAAAATCTCACGTATCTGAAGTTCATTTAACAAAAGTAGTTCTTCAAATACCTTCAGATCGGATTCATTAAGATCGACTTTACTCTGCGCAAGAACAGACAAGCGATCGGTAAGATCATTGATTTGGGCTTCCGTAAGGTCCGGATTGGAAGCAAGTATTGATTCAATCACTTCATCTATCACCTCAATATCAACAGTTGAACCGTCCACTTGTGCCTCCAAAGGAAGACAAAAAAGTATGAGCAAACTAAAAATCAGAAGTTTTAAATACCTCAACTTTGTTAAAGTTTAATTAATGCAACCTGGATAAGTTAAGTTGAAAATACAGAAAATCAAGTCCTGCAAGCCATTTCAAAACTTGTCCATAATAACGGCAAGATAAGTTATAAAATTTATTATATATAACAGGTTAGAAAAAAATTTTTGTAATTATCTTTGCGGTCATTCCTAATGTTATTTTCCAAATAATCAATTTTCAAACAAAATGAGTCTTAAAAGGTCAAATGCAATCGATATTATACACAATAGATTCGATATCGATTTTCCTGTAAACACGCCTGACAAGGTTAAAATCTCAGGATTTTATGGCGAGAATGTATTCCATGATGAAGCGATGAAGAAATATCTTTCTGAATCAGCCTATTTTAGTGTGAAGGCAGCAATTCAATCAGGAACTAACCTCACCAAGGAAGTAGCTAATTCGGTAGCTGAAGCCATGAAGAATTGGGCCATGGACAAAGGTGCGACGCATTATGCCCATTGGTTCCAGCCTTTGACAGGGAAGACTGCCGAGAAACACGATTCATTCTTTACCATTACAGCAGATGGAAAAGCCATTGAGGAATTTGGAGGTGAACAATTGGTTCAACAGGAACCGGATGGTTCTTCTTTTCCCGGCGGTGGACTGAGAAGTACTTTTGAAGCAAGAGGCTATACTTCATGGGATCCATCATCACCGGCATTTATTATAGAAGTTGGGAATGGGAAGACACTGTGTATTCCAACTATTTTTGTGACCTACAGTGGTGAATCCCTTGATTACAAATTACCCCTGCTAAAATCAGTAGCTTATCTGGAGAATGCTGCTTTGGAGGTATGCAAGATATTTGATGAAAGCATTGAAAGAACCCACGCCACTCTGGGTTGGGAACAGGAATATTTTCTGGTTGATGAATCTTTCCTTATTGCCAGACCTGACCTTATGATAACAGGAAGAACATTACTGGGACGGCAAAGCCACAAAGGGCAGCAATTGGAAGACCACTATTTTGGATCTATTCCCGAAAGAGTCCTTAACTATATGAGGGATCTGGAAACAGAATGTCACAAATTAGGCATTCCGGTCAGGACACGCCACAATGAAGTAGGTCCCGGTCAATATGAATTGGCCCCAATGTATGAGGAGGTCAATATTGCCATTGACCACAATCAATTACTTATGGACATCATGGAACGTGTCGCTAAAAGGCATAAACTAGCGGTATTGTTGCATGAAAAACCATTCAATGGTGTCAATGGATCCGGCAAGCACAACAATTGGTCAATAGCGACCAATACCGGGAAGAACCTCCTTTCTCCGGGTAAAAATCCGGGAAAAGACCTTAAGTTTCTGACTTTCTTTGTGAATACGATCAGAGCAGTTAAAGAGCATGCAGATCTTCTTAGGGCAAGTGTTGCATCTGCATCCAATGATTTCAGATTGGGAGCCAATGAAGCTCCACCTGCCATTATTTCCGTTTATGTCGGAAAAGCTCTAACAGAAGTGTTGCATTTTATTGCGGAAGGCAAAGAAAGTGACAAAACAATGGTGAAGGAGGTGCTTTCACTGCTTAAGAAATCTCCTAATCTTGAACTTGACAATACGGACCGAAACAGAACATCTCCATTTGCCTTTACAGGTAATAAATTTGAAATACGGATGGTAGGATCTTCCATGAACTGTTCTGCACCGATGACCATAATGAACACAATTGTAGGAAATCAGTTGACTGAATTTAAAAAGGAGTTGGATCTACTTACATCCAAAGGAGAATCCATGGACACCGCAATTTTGTCCATTTTAAGGAAATATATCAATGAATCCCTTCCTATATTGTTTGAAGGCGATGGTTATAGTGAAGAATGGCAAAAAGAGGCAGAGAAAAGGGGATTGAGCAACACGCCCAATACGCCGGATGCTTTGAAAGTGTACAAGATGGACAAAACAAGTGAGCTCTTCCAAAAGACAGGCATATTCAGCGAAATAGAACTAGAGGCTCATTATACTGTAATGGTCGAAAATTATAATCTAAAGCTGGAAATCGAAGCCAGGGTGCTTTCTGATCTTTGCAAGTCATATGTATTGCCAGCATGTTATAAATATCAGACCGGAATAGCTGAAAACATTTATACCTTAAAACAACTTGGCCTACAGGAGGACGCTTTCAGGCCTCAAAGTAACTTATTGAATGAAATTACTCACCATATTAATAATGTTGCAGAAAAGGTCGAAACACTAAACCAGTCGGTTAATAAAGCCGTCTCTGAAGCTGAACCTGAAGAAGAAGCTGAATTGTTCTGCCATTTGGTTAAGCCAATCATGGCTGAGATCAGGGAATCAGTAGATCATTTGGAAGAAATAGTGGAAGATGGACTTTGGCCACTGGCAAAATACCGGGAGATGATGTTTATCCGCTAGAACCTATCTTTTATACTTATTTTTTGAAAGAAAGGAGAATTAAAGCACAATATTCCATAGAATCCTTTTTTCAACCAATTCTAAAGTTTTACCTTTGATAGTTGAACTATACAGAGTTGAATGTCTTTAGAATTGTATGATACCAAGCAAGACCGTTGAAGAAATATTCCAGAAAGCACGCATCGAAGAGGTGGTAGGTGATTTTCTGGTATTAAAGCGACGGGGAGTCAATATGATTGGGCACTGCCCCTTTCACAATGAGAAGACGCCATCATTTGTAGTTTCTCCCGGAAAGAATATTTTCAAATGCTTTGGCTGTGGTCGCTCGGGCACACCGGTTGGCTTCATCATGGAACACGAAAACATGGCCTATGGTGATGCATTGAGGTATCTCGCCAAAAAATACAATGTGACCGTGGAAGAGGAAGCACGGACGCCGGAACAAAATGAGGTGGCAAGACAGCGAGAAAGCCTCTTGCTCATCAATGAGTTTGCTATGAAACACTACATTTCCAATCTTACGGAAACTGAATATGGCAGAAACATTGGCTTATCTTACTTCAGGGAAAGGGGTTTTCACGATGTAACAATTGAAAAATTCGGTTTGGGATTTGCTTTTCCGGATGGTCATAATCTAATCAATGAAGCAAAAATAAAGGCATTCAATATTGATTTGATGAAGCAAATCGGGCTTGTAACCCAAAATGACAGGGATTTTTTCGTCAATCGGGTGATGTTCCCAATATTTAATCTTTCCGGAAGAATAATCGGCTTTGGCGGCAGGTCATTGACCATCAGCGAGAAGGCTCCGAAATACCTCAACTCGATAGATTCCGACATCTATAACAAAAGCAAGATCCTGTATGGTTTCTTTCAGGGCAAGAACGCTATACGGAAGGAGGACAACTGTTACCTTGTAGAAGGTTACACAGATGTAATTTCTCTCCACCAAGCAGGAATTGAGATTGCAGTTGCCTCCTCCGGCACAGCTTTGACGGGAGAACAGGCCCAACTAATCAAAAGATTCACGGATAATGTGACCCTATTATATGATGGGGATGCAGCAGGCATTAAGGCAGCCCAGCGTGGACTCGACATCTTATTGCAGCAGAATCTCAATGTGAAAATTGCCGTCCTGCCGGATGGCCATGACCCGGATGCCTACCTTAAGAGTCATGGAGCACAGGCATTGAAGGATTTTGTAACCCGGGAATCCAGGGACTTCATCCTTTTTAAAATAGCCGGTGTTGCCGAGGAAGCTAAAAATGATCCAATCAAAAAGGTTACCCTCGCACAGGACATCCTCCAATCCATAGCAAGGATACCTGACAACCTCAAGAGGGAGGTTTATGTCAACCAGACCGCTAAAATACTCGATATACGGGAGGAAGTCCTGCAATCAGAACTTAACAAGGCCGTACGTAAATTCTCCGATCAACAACGCCTTGAGGCGATCAGAGAGCAACGCCTGGACAACAGCCAACAAAAAGAATATACCAATAAGCCATCAGCCCGACAGGATGCAAGTATAACCCCTCCCACAGACAATATGCCATTGCATTCCATATTGAAGGTATTGATTATCTACGGCAACAAAACCTTTGAGTATGATGGCGAAGAACTGGTCAAGGACAGAATCTTCAAGGATATTGCTGAAGAAATGGATTATATTGATCATCAGTTATATCTTGAATTATTGAATGAATATCAAAATAGGGAAAAAGGCGGAGAGAATAACTCACCGGAATATTATATGAACCATCCCAGGCAGGAGATCAGAGATATGGTGCTTAGGTGGGTTGATCCCGGATATGAGTTCAGTCAGAACTGGATAGATAAATATCAACATCCACTCCAATACCAATTGATGCCGGATGAAAATTACCGGAATGAATATTTACAAGCATTTGACCTTCTTAAGATGAACAATCTGAACAAACTTGCAGAAGACAATAAGAATAAGATCAAGGAATTTATTGAAAATGGCGACCAAGAAGGTCTTCAAGTCCAACTGCAGGCACAAATCCTCATCAATAAGGAACGAAACAAGCTGGCCAATAAACTTGGAATGGTGATTATTCCGAAGTAATACTGAATGTACCTTCGGCATCCCGGAACCCCGGATTGTTTCACTCCCGGGACAGAGTAGAGCTCTAGTCGCATAACTATCCGGACAAGTATACCTCAAATTTATTGGACTATTATATAAGTCATCCTGGTATAACTTTCACATCATAATATCCTTTACGCCATTTGTATCGGAAGGGTTGGGTATAATTGATCTGGAAATGGGTAGGTAGAATATGGAAAAATCGAAGTAGGTAGTTGGCTAATACCTGCCATTCTTGGCGCCCGGCTATTAGTGAGATAATCTGTAATACAAATTACATAATTCAAGACCTATTATCAAAAGTCGAAACAGATAGTACTGAGCAATAATAAGTCCATCGGTATTACTCAACTACCTAATTCAACAGGAAACTCCTCCTCATTATATGCGGCTCCTCCCTTCGCAAACCCAATCCTTCTACTAGGCTGATTATCAATAAATTCTAAATCGATAGCCTAACCCGGCCTCAAAGCTTTTATCTGAATTAAAATAATAGTTCATACCACCAATCAGGCTGTGTCGGCTTCCTAACCTGATTTCAGCTTCGACTCCTCCCCCATAGACCCAGCCATCTCTTTTTGCTGCAATAGACGTATTCGCAGTTCGATAGGCTATGTTTGCAGCTGAGGAGAATTCAGGAATACTTGAAAAGGCCTGGATAAGGCCGAGGACGTTCTCATAGCCACAAAGTCCATAGGTACTTAAGGCTACTTTGTTTCCCAGTCTCTGGCTTACCCCCAATACCATATTGACATCCATGGTGTTGGCATTTACTTTACCTGATTGTATATCCAAATTATCCGGCAAGAAAAGATTTTTCTGCTCAAAATTATGGTTCAGCTCATTACTTACATCCCGCACAATTTCATTATCAAGTGTATGTTTAAACCTTATGGGCAACCTAAAGAAGACAGATGTACCTTTGCTTATTTTAAAATCAACCTGGGGCGCAATATCCATCCCAAAATACCTTCCATGAATATCTGAATATGCTCCAAGTATAGAAGAAAAAGCTAACCTTCGGTCAGTTGACCTTGATTTCAAAGCTATTACCGGAGAATTCTGTTCTACTGAAGACAACAATTCAGTTTCCGCCATTAGCAACTTCTCAATATCCTCAATACCAGAAGACCTTTTTGTTATGCCCTCTTGGTGAGTTCTTATCCCGGCGTTCTCTTCCTTGTGGGTATTTTGAGTAAAACCATTCTCCATTGACCCATCAAAAGAAACATTCGAAATGGATTCTGTGTAATCGGGGTGTGCTTTTAGACTCTTGTTTATTCTATTGGAGACATCACGCGCTGATTTTGAAGCATTATTTACACCATAATTTGCTTCAATGGCAAATTTGCTTACAGCAATCCCATCTTTGTTATTACTCTCATCAGCAGTTTTGACAGCCAAATCGATACCATTGGTTGAAGAATAAAGATCAACATGCCCAGCTAATCTCTCAGGAGCAGCAGAACCGGGTAGAATAGTATCCGAGGTATCATCAAGCATGAAATGCTTAAAAGTCAGGTAACTACTTGTTGAAAAAAATATCAAAATCATTACGAAAACAGCAACATACCTAAAGGAGCCTCCGGTCTTTGTGTGTGTCGGCAAAGTCGAATTAAGCCTTTGCAGCATATCTTCCCATCCCCTTTCTTCCAATCCTTTCATCCTGCCTGATTGTTTAAATAGTGAACTCCAAGCCATTCCCGAAGCTTTTTCCTAGCTTCAAAAAGATGCCATTTACTCGTATTTTCCCGAATATTCAAATACTCCGAAATTTCTCTATGTGAATAACCTTCTATCGCATATTTGGTAAAAACAGTTTTGGTCACATCCGGCAATTTGTCGATTAGTCTGAAAATATAGTCAGTATCTTCATCGGGACTCTGGCTCACAGTGCTGTCAAAGATTGTATCCACCAAAGAAATATTCGCCTTATATGATTTAAGACTCCGATGAAAATCTATCATGGTATTATATATAATCCTCCTAATCCATCCTTCCACATTGGTAAGAACCGGAGATTTGGTCAGATTGACGAATACCTTCAGAAAGCCGTCATTGACAACACTCAGGATATCTTCCTCATTGGTCATATAATTTCTGCACATAACCACCATCGAAGTGAAATAAAGGCGATATAGCTGCTCCTGGCCAATTCGGTCATTCTCAGCACATGCCTTGATTATTTCTTCAAGAGATTGGTATCTTCCTTTATTCTTCATAAAAAAAACGGCAGAACCCGAATGACACAAATTTACATGCTTTTACCTATCTTTCAATATTTGTTTCACTCTAAAGACGAATTTAACATTTGATTCGTTGGAATTTTATTTTGAATTTACATACAAATGGTTTAAATTTGCAAAGTCACTCAAAACTTTTAACGCCTAAATTTAACTTTTTATGCCCAAATCACTTCCCACCAGTCTCTATATTGGCCAAGGTCAGAGAAGAGGTATCGCAATCATACTGGCTATTTTCTTTATCTATGGTGTTTCACGATATTTCCTGATCAATCATTGGCGTTCGTATACTGACGCCATTTTTTACCCAACTAAAGAGGAAATCAAAATAAAGGAAAGCACTTTGAGATTAACAGAAAAACTGGACTTGAATATGGCCAGTTCACACCAATTGGTACAAATAGGCTTGCCGCAAAATATATCAAATCGCATTAGCCGTTACAGAGATAAAATCGGAGGCTTCAAGGATTGGCAACAAGTTGAACGGACCTATGGAATAACCAAAGAGCAACTGGATATACTGCATCAATACTGCTCTATCAGATTAGCTTCAAAAAAGAGGCATAATACCCAAACATCTTATACCCCCAACCATTTTCATAAAAAGAAAAAAGGAGTCCATATACCTTCTTTACTTCCTTTTGATCCCAACACCGTGGAACTAAAGGATCTGGAAGCCATGGGCATAAGACCTTCCATAGCCAGGGGAATTGTCAATTTCCGTAAGTCCGGATTTATATATCGTAATAAAGAGGACTTGTTAAAGATATATGCAATGGATGAGGTGACATTTGAAAAGCTAAAACCATTCATCAAACTGGAGAAACAGAAAGTTGAAACCCAAACTTTAAAAAAGAGAAGTGAAACAATCATTGACCCGGTAGATATCAATAGGGCGACCGTGGAAAGCCTTAGCAGGTTGCCCGGTATTGGAAAATATTATTCACGGCTGATTCTAAACTGGCGAGATAAATTGGGTGGTTTTCACCGGATTGAGCAAATTGCATCCACATATCATCTTCCGGATAGTATATTCAGCAAAATAGCGGTATATATCACCTTTGATACGCCGCCCAATCGGATCGACATCAACAAAGCAGATTCGGAAACACTAGCAAAGCATTTTTTTATCAGGGCTAAAGAAGCAAAAATTATTGTCGCTTATCGTGATAATCATGGTCCATATCAAACTGTAGAAGATCTATTGAAGACCGGATCCATTGACAGAGACTGGCTCGAAAAGGCAGGCCCGTACCTTATTGCCGGTAAATAATTCCTGCTTACTTTCGGCCTGTCTTGTCAAAAAGCATTGAACTGGCTTGTTGGGTAGAGGTAACAAGTACGTCCTGTATATTGACATGTGGTGGCCGGGAGAGAATGAATGCAATGATCTCTGCAACATCCTTAGCCTTGAGTGGTGTATAATCGTCATAAATTCTTGCTCTCTGAGCATCTCCATCAAAGCGCACAAGGGCGAATTCAGTCTCTTCCACAGCACCGGGACTGACTGAGGAAACACGGATTCCGTATTTGTACAAATCCATTCGCATTGCTCGGGTTAGTGCTTCTACAGCGAATTTGGTAGCGTTATATACATTACCATTGGGATAGGTCTCCTTGCCTGCTGTAGAGCCGAGATTGATGATGTGGCCTTGCCTACGCTCGACCATTCCGGGAGAAATGAGTCTGGTCATATGGAGGAGACCTTTAATATTGGTATCGATCATTTGTTCCCAATGGTCAAACGATCCTTCGTGAATTTCACTCAAACCTTTAGCCAGACCTGCATTGTTGATAAGGATATCGATCTGCTTCAAACCATCCGGAAGGCCATCCCAAAAAACTTTGCATGCGTTTAAATCCCGGATATCAAAAGCAAAAACATGAACTTCGGTTTTGTCCGACCGAATGAGCTCTTCCTTAAGCGCTTCCAACCTCTCTTTCCTTCTTCCGGTTAATATCAACCTATAGCGTCCCATGGCACTTAATTCACGTGCCGTGGCCTTGCCGATGCCTGAAGTCGCTCCGGTCAGGAGTATTGTCTTCACCATTTTGTTAATTTTTCTACCTGAAGATCAAAATCTTTTTTAAAAGCTTCGTATTCATCTGTTGCGGGACCGCTGAATCCGGTATGCACACTGACAACATGATTGTTCCTGTCCAGAAAAATCATCGTCGGATAAGCCTTTATCCCACTGATAAATGGCACTCGTGAAGAGGCTTCAGGCCCCGGCTTTCCCGCCCACAAAACTGTATAGGGCAAATCAAGTACCTTTTTATAATTAGACAACAACGATCTGACCTTTGCGGTATCATCAAATGCTTCAAATGACAAAGCTATAACTGAAAGCCTATCGTTTTGACGCTTATTCAAATATTCAGTTAAAAATCTGGCTTCATCCTTACAATTGGGGCACCAGGTTCCGGTTATTGTAAGAACTTTTGCCTTTCCATTGAAAGTTGGATCAGAAAGACTCACCAAATTGCCTTGCTCATCAGGAAAAGTAAAGTTTACAGCCTGATTTCCGGAGGCCCTGGTAAGGATGGATGCATCAGGCAAGATTGCATCAGGATTAAAAACAGCTTCCCATGTAGCTCTGCTCGTCAACCCTGACATAAATGTACCCTTCATCCTGCCTTTTTCTGTTATTTTACCGCTGACCAAATAAGCTGCTCCACCGGCGAATCCGCTCAAAAACATTCTATCCCCTTGTACGGTACCTTCCAGGAAGCCATAGTCTCCGGTAGGAGAAGCAAATGTTCCTTTAAGGCTGTTATTATCTTGTGTAAATTGACCGATGGTAGTATCATTCCTGTTTTCAAAGTGAAAAATAACATCCCACTTGCCCGAAATATCAAATGAAGGCTTTTCGTTTACCATTGTAAACCGATAATCTTTTCCGGCAAGTCCTCTGAACGGGACTCTCCAGTTTTTCCGGGGGTTATACCATGCGCCTGTCATGATGCCATCCTCCACTTCAGCCCTTAAATAAGTATCATAAGCAACAAAATTGATCCGTATTGTGTCCTTTCCACTTCTTCTGTTGAAACCCCATAATGTCTCTTCTGCCCTCACCCGATTATCTCCATTGATAAAATCGACAAACATGCTGTCACCCTCGTAGGTGACCTCGAAATTAAATGGCAGTACTCCCTCTGTAAAGGCATTCTTAAAAGAGATATCCTGATCATTACCAACTTTGGAAATATTTCTTGAGAGGGGATTGCTTTCATCCAGATATAATTCACCCCGCCAAATACCGGGCATTAGTTTGTCAAATTTCTGATTGGTTACCAAACAGGAATTGAAAATATAAATAACTAACAAAGGAAGTAAGACAACTTTCCACCACTTGGATAACATATAATTCTTTTACAAGTAAACCAACAAAATTTAAATCAGTTTATCCCGAATCAACTGCTTTTTTCACCAACGAACTGATGTTCCGGATATTTAAACAAGACATTGAAGGAAGTCAATGACCCATAGATCCTGGTAATATATTGTTGCATATTGACTTTATCTTCATCACTAAAGGCATCATGACTGTTGATACGCTGCTCCATAACACGTAGACGGTCCCTAAGCATAACTATTTTGTGAAAAAAAGACTCTATCGGCATTTCCTTTGACTTCAAAGAAGGATTCGAAGGCTTCAGCTCCATGATTCCTCCCTTCCATTTATCTCCTAAAGGCACCAATTCAGTTATGCCCATCCATTGTTGAAGGATTCGTGCCAGGGATTTTTCGGCATCTGAAAAACTAACCTCTTCACTTGGTTCGATTCTTTCAATCTCAGAAAACCGGTCATAATCCTTACTGATTTGCTTGATGCCATATGTCATGAAACAAATTTCATAATTTTCAGGATTCAGTTTAATAACTACTCCATCACCATAGGACGGATGACTTAGTCGACTTCCAACTCCATATAACTCCATAGATTTCAAATTTTAAGCCGTAAAATAGCAATATCTTTACAAACAGGTGTAAAAATTGGTGATAGATCAAAAATCCTTCAATTCATTATACAGCCTACTCACCGGAAGACCCATAATATTGCTGAAATTGCCTGTAATAGATCTAACCCTGCAAACTCCAATCCAATCCTGGATACCATAGGCACCTGCCTTATCCATCGGAGAAAAATTCGATAAATAAAAATCAATCTCATCGTCTGTCAGTTGATAAAAATGGACTGTAGCCGATTCGCTGAAAGTCACCTTCTTTAATTTGCCGAGTAAAGTAACTCCGGTAATCACGACATGTGCCCGACCGGACAATTTTCTTAATATCCTTTGTGCATCAGCCCGATCAACAGGCTTACCTATTATTTCCCCATCGATAATAACGACACTGTCGGCTGCAATTACCACCGAATTGTCATCAACAATGAATTCTTTTGCAGCCTCTGCTTTTACAAGGGATAAATATTCAGCAACTTTAGTGACATCAAGATTCTCGGGATAAGACTCATCAACATCATTATTAATCACAGTAAATAAGAAACCGGCCTGCCGCATTAAATCAGCTCTACGTGGGCTCCCGGAGGCCAGGAAAAGTGTGTGTTTCTTTAGAAAATCCATGATACTTCTAAAAAGAGTTGAAATTTATATATTATTTTGTATAATATTTATTTTACAAATAATCATTTTATTAATATAAAAATTAGTCCTAAAATCAAAAATATCTTGACAAGCGTACTCAGTCGGGAGTATAAATTCTTGTCTGCAAATCTAACCATGATCCATCTGATGCTTAAAACATAAATTATCAAATAAATGATAATAGCTATCATCATCGGAGTGGATTCATACAGCTTATATCTGGCGATGGATAAAGCCAGAAAAACGACACCATATAAAACCCAGAGAAACATGATCAAACGATCAGAGCGTACAAGACCAAGTTTAATCGGTATTGTAGTTGCGCCGGCACTCCGATCTCCGACCATGTCTTCACAATCCTTTATCAATTCGCGCGCAAGTACCAGCAAAAAACTGAAAATAAAGATACTTCCGGCTGAATATAAAATCATGGTATAATCTTTATCTGATAGCTCTTTAATAGTGTGAATATTGTCCATCTCTACCCAAAATCCAACCAAACCGAGTACTCCACAGAGAAGAGCGATCACTAAATTCCCAATAAAAAACTTCTTCTTTAGCCAACGTGAGTACACATACAACAACAAGATTGCACAAAATGGCATGAAAATATACCAGCCAACCTGATATTTCAGGATCAAATAGACTGAAAAAATCAATGCAAGGATATTCAATGAGAAATATACCACCCATGCCAGCCTGATTGAAACACGTCTCGGGATAAGTGCTTTCCGGGGCTTATTAAGTCGGTCGATATCGACATCGATAATATCGTTGATTACATTACCGGCTCCCAGAATAAGCATACCGGTGACCATCATCAGGAAATAGTCCGCTGCATCTATGGAAGGCTGAATTTTAAAAGGATTATAATATTGGAAAAGAATCAACCTCACCACCATCAGTGTAGCGAATACAATCAAGGCATTGATAGGCCTGATGAGCTTTAAAATATCCCGTAGAGAAGTCACAGCCTAAAGGTATGGATTGTAGGCTAATCCGCCTTAATTTTTGATTGGTGTTTGATAAATAAATTATATACCTGGCTGTTCGTTGCCTACCTCCCAATCCCAGGTCCCTTGTAATATCATAATTTTCTCAATGATCTCCCGTACGCATCCATCACCCCCATCCAATGATGAAACAAATGAAGATATATTAAGAATGGCCGGTACAGCATCCCGCGGGGCTGCAGGCAGTCCGACGCGTTTCATCACCGAAGCATCGATTAGATCATCCCCCATGTACATGATTTGATCATAACTTACGTCATACCTTTTGCGAAAATCTTCCAAAGCAATCAATTTATCAGCAATTCCTGAATAAACGTCAAGAACACCAAGACCATTGAGCCTGGATGTCACACCCTTGCTTTTACCTCCGGTAATGACGGCCACACGATATCCTTTTAAAATGGCCCTTTTTAATGCAAATCCATCTCTGGTGTTCATTGTTCGTGTCTGATCGCCATTCTCCCAAACATGTACTCTGGAATCAGTCATTACTCCGTCAACATCAAAGACGAAGGCTTTGACAGCTCTCATTTTGTCGAACAAATCCATAGCCTATTGATTATCTCGCCACTCGTACACCCAGTGTGTCTGGATCTGCTCCAGATGACCCTCATTGCATTCTTCTCTGGTACCGACAAAATTGGGTAAATCAAGAACCCATTCAATAAGATCCGTGAAACGAATCCTATATATAGAGCTTTCTCCAAATTCATCTCCGAACTTTTCGTAAAGAGACATTGCGATATCTTCATAATCCGCCCAATGGATCGGAATGTTTTCCAAATCTTTAATCATATTCTACTGAATTAGGCTGCAAAGTTAATGTTCGTGTCCAATAATATTGCTTTGATCGGGAATTTCGACAACAATCTCTGCATCGTCCGAAAGGATAATGCACTGACAACCCAATCGGCTGTTGAGTTTCGGATTGATAGCCCGGTCTATAAAATCTTCCTCTTTGTCAGAAATCTCTTCCAGATCATCCTCTCCCTCATAAATATACACGTGGCAAGTACTGCATGCGCAAACACCTCCGCAATTGTGATTCAGGTGAATATCGTTCTCTTCAGCTACTTCAAGGATGCTTACACCTTCTTCGACGTCCTCAATAGTGACGTCAGGCTGCTTATCTTCAAATTTAAAAGTTACTTTAGCCATTTGTGGAAACAAAGATTTGCGGTTTATTTATATCTTTTCTAAATTAAGAAAAAATCGTATTGCTAAACAAATTCCTAACAGGAAAGTTCATTGATGGAAATACTGCCGGATATAAAAAAATTTTAACAATCATAAAAGTAAAGTCTACCCTACTGTAGGTCCCATACCAAAAGGATAAATATTTTATTTTCATTCTTTTTGAAAATCAATATGAAAAAAATAAAAATCAGAACGGGATACCTTTAAATGCTGTTCCAAAACCTCCCAAACGAATAATAAATTGTTCAAAATTTAATGTAAGCCCCGCACAATACCTTACTTTTACCCATAAAATTAAAGTTATGTCTTCAGACAAGAGGATTTTTTTCATTGATGGCCATGCGATGGTATACAGAGCCCATTACGCATTCATCAACAGGCCACTGATGAATTCCAAAGGGCAAAATGTCTCTGCAATCAATGGATTCATAAGAGCTATCTGGGATTTGATTGTCAACCAAAAACCAACGCATCTGGGTGTTGTATTTGATCCAAAAGGCGGCACATTCAGAAGCGACTTATATGAGGAGTACAAAGCTCAAAGAGATGCCCAGCCAGAAGATATATCATTTGCTATTCCATACATCATAAAGATCCTTGAAGGAATGAATATTCCGGTGGAAATTATTCCAAATTATGAAGCGGATGATGTCATCGGAACATTGGCCAAAAAAGCAGAAAAAGAAGGATTTGAGGTCTATATGGTCACGCCTGACAAGGATTACGCGCAACTTGTGTCCGAAAATATTTTCCAATATAAGCCGGCCCGATTCGGTAATGACATAGAAATCCTGGGTGTAGAGGAGGTGTTAAAAAAATGGGAAATCAAACGTGTTGACCAGGTAATAGATATCCTTGGGTTGATGGGAGATAGTGTAGATAATATTCCAGGCCTCCCAGGTGTTGGTCCGAAGACCGCCGTCAAATTGATCGAAGAATTTGACAACCTGGAGAACGTACTGGCCAATGCCGACAAGATGAAGGGGAAACTTCAGGAAACTGTGCAAACCAAGGCAGACCTGGCTCGACTATCCAAGACACTGGCAACAATTCACATTGACGCACCGGTAGATTTCGACTACAACCACTATGAAGTGAATGAATTTAATAATGATGTATTGTTAGAGGTCTTTAAGGAACTGGAGTTTAAAACCCTGGCAGCCACCATATTATCCTATAATTCTAAAACCATAGGAAAGTCAACCTCAACAACCAAAGCAGCTTCCACAAAAAAACAAGATTCAGAAGTATATCAAGGGTCCCTTTTTGACAATAAAGATACAGTTGAGGAAAAGGAAACGCTATCGGAAGAATTATCCAATGCCCAATTTAATATTACCAATACACCACATGAATACAAGTTGGTCGCAACAGATGATGACTGGAAGGCATTAAGGACGGAAATTACCGCAAGGAAATTCTTTTGTTTCGATACGGAAACCACAAGTCTTGATCCAATAGTTGCTGAATTAGTGGGTATCTCAATCAGCACTGAAGCTCATAAGGCATGGTATATATCGGTGCCTGAAGACCAACAAGTCGCTCAGGTTATAGCAAATCAACTGAAACCGCTGTGGGAAAACCCCGAAATTGATAAAATCGGTCAAAATCTCAAATACGATATCAGTGTCCTGAAAAAATACGGAATCGACATCAAAGGAAGACTATTCGATACCATGCTTATTCACTACCTGATCGAGCCAGAACTAAGGCACGGCATGGACTATATGGCAGAAGCATATCTTAAATACAGACCGATACCAATTACTGAATTGATCGGAGAAAAAAGAGAAAGACAACTATCCATGCGGGACGTGGCTTTGGAACAAATAAAGGAGTATGCCTCTGAGGATGCCGATATTACCTTACAGTTATATAATTATCTTGTACCAGGCCTTAAGGAAATTCAAGCATACGATCTTTATAACAACATTGAGGGCAAGCTGATAACGGTTTTGGCCGATCTGGAAATGGCCGGTGTAAACATCGATGCAGAATATCTTAACCATTACAGTGTGGAATTGGAAAACAGGATTGTGGAACTGGAACGAAAGATTTACCAGGAAGCAGGGTCAGAATTTAACATTAATAGTCCGCGACAGGTTGGTGATCTATTGTTCGGCACCATGAAAATTCCTTACCGGTGGGCAAAAACCAAACAAGGTCAACATTCAACAGATGAAGCCAAATTATCCGAATTAGCATTAGAGTATGCATTTGTGCAGGATATTCTGGAGCACCGCAGCTTAAGCAAGCTCAAGTCTACCTATGTCGACGCACTCCCTAAGATGGTTCATCATTCAACAGGAAAGGTTCACAGCAGTTTTAATCAGGCACTTGCTGCAACAGGAAGACTAAGTTCCAACAATCCGAACTTGCAGAACATACCGATCCGTACTCGGGAAGGCCGGGAAATCAGAAAGGCGTTCATTCCTTCCGGCCAGGACAACATACTCCTTTCTGCAGATTATTCTCAAATCGAACTTCGCATCATAGCAGAGCTCAGCAAGGATAAAAATATGGTAGAGGCATTCCAGCTTGGACACGATATACATACTGCGACTGCTTCAAAAGTGTACGGTGTGGCCATAGAAGAGGTAACACCTGACCAAAGACGTAATGCCAAGACCGTAAATTTCAGTATCATTTATGGTGCCGGCTCATTAAATCTTAGTCGTCAACTGGGTATAAAACGGACAGAAGCCAAGGAAATTATTGATCAGTACTTTTTGCAATTTAATGGACTTAAAAGCTATATGGACCGGATGGTGCACGAAGCTCATGAAAAAGGCTATGTAACAACATTAATGGGTAGAAGGCGCTATTTAAGAGATATAAATTCAAGAAATGCCATGGCCAGAAGTGCCGCCGAACGAATAGCGGTCAACAGTCCGATTCAGGGGACTGCTGCTGATATGATAAAAGTGGCAATGATCGGTATCAATGAATCATTTAAACAAGCCGGATTATCATCAAAAATGATACTTCAGGTACATGATGAACTGGTATTTGATGTCAAAAAGAGTGAGTTGGACACTGTTCGTGCAATTGTTATTGATAAAATGAAAAATGCAATTCCTAATCTATCTGTGCCAATAGAAGTCAGTACCGGAACCGGAGCTAATTGGCTGGAGGCTCACTGATTCCGGTTTACTTCCGATTATTCAAACTGTACCAGGACACCTCCTTTTTCAATGGATTGTCCTTCCTTGACCGGAATGGATTTGATTCTGCCGTTGCCGGGAGACTTTATAGAATTTTCCATTTTCATTGCTTCCAGGATCAGGATGGTTTCACCGGCCACTACCTCATCTCCTTCCGATTTAAGAATCCTGAACACAAGGCCGGGCATTGGTGACTTCAACTCTTTGACTGTCTGAGTGCGCTTGCCTTTAAGGCCCATGGAATTAACCATTTGATCCAGATCATTTTCCAGCCTGACACAATAAATTCTGTTGTTGATTTCAATTTCGTACTTTTTATGATTGTGGGGTGATTCTGCCAGCCTCATTCTGTAGTTCACCCCATTGATTCTGGCCAAAATATTATCACCATCCACGACGACTGAAACATCCTGATTCTCCAATGAGTCCAAATCTATTTCGAACATATCATTTACAATTGCCTTCATCCTGTTTTTTGTACAAAGAAACAAAAGAAAAAGGGATATGAGAAGAAAAATACGAATCATGGAATCAGACATAGAGAACAAAATGACGGGTTGAATGCGGGTGGTGGGAGGGTGAGAGGGAGAATTATGAATTAGGTAGATAACTAATACAAATCATCCCTTTCATTGTGGGATATTAGAATCAAATAGATAAAATTCAGACCGTATTTCAAGATTTAAAATTTTTTCTTACCTTAAAAGTATTTATAAATCAATGATTGTTAAGTATTAAGCAAATACCTAATTCATTCAGGAACAACAAAATCCAACGACAAATGCTACCCACACATTGCCTCAATCCGGGGCTCCGTATGAGTAAAAATCAGCAAAATCTACAGGTTTTATAAACAAATTGACATCAGAATTTATTATGCATTCATTAATATTCAAAAATCGATGCCGGTTTCATTACCAGAAGAATTTATAATCCGCATGCGCGAGCATCTTCAAGAAGATTACCATCGATTTGCCAATGCTCTTAATGATGTGCCGCCGGTCTCAATCAGATTGAATCAAGGACGTCACTTTACAATTCCAGAACGATCTACACCTTGCCCATGGGAGCCAAATGCATATTACCTTAAGGAAAGGCCCTCATTTACTTATGACCCTAACTTTCACAGTGGTGCTTATTATGTCCAGGAAGCAAGTAGTATGATTATTGGTAAGATTCTTGACATGCTTGATAAGAGTAGCTGGCATCTGATCATTGATCTTTGCGCAGCACCGGGCGGTAAGACTACTCACATCCTTGATAAATGCCCTGAATCAGTGTTTGTTTTAGCCAATGAATCGGTTAAAACCAGATTAGGTTCATTGAAACATAATCTGATCAAATGGGGCAGATCTAATTGTGCAGTGATTTCTCACCCGGTTGAAAACATTGCTGCAACCGGCCTGAAAGCAGATCTGGTGCTGGTAGATGCACCATGCAGCGGAGAAGGCCTTTTCAGAAAAGACAAAGAGAGCGTCAAACACTGGTCTGAAAAAAATCTCGGCATTTGCCAAAGGCGCCAGGAAGATATATTACACCATATTCCGGGAATGGTAAAGGAAGCCGGTTATCTGATTTACAGTACCTGTACCTTTAATCCTAAAGAGAATATTGAGCAACTGAATAAATTAGTTAAAAGCGGATATTTTAAGTCCCTTCCCATCAACCTGAATCCGGAATGGGGCATAGAGGAAATTTTAGGCAAAGGTTCCATCGGATATCAATGCTATCCACACCGTGTCAAAGGAGAAGGATTTTTCTTTTCACTCCTCCAAAGAACAGAAAAAGTGTTTATTCAATCCAATAATAAAAAGTTTCACCAAACAAGAAATCTAAAAAAAATTGGTAAAGAAGCCCTTAATAACATTCCCGACGGTCTGAAACAATTTGCAGATCAATTGATCATTGATGAGGACTTTACGATACACCTTCTACCTTTGGAATTACAGGCACTACAGAAAACGATTCAAGTCAAACCACTTTTTGAGCTAGGTACTTTGAAAGGCAAGGATTTCATTCCGTCACATCCTTTAACCATGCTTGAAGCATTTGGGGGTTTGTATCCAAGACTGGAACTAACTCAACCACAGGCTATACAATTTTTAAAAAAGGAGGAACTTCAACTTGACTCATCACCGGAAAAGAGCTGGTATATTGTCACCTTTAATGCAAATCCCCTTGGGCTTATCAAGGTTCTGGAAGGAAGGATAAATAATTATTATCCGGGTAACTATAGAATTTTGAAGTGAGTTAACAGTAAGCCGAATCTCTCCTCTGCTCCCTTATTTTTTTTTGAGCAAAACATTACCAGTTTTGAAAATCAACGATAAGTAATTGGATATATATTTTATCTCATTCCTACTATCAATTTGTAAGGCATAGGCCCGTGGTGCACCATTCTAACAATCAGATCGTCAAGTATTTCACCCTTCATACGATGTCTGTTATGACGATAACAATATTCATTCAGATAGAACTGTAAGTATATTACATTGCCATGTCGGGATCTAAGCCAATTAACCAGGTTTCTTGACACCCTGCTACCTATGTTTGATCCTTATTGCTTATCTAGAAGGATCAAATAATTTTTATCCTAAAATGAGATTCCTTACTTTGTGTTAATGTTAAAGTATTGATTTTCATTATAGTAAATTGTACCTTTACACAAGTTATAATCCGAGCATTTTCCTATATAGTTGTTGTTTTAACCTCCAAATATTTATTACAATGAAAAAGCTATTAATTTTTTTCTTTATCCTGTCCTGGTTCTCATGTGATAAAAATAACTCTTGTTATACCTGTACTTACGAGGCCTACGTAGATAATGGTGGTGGATATAAACTAATTAACAAAGAGAATTTCGACACCTGTGGAATTGGTCCGGATGAAAGCTGGCTTATCGAAGAAGACGGTACTTATGACTCCGGTAAATACAAATATGTTACGGAATGTGAACGTAGATGAAATTTGTTTTGCATTAAGTTTTACTTTTTCAGTTGTATTTTTCATCGAATATCTTCGATTACTTGTTAGTTGTGTGAGACTATTCTTTTCAAATGATTTGTAATCTTTGAGTTATATATTTATGTTTTGACAAATCGGAAATTTTCTTCTCCGGTGGAATAATTTTAAAGATAATACATGCATTAGTCCCGTTTATACAACACTATCCAACAAAGTGTGTCAACAAATTTGCTAAAAGAATAAATTTGTAACTATGAAAAGAAAGTACAGATAAAAAATAACAGCAACTTTACCGGATATAACATTAAATAAATCCGGTTCTATTTGAAATAGCGTAAATATCCAAATGTTTGCTTTCTTAGCACTATTTTAGCAAAACCCGTTTATTTTTGACCCATGTTGGAATTGAATGAGCAATCTTTTCCTGTCTTTTACAATAAAATTAAATAGAAATATGATTAAAACATTACTGACATCCTTCCTGGCTATCCTTTCCACACTTTGCTGTGCACAGGGAATTACAATCAAACGCGGGAATTCGCACAAAACATTCAAGCAAAATTCAACTTTCAAAATATACCAAAAAATCATTACCGCTGACCTTGAAAATCAATGCTGCGAGGTCGTGGAATGTATCGGTACAATCACCGGTTTATCACCCGACAGTCTGACTCTTCGTCTGAAATCCTATTCATCCAAGAAAAATGTGTTTGACTCAAAGGTGGAGAATGAACTGTATTCCTTACCGGAAACTATGACGGCAACTATCAGCAAAAAGGATATTGATTACCTTCAGCGATACAAGTCCTATAAAAGCATGAAACGTAAAGAAAATTTAATACCTTTGGGAGGCCTCCTCCTTACCACAGGATTGGTAACCGGGATTAATACTTTTTTTGTAAAAGATAAGAAAGGGAAAAATGCCCTCTTGCTTTCCGGGGGAATCCAGATAGGCGCCGGAATCACGTTTCTGATAGCAAGTACATCCAGGAAATATCACTTTCAGGGAGACCATAAAATCTGTACATTCCAGTAATTTATCAAATTTATAGGTCAGAAAATATAATTCAACATATCGGCGTTGAAAAGCATAAATCATTTCAATAAAATGAAGCATTTCTTTGGATTTTTATTTCTGTGCTCTTTACTTGTTTCCTGTACCAAGGAAGATATCGACACCACTCCATCCAACTTACCGGAAAAGGAGATAATAAATGTAGCCTATGGTAATGATCCTCAGCAGAAATTCGATATATACTTACCTCAAGGAAGAACTAAAAACATTACAAAGGTCTTTATCCTCATCCATGGCGGCGGCTGGACGAGTGGGGATAAATCTGATTTCAACGGTGGCATACCTGTTCTGAAAAGCGCCTATTTCCCGGATTATGCCATCGTAAATATCAATTATATCCTGGGCAACACAGCGACCGGTCATTATGCACTTCCTGACCAGATTAATGATATCCAGAAAGTCATCGACTTTATCACCTCTAATGCCGATGAATACAACATCAAACCGGAATTTGTGCTTTGCGGACACTCTGCAGGCGCTCACCTTTCCATGTATTATGCATACAGTAAAAATAATCCGGCAGTAAAGGCAGTCATCAGCCTCGCCGGCCCCACAGACTTTGAAGATCCTTTTTACGCCAACAATATCATCTGGCAGTTTTTACTTGGAGGATTGGTCAAACCTGACAACATACCTTCCAGAATGACCATGCTGAAATATGCAAGTCCGGTAACGTGGATAACCAATACAAGTACCCCAACCATTGCATTTTTTGGCAGTACAGATTCCCTCGTTCCTGTTAACGAGCAGAAAACACGGCTGGACGCTAAGTTCGCCCAGGTCAATCGTCCTTATGAGAGCTATGTATGGAACGGCGACCACAATGCCTACGGCTTAGAACCTCAGTTATCAGATGTCATTACCAAGAGTAAGGCTTTTCTAAAAAAACTGTAATTAGCCCAAAATCATATAAATGAAGAGGGGCGTATAAACTTGAGGGGGAGAATTTATTGTGCCTTTATGCAACTAAATGCCTACTACCTATCACAAATAACTGGCATTTAGATACTTGCCTTTTGCCTCTCACTAACCTTATGCCTTATTGCTGTAATTATAAAAGTTGCCTTTTAAAAATCAGCAATTCCATAATCCGGGAGTATCAGGCATCTACCTAATTCATTTTGATCACTCACCCAAATAAAACCTCATGTATTCTTCTATGTCTGCCTGAAAGTCAAAACATCAACTGACTTTTTTCCAAAAACGAATTAGGTAGTTGTTCAATACTAATCAATTCAGTACCTAACGGACTTTTTTCTGAGAAAAGTGAATAAAGGAATATCATCTACATCAGTTTCAATACTTTTGCTGTAAGAACTTCCTATACATAACAGCCTTGAGTATTAGCCACCTACCTACTTCATTTTGCCCCCTCACTCCCCTTTCCTTCCAACCTCCGGCCTCAATATTTTATCCTGACAGCCCCGTACACATACTCCTGCGTGAGCTGATCGACTTCCAACCTGATCATACCCAATTTATTCACTCCAATCAACTTGGCAGCAAAATCACCGCCCTGACTATTCTCCAACATTATCTCCTCCCCTCGCCTGTAAAGATGATTATTATACTCATCAAAAATTGTATCGTATTTGCCGGACTTTACCTTAAGGTAATATTGTTCGATATTCTCCATCAATATTTTTGCAACTTCATCCTGGTCAAATGTATGATGACTAACATCCTCTAATGATATTGCTTTGTTATCAATATCCCCAAATGACCTGGATTTAACATTTATCCCAATACCAATGAATGCGCATTTCACCTTGCTCATTCGTAGAACTGTCTCTATCAATATGCCCGAAACCTTCTTCCCTCTTATCATGATATCATTGGGCCACTTAATATAAGTCGGTTGTTCCGAAAGAATAGCTACTGATCTTCTGACTGCCAAAGCAACTGCCATTGAAAGATAAAACTGTTGAACAGGTGACAAAAAGACAGGATATAATATAGTACTCAGCGAAACACTCTTTCCTTTATCTCCAACCCACCTGGATTCTCTTTGACCATACCCGGACAACTGGTCGTATGTCATTATTACAGTCCCTTCAGTCGGCGCGGTATTTGCATACATATCCTTTAAGTAAGTTTGCGTTGAATCTACAGAATTCAGATATGTGCAAACTTTTCCTACAAAAAGAGTGTTTGGAAATATATTCACATTATTTTTGTTAATTTGTGCAATTATAATATTTATTCATCAAATAAAAATAAAATTTGGAAGTAGCCAACATCCCCATTAATGAAGTTGAAGATAGTGTATTGGCTGATTTAATTGTCGATGCCATCCAGGACATTAAAGGTGAGAATATCGTCAAAATAGACTTGAGATCCGTATCCGATGCGCCCGCACAATATTTTATTGTATGCGAAGCAGAATCTACCGTTAAAATTAACGCCATAACTAACAATATTTACAAAAGAGTACGTGAAGAATTAGGTATAAAACCGGGACATATGGAAGGTGGCCCCTCTGCTAAATGGAATCTGGTAGATTACTTTTCTACCATAGTCCATATTTTCTATCCTGAGACACGCGCCTTTTATGACCTTGAAGGACTTTGGTCTGATGGGATATTCACAACATACGACAGCATATAAACAATTAATAATCAACCAATAAGCAATAAATGGAAGAGAACAATCCGAATTCTAACCCGGAAGAGAATAATAAAAACAAAAAAACAGTCAAGATCAATTCTTACTGGATTTATGGCGCAGTAATCATGCTGTTGATTCTGGGTCAACTTCTGCTTTTTCCGGCAGGGTCAAATTCTAAAATTAGCTTTGATCAGTTAAAGGCATACACAGAAGCAGGTGATATCAAAAAAGTGAACGTCGTCAATGAAAGTATTGCTGAGATTTACCTCAAAAAGGAGAGCCTTAATAAATATCCTAATGCTGTCAAGACTACTTTTTCAGAAAGTCAACCAAATTTTACAATGGAAATTGGGTCTCTTACCAATTTTGAGACTAAATTTGATAAGATAAATGACAGCCTGACCCAGGAACAAAGAGTTGAAGTGACTTATGAACGGAAGACCAATGTCATTGGGACAATTTTAAGCTGGTTGCTGATGCCTCTGATCTTTATTGGCCTTTACTTCTTTCTGATGAGAAGGGTAAGCGGTGGCGCGGGAGGTCCGGGAGCTCAGATTTTCAATATTGGAAAGTCAAAAGCTCAATTGTTTGAAAAAGACTCTAAAGTCAATCTTACTTTCGCCGATGTTGCCGGCCTTGATGAGGCTAAGGAAGAGATTATGGAAATCGTCGATTTTCTTAAAAACCCCAAAAAATACACTTCCCTTGGCGGCAAAATACCTAAAGGCGTCCTGCTGGTAGGCCCTCCGGGAACAGGTAAAACCCTCCTTGCAAAAGCAGTAGCCGGTGAAGCAAACGTGCCTTTCTTCTCTATGTCCGGTAGTGATTTCGTCGAAATGTTTGTCGGCGTAGGTGCAAGCAGAGTTCGTGACTTGTTTAAACAAGCACGTGAAAAAGCTCCATGTATAGTCTTCATTGACGAAATTGATGCAATCGGTCGTTCAAGAGGGAGGAATAATTTCCAGGGCGGTAATGATGAACGAGAAAACACACTAAATCAATTGTTGGTTGAGATGGATGGATTCAGCACAGATAAGGGAGTTATCATCATGGCAGCAACCAACCGCGCTGATGTATTGGACAATGCTTTGATGAGACCCGGCCGTTTCGATCGCCAGATAGGTATTGACAGACCCGATATGAATGGACGTGTCCAGATATTCAATGTCCACCTCAGAGGTATAAAACTTAATCCCGAAGTCAGTAGCGTTGCTTTAGCCGAAATGACACCGGGATTTGCCGGAGCCGACATTGCAAATGTGTGCAATGAAGCTGCCTTGATTGCGGCAAGAAGAAACAAGAGCTCGGTTGATATGTCGGACTTCAACTATGCACTCGATAGGGTAATCGGAGGACTGGAAAAGAAAAATAGCCTCATTTCTCCGCGAGAAAAAGAAATCATTTCCTATCATGAAGCCGGTCATGCAGTGTGCGGATGGTTTCTCGAACATGCATCGCCACTTGTCAAGGTTACAATTGTTCCCAGGGGTATAGGCACCTTGGGATATGCACAATATCTGCCAAAAGAGGAATATATCACCAGAACAGAACAGCTGCTTGACAGAATCTGCATGACCTTTGGCGGTCGTGCTGCCGAGGAAATAGTTTTCGGGAAAATATCCACCGGAGCTCAAAATGACCTGGATCAGGTTACCAAACTGGCCTACAGTATGATAACTATTTATGGAATGAATAAAAATGTAGGCAATGTCTCTTTTTACCAGATGGGAAGTGATTCATTCCAAAAACCATTTTCTGAACACACAGCATCAATGATCGATGAAGAAGTCAGAAAATTGCTCGAAGAACAATATAAACGCTGTGTAAGCTTATTAAAGGCAAAAAGGCAGGAACTGGAAATCTTAGCACAAGAACTTTTAGATAAAGAAGTTTTACAAAAAGCTGATGTTGAAAGACTTCTGGGCCCAAGACCATATAAAGACGAAGCCGAATTGTTGCACCCTGAACTGAAGAAAGATCCAAAACCTCTCGAAGGCAACAATCCAATCACAGTGTCAGCATAATTACCAATGGGCACTTATTGTGACTTATATAATTCCCCTGTCGGACAATTTCTTCTTGAAGCCTCTGACAGGGGAATTTTATCTTGTGACTTTATCGATGATATGGTTGATAGGCCATCCTCTTACCTGCCAAATATTCATACCATTCGTGCCGCTGAATGGCTCGATGCCTATTTCTCAAAGCAACCATTACCCAAACTTGACTATGATCTTTCAGGAACAGATTTTCAATTAAAAGTATGGGATACTATTGACCAAATACCTTATGGCCAAACAATCTCCTACAATGATATTGTCAAAAATATTCCCGGTACTTCAGCAAGAGCTGTAGGCACCGCTACCGGCCGAAATCCTCTGGCCATTATCATTCCATGCCATCGTGTCATAGGTTCTGATGGTAAATTACACGGTTATTCAGGAGGAATAAAAAGGAAAATCTGGCTTCTTGCTTTTGAAAAAGAAGATTCCTTATTTTTGCCGGATGTACAATAGCATACTTAAACCAATTTTATTTAACCTTCCGGCTGAAGAAGCCCACAAAATGGCTATGTCTGCAGCTAATTTATGTCAAAAACTGCCGTTCGGAGATGCTTTTCTTAAAATACTCGCCGGAAAAACCGCTGATGACTCAATTCACCTGCTGGGACTTTCATTCAGGAATCGGATTGGACTGGCAGCCGGCTTTGATAAGGATGGACACTACATCGAAGTATTGAAAAATCTCGGCTTCAGCCATATTGAGGTAGGTACCGTAACGCCGAAGCCTCAACCCGGTAATCCCCGGCCCCGTCTTTTCAGACTCATCAAAGATGAAGCCATTATCAACAGAATGGGATTTAACAACCAGGGCGTACACCAGCTGGCGGAAAGATTAAGGCAACTACGTTATGATAAGCCAATCATAGGTTGCAACATCGGTAAAAACAAAGATACACCTAATGATGAAGCCTGGAAAGATTATACCTATTGCCTGAAAGCATTGCACCCTTATGCAGATTATTTTACCGTCAATCTTAGCTCGCCCAATACGCCCGGGTTAAGAGCACTCCAGGAAAAAGATCCCTTGATCCGTATTCTATCAGAACTTCAAAACATCAACCAAAGCTTTAGTACCCCAAAGCCAATTCTTTTAAAAGTCTCTCCGGACAATGAAAAACAGGTATTTGATGATATCATTCAGGTTTCCGGACAATGTGGTATCAATGGCCTTATTGCAACCAATACTACAGTTGAAAGAAGTGGCCTGAAAACATCGAAATCTGAACTGAAAGCAATCGGCGCAGGTGGCCTCAGTGGAAAACCATTGACACAAAAATCTCTCGATATTGTTAAATATCTTAGAACCAATATGCCTCAGAACATGGCTCTGATCGGCGTAGGCGGCATTTCTTCTCACGAGGATTTTCAAAATATGAAAGATGCAGGAGCAGACCTCATACAGATATTTACCTCCTTTATTTATCAGGGACTTTCAGTAGTGAGTAAAATCGCAAGGGGATGACATGGCTCAGAAGTGAACATATATTCCTTATAGAGAGTTTTCTTACTAAGAACCAATAAAAAGAAATTCAATGGACAAACCTCGCATACTATGGCAGCCATCAGAACAACAAATTAATGAAACCAACCTGTATAAATACCAAAATTATATTACGAATTATACCAATATACAATTCAATGATTATCATGACTTGTGGCAATGGTCCATCGATAATTCAGAAACTTTCTGGTCGAGCCTGTTTGATTATTTCGGTTTGATTTATGACGGCTCACTTGTTCCGGCTAAGTTAGGGTATGAAATGCCTGACGTCACCTGGTTTAGCAATATTCGGTTGAACTTAGCAGAGAATTTAACAAGATACCGACAGGATGACAAAATCGCGATTATTGAAGTTTCAGAGACAGGAGAAAACACAAGTTATACATGGCGCCAGGTTATTAACGCAGCCGCTGCCATACAAAAACAATTTGATCAATGGGGGTTGAAACCCGGTGATAGAGTATGTGGTGTGTTGCCCAATACATTCAATACGACAGCTGCATTCCTCGCTGTCAGTGCCTCCGGATTGATTTGGTCTTGTTGCTCTCCTGAATTTGGATTGGAAAGCATTCTGGACCGATTTAGTCAGATAAGACCCGGTGCCCTCCTTACTGTGGATGATTATTATTATGGTGGCAAGAACTTTGACCTAAAAGAAAAGAATTCGATGCTTGTCCAGAATCTGATCACCGTAAAGCATGTTTTAAACCTAAGTAAGGAAAGACCTGATGATGCCCGGGTCGAACAATATCTTTCGGATCTCCGGATTTTAGAAAATAATGATCTCCGTTTTGAACGCCTGCCTTTTTCAGCTCCGCTTTGGGTTCTCTACAGTTCCGGCACTACAGGCGTTCCTAAAGCAATTACCCATTGTCATGGAGGAGTTTTATTGGAATTGCAAAAATATCACGCCTTCCACAATGATACAAGGCCAAACGAACTCTTCTTCTGGTATTCCACAACCGGTTGGATGATGTGGAATTACCTGCATGGTGCCTGGCTGATGGATGCCTCACTATTGCTTTATGATGGTAGTCCCGGATATCCGGACGTAGATTTCCTCTGGAAACTGGCTGACAAGTACAAAATAACTCACTTTGGCACCAGTGCCCCATACATTTTAGCCAACAAAAAACTTGGTATTGAGATTAATAAAAAGTATAATCTATCAGCACTCCGATCCATAGGCTCTACCGGGTCACCTTTGCCACCTGAAGGATTCGACTATGTATACCAACACATTAAAAGTGATGTCTGGCTTGCGTCCATGAGCGGAGGCACTGATGTATGCACTGCATTTGTCGGTGGAAATCCCATGAGACCAGTCTATGAAGGAGAAATTCAATGCAGAACATTAGGCTGTCCTCTGTTTTGCCTGGATGAAGATGGGCAAGTAATTCATGATGAAGAAGGAGAAATGGTAATCATGAAACCCATGCCTTGTATGCCGGTTTATTTCTGGAATGATCCGGAAAAGATTCGGTATAAAGAAAGTTATTTCGAGATGTATCCCGGCCTATGGAGGCATGGGGATTGGATAAGAATCACACCAAGGGACGGAGTAGTAATTTATGGTCGTTCGGATGCAACACTCAACAGACAAGGTATCAGGATAGGTACAAGTGAGATATACCGAAGTCTGGATCATATACCTGAGATTCTTGACAGCCTGATTATTCATATCGAACGAAGGGATGGAGACCATTGGATGCCCTTGTTTGTAGTCCTCATGGATGGTGTACACCTGGATGATGGATTAAAAAATAAAATCAAACATCAGCTTCGGAATGATTATAGTCCCCGGCATGTCCCTGACGAAATCATCCAGGTTTCCGGAATTCCATACACATTGAGTGGTAAGAAAATGGAGACACCGGTTAAAAGACTACTTTCCGGGCGACCTAAAGAAAAATGTTTCAATGTAGATACTGTTCGAAACCCGGAAAGCCTTGAATTCTTTGTCGGTTTAGCATCAAGAATCAATTGATGATATAGAAAAAGAAGCTTTCATTTGCCCAGAAGGTATATATTTGCAAAAAATTAAATATGAAAAATTTTATTATAATTTTCGCTTCCATGTTAATTTCATTCTCCGGTTGCCAACAGGATAAAAAACCCGGTGATACAACCGAAGGAACAAAGACTGAGACAGTTGATAACAAAAATACTGAAGGTGTCTTTATGGATTTTACCGTAAAGGATGTCGGAGCCATTCCCAGAGATATTCCTATAACTGTTCAGGTAGTGATTACTAACAACAAACCTGACAGCATAACCATTACAAAAACGTCTACTACCTGCGATTGTATGGATGTCCAAATACCTAAAAAAATACTCGGTCCCCGGGATACAGCACATATGGCTGTGACTTACAATGCAAGGATTCCCGGCCTTTTTGAAAAGGATGTCTATGTAACCTATACCGGTCAGGATTCTACATTCAAATTTACTTTAAAGGGTCACGTCAAACAATAACCGTTTTCTTATCAAGCCTAATCTGTCGGGAACCCAATAATACCTTGGGTGCTTTGTTTAAATTTTCTCAAAACTCCGTTTTTAACGGTTGACTATTGTTTGACCAACGTAATAAAAATGCAAAAACAGGTCATCAAAGGCTTTACACCTTGATGCTGCTTAAAATAGAGAAAATAAAAGGGAAAATTTTGTGCGGGTGGAGGGACTCGAACCCCCATGCCTCGCGGCGCCAGATCCTAAGTCTGGTACGTCTACCAATTTCGCCACACCCGCATTGGAGTTGCAAAAGTAAAATCATTCTTGATATTTACAACTACAATTGATATTTTTTTGTAAAAATTATTTGATCATTTAGTTGCACAAGTTATTTCCGGGTTCGATAAATCACTGTTATTCACCCAACAACCTATTGGTCTTATCAACCAACTCCATCAACTTTTCATCAAGTGACTTGCTTTTTTCATCCGCAGATTTTGCGTCAAGCTTCTTTGTCTGGTCAATTTCCCTTTTCAGATCTTGCTTTTCGGACTCCAATTTTTTTAATTCAGCCTTATCAGCCTCCGACATACCATCACTTTTTGACCTGGCGGCATCATAGATTTCATTTAACTTATCCAGTGCCTTGTCATACTTACCTTGATCAAATTTGTGTTTTTCTGATTTCAAAAGATCGTAAATGCTGACTGTAAGATCCTTTGTCTTTGAAAAAACAGCCTTTGAGGTATTCTTTTCTTCCGGCGTACCAAAAAAGTAATTATAAACCAGCAAACAAAAGATTACAGGAATCGCAATTTTCAAAAGTAGTTTTATCACTTGTTATAAATTTAAATAATGTTCAATTCTTTTTAATCCTATTTTTTTAATAAACGTTCCCAATAAATGTTAAAATGCATGACGTATCTATACAAAATCATTCAATTCTTTCGGATTTGATTTTTTACTTTAATTTTGCGCCTCAATACAAATTAATAAAGTTTAATAAATGGCAACTAACAGAACATTTACCATGATTAAACCAGATGCAGTTCAGGATGGCCATATCGGCGCAATCCTGGCACAAATCAACGCAGCTGGTTTTCGTATCGTCGCAATGAAGCTTACACAATTATCACCTGCCAAGGCGGGAAAGTTCTATGAAGTACACAAGGAACGACCTTTCTATGGCGAATTGGTTTCTTTCATGTCTTCCGGTCCTATTGTTGCAGCAATTTTGGAAAAAGATAATGCTGTTGAGGATTTCAGGAAATTAATTGGCGCCACAGACCCTTCCAAGGCTGAACCAGGCACCATAAGAGCCTTGTATGCAAGAAATGTTGGTGAAAACGCTGTACACGGCTCTGATTCTGATGAAAATGCAGCAATTGAAAGTGCATTCCACTTTGCAGGGACTGAAGAATTCTGAGAATGATCCTGAAGAGTATAAGTAACTTCTTTAGTAACAAAGTCGTTGAAAATATACTTTTATTTCTGATTTTGTCAGGGGTAATTGCTACCATAATTACCCCTGACTTACCTTTTGTCGGCAAAAGCTCTGATTTTGCCAATCAAATTATGATCTTCTACCTGGCGTTGAGCATGTTCTTTCTTCTTATCAGCCAACAACGCCTTATGATAGCCGCTTTGATATGTACTGGTATTTTTGCCTTTTTTTTGAAAGAAACTACGAATGCCCGTATTCGTTATGCACTGCCCAACCAGGAAGAAAAACTCCGACTCGCCTTGATAAATCTTTCCTCTATTGATTCGGACCCTAGAAAAGTATTCCAGTACGTTTCTAAAAAAAACCACGATATCTTGATTTTCCAGGAATATACACCGGAATGGCAAGGTGCAATTGAAAACCAGGTTGAACCTAATTTTTCGTATAAAATATCCCTTCCCAGAATCGATGTCTACGGACTAAAGGTACTTTCACAATATCCCATTGTCACAGCAGATACCATATTTTATAATGACATTCCTCTTTTGAAGATTCAACTTCTGAAAAACAACAAAAGATTCGATGTTTTCACCGCTTATTTTCCCCCTCAACTGGATGCCAACTCCCGGGAGATTGCTTTGGGTGAATTAGACATAATCAACTCGAGAATTGAAGCAATGCAGGTACCACTAATCGTTACAGGAGTATTCAATATGGTTCCATGGAGTGCTGAAATTCAGGATTTCAAACAAAAAGGTGGATTTACTGAGTCAAGAAGTGGTTATATCCCAAGTATGGATAAAACATCAGGCGGGATATTTGGAAAACCTGTTACACACATCTTCTATAACCAATTACTGGAATGCACCGGCTTTAGCGTTTCCCGGGCTGATAACGATGAATACGGCGTCGAGGCTCAGTTTCAGATAAAAAACATTCACTAAAGTCAACTCATTCCTCTTCAGTCATATCGGCTATCATCCGTGATATTTGCTTACCCGTCATTTCATCACATAAGACATATACCCTGACTTTCTTCATTTCCCAATCTTCATCATCGGAATAACCTTCCTTCCATTCCCTGCATACATCCTCTAGAAGAAGCATGATTTCTGCTTTGTCTTCATCGACTTCGTCCGTAAGAAAGTCCTCATAGTCCGAAATGATTATGTCAATAGTATCCTGCTTAAGCCACTGAAGATCAATCAGCATATCATACAAGGCATCCAAATTATCACCGAAGTAACCGGGAAATTCGAGATTGTTAACTAGTATCTCATAAAAAGATTTGATATCCCGGACTTCAGAACCGTTAACTTCTATGGTGATTTTGTTATTCCCTCTTTTGATTTCAGTATCCGGAGAGGCTATTCGGATATATTTCATTTTTTACTAAAAAAAGTTTCGTTGATGTAAATAAATGTTTTATAATGATCTTTGGTATAATATGCGCTTCGCTTTGAGGTAATCAATCTTTCAGGCCCTCTGTTTCGTCCTCTAACCTTTGGATGAACATCCCATTCCCGGTATCTGATACGACTTCCATCAGCTTCAGTCTCAGGCAAATGACGTTCTCTGTTGTGAAAGGTTCTTCCACCGACATATCCCTTCGGCGCGTTATTATGGGTACGAATATAAACTAAAATTTCATATACATATTCCGGTATATGGATATTTTTTTCTTGAGTACCATTCTTATTAGCGCTTAGATATTCTGTCTGTGTATCGGAAGCAGGTTTCAATACCCCGGAATATGCTTGCTCCGGCTTCCCTTTGCACCCTACGAGTACCCAAATCAAACATAAAAGCCGTACAAGAAAAGAGACATGATTTTTCATCGATTCAACATAATACGTCATATTCAATATCTTATATAACATTTCAATTTATATATAATAATCTCCAAACCGTTTGTGAAAGTAAGGATAAATGTTATCTTTGCAGCCGCTTAGCGAAAGCAAATTTGATATTTTTAATAAAACGAAAATCGTAATTTTAATGGAATCATTACTCTATTTATTGCCTTTGTTCGGGGTCGTTGGACTTTTATATATGGCATACCAATTCAGCTGGGTTAATAAACAAGATGAAGGTGAAGGCAAAATGAAGATTATTGCCGGCCATATTCGGGAAGGGGCGATGGCTTTTTTGAAAGCAGAATACAGGGTTTTGGCAGTATTTGTTGTCATTGCAGGAATAGCGCTGGGAATTCTTTCTACTATTGCTAACACCAGTCACTGGTTTATTGTAATTGCATTTGTCATCGGAGCATTCAGTTCTGCTTTGGCAGGCTTCATTGGCATGAGGGTTGCGACTGCTGCTAATGTACGCACTACTCAAGCTGCAAGAACAAGTCTGAGCAAGGCTTTGAAAGTGTCCTTTACCGGTGGTACAGTCATGGGACTTGGTGTTGCCGGCCTTGCTGTCTTCGGACTTAGCTTCCTGTTTGTTGTCCTTTTTCATTGGCTTAATGGTGGTCAATGGGCCGGAGTTGATTCCATGTCCATTCTCCTGGAGACATTAACAGGGTTTTCTCTTGGAGCTGAATCCATTGCGCTTTTTGCGAGAGTGGGAGGAGGAATATATACCAAAGCTGCTGACGTGGGAGCGGACCTTGTAGGGAAGGTTGAAGCTGGTATTCCAGAGGACGATCCACGCAACCCTGCAACCATAGCAGATAATGTAGGTGATAACGTTGGAGACGTAGCTGGTATGGGTGCCGACCTTTTCGGATCATATGTAGCAACTGTCCTGGCATCCATGGTGCTTGGCAATTATGTAATCAAGGAAAACGGCGGACAGATTTCTGATGCATTTATGGGCCTGGGCCCTATCCTATTGCCTGTTTTGATTGCTGGTCTTGGTATTATTTTTTCCATCATGGGAACATGGCTTGTCAAAGTATCGGACAAGGATGCCTCAGAAGCTAAGGTACAATCCGCTCTCAATAAAGGTAACTGGGCAGCTATCATACTTACTGCTGTTGCTGTATTTTTCGTCATCCATTGGATGCTTCCGGCAAATATGCAGATGAAATTCTTTGGAGAGAATGGCATGAGAGACATTACTCCAATGAACGTATATTATGCGGTTCTGGTCGGTCTGGCCGTAGGAGGATTAATATCAGCATTTACAGAGTATTATACAGGATTAGGCAAAAAACCGGTATTGGGCATTGTCCAAAAATCTTCAACCGGTGCCGCAACCAATATCATTGCGGGGCTTTCAACGGGTATGATTTCTACTTTTGGCCCAATCATATTATTTGCCGGAGCAATCTGGGCTGCATACAGCTTTGCCGGTTTTTATGGTGTAGCTCTTGCTGCCTCTGCCATGATGGCAACTACTGCCATGCAGTTGGCTATAGATGCATTTGGTCCGATTGCGGATAATGCGGGAGGTATTGCTGAAATGAGTGAACTGCCAAAAGAAGTAAGAACAAAAACGGATATTCTTGATTCCGTTGGTAATACAACTGCAGCTATCGGAAAAGGATTTGCTATCGCATCAGCCGCTTTGACTGCGCTTGGCCTTTTTGCAGCCTATGTCACCTTCACCGGTATTGATGGGATTAATATCTTTAAGGCTGATGTGCTTGCTGCTCTATTTATCGGAGCCATGATACCTGTCGTGTTCTCAGCTCTTGCCATGAGCTCGGTAGGTAAAGCAGCCATGGATATGGTGAAGGAGGTAAGAAGACAATTCAAGGAGATCCCCGGCATAATGGAAGGAAAAGCGACACCTGAATACGGCAAATGTGTTGAAATCAGTACAAAAGCAGCTCTCAGGGAAATGATGTTGCCCGGTGCACTTACCATCGTTGTCCCAATACTGGTGGCCATCTTTATGGGTGCTGAAGCCTTGGGTTCGTATATGGCAGGTGTGACTGTTTCAGGTGTTCTTTGGGCTATCTTCCAAAACAATGCAGGAGGGGCATGGGACAATGCCAAAAAATCCTTCGAAGCTGGAGTAGAAATAGATGGTGTAATGACCTACAAAGGCTCAGATGCCCATAAGGCTGCTGTGACAGGTGACACAGTTGGTGATCCATTTAAAGATACATCAGGACCTTCGATGAATATCCTGATCAAATTGACTTGTCTGATTGGCCTGGCATTAGCACCAATACTGGGCGGACATAATGCAAAGCACGATACAGGCCTGAAATCTACTCCGAAGATCGAGAAGATGTACAAACAAGAGGCCCCAACCAACGTTATAAAGTTTTAACAAACAGATAATTCTATTGATAAAAGGCTGTAAAATACTTACAGCCTTTATTTTTTTTATTTGGTCTTGAAAAAAGTACCTTATATCCAAAAATTTAAACTAATAAGTACTTTTTGGTGTATCATTGTATAAAGTGAACTAAAAATATGTATTCAACTGGTTTTTGATCATTTTAAGATTCCAAACTCAAATACAGTATGATACTTAACACATATTATTTCACCACTTTATACATAAAACAACAGCCGTAAAAGAACTAAAAATATATAATAATTAAGTTTCTCTTTCATGAAGTCATTCTTAAAAATCGTCTTAGGATCCTGCGTAGGTGTCATTTTTGCCATGGCACTATTTTCTTTTCTCTCTGTTATTGCTTTTTCTTCCATGTCTTCGTCTTTAACCGGAGGAGGCGGAAAGGAAATTTCCCCCAACAGTGTTTTGCGCATTAGTTTGGAGCAACCCATGCCTGACAAGACAAACAATATCGAAAGTAGCCCACTTTCCTTTGCCAATCGCACTTTTGTAGGTATTGTCGATGCTGTAAAGTTAATCAAACATGCCAAGACTGATGAGAATATCAAAGGGATCTACATCAATCCTGGACCAGGCATGGCCATTGGATCTGCAGCACTTAAAGACCTGCATGATGCGCTTTTGGATTTTAAGACGAGTAAGAAATTCGTTATTGCCTACGGAGAAGCACTTTCACAAGGTGGATACTACCTTAGTTCCACAGCGGATGACATCTATCTTAATCCTGTTGGTGAAGTATATTTTAAAGGCTTGGGGATGAGCATAATGTATTTTAAAAACCTGATGGATAAGCTAAAGATTAAGATGAATGTCTTTTATGTCGGCAAATTCAAATCCGCCACTGAGCCGTTCAGATCCGATCATATGAGCCCGGAAAACAGACTTCAGTTGAAGACATTTCTCAATGGTATGTTTAGCCAAATGGTTGAGGATATAGCCAGGAACAGGAAACTTGACCCGGCAGCAGTTAAAAAAGTAGCTGACGAATTATCAATTCAGGCCCCCGAAGATGCTTTAGCTCTGAATTTCATTGACAAACTGGCTTATGAAGATGAAGTTTTCGAAGAAATAAAAACAAAGCTAAAATTAAAAGCCAAGGATAAAATCAATTTTGTTTCCTTAAATGAATATTATGACGGGACAACCTTGGAAAAGGACTATAATGCAAAAGAAAAAATCGTCCTGATATATGCAGAAGGTGAAATAAATGATTCTGACAGCCATGATGCTGTCATTGGCGGCAAATCATATGTGCGTTATCTCAGAAAAGCAAGACTGGACGATAAGGTGAAGGCAGTAGTCCTAAGAGTGGACAGCCCGGGGGGTAGTGCATATGCCTCAGAGCAAATGTGGCATGAAATCGACCTGCTTAAAAAAGCAGGTAAAAAAGTAATCGTGTCCATGGGCAATCTGGCAGCCAGCGGCGGATATTACATTTCATGCGCAGCAGACAGAATATTTGCCAATAATAATACAATTACCGGGTCAATCGGTGTTTTTGGCATGATACCAAATGTGTCCGGATTTTATAACGACAAGCTATACCTCACTATGGATTCTGTGAAGACCGGACCAAATGGATTGGGTATCAATGGTTATTATGACATGACACCTGCAGAAACCTCCTTGATTCAACGGTCGATCGAATCAATCTACAAAACCTTTACAAAGAGAGTAGCTGATGGAAGAAAATTATCGATTGAGACGGTTGACAGTCTTGCTCAGGGCCGAATCTATTCAGGCAAGGATGCTGTTAAGATTGGCCTGGTCGATGAAATAGGTGACGTGGAGGATGCTATTGCCAGTGCTGCCTCTATGGCCAAGCTAAAAGAATATCGTCTGGTTGAATATCCTGAGACAAAGCCTCCTTTCGAAAAATTCATGGAAAAACTTTCAGGAAAGGAAACTGACGACAATGCGGTTAAAGCTGCAGTTACAAGGGAACTTAAAGCCATTGCTCCCGAATATATTGAGGTTAAACGCTTGCTTCAAAACAATCGCATACAGGCCCGGCTCCCCATGACAATTACTATCAATTGACAATCTGAAGCCCTGTATTGCCTATGAAGATCGATATCATTGCAGTCATTCCGGACCTGATGAAGTCCTTTTTTGAGAATTCCATCATCAAAAATGCCAGGACAAAAGGCCATTTGACAATCAATGTCATTGATTTACGGAATTATGGTCTAGGGAATTACAAGCAGATTGATGATTATCAGTATGGCGGTCAGGCAGGAATGGTACTGATGCCCGAACCATTGAGCAATTGTATTGAAATGCTACAAGCCTCAACCCTTTATGATGAAATAATCTATCTGACTCCGGATGGAACTACACTCACTCAAAAGACATCAAACAAGCTGTCACTCAAGGAAAACATCCTAATAATCTGTGGCCATTACAAGGGGATTGACCAACGAATACGAGACAAATATGTCACCATGGAAATATCAATTGGTGACTATGTCTTGAGTGGAGGGGAGACAGCAGCCATAGTCCTGGTAGATACTATAGGAAGGTTGATTCCCGGAGTGATCAACGATGAAACATCCGCATTGTCCGATAGTTTCCAGGATGATTTACTGGCACCACCGGTTTATACCAGACCGGCAGAATTTCAGGGAATGAAAGTACCCGATATCTTACTTTCGGGCCATGAAAAGAATATCCGCGAATGGCAGGAACAACAAGCATTCGAAAAAACTAAACGGCTGCGACCTGACCTGTTCAGAAAATGGGAAGAAGAATCAGATCTTCCAGTCTAACCTGGCACTGATATTTCTCGGAGCTTCAAGCAATCCGGGTCGGATGCTGTATTCCTGATTGAATGCATTATTCAGATTGATGCCCAATCGGAGTTGATCTTTGATGACAGGTACCACTACCCTGAATCCGAATACACGGGAACCAAAATCATGACTTTCCCTGAATTGCCTTACCCCGGGTATCCCAAAATTAAATATTCTGTCTATAGCCTCCATCTTGCTGTTGTACTGAAAGTATCCACCTATTTCGATCCCATGATATACAAGGCCCAGGTCCGCCCTGACTGCATGTTTCATCCTGTATTTCAGTATATTATAACTTACCGTGGATTTAGTCGTGTCGATTTCATTAAAATTTCTATATTTGGGATCTACATATGTATAACCGGCATATGTTGTAACTGTAACATCCCCTATATCTCCCGCACCCTGAATGCCCAGTTCAAACCCTTGAATACGGGTATCTCCGATGTTGTACGATTGGAATCCTTTGGACACATTTCTTAGGGTAAATTCCATCATATTGTCATAATCAGACCTGAAAAAAGCCGCATCAATAAATCCCTTCCATGAAGAAATCTTAAGACCGTGCTTGATACCTATCTCAGCGGTATAACCAGTCTCAGATTGTAAGTTCGGATTAGGAGCAACCCGAATTGCACCTACCGTTGTCTTGATAAATTTTTCAGCAACTGTTGGATAACGGTAACCTTGCCCGAAAGAAGCCCTTACCGAAGCAAATGGATTTAAGAGATAATTCAGGCCAAATTTAAAGACAGGCTTACTCTCTGAAGTTTTACCCCCCGGAATGACAAACCCCTCTACCACTTCCGGACTCCTCAGTGCATTATATTCATATCTGGCACCGGCACTGAAAGTAAGCCTTTTAAAGAAAACCTTGTCCATAGAAACGTAACCCGCCATATTCAAAGATGTATAGGAAGTGTCTCCATATAATGCTGCTTCGATCTCAGTTCCTGTATAGACCACACCGGCTGTAAGTTCTATACCGAATCTTTTCAGGCTCTGTCTGTATCGGTACTCAAGATAGTTCATCCTATCATACTGATTCCTATCTTTTGCAGAGTTGTTATTGATACTGAAATAACGGCCGATTAGTTTGTGTTCATTATTGTGTTTGCCGATATAAGTAATTACAGGATCAATAAGATAACGAAGTTTCTCTCCGGGGGCATAGGATGACGTATCTCCGCGATAAGCATTTTTATCACCGTCCTGCCAATACACAAAAAAATCAGACTCCCCTTTATTGGCAAGTGTATTGACTTGAACGATAAGGTTATTATTAATTTTATATCTTAAATTGGCGAAAATTCGTCCCTGGTGCTCAAAATTGCCATAATTATAGGAATCAGAATGATAATATGCCGCCCCCAAGACAACACCCAATTTCCCAAAGTTATTTCTATGAATCACATAGGTATTGCTTTCATATGGAAGCCCACTCCACCATTTCTTCTCCTTATCACGAGGCGACAGATAGCCTGTAAATTGGGTGGAGATATTAGTTTCAGGCTTACTTCCCGCCCACGCTGTCCGAAAATTGATAACACCACTCATCGCTGTAGATCCATAAAGTACTGAACCGGCACCTTTGAGTATTTCCACTTGTTCCATATTTTCAACCGGTATATCACGCCAATTGGGAAAACCGGCATCCGGTTGCATGGCGGGTACATCATCAATGGTAATCAGTACCCTGCTACCGGCGCCATAAGAATAACCCGAACCTCCGCGGATATTTGCCTGGCCGTCCACCATCTGTATTCCCGGAATTCTATCCAACAACCCTTCAATGGATGATAGATTATTTGACTTCAACAGTCCGGGCTTGATGATATCAACCGAAGCGACCTCCGTAATTAGTTTCCTTTCATAGCGACTACTTACAACCGAGACTTCATTGAGCATGCTCACCGATGGTTGCAATCTGATGGTAAAATATCCCTTGATGGTGTCAAGTGACACTTCTCCGCGCCAGGTTTCATATCCCACCAAGCCAGCCCGAACCGAAACCGGACTATTATCAAGTATAAATGTAGCTACGCCTTGACTATTGGTCAATTCGCCCTTATCTTCTGCATATATAGCAACAAACTCAAGCGGTGTACCATCATGGCTGTCGACTACTTTAATCTCCAGTTTCCGGTTTTGCCCAAAAATTGAAAAGTTTAAAATCAAAAAAAGAGCCAAAGTAAAATTTTGAAATTTCATATAATTCAAATATAAATTTGAAAATTAGTTGTAATTTAGCAATTGTAATCAAATTTACTGTAACATGCGTTCACTTCTTACATTTTTTTTTATCTTTTCCATGAATTTTATGTTTGGTCAGGTTTGTATCCCAGATACAACTGTAATACCGACGAGATCATTCATTTATCCGATTCCACGGCAAGATACCATTCCCGGCTCCGGCATTCCAAATAAAGCTTGTCTCAATACCTATTATGAGCAGGTATTTCATGTCAAAATCCCATTACAAGTTGAATTTCTTGGGTTCAATGTGCATGTGCAGAATGTCAAATTAAATTCAATCACAGGTCTACCGGCCGGTTTAAGCTATGCTTGCGAACCTACCGGATGCTCCATGCCCGGAAATACCATCGGATGTATGAAAATTAGTGGAGTGGTCGACCCAAGTAATTCGGTCAAAACTTATCCGATAACACTTAATTTTACCTTCACGACAGCTGAACTCGGACCTCTGGATTTGAGCTTCCCCAATGATGCCATCGCACCCGGCCACTATGATATTCAGGTTTTACCTGAAGGAAGTTCTGAGTGTATTGCTTCAGCATCAAAGCTAAACATTGTTCAGAAAGCTTTCCATAACATTTCTACCGGAAATCTTGAGTTTGAATTGGAAAGTCAGGATCAGATTAATGCTACCATCAATATTTTAAATATGGATGGAAGAATGATGAAAAGTGCCGGTGTTAAGATTGAAAATGGAAAGAATCATTTCTACATTTCTTCCGGACAAATGAATACAGGAATCTATATTTATCAAATAAAATCAGGTAACAGAATACAATCCGGAAAGATTTTTATCTATTAAATATTGCTTTCATCAATTTTGACATATATTAAAATTGCGCAAGGAAGCTTTTTAAAACCCGGATTCTTTGCGCAATTTTTTTATTAACAAAGACATAAACATATTATATATTTTAATATTACAAATAGCTTCAACTCCTCAACTTATTTCGAATCTCTCTTTAAAATTCAAAAATCACTTGCAGCAATGTAATTCCGCATGTCCAATTCTATGAATTTGATTTCTTTTATATTTAAGAATCGCACTTCCAATGAGATTTTACCCATATTTGTCCAATAAAGCATGCTTTGTAATTTCTATAAAGAAAAATTATCGGATATTTGTGACCGGCAAAAGTTAAAATTGATTATCAAATGTCATCACGTATCACGATGGATCATGTTCTGAAGGCTTACGACCCTGACAGTAAGCTTACAAACCTGACTATTGAAAACGGGCAAATAATATCAGAGCGTTCTTCGGATTCCGGTGAATTTAATGCTGTTTTATTCTCCAACTTAATTGACTTTGGGACAAAGATTGCCGAACCGGGGTATGAGCACCGGGAGACTTTGGAGCAAACATGTAATGCGGCTCATTATGGTGGCTATAAAGCAATAATCACCCTACCCGTTACTGATCCTGTCGTGGACAACCAATCAGGAATTGAGTTTCTGACTCGCCGGAGTGAAAAATATGGTGGAATTAAGATTTTTCCAATGGGCGCCATCAGTGAAGGTTGTAAAGGAGGTGATCTTGCAGGGCTTATGGAAATGAACCATGCAGGGGCGATTGCATTTAGCGATGGTCATTATCCAATTCGCAATGGTGGAGTGCTTATGCGTGCGATGGACTATGTCCGTGGCATCGACAAAATCATCGTTGATACTCCCTATGATGCGGACCTGTTCCCCCATGGCCTCGTAGAAGAAGGTATGGTTTCAACAATTATGGGAGTGCCCGGTATTCCTGCACCTGCTGAAGAGATTGTAGTCAACCGAGATATCAGATTGGCTGAATACACAGGTGCTTCTCTACATCTATTCTGTATAAGTACAGAAGGGAGCATTGAACAAATAAGAAAGGCAAAGGCTTCCGGAATCAAGGTTACAGCATCTGTATCAGCCAACAATCTTGTGTTCGATTCCGAAGAGATGGTGACATACAATTCAAATCTGAAACTTATGCCACCATTGAGAAACAGGGAAGTAAGCAGGTTATTATGGGAGGCGGTGAAAGATGGTACCATAGATATCATCACCAGCCAACATATGCCGTATGAAGTTGAGAAAAAAGATCTGGAATTCCAGTACGCATCTTTCGGTGCTCTTGGACTTCAGACTGCTATTCCTGTTTTGCTATCCAAATTTGGGGTCGAAGCTGCTCCTTATATCCAAAAGGCAATGAGTGATAATATTATAAAAATTTTTAAACTTGAAAAAGGATTTGAAGATCAAAAGTTGACCCTTTTTGAAAAATGTAATCCATATACTTTCAGGGAAGATGTAATCATATCGCATTGCAACAATTCTCCTTTTATTGGGAGAGAATTGACATTCCAAAACATGATGATATAAAAAAATATTAAGATGAGTAATAATGTAGAAATGGAACAAAGACCATCATTTACCCAAAAATCTGTGTTAAATACTGCAATGCTATTGGCACTGGTATCCATCATAACCGCATTGATTCCCAGCGTTTTGGACCTACAGGGGGATACGAAGTCCGGAGTTTTTATTACTTTGGTCTCCTATTTGATAACCATCTTTATACTTGTAAACGCCCTGAAAAAATACAGGAATGAAGAGTCCGGGGGTTATATGAGTTTCAGTAATGGCTTCCTGTTTGTTCTATATACCAGTATAATTGTAGGCATTATCATGGCAATATTTACCTTCATTCAATTGACATTTATTGATGCAGATATGTTGGATGAAGCATTCAATAAGCAAATGGCTGAAATGGAAAAAAATGGCATGTCTGAAGAGCAGATTGAAATGGCCAATAGCATTACAGCGGTCTTTAGGTCACCGGCTGTACTTTCAACTGCAGCCTTTCTGGGTCAATTGGTTTTCGGAGCTATTATTGGGGCCATCCTGGGTGCAATATTTCAAAAAAACAAGCCGGTTTATTGATTATTCATATACTATTGTCCGACGAAGCATTAAAATGGTTGCATGACTAACGAAAGAATACAAATATCGGTTGTTGTTCCTTTATACAATGAGGATGAATCCTTACCGGAGCTCGCTGCCTGGATTCACCGTGTCATGAAAGCCAATGGGTTCACCTACGAAATCATTATGGTGGATGATGGAAGCAAGGATCAATCATGGGAAGTAATCGAAAGACTCAGTAAAGAAAACAACAGCGTCAAAGGGATAAAATTCAAAAGAAATTATGGCAAATCCGCCGCTTTACATGAAGGCTTTTGTGCCTCCACCGGAGATGTGGTAATCACCATGGATGCAGATTTGCAAGATAGTCCGGACGAAATACCTGAATTGTACAAAATGATTAAGGAAAAAGGGTATGACCTGGTTTCCGGCTGGAAGAAAAAACGTTACGATCCATTAAGCAAGACAATCCCCACCAAGTTATTCAATGCAGCAGCTCGTGCCATGAGCGGAATTCGACTGCATGATTTCAACTGCGGACTTAAAGCTTATAAGGGCAAGGTGGTACATTCTATAGAGGTATATGGTGAGATGCACCGTTATATTCCGGTAATTGCAAAAGGAGCCGGATTTGGAAAGATAGGCGAAAAGGTCGTCCAGCATCGAGAAAGAAAATATGGCGTCACTAAATTCGGTTTAGATCGATTTATCAATGGATTTCTGGATCTTTTAACGATATTCTTTGTGGGTCGCTTTGGCAAGAAACCAATGCACTTTTTTGGCACTTTAGGCATCATAGCATTCTTTATCGGCTTTATTATCCTCATAGAATTGAGTATTGAAAAGATATTCTTCAAGGTAGGTGGGATTGCAGACAGACCACTGTTTTTCCTGGGTATGCTGGCCACCATCATCGGATCTCAGCTTTTCCTAACCGGCTTTTTAGCAGAATTAATAACAAGAAACAGTCCTTCGCGTAATAATTATCTAATTGAAGAAAAAATCCATCTTTGAACTATTCCCGGGACATATCTAAAATCCTTTCAGAACACGAAAATGTCGTAAAGTCAGTAATCAATGACAGCACCTTGCTTGCTGCCATAGAAGAATTTACGAGGTTAGTAGTACAATGCTATACTCATGGAGGCAAGATATTATTGTGTGGCAATGGAGGAAGCGCTTCTGACGCTCAACATATCGCTGCAGAATGGCAAGGAAGGTACCTGTTGGAAAGGAAGCCACTACATGCGGAAGCACTACACGCCAATACATCCTATCTAACCGCAGTGGCTAATGATTATGGATTTGACAAAGTGTTTTCAAGGGCCGTAGAAGCTCAAGGCAAAGGCGGAGACATTTTGGTGGGTCTGACTACCTCAGGGAACTCTCCCAATATTGTCAATGCTTTGAAAACCGGGAAATCACTGGCTATGACCTGTATAGGTATGACAGGAAATAAAACAGATCCCGCGATTGAGCCATATTGCGACCTGATGATTAAAGTGCCTTCAGATGTGACTGCACGTATTCAGGAAATACATATCCTCATCGGTCATATTGTGTGTGAATTGTCTGAAAAAAGTCTCTTCAAGTCTTAAATTCCAACTATTTTGATCATCGACAATACATGGACCTTGTTTCTTGACCGGGACGGTGTCATCAACCGCCGTATCCTTGGAGGCTATGTAACAAAAATTGAAGAATTCGAGCCTTTGCCGGGAATATTTGAAGCCATTAGAACATTCAATAAGATATTCGCTCGTACATGTATTGTCACCAATCAATCAGGGGTAGGTAAAGGATTGATGAGCCAGGAAGATCTTAATAACATCCATTCTCATTTTATGGACTTACTCAATGAAAAGAATGCCATCATCGATGGTATCTATTGTTGTACATCCTTAGAAACAGACATCGACAACTGCCGCAAGCCGCTTCCAGATATGGCAATCAGGGCAAAACAGGATTTCCGGGAAATAGACTTTTCCAGGTCCATCATGGTAGGTGATACAGGGTCTGACATGGAGTTTGGATATAATATCGGGGCCCTCAATGTTTTGATACTCGATGGTTCCGAGCATCAGAAGAAAATAGATGAAGAACTAGTTAACCTTCGATTTCCCTCCTTACTTGAGTTTTCACAGTTTTTGGTGGCTTCCTACAATTAGGGGGTGGGAGATAAATAAATATTGCATTTATTATATGTATATACTATTGTTTATCTGTGTATTATAACATTATGTAGAATTAGGTATTTGCTTAATACACCCAAACTCTTTTTCCAAAGGCATTTTAGGATTATTAGCTCAATAATAAGGTAGAAAACCTTGTGATTTTTTTCAAATTACTGCAAGCGATTTATAATGCCTGGATTGCACAGTATTAATCATCTACCTACTTCGATTTGGAAGGAATGTAAAATCACTTTGAAAGTGAAAAATTAGAATTAGGTAGATGTCTAATACCTCGCATCCCTATGTTATAAAGCAAATTGAAAAATTAATATTAATCATTTCACTAAAACCAAGCCAAAAATAATTAGTCATTGTGTCAACATTTCATAGCTATTGAATTTAGTAGTATTAATCATCTACCTACTTCAAAACGACTCTTCCCCAAAGACCTTTTTCCCACCCTTTATCATCACCGGAATAGTTAAATCTGAGTTTTTCAAAAACATTTGCTTCGAATTTCGTATTTTTGAAAAAACAAGTACGTCAATTTGTCATTGAAGAACCTATATATCTTGTCCTGTCTGTTGCTACTTCCGCTATGGGCACATGCAACCCACAACAGGGCAGGTGAAATTATTTTCCAACAAATCGGAGAATTGCGCATCAGAGCGTCAATCATCACATATACCAAGGAATCCAGCCATGATGCAGATAGAGATACATTGATTCTTTATTGGGGCGACGGAACCTTCCAAAAAGTAGGCCGCAATAACGGCTCAGGACATGGGATTTCTCTTGGAGGAGATGTGAAGTACAATATTTATACTTACGAACATACATATCCTTCTCGAGGTACGTACACGATCAGTATGACTGACCCAAACCGCAATGGAGGCATCCTCAATGTCAACCCTCCCAATTCAGATAATGTCCCTTTCTATCTGGAAACAACATTTACCTTCCTTAATTCAACCTTCCAGGGGTATAACAACACGCCTACCCTATTACAGCCACCTATTGACGAAGGCTGCATCGACCAACCTTTCATTCACAATCCAAATGCTTTCGATATAGATGGTGACAGCCTGGCATATGAACTCATCGTACCGATGATGGCTAAAAATACACCGGTTCCCAATTATATCTTTCCGGATCAGATTGTTGCCGGAGCTAATAATATTCTGACTCTCAATCCTATCACAGGCGACATCGTCTGGAACGCGCCCAAAAAAGCCGGCGAATACAACATAGCCATAAGGGTAAACGAATACAGGCAAGGAGTACTTATATCCTCTACTGTCCGTGATATGCAGATTTTGATTATAAATTGTAATAACAGACCCCCCAAAATTGAAACAATTACAGATACATGTATAGTCGTTGGCCAGACACTCACCTTCAACGTGATGGCAACCGATCCGGACAGCCCTGCCCAGAAAGTCAGACTATCCGCTTTGGGAGGCCCAATGGTTATAGAAGGCAATAAAGCTGAATTTCAAGCACCCAGAGGATTTGCTCCATCACCGGTCAGCGGAACATTTATTTGGGCTCCTGATTGTAATGCTATCAGTCCTTCACCCTACTCCATTATTTTTAAAGCTGAGGATAATCAAAAAGATTCGACCGGCCTCGTAGACCTGAAAACAGTCAGGATCAAGGTCGTGGGACCGGGCCCTGAAAATCTCACAGGTGAGCCCAATTTGAACACCATCGTCCTGAAATGGACAGATCCATATTATTGTGATAATGCCCGGCATGATTACTTCCAGGGGTTCAATATCTGGAGGCGGGTCAGCAGCAGTGGCTTTGAACCCGATAGTTGTAATCCGAGTATGGAAGGGAAAGGTTATACCAAGATTGCATTCAAACAAAAATCATCTGACGGTATTTTCTATCATTATGTAGATGATCAAGTTGAAAAAGGGAAGGCCTATTGCTACCGCATCGAAGCCGAATTCGCAAAGATTTCTCCCGGAGGATTCCCTTATAACGTTGTTCGGAGTCTGCCTTCCAACGAAGTGTGCCTCCAGCTCAATCTGGATGTACCCTTGATAACGAAGGCTTCGGTTCTTTCTACAGGATTGGACGATTCAGTCCGTATAGAGTGGATCAAACCGTCAGTATCAGACTTCGATACCCTGAAATACCCCGGTCCTTATCGCTATGTCCTTAAACATGGAACCGGTCTTTCTCCTACCACCTATACTGAGGTTCCCGGCGCAAGTTTTACTTCTCAACATTTTCTGGATCCTATTGTCACGTATTTTACCCATCACTCATTGAAGACCGAGAGTGAACCATATACTTATATTGTTGATTTTTATTCTGATGGTTCCGGAGAGAAATATGGAACATCAACTTCAGCCTCCACAGTATTTCTCAATGTCGTGGGATCGGACAAAAAGGCGATTATAACCTGGGCCGAATCAGTTCCCTGGTCCAATCATACCTACACCATTTACCGGAAAAATAATCTAAATGTTTTCGATTCCATTGGAACTACTCAATCAAGAAGGTATGAAGACAGAAACCTTGAGAATGGCAAAAATTATTGCTATAAGATCAGGACTTCGGGCTCTTACGGGATTGCCGGACTTCCAAACCCAATTCTTAATTTTTCTCAGGAACAATGTGCTACTCCAGTCGATACTGTGCCCCCATGTAGCCCAACACTCAAAATCACCAATGATTGTATGGCTGAAAATCCCTCTCCTTCGATTGTCAACAAACTTACGTGGAACAATCCTGATGAAGTTTGCGACACACCGGGCGATACCAAAGGCTACCGCATCTACGTGATTCACGATAAAGTTGATGAACCGGAACTAATATTTGAAACAAATGACCCCAAACTGATTAGCCTGGATTATGCAAGTGAAGAATACGGCCTGGCCGGCTGTTACTACATAGTAGCCTTTGATTCCGTATTTAATGAAAGCCCTAAGAGTAACATTGTTTGTATAGAAAATTGTCCAAGTTATCGGCTCCCAAACGCTTTTTCCCCAAATAATGACGGTCATAATGATGTGTTCAAACCGTATCCGTATAGATTTGTCAATAAGGTTGAATTTAAGGTGTTCAATCGATGGGGTAACGTAATCTTTGAAACAACAAATCCCAATATCAATTGGGACGGAAACAACCGAGCGGGAAATAAGGTACCTGATGGAACCTATTATTATACATGCAAAGTATTTGAAACGATTGAAACTATGACCGGGATCGAAAATACTATTATCCTTACAGGTTATATCGAACTCATCAGATAAAATACCAAACTTTACTTCATTCAAAATTATCAATGGTTTGAAAAATTCAAAAACATGTTTACAGGTATCATAGAAGCTCTTGGCAAAGTTATTTCAGATAAGAGAGAAGGCGAAAAAATACATTATCGGTTAACCTGTCCCTTCACAAAAGAATTAAAGCTTGGTGAAAGCATCAGTCATGATGGGGTTTGTCTTACGGTAACCGATATTACTGACAAGGATTACGCAGTAACAGCCATCGATACAACACTGAAGATAACGAATATAGATTGGAAAGAGGGTAAGCTGGTAAATCTTGAACGTGCTATGTCAGCCAACAGTCGATTCGATGGCCATATTGTCCAGGGCCATGTAGATACGGTTGGGATAGTCAAAGAAATATTGCACACAGAGGGTTCTGTTCAGATCGAAATCAGCTTTGACAGCAGATTCGCCAAGAATATTATTGATAAAGGAAGTATTACGGTAAATGGCATCAGCTTGACCATAGTCAAAACATCCAATGATTCCTTCTCGATTGCAATTATCCCTCATACCTGGTCACACACCAACCTACATCAACTAAAAGAGGGAGATCGGGTCAATCTGGAATTTGACGTAATAGGAAAATATGTAGCAAAAATTTTATCTGCACAAGGAGTACACTAATACCTTTTTGACAGCCAACAGGACAAAAACGAAAGAGATTCTTGATTACATGCCCAGTAAACTAAAGAATGTATTCGGATATACGCCCATCCATAGAATTAAAACAAAGAGAACCGCAAATACAGCCTTTAAAACAAAAGAATTACTTCCGATATGCTCACCAATCTGTGCTTCAGAACGTGATAACATAACAGCCACTACGCGTAAGTAATAATACAAACCAATGGTTGTAGATACCACCAGAACAATCAATAAAAATAGTGATCCATAAGCCATACCGGCCGTAAGAAGGTAAAACTTACCCATAAACCCGGCAGTAAGTGGTATCCCCGCAAGCGAAAGCATAACCAATGTAAAAAATGCAGCTAGCCAGGGTTTTGTCCAGAACAAACCACGGTAGTCCTCGACCATGGTTGGTTCTCCTTTTTTACCGGTCAGGTAGGTAATCATACCAAAAGCAGCAAGAATACTGGTAAAGTAAATCACCAGATAGAATACGGAAGCTTTGATACCGGCATGAGAAACCGCAAGAAAACCGACCATCAGATAACCCAAATGGGAAATTGAAGAATAAGCCAGCAATCTCTTTAAATTCTGTTGCCTCAAACCAAGCCAGTTACCGATAAACATCGAAGCTGTTGCTACCAGCACGAATGTAATCCATACACCGAAATGCTCCAGGCCACCGGTGCTGTAAAATAGTCGCATCAAGAAAATAAAGGCAGCACCTTTACTGATGGTTGCAACGAATGCTGCAACAGGTGAAGGAGCAGCGGAATATATATCAGGTGTCCAGAGATGGAAAGGAGTCAACGCCATTTTAAAGCCAAATCCCACGATGACCAGTGCCAATCCTGTAACAGCCATATTATCAATCTGCCCATTGGAAAATGATTCTGAGAGTCCCATGAGATCCATCTTTCCCGTCACAGAATAAATCAATGCAAATCCAAACAATATGAAAGCAGTTGCAACTGCAGCCATAATCAGGTACTTTATAGCCGCTTCGATAGAAATGGTCGATTTCTTAAGATACCCAATCAATCCAAACAAGGAAACACTGAGAACCTCTAATGAGATAACGAATGAAACAAAATGGTCACTCATCGTCATACATACAGAACCCAAAGTCGCCAAAATCAACAGAATGTAATACTCTTCTTTTGTTTCATTCTGTATCTTGAAATATGGAAATGAGTATAGGGTGATGATAAAAGCTGAACATAGCATCAAACCGGTCATGAACCTGCTTGTCGGGTCTATCACAAACAACTTACCAACCAAAAGATCCTCAGCAGGCAAGGTTGCCAGAAAGAAAAATGAAACGCCAAATACAGCTAATGTCAGGATATTGCTCAGAAGGTGATTACGTTTGGCTGCAATCGCCAACATCACAATTACAGCACCGAGGGCCAGTGTTACCTCAGGCAGCAAAAATTTCAGTTCATTCAATGTTACCATGCTGTACCTCCGTTTTCAATATTTTCAATATTTCTTCTCTGCATCAATTCCAGATTTGTATCATTCATTCCGATTTCACCGGATTTATTCTGGTGCATATTATTTCCCATTCTATCAAAAGCAGGCTGGGCCACCTTTACGACCTCCTGTGGAAACAATCCCAGCCAGATGATCGCAATCGTAAGACACCCCATCACAACCCATTCTCTTATATTTAAGTCGTTTAGTTCTCCCGCTTTCACTGAAGCATTTTGATGGAAAACTTTTTGCAAAATCCGAAGTGAATAAGTAACTGAAACTATCAAGCCAAGTGTGGCAAGGACAGCCATGAGTACATCAAACTGCCAGGCACCTGCAAGTATCATGAATTCTGCCACGAAGTTTGCCAAGCCCGGAAGTCCGAGAGATGCCATGACAAATACCAATGTAAATCCACCCATATTGGACATGCTCCTCCAGAAGCCTCCCATTTCAAGCAAATCCAAGGTTCCAATTCTCTCATAAATGAATTCAGATATGATGAAAAGTGCGGCGATGCTTAAACCATGAGCTACCATTTGCATCATAACTCCCTGCAAAGCAAGCATATTGAATGAGAAAACACCAATTAAAATAAAGCCCATGTGGCTAAAGCTTGAAAATGCGATCAAACGTTTCAGATTTCGTTGTGCATAGGCAAGTTTAGCTCCATATAGTATGGAAACTACTCCCAACATCAATGCCGGGACAGCAAAATCATGTGCCGGTTCCGGAAATAATGGCAAAACAAATCTTATCAATCCATAAGCAGCCGTCTTAGACATCAGTGCTGCAATGATAATACTTCCTGCTGACGGAGATTCTGTATAAGCATCCGGCAACCAGCTATGGAAAGGTAGAGCGGGCAACTTAACAAAAAATGCCAGTAGAAATCCAGCCATTAACCAAAATGCAACAGGCCCACCGGGTACTGAGGCTAATAAATCAAAATAATTAAAAGTATATGAACCGGTCTGAACACCATGATAAATAAACAGGCCTATGATGGATATAAGCATCATTAGACCGCTGATCTGAGTAAATAAGAAGAATTTCCATCCGGCATACCGACTGATCTTATGTCCCCAGATTACCATTACAAAGTACATAGGAATGAGCATGATTTCCCAGAAGAAATAAAAGAGCATCATATCCATAGCCAAAAAGACACCCGTAATCCCTGCCAGTAACCAAAGAATATTAAAGTGGAAAAAGCCAACATTTTTTTCTATCGATTTCCACGAGACAAGCACAGCAATAGCGCCCAGGAAAAAGGTCAGTGATGTCATGACAAGGCTTATGCCATCCATCGCAAGATGAAATGTCATACCGAAATTTGGAATCCAGTCATACTTAACCGAAGTAATCCAATCGGCTCCCTCCGCTGCTGTAGTGCCTGTTACACCATTCATCCAGATACCGGCTGTAATACCGAGATCTATCAGCAACGCCACCAGTGAAATCCACCTCGAAGCCGTCTTATTATAAGTACCGGCAACCCAAGCAAGTATGCCGCCACCCATTAAAATTGCCAATAGGGTTACTAATATCATTTTACCAAAATTAATGTGAGTACGATCATTGCTCCTAATCCCAATCCAAGCAGGTAATACCTCAACTTACCATTCTGTGTGCGACTCAACGCACCATTCATCTCGATATTTAGCCTGCCAATACCTTTGTAAATACTGTCCACAAAATCCTTTTCATCGATCCTGGAAAGCCATACCAAAGGCTTAACAAAAAGGATGTCATATAATTTATCAAAATTCCAGCCATTGTAGAAGAAATTGAAAGTTCCTCCTGCCGCAGGTGAACCAAATTGTTGTTGTGTTGCATTCGCTTTACCATACATGCGCCATGCTAAAAACAGCCCCATTAAAGCAAGCCCGCCGGCGACAAGTTGCAATATACCCTCTCCTATTGCAGGAGATGCGACCAATTTGACAGGTGATAAAACCTTATCCAGGAATTCACTAAAAGGTGCAAAATGACCGAAGTTGTGCGGTAGTTCAATAAATCCTGCCACGAGAGACAAGATTCCCAGAATGATAAGTGGTACTTTAATCGCCAATCCCGGTTGATGGGATACTTCAGTTTTTTGCTCTCCAAAGAATGTGAGGAACACCATCCTAAAGGTATAGAGTGCCGTCAGAAAAGCAGACACAACACCTGCTAACCAAAGCCATATACTACCTTTTTCACCAGCAAATGAATACCAAAGAATTGCATCTTTACTGTAGAATCCTGCAGTAATCAAAGGAATGGAGGCTAATGCCGCCGATCCGAAAAGAAAAGTCCAGAATACAACCGGTAGCTTTTTTCTCAAGCCGCCCATCTTGAACATATTTTGTTCGTGATGCAAGGCGAGAATAACAGCACCGGCACCAAGGAAGAGCAATGCCTTGAAGAAAGCGTGTATCATAAAATGGAAAATTGCCGCTGACCATGCTCCAACGCCACATGCCAGGAACATATAGCCTATTTGGCTGATGGTTGAGTATGCCAATACACGTTTTATATCGTCCTGAGCCAGAGCACTGCATGAAGCAATGAATAGGGTTGCTGCGCCAATGATAGCAACAGCCATTTGCACGGTTGGAGCAAGTTCAAAAAGAACATAAGTCCGTGTCAGTAAATATACCCCGGCTGTAACCATTGTTGCGGCGTGGATCAAGGCACTCACCGGTGAAGGTCCTGCCATTGCATCAGGAAGCCAGGTCTGAAGGGGCAATTGGGCTGACTTGCCTAATGCTCCTCCCAATAAAAGTGCAGCTGCCCAAATTGCCGTTGTACTATCTGTTTCCCAAACTGACGGAGCGGCCTGCAATATTTCGGAAATATTCAGGGTATTGAAAGTTTTTACCAGCAGGAAGAAACCCAGGATCATGGATGTATCGCCTATTCTGGTGACTAAAAAGGATTTGCGGGCAGCCAGGGCATTCTTTTCAGCATCTTTCGTGTCTCCGTAATAAAATCCGATTAGAAGAAAACTACAAAGTCCAACGCCTTCCCATCCCAGATACAGCAGTAATAGGTCGTTGGCAAGGACGAGAATAAGCATACTGCACACAAAAAGATTCATGTATGCAAAAAAACGGGAATAGCCATCATCATGCTTCATATATTCAGATGAAAACACATGGATCAGGAATCCTACAAAGGTTATCACAAAGATAAATATCAAAGATAGGCCATCAAGATGGAGGGTTATCTCCGGGTGAAAATCTCCGATGCGAAACCAGGTCCACAGATGTTGTTCGATAACTGCACCGGGTTCGGAATTATTCATAAAGCTGATGCCTGCGACTATCGTGATGAGTGCAGATATGCCGATCACACCGGACCCAATCACCGGAACAAGGCTTCGTTGAATTTTTTTACCGAAAAAGGCGAGAATAAGAAATCCTGCCAATGGAAAAAAAGGTATTAGCCAAAGTATTTCCGCAATATTCATAAGCTAACTATTTCTTTTAATTTAATCCCGTAATTGATTGATAGCATCAGTATCCACTGTCTTGTTGAGGCGATACATCTGTAGTATCAATGCCAATCCCACAGCTACCTCTGCAGCTGCCATGGCAAGGATAAATATCAGCATGACCTGGCCATCCGCCTGCCCATGCTTCGCTCCTGCCAACACAAAAGCAAGTCCCGCAGCATTGAACATAATCTCCACGCTCATCAGCATGAACAATACATTTCGCCTCGTTAAGACGCCATAAAGGCCGGCTAAAAACAGAATACCTGCAACCAGCATTCCTGTCTGAATCGGTAAATCACTCATTTTCGTCTTCGTTTATTTGTAGATAACGATGATATTCCTTTCTCTTTTCCTTTCCTATATGGTATGCACCCACAATGCCGGCCATCAATAGCATACCTGTCAACTCCACTGCCAGCACATAGCCTTTAAACATTGTATTGGAGACTTCCTGAGCACTTATAATCTTTACATTGCTACCGGGCAACCCTCCTCCTGCAAGAACATAAATTATTTCAACCAACAGTACAAGGCACAAAATAGAAGGCACTATCCATGCCCTGGGGCTGAACAGACTTGCTTCTTGTTTGACAGAATCCTTACCCAGATTAAGCATCATGATGGCAAATACAAACAAAACCATGATGGCGCCGGCATATACAATTACTTCCAACGCAGCAACGAAGGGAGCTCCGACAATAAAAAAAATCACACTGATCGCCAATAAAGAAACAACCAGATACAACAAAGCGTGCACTGCGTCTTTGTGTGTAACAACCCTGATGGTGGCGATCAAGGCAACAATTGATGCTATATAGAAAATTATATTCATGAAAAGCTAGTTAATAGTTTTATGGTAATAAAGTCCTTACATCGACAGGAGCACTTTCATTTTCTCCGCCGCCTTTTGGTTTGACGCCTACTGCCACTCCTGCCTGTTGATAATAACTGTAACCATGATATTTACCCATTCCATCAATCAACAAATCCTCCTTCTCATAGACCAGATTATTACGATAGTATTCACCCATCTCAAAATCCGGTGTCAATTGTATTGCATAGGTCGGACAAGCATCTTCACAAAGTCCACAAAATATGCACCTTGAAAAATTAATCCTGAAATATTCCGGATATCTTCTTCCTTCCTCATCTTCAGTAGCCTGTAAGGAAATACAATCTGTCGGACATGCAGCAGCGCACAAGTTACATGCTACACATCTTTCATTATGATCCGGATCACGCGAAAGAATGATCCGACCTCGCCACCGTGGTGTAAGGTAGGGCTTCTGTTCAGGATACTGTATAGTAACCTTTTTCTTGAACATTTTCAGAAAGACCATCCATAAAGAACGAATATCACTAAACATGATTCTTAAATATTTATTGCATGAAAAGTACAATTGCTCCGGTCACCAGTACATTGAGCAAAGCAAGAGGCAATAACAGCTTCCAGCCGTAGCTCATCAACTGATCATATCGCGGTCTGGGTAAAGTAGCACGCAATAGGATAAAGAACAATATGAAACAAAACATTTTTAATAGAAACCAAACAATTGGAGGCAAAAACGCCGGCCCTAGCCATCCACCAAAGAACAAAACGGTAATGAGGCAGGACACAAGTGTAATGCCCAGGTATTCACCTACGAAAAACATTCCAAACTTCATTCCTGAATATTCAGAGTGGAAGCCGGCAATCAACTCACTTTCTGCTTCAGGAAGGTCGAAGGGCAATCGGTGTGTCTCTGCAATTCCCGCTATCAAAAAGATCACAAAGCCAAGAAACTGAGGAATGACAAACCATACATCCTTCTGCGCATTGACTATATCGGTCAAATTGAATGAACCTGCCTGAATTACAATTCCCATGAGTGATAAACCCATAAACACCTCATATGAAATCATTTGTGCTGCTCCGCGTACGCCTCCCAACAGAGAGTATTTGTTGTTGGAAGCCCAACCTGCAAGTATGATTGTGTAAGCACCAAGAGATGACATTGCCAGGAAAAACAAAAGGCCTATATTCATATCTGCCACAACCAAACCCGGACCAAATGGAACTACAGCAAAACTCATTAATATACTAAGCATAATAATGGTTGGTGCAATGATGAAAACCTTTTTGTTGACAAAAGGTGGAATCCAGTCTTCTTTGAAGAAGATCTTAATTACGTCAGCAACGACCTGGAAGAGTCCAAATGGCCCCACTCTATTAGGGCCATGGCGTTGTTGCCATAATGCAAGCGCCTTCCTTTCGACATATATCAAAGCAGCAGCGATAGTCACCGTACCCAACAGTACGCCGACTACAACCAGTATGTGAAACAGGGTTTCGTTCATATCCCTTGATTATTAAATTTTAACTTATCCCTTTTTATTACACGCTTTCAATTTCTCCAAAAAACGGATAATGGACACCTGCTGTTTCCTTCAGTCCATAAGGTATCATTACCACATTTTCCGGAAGACTATTATCAATATTCACCGGCAAAACAATTTCTCTACCATTGTATCGCACTCTTATATTTGTTGACCCTGTGAGACCGGCTTTTGCCAATCCTGCATCTGAAATGGACGCGGTTGCTTCTGGTATCCGTTTGGCTATGGCAGGGCTCAATGCTGTCAACTCACCGGATCCGAAAATATGCCATGCCGGTAATACCTCAAAGGTACCTTTACCTTGATATTCATGACTTTCAAACGAAGCATTTCCATCCTCAGACGCCTCAATCAACCTCAATCCCGGATTACCACCATGTAAGGGCCCACCAACTTCCACCTGATATTTGTTGATAGATTGTACAGAATTCCAGCCGGGAGACCAGAAAAACGGAATATCAGAGGAAGGTGCCTTACCATGGAATCCTTCCATCGTATAGCTCAATGGAGAGTCCACATCAACAGGGGGCTTGGGCTCATGTACACTTACAGAAGCATTCATGGATGTCCTTCCACTATATCTATGTGATTCACGAGGAATTTTCTGCGTTCCTATTCTAAAATCAGCATTAGGTGCCAGCGATTTGATTCCTTCGAAGGCAGGTATAGCAGCAGCCATTTCTGTGATGATGTCGTCAAACGGTCTTGCTGTTTCCGAATGATGAATCATCATATCAAGCCATGCCCAACTGCTCTTCATATCATTACCAGGCTGGAAAACCTGATAAAAACGCTGCGCACGACCTTCATTATTGACCAATGTCCCACTTGACTCTGCAAAGGTTCCCGCCGGTAAGACATAATCGACCTCCGGTGTAGTATCATTTTCCAAAGAATCAAGGAGAATGACCTTGTTGCAATTATTCAGGAATGAAGAAGCTGACTGCCGATCAGTCCTATAGTACAAGTCTGTTTCTATAACAACTGCTGTCAGTCTCCTGTCTTCCTCCACTCTTTGCATGGCATCTTCAAAGCTTCCGGCTGATCCGATCATAGCTAATCCAATGGAGTTGGCCTCAGGTACAGACAGGACAAGCCCCACATCCTTACCGGCTTCTTTCAGAGCTGTTGCGATTTGAGCAGCACAGCGCACGATTAAACTGCTCATCATTCCCGCGCCCGATACTATCAAAGGCTTGTCATGCGCTAATAATGCTGAAGCAGTTTGGTGAGCAAAGCTTTCATTTGACGCATCGGCCTTACCGGACTTAATCAACTCAGCAACCTCATTTCCAATGTCCAATATTGTCTTAGTATCACCATGTGTGGCTGAAGTTGCTATTTCTTCAAGTTTTGTTCTTCCGGGCGTGGCTATGTAGAATGGTCCTTTGTCATCCTGTACTACTTCCCGGATTGCTGCGTCATTCCAGGTTTGAATCCTGAGTGCATAGGCCTTTTGGCGTGGAAGGGTCTTGGAAGTCTGGCGTAATGCCAATGCTATCATTGGAGATGTATTGGTAACATCTTCTCCCAATACAAATACGGTTTCGTAATTTTCAATCTCTGCCAAAGTAGGCGTCTTTACTTTTCCATTGGCAAGAACATCCAGAGCAGCATCCACAACTTCCTTCTCTCTTCCGGAAATACCAGAATAGAAATTCTCTGCTCCTACCAGCTGCTTCAGCATGAAATTGGATTCAAGGGAAGCTCGAGGCGATCCAATACCAATCATACCCGGCTTTGTACCCAAATGTTGTATAATTGATGTGAAGGCATTGGTACCGGAAGAATTATCCTTTTGGGCAGCTCTTGTCAAACGTTTTTCATCATTGGCATATTCATATCCGAATCTCCCACGATCACAAAGAAAGTAACCATTTACATCTCCATTGAAGCGCGTCATCACTCGACGAACTTTGCCATAACGCTCAGAAGTAAGGATATTGCATCCTACTGAACAGCCTTGACAGATGGATGGGGCACTGGTCAAATCCCATTTTCTGGTATAATGCTGACGTAGTGTTTTATCGGTAAACACTCCTGTAGGGCATACCTCCACGAGATTTCCACTGAATTCATTTTCGAGGGTTCCATCCTCGCTGCGCCCAAAATAAACTCTACCGCTGGACGCAAAAACACCGAAGTCCTCACCACCAGCATAGTCATTATAGAAACGAACACATCGGTAACATTGGATGCAGCGATTCATCTCATGATTGATAAAGGGCCCTAAATCCTGATTGATATGAGTCCTTTTCTCAAAACGGTAATTGCGATAGTTGTGACCGCTCATTACCGTCATATCCTGAAGATGACATTCACCGCCTTCATCGCACACTGCACAATCGTGCGGGTGATTAATCATCAATGATTCAATATTACCGGCCCTGAAGTTTTTTGAGCTTTCATCCTGAATGGAAATTCTTGTACCATCCACAGCATCCATCATACATGCCATCCCCAATCTCCCACGGGTATCGTTTTCATCGCGATAAACGGTTACGGCGCACTGACGACAGGCACCTACGGAATGCATCTTCGGGTGCCAGCAAAAATAGGTGATGTCCTTACCCAAGGATAAGCACACCTCCAGCAAATTCTTACCATCAGGAACTTCGTATTCTACGTTATCGATATAAACTTTAGCCATATCTCTTATTTTATGATATCAATCAATGATGATATTTACAATGTTTGTTGTGGACGTGCTCTTCAAAATCTTCCCTGAAGTATTTCAGTGCACTTTGAAGTGGTTCCATAGCACCGGGTGCAAGGGCGCAGAACGTGTTACCCGGAGCCATATACCGTGTTTGCTTCTCAAGCTGCTCGATATCTTCCGGTACACCTCTACCTTCTTCCAGTGCCAGAAGTATCTTAGCTGTCCAAGGCAGGCCTTCCCGACAAGGTGTACACCAGCCGCAGGATTCCTGGGCAAAGAAACGTTCAAGATTAAGACACATGCCTATGGGACAAGTCTTGTCATCCATGACGATGATGGTTCCCGTACCCATACGACTTCCGGCCTTGGCCACTTCCTCAAAGTCCATCTTAATGTTATAATGCTCAGGAGTCAGGTAATCAGTAGACGCACCGCCGGGTAGTAATCCTCTTACTTTATATCCGTCCTGCATACCGCCTGCATGTTCTTCCATAATTTCACCGAGTGTTGTCCCCAGAGGCAACTCCCAGATGGCCGGTCGCTTGACTTTGCCACTCGCACCATAAAGTTTTGTTCCGCCACCTCCCTCCGAATTGCTGAGGGAAATATACCATTGTGGCCCCTTCGCCAGAATATGGGGAATATTGCAATATGTCTCGATGTTATTGACGATGGTAGGTTTGCCAAACAGTCCGCTCACCTGAGGGAAGGGCGGCTTATTCCTAGGGTTGGCTCTCTTCCCTTCCAAAGCATTCAAAAGGGCTGTTTCTTCACCACAAATGTAACGGCCGACGCTCGTATGCAGGTCCATATCCAGGGAATAACCACTACCAAGGATATTTTTGCCCAGGTAACCTGCTTTATAAGCTTCATCCAATGCAATCAAAACTCTTTTAGCTGCCAGATGATAAGCCCATCGCAGGAAGATATAACTCATACTGGCCCCAATGGTATAGGCACTGATGATCATCCCTTCAATCAATTGGTGGGGATTGCCTTCTATCAACAACCTATCTTTAAAGGTGCCCGGCTCCATCTCGTCACCATTAGCTACAAGATACTTGACCTTTGGGGCATTATCTCCCATCGGTACAAAACTCCATTTCATACCTGTAGGGAATCCGGCTCCACCACGTCCACGTAATTTCGAATCCTTCACCACATTGAGCACTTCAGATGGTGACATCTTAAGGGCTGCCCGCAATCCCTGGTAACCGCCCACTGCTTCGTACTCCTTGAGTGACAGGGCTGTTCCGTCTTTCTTAATATGTTCGGTCAGAGGTCTTTCCATCATTCGTTATTCATATTTTGCCAGAATTTCATCCAATTGCTCCGGTGTTAAGTCGCGGTGCAGATCCTCATCGACTAGCAGTGCAGGGGCATGATCACAAGTGCCAAGGCATGGGATGGGCAGGAAGGTAAAGCGATCATCGGGTGTAGTCTGCCCAAAATCTATTCCCAGTTTTTGCTTGATCGCCTCATGTATCTTATCATAACCCATGATGTAGCAACTTACACTGTTGCACAGAAAGATTACATGCCTGCCCACCGGTCTTCTGAATATTATATTGTAGAAAGTCGCTACACTATCTATCTCGTGAGGACTCATCTCCAAGATCGGAGCCAGTTCATTTAATGCTTCGTCAGATACCCAACGATTGTATTTCTGCACGACTTTCAGCGCATCGATACAAGCAGCCTGTTTGTGTGGCAGATGGTGAAACAGACTTTCAATCTCCTGTCTCGCCTCGTTGGATATAACTTGTTCTGTTGTCATTTAAATCAATAATTTTTACTATCTGTCAATATCTGATAATACAAAGTCAACACTTCCCAGAATAGCCATCAGGTCAGCAATGGTATAACCTTTGCTGTATTCCGGCACAAACTGAATATGCGGGAAGCTCGGGGTGCGGATTCTCGTCCTGTAGGAAGCCGTACTTCCATCACTCACAAGGTAATATCCATTATTGCCTTTACTGGACTCAATACAACAGAACCCCTCTGTCGGAGGAAGAACCGGCCCCCATGAAATATTTACAAAGTGGTTGATCAAAGTTTCGATATCATACATAGTACGCTCCTTGACAGGTGGCGTAGTCAGTGCATGGGTGGACTTATATGGCCCTGCAGGCATATTCTTTAGACATTGCTCAATAATACGGATGCTTTGGCGCATTTCTTCCACGTGTACCCATGCTCGGTCATAACAATCACCGTTGACAGCTACCGGGACCTCAAAGTCAAACTGATCGTATCCGGAGTATGGCTGTTGTTTTCTCATGTCCCATCCAAGGCCTGTAGCCCGCAACCCCGGTCCAGTAACTCCCCATTCGATTGCTTCATCTGTGTTGTATACACCAATCCCCACGGTACGTGCCTTGAATATTCTGTTTTTCATCACCATCTTGTCATATTCCTTCAATCTCGGAGGGAAATACTTGACAAAATCCTCAACCAATTGCTCCCATCCGGTAGGCAGATCCTGTGCCACACCTCCAATTCTGAACCAATTGGGGTGCATCCTGTCACCACATATGGCCTCGATGATGGTAAACAGCTTTTCTCTGTCGTAGAAGGTAAGGAAGACAGGTGTCATCATACCGAGGTCCTGAGCAAAGGTACCATACCAAACCAGGTGGCTTGATATACGGAACAACTCACAGAGCATGATGCGGATAATTTTGGCACGATCAGGCACTTCGATACCGCCCATCTTCTCCACTGCCATTACATAAGGCAGGTTATTGAGTACACCGCTGAGATATTCGACACGGTCGGTATATGGAATATAAGTATGCCAGGATTGTCTTTCGCCCATCTTTTCAGCGCCGCGATGGTGGAAACCGATATCAGGAACAATGTCGGCGATGAATTCTCCGTCCATCTTGAGGATAAGACGCAGGACACCGTGAGTACCGGGGTGTTGAGGACCCAAATTGAGGAACATGATATCATCGTTGGTTGGAGAATCGGATTTCATACCCCATTCTTCAGGCTTGAATTGCAGAATGTCCTGCTGTTCAAGCATTTGCTCCTCGGGCATCTTAAATTGCCCCATCTCAGTAGCTCTTGCAGGATGTGCCTTTTGCAGTGGATGGCCCTTCCAGTAACGAGGCATCAATATTCTGTTCAAGCCGGGATGGCCATCAAAGTGAATACCGAACATATCCCACACTTCCCGTTCGTACCAATTGGCAGATTTCCAAACAGAAGTTGCAGTCGGAGCTGTAGGTCTGTCACCTGTCAGACCAATTTTAAGCCTTATAAATTGGTTCCTGAAATAGGACAGTAATAAATAGACAACCGTAAATTTGCTTTCAGGCTGTCCACTCCTGTGATTCCGGGCCTGTTCATCAATGGCACTCAGATCATACAGGAATCTGAACTGCATGTCAGATTCATTCTTCAGGAAGGTCAGTACGGAGATAATAGAATTATTGTCAATCCACAGCGTCGGAAATTCGTCACTGGTGGGTTGCTCAAATGTGATGGCCTCCGGGAAGCGAATCTTTATCTTATCAATGATATCAGAATAGCCTGACATATTTATTATTCCTCTTTTGTTAAATAATCATTCGGTTGCTTGATCCTATTCTAAATACGATCCGGAGGCGTGATCTCGGTCATCTTTACTCGTTGATCATGCTTCAAATCACGCATGGATGGCATCTCTGGTTTGATAATACCCTGTGGTCCAATGGTCCAGCTCAAAGGCCGCTTCTCATTGCCAACCAATTCACGGAGCATAACAATTCCTTCCAGGAATGCATCAGGTCTTGGTGGACAGCCCGGTACGTAGACGTCGACCGGCATAAACTTGTCCACGCCCTGTACTACACTGTAGATATCATACATACCTCCGGAAGAAGCGCATGCTCCCATTGCAATTATCCATCGGGGAGCCATCATCTGCTCGTACAATTGTCTGATGATAGGTGCCATTTTAATAAATACGGTCCCCGCCACTATCATCATATCTGCTTCCCGGGGTGTACCGCGGATTACTTCTGCTCCGAAACGCGACACATCGTATTTACTGGTGATGGAGGTTGCCATCTCCACATAGCAACAGCTAAGCCCGAAGTTAAACGGCCAAACTGAATTCTTACGACCCCAATTGATCATAGAGTCCAGTGAAGTCAGAACAACCGATTGCTGTACGGCGTCCTTCATCGAAGCATTTCCTATATGTGTATTGACCGGGTCGTTGGCCCTTGTGGTCCACCATTTCATACTATTATGATTTACTTGAGTCTTTAATTAATTGATTGGGATCGGACTTGAAGTGCTTATGGTACTGTCTCAGAATCTTTTTGCCGGAAGGCCCGAAGTCCAGTGCTCCAATCTTCCATACATACGCCAGCATAGCCACCAGAGACAAGATAAAGGTTAGTATGGAGATATAACCCGGCCAGCCCAGTTCCCTGACGTTGATCGCCCAAGTGACCACGAAGACTGCCTCAAGATCGAATACAACGAAAAACATTGCCAGAATATAAAAATGGATGGGAAATCGAAAACGTGCTTCGCCTGTTACCTTAATACCGGATTCAAATACCCGGTCAGTGGCGGTTTCCTTATGTCTTTCACCCAGGAGGTGAGAAGCACCTAACATAATGACAACAAGCAAAACAACGCCACCCGCATAAATCAAAAGGGGCCATAATGAAGTCAAGGAATCATCACTCATTCATTTCCGTTTTTAATTTCGAAAAACAGGATCATTTATCCCATAACTCGTCCTCAACCTCCCATTGGGCAAAGCGAAACCCTCATCGCAACCATTGTTTTTCTTTGACCTTTTCTTTGGGGCAGCCCGAACAAATTACCCGGCCAAGTTACGATTAATTTCTATATGAAAAATTTTTAAATCAAATAAAATTTGGAAAATGGCAGACGATTTCCTCAATTTCATTCTTTTATAACTCCTGACCATTTTTCAACTTATTGGTTATTAACATATTGTTAGATATTGAAAAGATTGGCTGAAAGCAATTTTTTCCGCAAATTTTTATTTCCTAATAAGATGTAAAATCAACCCGTTTTAGCTGTATATTTGGTCGATGTGTAGTGAAAGTCATTCACCAAAAAAGTCTTTCCGGAAATAGTTTATGACCCGTCAAGACCCCGGACTTTAGTTAAATACGCTGTCTTCAAATTGCGATGCCGGGGATCTATGCTCATCCCCCCTGCAATCGTCTGATCCACTTCTTCTTGGTATCGGTATAGGGAGGATACCTCAGATCGGGTTCACCCCATGTTGCTTTATCAATCACGGACTTTCGGTGTGAGAATGCTTCAAAACCAAATTTCCCGTGATAGCTTCCAATACCCGAATTACCGATGCCACCAAAAGGCAGGTTGGGATTGCTGATATGCATCACCGTATCATTGACACATCCACCACCAAAGGAAATTTTACTTATAAATGCTTCCTTCTCAGCATGGTTATTGGTAAATATATAGGCCGACAGAGGTTTTTCATGGTTTTGAATAATATTGATGACCTCGTTAAAATCCTTATAATCTAATACCGGCAATATTGGTCCAAACACCTCCTCTTGCATCACCTTGTCCTCCCATGTGACATTCTGAAGGATAGTGGGTTCGATGAAGAGTATGTCCTCGTCATAATGGCCCCCTGTGAAAATCTTCTTCTGATCAATGAATCCTATAAGTCGCTTGAAATGACGAGGGGTGATGATTCGGGTATAATTTTCAGACCCCGGCAGATATTTATATTTCCCGATATTCCTTTTGATGGCATCCAGGAGTACATCCCGTACCTGCTCATGCACATAGAGGTAATCCGGTGCTATACAGGTCTGACCCGCATTCAGAAACTTTCCCCAAACGATCCTGCGGGCGGCAACTTCAATATTGGCCGACTGCGTAACGACTGTAGGTGACTTACCTCCCAACTCAAGCGTTACAGGAGTAAGATGCGCCGAAGCAGCCTGATAAACTATTTTTCCAATGTGCGGGCTGCCGGTGAAGAAAATCTTGTCAAACCGGAGTTTGAGAATTTCAGTTGTCTCATTTACTCCACCTTGAAAGACATGAAAATACTCATCCGGAAAATTTTCATTGATCGCTGCCTCCATAGCGGCAGCCGTACTGGGAGAATTTTCGCTGGGCTTCAGGATTACAGTATTCCCGGCTGCAAGGGCACATACAGCAGGTACGAACGAAAGTTGGTACGGGTAATTCCATGCTCCAATGGCCAAGGTATTGCCAAATGGCTCCCAATAAATCTTACTGCTGCCCAATTGGTTGATGATATTGGTTCCTACTTTCCGGGGCTTAGCCAAAGAACTCAGGTTCTTTATGAAATAGTCGATCTCATTGTATATAAAAGAAATCTCCGTAGTGAAGGTTTCAAATGCCGACTTACCAAGGTCCTGCTGAATGGCTTCATAAAACCTTTCTTCATGGCCTTGCAGAACATCCCGCAATTTTCGCAACTGTTCCTTTCGAAAATCAATCTGTTTTGTCTCTCCGGACCGGAAAAAATTACGTTGTCGTCCGAGAACATCGGCATACATCATATTAAACTATTTATTTATATAAAATCTACTAAAGACTTACAAATAAAGTATAAATCTGAAAATTTGTTTACAAAAAGTCTGAAAAGGCAAATCTAAAAAACAAATTGCCAAATAGCTGATTCCATTCGTCCTTTGATACTCCACCAACCTAACTCCTTCCCCAATCACTGACTGCGCATATCCAATTGATAGTTAGACTTTACAAACAAGCAAACAATTGTTGCCATTAACCAATGGATATGCTGCACCTTTCCTTTTGAGAAAGCTGATTCAAATCTTCATTTAGATACCTTCATAACTTCAATTCCGGATATCTTTCGGCCTTTGCAATGAATATTAAAGGCTAATTGCCCACTTTACCGATTTTTCCTTTCCGGCCCAACCATTTCCAGTTCAATATTCTTTTGAAACATTTGGGAAATACAAGGTGTGCGGATTGCAGCGAATAAGCCGGCTAAGTAAAAATATTTGACAAATAAAGATCATGAATCTGTTTTGGTCTCGTGAAAAGTGGCTTCGTATATTTTATTAAAAGTCTACCTATTTATTCTAAGGTTAACAGATGCCCTACTCATATTTTATTAATAAAAGCTACTTCATAGGAAGTAATTTGAATAAAGTGTGAATTTTAGTTGTAATAAATCGAAAATCTTTGTAGCTGTAAAGACATCAATCAAGACAATAAGTCAGCATTTCAAACAAAGGGAAGGTATGTCTTAGCGTGAGGAGGATAGCCGGGAATAAAATAATCCGGTTTCCAGCCACTAAGCTTAGATTCCAATTTAAAATACAGATTAAAAAGGTCAATTTGGAATTTTAGTTTCATATCGGCTTGAATCCTTATTCCCATACTATCCAAAACCAGGTGCCACATCAAATCAAAGTCCGTCAAGTCGAATTTGACGATGTGACAACCAGGTCATACCCCGAAATCATGGAAATCAGGGCACTTAACCTAAAGTTACACCAATATTAAAGAATGATATGTATGAGTATCAATGTCTACCGTAATAATTTAATCTATCTTTATCAGAGAATTAATTATCAACATTGAGGAATTTCCTTTCCAGGGCATCCGCGCGGTTTGCCACTTCATGGATAACATCCTTAAAGACTTCTTTGTCACTTTGTGCTACTCCTACAGGCAAGCAACAGGTAACATAGATCCCTTCAACATTTGTGCCATCAGTTTTGGTATATGGCTTTAAAGATATGAAGCACATGCGACCGAAGTCAGCCTCTCTCAACAGCTCTGCCGTGTTAAACCTATCATCAAAATCAGCCACAAAACTTCGAATATAGAGGTAATCTTTTTCATTTTCAGTGAATTCACTCAAATAAACATATTGAAAACGATTAGATCCATCGGGATAGACCAGGCCATAATCCCAGGTATAATTGTCGGGAGAAGAAAGCTTGATATTATACCCCTTTGCAAAATGTTCAGCCAGGAGAGTCGGTAAGTACTTCATTGTGTTTAATTTAAATGGTTATTAATTTGTAATATTCATTCGGGCAATTTATTATGGCAATCTAAGTTGCCTTAAAGCCAATACCCTTTGTTTTCGGTATCTCATTTTCCTTCATGTTGCCAACATCAGCCAAGGTAACGGTTTTGAGGGAGTCGGTAGTCCTTTCCCCGGGTGGTAAATGTGCCATACGAAGATATTGATTCCCAATAATGGTTTCAACAACATTCCTCACCAGTCGGGCATTGCCAAAATATTTATCTCTGGATTCATAAGCAGATTTGAAATAATTAGCCAAAAACTGCTTAGTCTCCACATCAGGTACCAGATTGCTTTGGGCCATCAATTGTATAGCTATGGCCAAAAGTTGTTCCGGATTATAGTCCGGCAGGTTATAAAACGTATCAAAGCGTGATTTCAGCCCGGGATTGGAAAGTACGAACTGGTTCATATTGTCGGGATATCCTGCAGCAATTACGGCAAATTTACCACGTTCGTCCTCCATCAACTTTAGCAGAGTTTCTATTGCTTCGTCACCAAAGTCATTCAGGCCATTGCTATTCAGCGAATAAGCCTCATCAATAAACAAAATGCCGCCCATCGCCTTCTGCACGACTTCTGCAGTTTTAATAGCTGTCTGGCCGACATAACCGGCTACCAAATGTTGCCTGCTTACTTCCACAACATGACCACGCTCCAGTAAACCCAGGGCCTTATAGATTTCTCCAAGGAGGCGGGCAAGGGTGGTTTTGCCGGTGCCGGGATTGCCTGTGAATATCGCGTGCAATGAAAATTGGTTTAAGATATTTTTACCCGTTTCATTATAAAACTTAACGAGCTGTATTCTGTCGTTTACTTCTTTCTTGATATGGTCCAGGCCTGTGAGCCTGTGGAGTCGATCCAATGCTAAGGTGAGTTCTGCCTGATTGATGTTCAGCTCCAGCTTGTTCTTTTGTTCTGCGGCAAAAACTTTAAGCAAATCTTCTTTTTGAATAATGCTCATAGCTTCTTTGGTAATTTCTTGTGTGTCAGAAAGCCGGAGAAGGCGGATGCCCATAAATTTTTTTGCCTGATCGATGATATGATTGACCAGCCGACCATTGCCAAAGGTGCGATCTCTTTTACGGTATAGTTCCGTCAGATAGAAAGCCAGGTCATCGTGTGCCTCAGAAGAAAGTGCCACTTCTTCCTTTCTCAGAGCGACATCCGCTATTTGTAAGAGTTCCGCCGGTACATAATCTTCAAAATGATAATGCATGGAAAATCTGGACTTCAGGCCCGGATTAGAATTGAGAAAAGACGTTACTTCGTCCGGATAACCCGCCCCTATAATAGCAATATCGCCGGGTCCGTCGCTCATTTCTTTAAGAATAATTTCCACTGCTTCAGCGCCAAAATCTGTATTGTTGTTTCCGCGACTCAGGGCATAGATTTCATCCAGAAATAAAATGCCTCCCCGTGCACTTACAATAACTTTCTTCGTCTTTGGTGCTGTCTGCCCTATAAATTCCCCTACCAGGTCGGCTCGTGTCGCTTCAATGATGTGGCCTTTGCTTAGCAAGCCCATGGCCTTATAGATTTTGCTAAGAAGGCGGACTAAGGTTGTCTTTCCTGTGCCCGGATTGCCGGTAAATATACTGTGAAGCACAAGCTCTCCATCGTCGGAGAAACCTTTTTCTACACGCAATTTATTGAACTTTAAGTAAGCTATACTCTCATGGATGGATTTCTTAATCTGTGTCATACCGACAAGGTTATCCAGTTCTTTCAATGCATCGTCCAGTCCATCCGTATTTGAAGCTGTCTGAGTCTTGATGGCATTACCATCGATACCCATCGGGGCACCTTCAACCTCTTCAGTAGACACCAAAAATTGGCCTGAAGAAACAGTCGTTCCCATAAATGAAATATAGTAAAAATAACTACCAATAGCCCAATAGCCCGGTTTATCTTCACCACAACTAAAAAGAGCATTATCAACCGACAGACCTTCCCTGGCAGGATAGGAAAAATTAAACTGCTTCGATGCTACAAGCTGACCGGTCAGGCCATTGAATATGACAAGATTGAATTCCAGATTCTTGCTTTCTGTAAACTTCCGTTTAAAGGATAGTCTGATAAAAATTTTGGCTGTCTTGTGGCTGTTAAATGTATTCAAATATCGAAGGGTTCCGGATTCATCCGTTACACATAGAGCGGTGGAAAACAAGTCGAAGTAAGGATTGCTGTGAGATGAGACCGTTCCTTTAGCATCCAGGACGAAGGTTCGTCTCATTAACAATTTATCGCCTATCAATACTTCCCAAAGATATTGGTCAGCTTCCCAGTCATGGATGGCACCGACTTCCAGAGAGCCCGATACGGTCTTAATAAGATCATTTATAAGTAACTCGACCGTCAGAACTTTGGAAAATTTCTGCATTCGCTTCGTCAAAGCGGTACATCTGATGGTAAGGTCCAACTGCTGCTTTTCTTTCGTGTAATTGAGATTGATTACCTCCAGATCCCACTTGAGACGGACCAATTCCTCCTTATCAAATCTGGTTCTATATCTGAGTTCATTGCCCGGATATTGATAATTGCTATCTTCGGTATAAAAACGAAGATCTTTCAAAATAATAGACAAAACATCGTCCATATAGGCTGACTTTCCTGATTAAGTGGTTTGAATATGATTGCAAAATAAGAATAAAGTATAACCTTTAATAAAAAAGTTTTCTCTCCTTTCACCAAGTAAAACAAAACTAAAGTTATTGAGGTCAGGGCAAAATTTTCCTGATTTAGAGCTTTTTATACCAATGGCAGCGCAACTCCAACCTTTCTTTGGAATAATGTTTCTATATGGCTATTATTCTGTAATGACAAGGCCCTCCTCCAGAAAAACTATTAATACCGCGAGAAGCAACTAGTCAATAAAGCAATTTTACCTGGTTATGCCGGGCAGAAAAATTAATATGCTGTATGAACTGTTCTATACGATGCCGGCGGATTGACAGCATTTATTATTTAAAAACAAGCCCCAAAAGGCCAGGCATCCTTTTATTACTTTGCCAAGGTCATCATTTTACAATCTTTATAGGTGCCATTATTATTTTTAATGGTCACCTGATAAACATAACTTCTGGCCGGGAGGCCCAAAGTCTTCATATTTAAAGGAATATTCAATTCACCCGGGAGCAGATTGTTTTTTTGAATGGATGTAACCTTATTACCCTGAAGATCATACAAATCGAGAGTCAGGCTGGAAGGATGCAATAAGCGGATGGGGATGGTGGTTTCATCTATATATGGATTGGGGTAATTCTGACCCAAGGTAAAATTCTTGGCATTTTCTTTTTCCAGGTGTCCGGTACCTGCAGTCGTGCCACTACCCTTGACAGCTATCTCCATATATGCATTGTAACTACCTCCATCATCGCCGGGTGTCAGCGTAGCAACCTGATATTGGTATCCATCTGAAAAGATGTTGTCCTTGGATGGAGTAGTCGGATCAGGGCCTTTAGTATATTCTGCCGGATTAGCCGCATATATTGCCTGCTTAGTGTCTACATCGAAAGTGATCTGTGATATAGCAGAGTAAGAAGAACTAACATGTACCTGAAAATGTATATGGCATGTACGACCCTGATACCAGCCCGGGAAAATAGTTATAAACTCTACTTCGCCATTAGCATCGGTAAGCTGATAGCCTCTAAGCCATTTCATATTGGCCGTTTCAGGAGTGGAACCTATGTTTATTGGGTTATAGTATCCGGAATAAAGGCCTGCCCTATCACAATGCCAGATGTTGACGCGGACATTTTGCATAGGCAGGCAATTTTGCAGGCCAATGATTTTCAACTTTAACTTAAGGAGGGTACCGGTACGGTCTTCACGTACATCCTGTCTGAAATAGTAGGTATTATCAGTCAAATCCAACGGAAATGGCCCCGCCGTTTCACTGGGTATCAATACACAATCACCAAAGTTATCTGCCTTATTCAGCATACTGAGTGGATTGTTGAGAGGAAGGAACGAGGCTGCACCCAACAGACCAGTTGCTTTAATAAAGTCTCTGCGATTCTTTTTCATTTCTATGTTTCAATTTAGCATAAATATAGTACAATATGCTTTATGACTTAATAATTCTTTCAACGCAACTGCCAACTACATTATTTCATGAATATACCTGTATCATGTTTTAGAACAAAGGAATTGAAAATGTTGGGATTACCCTATAGTACGTAGAAACATTTTCACCGAACATATTTGGCTAAAATCTATCCATAATGCGGTCTCCTACCCTATTAAAAGTTGCATTTATATTAAATGTGTCGGGAAGGAGTAATGGCGGTATTGCAGATTGGGAATACAGGAGTTACCGTCCGTCTTTATATAATAAAGGTTATAACCCTTCCTGACATGCTCAGTTTTATTGAAATATCGATTTAATATGGAAAAGTTGATATCTGATCTTTAGTTTGAAAAATCCTATCACCTCATGTAATACGTTATTTGCCGGTACAATCTACAGGAAGCACTATCATTGATTCTGACGATAGGTAACAAGGTAATAAAAAACCACATTTTTTGGCCATTAACTGTGCTTCCATCTCCTAGTGGAGGATATGGGAATAATGAAGATAAAATGCTTTTAAAAAGGTCACTAAATACATTTTAAATCTTCACTCAACATTTTTCCGTGTTGACTTCATCTGATTATTATTCCCCTTTTTCAGGACGGTATCTTTGGCCTATCAAATTTAAACTAAAACAATAAATATCATGAAAATCTGTGTTTTTCTCCTCCAATTCTTTTTTATATTTCTTTCTTTTTCAATCCAGGTGAATGCCCAATTTGATAAACTGAAAAAATCAGCAACCGAATCCTATAAAACCATATCGAACAGCAATATTGGAAAAGAAATTTCTAATAGATCAAAAAACACAACTGCTCCAGAAAAGCAAGACAACAAAAATACTTCATCGAACCAAAGCAGTGTTACCAATTACTATATTCGTCCTGATGGTAGAGGAAAAGATGGTACCAAAGAGAATCCGGCTAAAGATATTGCAGCAATTGCCATGCAATTAAAGCCTGGCGATGTGGTTCACGTTGCAGCTGGTGTCTATAAGAGTAAAGCGGATCAGAGTTCAGATGTCTTTGCAGTACCAATTTCTATAATTGGAGGTTACAGTCCTGACTTTAGTAAACGGGATCCCTGGGGGCAATACCAAACGGTATTTAGCGGGACTAACGATATCAGTAAAGGGCTTACTACCGAAAGAATAGGAATACTTACAGACAAGGGATATAAAGATTGGTCCGGAACGATAGTGGTCGATGGTATTATTATTGACAATGGGGCAAGAAATTATTATTCAGATGCAAAAGAAGAATTAATTAGAAGAAAAGCCAGCCCTGAAAAAGGTATGAATCCAACACCCAACACACCCGGGATAAAAATAAGAACCGGTGCGAGTACAAGTGTAATTGTAAAAAATTGTGTCATAACGAATACAGCACCGACACAAGGAGCCTTAGATGTCCAGGTTGGGAAAAATGGTTCTGCCACCATTGAGAACAATCTTATTGTAAATAATACAGGTGAAGGAATAATGTGTAAAAGTAATTATCACGGAGCTACTGATCTTCCCACTTACCATATAAAAAATAATACTATTTTATTTTCCTGGAAACACGATGCCATAGCAAGTTTTGGTGGAAATAGTCTGATGTTTGACAATGCACTAAGTATTGTCGCTGAAAATAATGTGTTTGGCTTTTCTGATTATGGTGGTGTTAACAATGTAAAACAATGTAAAAATGTCACTTTAAGAAATAATCTTTTCGTTGGGCACAAACAATATGATTATCAGGAATTTGGAACCGGCTTAAAATTAGATGAATTAGAAGATTACGCTAATTATGTTACAAGAGAATCAGCCAATAATTATTCGGAAGAGATTAAACTTGACATCAATAAGGTATGGGCTGAAAAATACTTTGGTCGCAAGGAGATATCCAGAGCAGAGGTAGATGCAGCAGCTAAAGTATCCAATAGCGGTGCAAATCAATTAAGAGCTATGTTTGGATTGCCCCTGCAGGCAAGTAGTGTTTCAAAAGATGCTGAAATCTGGCTGCATAGAATGGCCCTGGAAGATGCTATAAAGTTGGGACTAAAAAAATATGGCAAAAGTAGTGGGTGCGCCAAACCTTGAAATAAACACTGACAATAATTAATGTAAAGTAAATGTAAAACCAGGTTTGCTTTTATTCAAATTATATTAAAAATCATAAATAAAAATTGAAGTATGAAATTCATCAAAATAATAATCGTATCATTCATTCCCTTTCTTTTAACATCACAAAATTTACCTTCTGACTCCAAAGTTTTGGAAGATGTAAAAAAATATCATGGCAAAATTGCAACGGCTAAAGTCCAGAACGAATGGAAATTGGAAAAAGAACCCGGATATACATTTAGCAACATGGCAAAGAGAGTTGTTGCCGCTACGACTGTAAAAGAAAATAATATAACTAAAAATCTAATAGGCCTTGCAATCTATGTGCGAGGTGGAAGCGGTGAAAAATGGAACTTTTCAAGGTATTTTGTGACTTCCTCACAAATTACTGGACTTGCACCACTTAATGAACAACAGATCAAAGACCAAACGATACAGCTGCTACGTTCAAATCCCGGCCGGGTTTTTGTGAATTTTAGCGATATCGCATGGGTTTACGATTTATCTTTTCCTGAAGGTCTTAAAAGTGAAACTGACAGAACCGGAGACATTATATATAAAGCCCAGATCGAATATGAACAAAAATTTATAAGTTCTTATCCTTTTGAAGGAGGATTGCGTAGATATAAGTCTCCACTGGAAATTTACGTCCGGCCGATTGATGGGGTTTTAAAAGTAGCTGTGGCATCACTTGGTTACAGTGACCCCATTAAAGAAACACTAATGACAGAGAAACAATACAATGCCTTAATCGTTCTTGGGCAGAAACCATTTGATGAATTGTATGGAACTCAGGGGCCATCTGTATCCGGCAATACAAAAAGCGAGGGAGATAATGAAGCCGGAAAATCCAAATCCAATAATAATTCAGAAAAAAAGGGTATAAAAATGCCAGTTATTAAATTAAAGAATTGATCTGGATTTTTTTTAATAAGTTTAAATTTGTTTACGACATCAATCGGTAAATGCGAAGTATTATTATATGTGCTTTCTTTAATATTCTTATTTGCAGCTTGTATGCTCAGGGAGAGTATATGTCTTTTAAAAATAAAGTAGCTAGTTTAAAAAAGGTTGTCGGCAAGGGCAATAATGTTGCCAATGAATTGATGTTAAATCAGGCAGTGTTATTAAAGGATAGTATTTATCAGTCCGGTTTTTTTGATTTGTCCGGAGATATGCTGATGGTCATTGGAAGACTAAATCAGCAACTGGGTAAAATGGGCAATGCTGAACTATATTACAAAGAAGGAATAAATAAGGGTCAACAATATAATGACAGTATATGGGTAGCTAAAGCATGGGACAGATTAGGTGATTTCTATTCCTTAGAAGAAAGAAATTACCTTTCTTTAGAATGCCATCTTAAAGCTTTAAAGCTGAAAGAAAAGTATGATTCAAACCAACAAACCATTCCTGAAACCTATCATCGTATTGCCCGATCCTATATCCAGACAGGATCACTGGCAACTGCTGAAAAATACCTTGACCAGGCCCTGAAATTAAAGAAACGCTTAAATGATACACTCAGACTTGGCATCATTACTACATTATATGCAGACATATACCGATTAAAAGGGAATTATGCATTGGCTGAACAGTATTATTTAAAAGATTTACCTAAGCGATTGAATCAAAATAATTACGAAGGACTTACCATTAGTTTTCTAGGATTGGCTCAAAACTATCAGAATTGGGGCAAATACAGGGATGCTGAAATCTATTACCTCAAAGCACTTCAATCAGCAGAAACTATTAACAGACACCGTAACATTGGTTTAATATTATTAGAATTAGGCAATCTCTACCAATCAATGGGACAACCTGATCGTGCAAAAGCCGTGTTTAAAAGAGCCATTGAATCTTGTACACAGGTAGATTCAAGAACATATCAACTCAATGCTTATCACAACCTCTATTTAATGTATAAAAAAGAAGGAAATCTGCCAAAAGCAATGAATTACCTTGAATTATATACAGCAGTTCAGGATACATCCGCCAAAGAGTACCTTAATATGAAAATTGAGGACTTGAAAGCAGGACTTGAGTTACATGAGAAGGAAAGAAAAATAACTGAATTGGATAGTGAAAATAAGAAAGCAAAATTTATCAGAAATATTCTGATTATTGGAATTTGTCTGTTACTTCTTTTATCTGTTTTTTTAGTAGTACTTTACAGATTAAGAAACAAAGCCAATGACGCACTCAATAAAGAGCAAAAACATACTAAATCATTGCTGGCAGAAAAGGAAAAGTTGCTTACAGATCTGCATCACTCCAATGTTCAGCTGATGCATGCGGAAAAAATGGCATCATTGGGGGTAATGACTGCAGGTATAGCACATGAATTAAATAATCCTATCAGTTCAATACATGCAAGTGTAGAAGCCCTGATGATGGATTTCAAAGACCTTGAACCTCTTTTTAATCTATTAAGAGAGAGTAAGAATCCAGACAATACGGATAACCATCATTCACATTATAATGACCTTAACCTAAATAAAGTAGATATTGCCTATCTATCTAAAGAGGTTGAATCACTTTTAAAAACTATCAAAAACGGATCTCAAAGAACTGCAGAAATCGTACAAGGGTTAAAGAACTTTTCGAGGGATTCCGGGGACCGGCTACAACCCTATCAGGTAGAAGAAGGAATTGAAACAGCGTTAACTTTGCTCAATCACAAGATAAATCCGAACATCAAGATTATTACCAGTTATCGGTTTAAGGGTACAATCCTTTGTCAGATTAGCAAGATCAATCAGGTATTGCTTAACATTATTGACAATGCAATACAGGCTGTGGAGAAAAAAGGAGTTATAGATATAGAAACCTATCAAAAAGACGCCTTTTGTATCATTAAAATTAAAGATACGGGCCCGGGTATGGATACTGAAACTCAAAAGAAAATATTCGAACCATTTTTTACAACTAAAGATGTAGGTAAAGGCACCGGATTGGGATTATCCATAAGTTATGCAATTATTCAACAGCACAAAGGGGAATTATCAGTAGAATCTCATCCGGGTAAGGAAACCGTATTTACTATCAAGTTGCCAATTCATTGATGCGCCTGGAATATATTCATACATTGACCGGTATAAATGAAAGGATATAAAGGCACCTTTTTAAATCTAATCCTGACGGCACTGATTTTTATGGTTGATTCTAAGGTGAGGCAGGAAAGTCCTTCTATGGTGAATTTGCATTTACCTATACATTATTTGATAGTTTACAGCATTCTTATTCTATTCGAAAGAAGAGCAAATCTGAACATTCTAAGTATCGAATTTAAACAGATCAGCCATCAACAAAATAAGGTTTGGGAGAGGTTCAGGAAAAGTTGGTATTTTGGTATTCAGATACTGATGTCTATTGTTTGGAGAACTTACTTCAGAACGGTTCTGATTCTTTTTCCATTGCTTGGCTATATCTATAAAAATTTTGATATAACTTACCAAACTGCAATCTGGCCACTAAAATTACCTTATTGGGTCGTTTGTGGCTGGATTGGAGTGAGAGAGTTCCGTATGGTAGCTGCTATTCTTGAACCGCCCAATCATCATGTTTCATTGCCCACCGAATGGATTTCACGTGTAATTCAGGTTGTTCTAAATACATTATTTTTAAGCCACCTTACAATAATGATGAATGATTATATTGACGTATCAAAAGATCTTTTTACCGCCCTATTACAAATCACCCCATTTTTATTGATCGTATTTACTTTCTTCTATATTCCAATTCGGTTTGTGGAAGTAGTGTCAGATTTCATTGATCTTCGTTCAAAATGGCAGACAATAATATTTTGGATCAGTACTTTTTTCCTAATGTTGACTGTAGTTGCGCCCAAAATTACCGGTCAGATTATCAGGTTTGACTACTAAATAATCCCATCTGACATCAAACGAATTTTATTTCGAATCACGCTCATCTATCTTTATATCCAATTATAATTAAGGCCATGGGGATACTATTAGGTTTTGTACTTATCTGTTTGATTCTATATGCAGTTCTGGTGTCTCATGCATTATATTTTGTCGTAAAATTAATACTCATAAATCTGCTGCATATCGTTGTATCGAAAAAACTGATTTGGGTTTTAGTAAATGTATTTTTATGGGCATTGGCGACCCGGTTTATTTATTTATTACTATTAGACTCACGAGGAGGCACACCGAATATTGAAGGAGTTTGGAAATTTTATATAATCTTAAACACCATCCTGTTTTTAATAGTAATTTTGCTTGGATATAAATCCAAATAAATGTCAGAACTATATACTATTTTATATTTGGATGATGAAGAAGATAATCTAACATCATTTAGAGCTGTATTTAGAAGATTCTATCATGTGTACACAGCAAATAATGCTGATGAAGCTATGGAAATATTGGAAAAATCCAATATCAACTTAGTCATTAGTGATCAAAGGATGCCGGGTATTACAGGCGTACAATTTCTGGAAAAAGTGTATCAATCATATCCCGATACAATTAGAATGATCCTGACGGGATATAGTGATATGCAGGCAATAATAGACGCTATCAATAAAGGTAGAATTTATTATTATATAACCAAACCTTGGAAATTTGATACACTTAAAATTATACTTGATAATGCTTTGGAGAGCTATGCCTTAAAGCTAAAAAACACAAAATTAGAAGATGAGAAAAAATCATTAATCATTAAAACACTAAGACAGGAGAAAGAACAAATATTTTTCCAGCATGAAATTCTGAAAAACCAGATAAACCCTCACTTTCTCTTCAATTGTCTTAATACATTGGCTTCTTTAATTGGTGACAATCAGGAGCAGGCTATTACATTTACTACCAGATTTTCCAGATTATACAGACAAGTATTAGAGCATGGAGAGCAAGTTCTTATTTCACTTGATAAGGAGGTAGACCTCATAAAGAATTATATATTCCTTCAGCAAATAAGGTTTGGAAAGTGCCTTGATTGTAAGATGGAAATAACAGATTATTCCTATTCAATTCCGACATTTGCCCTTCAATTGCTTGTTGAGAACGCGATAAAACACAATGTCATCTCTGAAACTCATCCCTTACAAATCAACCTGGATCAGGATATGGATATCATTAAAGTTTCAAATAAAATTCAAAACAAAAATGAAAACAAATCTTCTTCCGGGATAGGATTGAAAAATCTGAGACAAAGGTACAAGTTGCATGGTGTGTCAAACCTGGAAATTATTAAGGACGACGGATACTTTATTGTAGTTCTTCCTCTGCTTCCACTCATAAATGATCATTAATATGGATTTAAGAATTCTAATCATTGAAGATGAGAAGCCTGCACAGGAATACCTGGGGAGGCTTATTATGCGACTCGAGCCCAATGCAACTATTTTGACAAAAATCGACAGTATAAAATCATCCGTTGAATTTCTCAGAAACAACAGTGTTGATCTGATTTTTATGGATATCCAGCTTTCAGATGGCATAAGTTTCAGAATTTTTGATCAGGTTGAAGTTGTATCGCCAATCATATTTACTACAGCTTATGATTCCTATGCAATAAATGCCTTTAAAGTTAACAGTATAGATTACTTGCTTAAACCGGTTGATGAAAATGAATTACGAATAAGTCTGGACAAATTTAAAAAACTATCCCGCCCTGTGACTAATATGGATATGGAACTTCTGATAAACGCATTGCAGTCAAAAGACCGATTATATCAGGAAAGATTTGTGGTACACAGAGGAGAGAGAATGATGAGTGTGCCGGTAGATCAAATTGCTTATTTCGAAGGTGAAGACCGGTATGTTTACTTAGTTAAGAAGGATGGGTCAAAATTTATTGTAGATTATAGACTTTCAGACCTTGAAAAGATTCTTAATCCTGAAATATTCTTTAGGCTAAATCGCAGTTTTATCGCCCACTTTGACTCAATCCATTCGATGATAAAGGTGAGTAAAAGCAGAATAAAAATAGAATTGTTGCCGGTGACAAAAAGGGAAATTATAATCAGCAGTGAAAGTAGTCAGGAATTCAAACTCTGGTTGAACAGGTAATTGTTTTTAAGATGTATTTCTTTAGCCTTTGCATACTATTAATCCATTTCACGTTTCAATATCCTCATTTGAAATCTACGTCGAAAGATCCGGATTCTTTTATCCCTGAAGGTTATCATCAGATACGCAGGGTTTCGGGTCAACTTAATGGAGACACCCTGACAGACTATGTATTTATTATTGAATCAAATGACCTCGTTTCTAATTTAAAAGAAGAGGGTCACGATCAAAAGCCTCGTATTCTTTTCATACTATTTGGTGATAAAGAATATGGATTTAAACTGGCTGCTCAGTCCAATAAGTCGGTCATGTTATCTGATGATGGAGGGGTGTTTGGTGATCCGCTCCAGGAATTATTTATAAGAAATAAGGTCATCCATGTTAATTATTTTGGGGGAAGTACAGAAAAATGGGCGTATACTTATAAATGGCGATATCAGCATGGTGATTGGTTGCTCATTGGAGCCACTTATACATCTATGTCACCTTACAATAACATGCTGGAAAAATATGATTTCAACTTAAATACCGGAGATATGGAACATACCATCAAACCATTTCTGGAAGAAGATGAAGATGTGCCCACTGTTACACCCAAAACTAAAAGATATAAAATCAAGAAAAACAAGCTCTATTCTTTAAACTCATTTCAGGTTGGAGTTAATCTGATTTATAAGGATATAAATTTTTAACCCAAGTTGCACTTATGCGGCTGAAATTCTGCACAGAGTGGAAGTTTCCGGAGGGTGATGTTCTATTTTGTGTACTACAGATTTTTTGACAAACGGATATTTCTAATAACCTATAACATCCTGTATTTTTTGAAAACCCTGTGACGGAATGGAGTTCTCCCTGACTTCAATTAGCTGGTCCGCCATATTAGTGATTCTTGTTGTAACTATCTTCTGTATTCATGCTATCCCATGGGTCTCTATCCATGAGGGATTGATAGAGGGCCAATGTGATTTTCTCCCCAGCCAAGCGATTTCAGATAACCATCAATGCCAAGCTCCTTTACCGCC
>ERZ761603.21-NODE-21-length-158618-cov-14.820898_pt1 | contig 158618 bp, 109 predicted proteins | sample MGYA00511879_ERZ761603 | MGnify/ENA primary metagenome ERZ761603 (study PRJEB28899, sample SAMN02850040) | bioreactor sludge metagenome | biome: EBPR Sludge; feature: EBPR Bioreactor; material: flocular biomat | place: Australia: Thorneside Wastwater Treatment...
CACCGCCGCCACCCGAATCCTCTCCTGGCCCGGCGAGACCCCCGACCGAACCTGCACCATCACCCTCCACCTCGCACGCGCCCCGACCTCCCGTCGGCCGCACTGCTTTCTGATCACCGCCCTCGCCATCTCGGAGTGCAACACGGTCCCCGCTGAATCCTCCGTACCCCCGGCGGGTGCCCAGTACGCACTCAGTCAAGTCGGATCCGATTGGCACGAAACCTCTACATAAACATCAATCGTGCGTTCATCATCCGAGCAACATGCAATAGCCTCTTCCGATGCCTGCGTACCCTCGGTGATGCTCCGTTTCATGGCGTATTCCCTCGTGCTGCTCGTGATGCCGTCCGTGCTTCAGGCGCAGCCGCCCGCGATCCTCTCATCATTCGATTCCCTCGACGGGTGGGTGGCGACCCCCAGCGACGGCGTCGAAGTCACGATCCGCTCCGAGTCGCCCCCGGGCGCCGATGGCGGTGCTCTCCGCATCGACTACAACTTCGCCAAGGGATCGGGATTCTGCGTGATCCGCAAGGCCTTCCCGATGAGCCTTCCCGAGAACTACGAGTTCCAGATGAGGATCAGGGGCGAGGGGCTTCCAAACAACTTCGAGTTCAAACTCATCGATGGTTCCATCCGCGGCGCCGATGCAACCGCCAGCGGTGATGATGTCTGGTGGCTCAACCGTCGTGCCTACACGTTTCCCAGGGAGTGGCAGACCATGCGCGTTCCGAAGCGGCGTATGAGTTTCGCGTGGGGGCCTTCGGGCGGCGCCGAGATCCGTACCCTCGGGGCCATCGAGTTCGCGATCGCCGCGGCATCCGGAGGCAAGGGCACCCTCTGGATCGATTCACTTTCGTACCGGCCCCTCCCTCCATTGAAACCGTATACGGGCACTCCCATCGGCTCGGCCAGCAGCCGGATGTGCGAGATGCACACGCCTGACAACTTGTTCGACCCAGACCCGACGACCGCATGGCAGAGCGATGCCGCGGATGCCGCCCCGACCTTCACGGTCGATTTCGGTGAGTCGCGCCAGTTCGGAGGCCTCGTGCTCGAATGGGAGCAGGGCCACGCGCCGAAGGGAATGCGCGTGGAGTTGTCCGAGGACGCCGCGACGTGGATTCTGGCATCCGTGGCGGCGGATCTGTCGCCAGACCGTGCCTTCGTGCCTTTGCGGGATGCCCAGGCTCGCTATGTACGTTTGTCGCTCGTCCCCGTGTCCGCCGGCTCCCCGGTGGGAATTCAGACGCTGACCGTGAAGGATGCCGATTTTTCCGATACCGCCAACGGGTTCTTCAAGCAGGTCGCGAAGGAGTATCCTCGCGGTTTCTTTCCGCGGTACTACTCGGGGGAGCAGAGTTACTGGACCGTCCTTGGTTTGCCGGGCGATGCCGCGGAAGCCGCGATCAACGAAGAAGGCGCGGTCGAGTTGGCGAAAGGTCAATGCACCGTCGAGCCGTTCTTGTCCATCGACGGGCAGACACTCTCGTGGGCCGAATCGCAGACATCGCAGCGATTGGCGAACGAGTACATCCCCGTTCCCAGCGTGGAGCGCATCCACGATCGCGTGAAACTCACGGTGACGGCATTTGTCGATGGCGCGGCGGGTGACGGGTGCTTGCACGTCTGCTATGAAGTCACTCCAACAACCGCCGCGCCCGTTTCGGGGTCGATCCTCCTGACGGTCAGGCCGTTCCAGATCCTGCCCCCGTGGCACGAGTTGAACCTTGAAGGCGGGGTCACACCCATCGCCGTCCTCAGTCGAGACGGCGATGACCTGCTCGTCAACGGTTCCCGTCGGATCGCCACGCATCTCAAGCCGGCCCGCATAAGCGCCGCGCCGTTCGATACCGCGCCCACGATCGCGGTCACCGCTTTGCCCGACATGCATCCGGGGCAGGAGGTGCGAGACCCGGGAGGCGTGGCCTCCGCCGTGATCGAGTACCCGTTCAATCTCGAACCGGGAAAGGCGGCCCGCTTTTGGATTTCCGCCCCGTTCAAAGGCAGTGTCCGTCCCGCAAGATTGGACTTCAAAGGGCGCGATCCGGACGCGGTGTTGAGGGAACTGGCGGGTAAAACCGCCGGTGTGTGGAACGGGCTCCTGAGCAAGACCAGATTCCAGGTGCCCCCCGAGGCACAGGAGTATGTCAACGCGTACCAGGCCCAGTTGGCGTACATCCTCATCAGCGCCGCCGGCCCCGCGCTCCAGCCGGGCACGCGAACCTATGACCGAAGTTGGATCCGCGATGGCGCCTCCATCGGCCAGGCACTCCTCGAAGCGGGTCACACACAACCCGTGCGGGCTTTCATCGATTGGTACGCCGGGTACCAGTACGAGAACGGCAAAGTCCCCTGCGTGGTCGATGGCCGAGGCCCCGACCCCGTTCCCGAGCACGACAGCCACGGCCAGTACATTCACGCCGTCGTCATGTACTACCGCTTCACGCGTGATGCGGAGTTCGTCAAGAGGCACATGCCCGGCATCACACGGGCCGTGGAATACATCGAAGCGATCCGTGCTCAACGCATGACCGCCGAGTTCAAGAGCGGGGGGGCTTCGAGGCAGGAGCCAGGAAAGGCACCAGTCCCCGCCAGGGCCTTCTACGGACTGGTTCCGGAATCAATCAGCCACGAGGGTTACTCCGCCAAGCCGATGCACTCGTATTGGGACACGTTCTGGACCCTCCGTGGCCTCAAGGACGCCGTCGAAGCCGCACGAATCACAGGCGACTCCACGCTGGCGGAACATTGGAAAGTCCTGAGTGCCGACTTCGCCGTGACGCTCGCCTCATCGATCGCCGAAGCACAGGCAGCCCACGCTATCGACTTCATTCCCGGGTGCGTCGAACTCGGCGATTTCGACCCCACCTCGACGGCGATCGGCATCTGGCCCTGCCAGATCGATGGCATCTTTCCCCCGTCGGCTGTGAATCGCACCTTTGCAAGGGCATACTCGAACTTCGCCAAGCGCCGAGATGATCCCGCGTTCGCCTCGGATGCGTACACGCCCTACGAGTTCCGCATGGTCCCCGCCTTCCTCTGCCTCGGCGAGAAAGACAAGGCCCTCAGCCTGATGGAGTGGTATATGCGAGACCGAAGGCCCCGCGGCTGGAACCACTGGGCCGAGGTGGTGTGGAAGGATCTGCGAGCTCCGAAGTTCGTCGGGGATATGCCCCACGCCTGGGTCGGTGCCGAGTACATGCACGCCTGGCGGAACATGTTCGTCTTTGAGCGAGAGCGTGACGAGTCGTTGGTCGTCCTCGCCGGAGTCCCAGCCTACTGGTTCCGCAAGGACATCAAGGGTCCCATCGGTGCCGGCCCGCTCCCCACCTGGTACGGGCCGATCACCCTCGGTGTGAGTCACAACCTCGGTCTGTACACCATCAACATGCAGGGCGACCTCATCATCCCCCCCGGCGGCATCATCGTCAAGACACCGTCGATCAGGCCCATCCGTTCGGCCACAGTCAACGGTCATCCCGCCGAAATCAACGCAGACGGCGAGATCGTGGTGAGGGAACTCCCGGCCAGACTGCAAGTGACTCAATTCGAGAAGTAATCGTCGCGCAAATTCCGAGTGAGCACCGCAAGTCCATCCACACCCGAGCGTTGTCCGGCCCGACCGTAAAAACTCAACACAATGAGACGAGGTTCCACTGTCTTTCAAACCCCCGGAGACTCACCGCTTGCCCGATGCGACCCCCGCCGACCGCACCTTTCCCGATGGCTTTGTCTGGGGTGCCGCGACGTCGGCCTATCAGATCGAGGGTGCCTGGAATACCGACGGCAAAGGCCCCAGCGTCTGGGATGTCACCAGCCACCGCTCCGGGCAGGTCTACGAGGGCCACACCGGCGATGTCGCATGCGATCACTACCACCGCTACCCCGAAGACGTGCGGCTGATGCAGGACATCGGGCTGCACGCCTATCGATTCTCCATCTCCTGGCCCCGCGTGCTGCCCGATGGCGTGGGCATAATCAACGAAAGGGGCCTGGACTTCTACGACCGCCTCGTCGATGAACTCCTCAACGCGAAGATCGAGCCGTACGCCACGCTGTTTCATTGGGACACGCCCCAGGCCGTCCATCAACGGGGCAGCTGGCTCAACCGCGATATCTCAGAGTGGTTCGCGGCGTACACCGCCGCCGTGGTGGATCGTCTCGGCGACCGCGTCGCGAACTGGATCACCATCAACGAGCCTCAGATTTTCCTCGGCCCCGGCGAGGGAGAGGGCTTTCATCCGCCCGGCAACAAACTCAGCCACGCCGAACGTCTTCTCGCCGCGCACCATGCCCTTCTTTCACACGGCCGGGCCGCCATGGTCATCCGGGCGAGAGCCAGCAAAGCGCCCCGCGTCGGTTGGGCGCCCATCGGCCGCGTGAAGGTGCCCTTTCACTCCGGTCTGTTCGCCGGCGCGGGCGAGCCGGGCGAGCCGACACGCGCGGACATCGAAGCAGCGAGCCGACAGACCCACGCCGTCCCGTTCAGGGATTTCTGGAACAACGCCTGGTTCGCCGACCCGGCGATACTGGGACACTACCCCGAGGACGGCCTGCGCCTTTATGGTGCGGATTCACCCAAGCCCTTCCCGGGCGATATGGACGTGATCCGACAGCCTCTCGACTTCTACGGAATCAATGTGTACGACGCGGAGGTGTACCGACAAGGGAACGACGGTACGCCCGAGCGAGTCCACTTCCCTCCCGGCCACCCGCAGAACGCCCTGCGCTGGTTCATTATCCCCGAGGCGCTCTACTGGGGACCGCGATTCCTCTACGAGCGGTACAAGGTGCCCATGATGATCACCGAGAACGGGATGACCAACCTCGATTGGGTCGATGCGGAAGGGAAGGTCCGCGATGCCGCCCGCACCGACTACACGAGGCGATACCTCCGCGAACTCCGCCGCGCCGCGGCGGACGGAGTTGACATCCGCGGCTATTTCCATTGGTCACTCCTTGACAACATGGAGTGGCAATGCGGATACCGGGAGCGATTCGGCCTGATCCACGTGGACTTCACCACGTTGAAGCGGACCCCCAAGGAATCGAGCATCTGGTACCGGGGTGTGATCGAGACAAACGGTGCGTCCCTCGACGATTGACGCGCTCACTGCTTGAAGGCGAGCCACTCGGGCAACTCTCGTATTCGGCCTTCGGCATCGACACAGCCGAGCGTGGTGGTGGCCAGGGCCGCCACGTAATCGCCGGGGCCGCCCGCACCGGGCTCGACAACCACCACCTCGTACGTGTGCTCGATTTTCACACGCCCGCCCCCGGACCACAAGGTGCGGATCTCCACCAGGTCGTCGTACCTCGCTGGCCGGCGGTAGGTGATGTCGAGTTTGACAATGACCAGGAACGTGCCCGCCGACTCGAGATGCGCGTAACTGACGCCGGCGGATCGGAGCAACTCGGTGCGGCCGATCTCGAGCCAGGGGATGTACGACGCGTGGTGGGCCACGCCCATCGGGTCGCACTCGCAGTAGCGGACGCGCAGTCGAGTGGTGGATGACCGAACAATCTCCAGAGGCTTCGACGGCGGTGGGGTGAGTGATGGAGGGCGAGATGAACGCATACCGGCAACGGTAGCGTGACGATCCGCCTTCTCATGCGTTGACCCCTTCGGGTCATCAAGGTTCACGCCCCCGGAAGAAAACCGGCTCTCAATGCACCCAGGACGAGCAACGGCACCAACACCGCCGCGAGCACATCGAGCCGGAAGCCGGCGCGCATCATCTGCTTCATCGAGACTCTCCCGCTGGCAAAGATCAGCGCGTTGGGAGCGGTCCCGGCGGGGAGCATGAAACCCAGGCTGGCTGTGAGCGTCATGGTGACCAGAACCGCCGCCCCCGGCACGCCCAGCCGCGAGGCCACGGCCTCGGCCACGGGCAGCCCCGCCGCGACCAGCGCCGTGTTGCTTGTGAACTCGGTCAGGATGATCGTTACCAGCGCGATGATCCACAAGAGAGGCAGAAGAGGCAGACCGGCCAGACCATCGGCTCCGGCAGCAATCAGCGCATCGACCCCGGTGCTCTTGATCGCCTGCGCGAGCGACAACCCCCCGCCGAAGAGAAGCAACACCCCCCACGGGATCCGCTCGGCCTCTCGCCAGGTGAGCAGCGAACGCCGCGGCCCGTCACCATCACGCACCGGGATGATGAACAAAAGCACCGCAGCGCCGATAGCGATGACACTGTCCTCGATCTCCAGCCAATGGCCGCCGACCCACAGGATGGCGGCACCGGCGAAGACAGCGAGCGTCAGGTACTGCGGGGCGCTCATCGGGCCGAGGGATGTGAGCATCTGGCGCATCCGCGGCCGGATATCACCGGACTCTTCACGAGGAAATCGGAACGCCATCCGGGACAGAACGAACCACGCCGCGGGAAGCATGATGAGTAAGGTCGGGAGTCCCAGACGCAGCCAGGTGAAGAACGTGACGCGTTCCCCGCCGTTCTGATCGGCGAGCCGGTTCACGTACGCCGCGAACTGGGCGATCGGCGGTGTGCCGATGATCGAACCCACCCCGCCGATGCTGGCGCCGAACGCGATGGCCAGCACGATCGCGGCGCCGAGTTCATCATCGAGCCGATCCGAGGCGGTGTGTGCTTCGTGGCTTGCTGCGGCGCGGCGCTGCTCTCGCACCCACGAGGCCACGCTGGCCCCGATGGGGAGCATCATCACCGTGGCCGCGGTGTTGCTGACCCACATGCTCAACAGGGCCGCGGCCAGGAGGAATGCGCCGATCAGGCGGGATGGGCTTGCCCCTAACAGCGAGATCACCCGGAGCGAGAATCGCGTGTGCAAGTTCCATCGCTCCATCGTCTGACCGAGAAGCATGCCGCCGAGGAACAAAAAGATGATCTTGTCCGCGTAGGGGGCCGCGGCCTTGTCGAGCGGTGCGATGCCCAGCAACGGGAAGAGCGCGATGGGAAGAAGGCCGGTAGCCTCGATCGGCAGCGCCTCGGTCATCCACCAGGAGGCCATCAGTGCCCCAACCGCGGCGACACGCCTCGCTTCGGGGGTCCAACCGTGTTGACCTCCTAACAGTACATAAACCAACACGCCGACTCCGAGACCAAAGAGAATCGGCCAGAGTCGCCAACGTGAATGTGATTCGTAATACGACATAAAGCGAAATACAGGATGCGAGGGTAAGGCGCGTCTTCCAATCGGCATGCGGCAACATTCTCGGATCTGCACCGGACCGCCTCGTAAATTCGATTCCGCGAGTCGGAATTGCGTGACTGTCTGCGGCGGGTTTCGTTATACTGCTCAAGAAGCGGGAGTTCACCCCCCGCGTGAGATGTCGTTTCAAGTGTGGAGCCTCGCCCATGAAAGTTACCTGGTTGCTGGTGTCACCCGCGGCGGTCTTGATAGCGGTATTGTCTGGTTCAATCGGACTCGCATCCGGACAGGTCGCGGCACCTGCGGTTGTGCAGGCGGTCGATGTGACGCCGGGGCATGTTCCGGTGTTCCGGCTCGGCGACCTCGTGCCGATCGAACCGCCTCCGCATCCGCCTCTGGATCAGATTCCACCGATGCCGATGCCCTTCCCGACGGAGGAGCCAAATCCCGCGATTCGTCCGATGTCAATGGTGGTCTACGACTCGACAACGGGAGAGTCGTACGAGATCCCACTGGCCCAGGAAGGCGACCTGCCCCCCGACATGAGAGTGACGCGGGCTTTCGGCGGGATCGATCCGAACTCTGCTCCCGGGCGTGAGATGTCTCGCGGGCTGGGGACCATGGCGGCTGTGACGAACGCCGAGTTGCAGGCGTTCCCCGCGAGGCCCAACTGCAAACTGGCGATGCGGTACAACGTGGGGGGCACCAACTACTGGTTCTCCTGCTCTGGCACACTGATCGACGGCGGCGTGGTGCTGACGGCGGGGCACTGTGTCTACACGCACACGGCGAACGTGGGCAACCCGCCCGCTCCCCTGGTGTTCAATCGGTGGGCGGAGGAGATCTACGTGTACCCCGGGTGGAACGGCGCGGCCGAGGCCCCACCGAGCAACACGGTCTCGCAGTACTGGGGCTGGGCGCGAAGCACGAACTACCAGTCCAACACGGCCTGGGTCGACAATGTTGATTTCAACGCCGACCTCGCGGTGATCCGGCTCAACCGGACCAGCACGCGAAACATCGGGATGCTGACCGGGTGGTACGGGATGAGTTACGACGGGTGCGACGGCTCGACCTTCTACAACTGGTCCTACCCCGCGGAGACGTGCAACCCGCCCACCAACACGATGCACACCGGGAGGCAGATGTACTACTGGGCCGGCACGGTCAACGAGTGTCCCAATCTTGTCAACGGCAATCAGTACATCATTCATACCGCGGCGGGGTGCCTGACGGCCGTCTGGGGGGGAATGAGCGGCAGCAGTATGTACAAGTTTGTTGATGGGAGCCGCACCGTCATGGCGGTGTGCTCAAGGAGCAACCGGTCCACCCGCGGGTACTACTGCGGTCTGACGGACTGGTTCTTCACGCAGAGCAACACGTGGATCAGCGACACGCGCGGCACAGTCTTTGATGCCGAGGTGCTACGCTGCCGCATCACAGGGGCGACGACGTTCCCGGCGGCCTCGGAGGTGACCACGGCCAATTTCGTCGCGACCAATCCCACAAACAACAATCCCGCCAGCCGCACGTACACGTTCAGGGTGTATCTCTCCACCAATAACGACATCAGCGACGCGGACACACTTCTCTCAACACAGACCTTCACCTACGACTTTGCGCCGATGTCGAGCATCACGGTGAACATCGCGCCCTTCTCGGTTCCGGGCGGCACGCCCGCCGGGAACTATTGGATCGGGGTCATCCTCGACAACGCGACGGACACGAACACCGACAATAACGACACGGATACATGGGACGCCCAGCCGATCGTGCTGCAGGCATGCCCGTTACCGGCCGCGCCGACCTCGTTCACAGCGCAGGACGGCACGGCCTGCGATCGCGTGCCTCTCCTGTGGAACATCGCGCCCGGCGCGACGGGTTACGAAGTCTGGCGAAGCACCACGAACAACACAGCGACGGCGGCCTATGTGCTCCAGACAAGCGGTACAACGGCCAACGACACCACCGCGGTCTCGGGCCAGACGTACTACTACTGGGTGCGGTCGCGGAACGATTGCGGCCTGGGACCATTCAGCGCATCTGATCTCGGGTATCGCAGAACTCCGCTCGGCCCGCCTTGGTTCTTCACCACGATCCCGGATTGCACATCGATCGGTGTCACGTGGCTTCAGTATTCGGGCGCGACCTCGGTCGAAATCTACCGTGGTTTGACGAACAACAGCGCGGCCGCCACTCTCCGGGGCACGGTCGCGGGAACCAGCACGTACTTCCTGGACAATACTGCTGCAGCGGGCGTGACCTATTGGTACTTTGTCAGGGGCAACAACGATTGTGGACTCGGGACCTTCAGCCAGGGTGTCTCCGGTCTGCGGACGACCGTGCCCTCAGCCCCGACGGGGATCGCGGCGAGCAACGGCACGACGTGCGCGGGTGTACGGATTCTGTGGACGCCTCCCTCGAACGCGACCTCGGTGCAGATCTTTCGTCACACATCCAACAACTCCGCGGCGGCGACGCAGATCGCCACGGTGGGGGCGGGCACCTCCCCGTACATGGACACCACCGCGGTGCTGGGCACGACGTACTGGTACTGGTTGAAGGCGGTGAACTCCTGCGGTGCCGGCGGGTTCAGCGTCGGTGATGCGGGGTACCGGTCGAACCCGCCCGGGGCGCCCACGGGGGTGAGCGCCAGCGACGGCGCGGTCTGCACGCCCGCCATCACCGTGATCTGGAACCCGGTCAACGAGGCGACCTCGTATGAAGTCTGGCGGCATACGTCGAACAACTCCGGGTCGGCGACGCGGATCGGCACCATCTCCGCTCCGCCGTACACGGACTCGACCGCGGCCCCCAACCTGCCGTACTACTACTGGATCAAGACCGTCTCTTCGTGCATCTCGGGCGGGGTGAGCGGGTTCAGCGCGTCCGATGTGGGCAACCGGGGCACGGCCGCGGCGGCCCCATCGGGGGTGAGCGCGACGGACGGCACGCGCTGTCAGAGCGTGACGGTCACGTGGACGCCGCCGGCGGGTTCTACGGGCTTTCAGATTTTCCGCAACAGCACCAACAACTCGGCGACGGCGACCCTTGTGGGTGTGGTGGCCAGCCCGCCCTACATCGACAATAACGTGGTGGGAACGACGGTCTACTGGTACTTCGTCAAGGCCACCAACTCCTGCGGTGTCGGCGCCTTCAGCGCCGGCAACTCCGGGTTTGGCGGCAATACGTTCGCGATCGACATTCATCCTGTCAGCCAGACCGTCGCGGCGGGTGACTCGGTTTCGTTCTTCGCCAACGGCGGCGGGGCGACGGGGTTCACATGGCGCAAGAACGGGGTAGCGCTCTCGAACGGCGGCAACATCTCCGGCGCACGAACCCGAACGCTCGTCATCAATCCTGCTTCTCCCGGTGATGAAGGCACGTACACCTGCGCGATGATCAGCCCCTGCGGCAACGCGACCTCGAACGGTGCGACGCTGACGGTGACGGGCATCCTCTGCCCCGCCGACTTCAACCAGGACGGGGGCATCGACGGGGCGGACGTGGACGCGTTCTTCGCGGCGTGGGAGGCGGGCAGCCTGACGGCGGACGTGAACCAGGACGGCGGCGTGGACGGGGCGGATGTGGACACGTTCTTCGCCGCGTGGGAAGCGGGGGGGTGCGGGTGAAGTGCCCATTGGGGTAATCGTGGAGTGTGTACCCGGGCGCGATTCCGGCCTCACAATCACTGATTCAGTTGAAATTTGTGGCGGTTCGATTGATCGGATTTCGCGGCTGTTTTCACAGGTGCCTCGAACGAAAAGTGTCGATCCGGTTCGTATCCGGCTCGCACGAGCAGCGTTCGCGTCACTGCGGAGAGAGCCACGATGCAACATTGGATACGATCAACTCACTGGCTTATCGCGTGCCTGCCGGGCGTAGCCACGGCCCAGTTCACGACTTCGGCGGAGAGTACCGCCCGCTACCAAGGCGCGCCGCTGCGGTCGGCTTCGCAGGTAGTCGTGGATCCGCCCATCGTGCCGGGCGATGTGGCCGTTGCGAATGTCCTGTCGGATCCGGCGATGGACGGCTTCTCGGAGGCGCGAGGAGAGGCTCGCTTCGGGATCGACGCGCTGGGCGGGTACGCCCGGAATCTGGCGAGGGCTTCTGGGTATGCACCACGGTTTGATCCGCCCGATGATGTCCACTCGACGGCGGAGGTGAGCGCGATCCTATCTTATCGCGTGACATCACGGACTACACCCGTCGGCACGCCCATTGCGGTGCGGGCATTGCTGGTATTCACGGGTGAACTGGGTGTGGCGAACTACTTTGGACATGCCGCGCCCGGCGAACTGATGGCGACGTTCGCGGCGGAGTACCGGATAGACGGGGTGACGCACTTCAGCGCCACGGCGACGATGGAGCAGCGTGTGAGTCACTTCTCGGGCGGGCCGGTCTTCACCGTCACCGGGCCGTGGGCCGCCTCGTGGAACGGGGGGCGGGCGGACGTGCCGGGATTGGGCGAGTATAACGCGATGTCACTCCACCATGTGGACACGGTGAACTTCAACACGGTGATGGCCCACGACTTTGACGTGGAGTTCACGCAGTCCGCGACGGCGAGGATTCCGGGCCCGTGGGAAGCCTTCGCCCGCGCGGACTTCAGCAACACGGGCCGGTTCTCGTTCGAGGCCTTTGATGCCGCGACGGGCCTGCGGATCGACGATGCTGTCTTCACCATCGTGCCTTCGCCGGCGGCCTGGATGGCACTTTCGGCGGGGCTCATCGCGGCACGCCGGCGGCGGGAGCGTTGAGTCTCAGAGTATCTCGACGATCTCGAACTGCTTGACGCCGCGGGGCGCGCTGACGCGGATGACCGAGCCGACCTTGGATTTGAGCAGCGCCTCGCCCATCGGGCTGGTCGCGGTGACTTCGACGTAGTCGGCGGGCATGATGGTGGATGCTTCGCCGACGAGTTTGTAGATATCCTCATCGCCGTTGCCGACCTCGCGGAGTTTGACCATCGCTCCCAGAAAGACAAGACCCTCGACGGCCTTGCTCATCTTCTCGTCGATGACGCTCATGTTCTTCAGGCGGTCCTGGAGGCGGCGGATTTCCGCCTCTTCGAGGCCCTGCTGCTCGCGCGCGGCGTGGTAGTCGCCGTTTTCCTTGAGGTCGCCCAGCGCCCTGGCCTCGGCGATGCGCGTGGAGATCACCGGTCTGTTGGCGATGAGCGCGTTGAGCCGTGCCTCGATCTGCTCTCGTTCCGCTTTCGTGACCAGTTCCATCACGTCGTCCTTTGTTTGATCCGAAAAAAAAACCACGGCCCAGCGGCCGGGTTGATCCGTCCCTTGTTCCTATCAGTATGCGCTCATGAATTGGAAAAGGCAAGGGGTCTGCGGCGTCTTCTTGACAGAAACCAAACTGTCAACGCCGGTGGCCAGAGCCCGAGCGCGGCCCCCCAGTGCTCCGGTCCAACCATCGCGGGGGTGCCTGACCAGGAACGATCCGCACAGGCCTCGAAGACGGCGGTGATCGGGCTTGCCATCAGCGCGATATTCACGCGGCTTTCGCGGGGATTTTCTGGGGATACGTCCGGCCAAGTCAGAGCGAACGCCGGGCCTATCGCCGCCGCGAGACTGAGCAAGGCCATCCACGCCCATCGGGGAACCGCGTGCTCGAGGTGAGTGAAGTACCAGGCCAGAGCGCCGCCGATCAGCACGCCCCACGCGGCGAAAACGGTCGAGATCACCATCCCGGCGGAGAGTGGCCACCCTGCCATCCATGGCAGACACTGCGCCATGGCCACGCCGACAGCGGGTGCAACAACGACGGCGGCGTCGAGGGCGAAGGACGCGCGGGGGCGGTCCGGAGCTACCTGTGAGAGCCGGACCATGGGCCAGAGCAGAGCGATGCCCGTGCCCGCGACGGCGAGCAGGATGCGCGCTGCGGGTCGGTACAGGTCGGGCTGAACCAGGCCGATGAAGCCCGTGCCGCCGAGGGCGAGGATACTGGCGAGAAACAGGAAGAGGGTCCAGAAAACAACGAACTGCCGCGGCTCGGCGCGCCGGTGTGCCCAGCGATCGGTGGGTGTCACGTGAGCACCCTCGCGCTGTGCGGGGGCGCGGATACGTCCGAGTCGAGGGTGATCGGAGCGAGATCAGGGCGTAGGTCTGTCATGTCGGAGATGTTCCTTGACGTTCCCTGCTTCGCTGGGCACACCAGGCCCGCCAGATGCCGCGGAGTGCCGCGGCGAACTTCGCCGCGTAGGCGGGGGCATCGCACAACGGGCTTGCGGCCATGCGGTTGCGCAACGAGGCCTTGAAATCGGCGAGCGAGGATCTATCCGCGGACAGTCGAACAGCGGTTTCGATGTAGTCCGCCGGAGTGGCGGCGATGAGGTCCCGCAGGCCCAGGACGGAGTTCAGACTCACCCCGACTCGGGATCGGTGGCTGTCGCCCTCCAGGGTGATGACGGGCACGCCCATCCACGTCGCCTCGCAGGTGGTGGTGGTGCCGTTGTAAGGGAACGAATCGAGGGCGATGTCCATTTCGGCGTACATGGCCGCGGCGTCGCGGCTGTGCTTGAGGAAGGGCATCATCTGGATGCGAGAACCTTCGATGCCTCGTTTCTCGAAAAGGGCGACGGCGTCTTGGCGTAGTTCCTCGGATGGGATGCGGAGTTTGAGGAGGAGTCGGCTGTTGGGTACACGCCGCAGTATTTGCGCCCAGGCGTCGAGCGCGGCGGGCGTGACCTTGGTCATCCGGTTGAAGGAACCGAAGGTGATCGGGGCATCGGGGTCGAGCGCGGCGCGGGTGGGCGTGGGCGGAGGAGCGTTCTCCGGCGGCGTGTAGCAGAGAAAACAGCCGGGCAACCGGATGAGTCGCTCGGTGGCCTGGCATTCGGACCCTTGGGGATCAGTGAGCCAGTCTACGATTCTGTAGTCCATGGAGGGCAGACCGGTGGTGTTGGGGTAACCGAGCCAGGTGCATTGAATCGGGGCCACGCGGGGGACCAAGGCCCCGAGGCGGTGCCCTTCGGTGAGGCCGCTGCAGTCGATGAGAATGTCAAGATCGGCCGAAAGTATGGAGGCGGCGACTTCCGCGGGATCACGGCTGTCGATGTTGCGCCATTCACAGGCTGACTTGAATGGTGCATCCCCGCCGTCGGTCTGACGCACGGTGGAGAAGCAGACGGGTTGAATATCGTCGTGGTTGAAGTTCAGCAGCGGCGCCTTCATGAACATGGCGCAGGCGTGGAATGCGAAATCTCCGGAGAGGAACCCAACCCGAAGGGGGCGGTCGGGGTCGGGCGATCTGCGGAACGCAGGCTCCGGGCGGTTCGATGCCGCGACGAGGGCTTGGCCGAAGCGGACGTGCAGATCCTTGATCGCGGCGTGGTCGGTGCCGCGGGGAAAGTTCATGGTGTAGGCGGCGAACTCGAGCAGGGCCGCGTTGCCGGGCATCCGGCGGAGACCCTCATCGGCGACGGCGAGGGCCTCCTCCATTTTTGCGATCGTGACGAGCGCGCCGCCCATGTTCCCGTAGGGATCGGGGTTGTCGGGGTTGGCGTTGATCGCTGCCCGGAAGACGGTGATGGCTTCCTGGTATCGTCCGAGACTGATGAGGCACTTGCCCAGCCCGTCGCTGGCCGCGACGTTGCCCGGCGCGATGCGAAGGGCTTCGCGGTAGGCCGCGGCGGCCTCCTTGTGTCGTTTCAGGCCGAGCAGGACGTTGCCGAGCATGAAACGTGTCTCCCCGTCCGTGGGGTCGCCGATGATGGAACGCTGGAGAAAGATGAGGGCTTTGTCGTCTTCCTCGTGCCCGCCGTGGATCATGGCCAGGAGTTTGGCGCCCTGCGGGTGGGTGGGTTGACGCTTCAGGACACCTTCCAGGAGTTGTTTCGCTTTCGCCTCGTCTCCACTGTTGAGAAGCGTGAGCGCCTCCATGACGATCTGGTCGTTACGGGATGCGGCCATGAGGGCGACTGTATTCGGGAAGTGACGGAGGGGGCATCGCCGCCGTACAGTCTGTCCGACACTCTTACGGAGCATTTTCGCATGTCTGACACTCAAGGCCGCCTGTACGACCGTCGCATCCTGATCGTGGATGACGACCGCGACATACTGGAGTCGTTCGAGGCGGCGTTCCAGGCAGAAGGAGCGCTGACGCAGACAGCGATGGACGGCAACGAAGCGATCAAGATCTGTCAGGAGGACCCCCCTGAACTGGTTGTCCTGGACATGATGCTTCCCAAGCGCTCAGGATTTCTGACGCTGGAGAAGATCAAGGGGTATGACGACAGCCCGAGCGTGATCATGGTGACGGCGAACGAGGGGCAGCGGCATCAGGCCTACGCCGAGAGCCTGGGCGTGGACGAGTACCTTCAGAAGCCCGTGCCGCTGGGGAAACTGATCGATACGGCGGTGGATCTGCTGTCGAGGCGTGATGAACTGATCGGAGACGAGGAGGAAGGGGAAGATGGTGATGTTTCCGCCGAGGAGAGTCATCCCTAGTGGCTCGCGGCAAGCGTCAACTCGTGTTGATGGGGGCGGCCGGGCCGGGTGGCGCGATGACCCCGCTCGGCACTCTCCGTGAGGTGCGTGAGCGGCTTGCGGGCTTCAACACATCGATGGATGGATCTCCGCCGCGGGGCATGGGGACGGAACTGCTTCACGGTCCCGGGCTGATCGTGGAGATCGCCACCAGCCTTGACCCGGTGAGCCAGGCGATCGTGACGATCAACGATGAGGACATCGCCATGGCGGTTCTATTCCGCATGTGCAAGTCACAGGGGTGGAAGATGATGGACATGGAGACGGGGCGCACCTTCGGCTGAAGAGTGTTCTCGGGCCTGCCGCGGGCGGGAAGGTTGTTGCATGCGCCAGAGTCGGTGCGGGGGTTGTGACCTCGAGCGGACTTCGGGCGTTGGAGACTCTTCGATTCGCCGATCCATACCGCGTTCGCACTGAACACGGAGGATCGAATGCGGCAACGCTTTTCACGAACTCTCGCCTTGACGATGACGCTCTGTGCACTCGGCATCGTCGGCTGTGAATCAGCCCATCCCGTGGCTTGGGGTCCTACGCGAACGGAGCGGGGATGGAGCATGGGCGCCGGAGACGCGATCGGGGCTTCGATGAGCCAGACGCAGGTTCGAACCGCGGCCGCTGGCGGTGCTCGGAAAGAATCGCTCGCGAACGTTCGGACCGAGCCGTAGGGTGGTTCCTTCTGATCGACCTGACTGCACAACGGCACCGGGCGAGGTGTCTCATGCGGCGATCGATCCTGATCTATTTTGGAGCGGATCTCATTCCGATACAACGAGAACCCCCGGAAGTTTGCTTCCGGGGGTTCCTTGTAGACTCGGTTTGTGTGCTTGAAGAACAGCCTCCTTTCAGGGTACGTTGTGCATTCGCCGCATTGTCCCGCACAACGTGGGGGGGCGGCTCGGAATCTCAGGAACGCGGTCGTGGCACCCCTACTTCGCGGCGGGCGGAGGATTCTTACATCTCAGGGATGAGTTTCAGTCGGTTCATTGACGCCCGTGCGGAGTAGAATCCGGTTGAAGTGTTAGATGACTGAGCGTCGGCTCGAATCATCGACATGACCTCGGCATCAACAACCCCGAACGTGCTCCCGGAGACTCGAACAACTACACTCCTCCTTGACTCCCTGCGGAGTTCCGGGGACTCGGTGGCGTGGGAGTGGTTCTATACACGCTACCGGCCCGTGATCGAGGGTGTGGCGAGGCGGTTGGGGCTATCTCGGGAGACCGCGGAGGATGTCGCCCAGCAGACGATGGCGGACTTTGCCGCTGCCTATCGGGCGGGGAAGTACGAACGTGGGCGGGGCCGGCTGCGGTCGTTTTTGATCGCCATCGCGCACCACAGGGCGGTCGACGCGATGAGGGCGAGGAGACCACGGGAGCATCAGATGGCCTCGCGGATCGATGCCGCGGACGAGAAGACGCTGACAAGCGCATGGGACGCTGAGCGGCTGCGCGTGATCTCGGCTCGGGCGATGGATGAACTGCGCGAAAGCCCCCGATCCAGCGGGGAGAACATCGACGCCTTCGAGATGATCATCATGCGGGGCCTGTCGTACGAGGAAGTTTCGGTGGCGACGGGCATCCCGGTGGACAACCTGTACGTGGTGAAGAACCGCCTGACGCCCAGGCTGCGCGAGATTATGCAACGCATGACGGAGGAGTATGACCGGGATGAGTGAGTGCCGTGCACGGCCGATCGGGCCTATTCTCACTCGCAGCGGGATCACCGCGGCACCGGAGAATGAACCAGTGAAAACACCCATCGCGTTCCCCATCCTCTTGGTCGCAGCGGCGTTGTGCCTCGGCGGTTGCGAGGACAAGATCAACGATACGAGTTTCGCGCAGATACAGCCGGGCATGGCGTTGCACGAAGTGGAGCAGCTTCTGGGTGGCAAAGGCGAGATGGAGAAGGCCGAGGGCGTAAGCATCGGTGCATCGGGGCTGGCCTCGTCGAGCGGCGCGGGCCAGGCGGTCTACGTTTGGAAGAAGAACGGTAAGTTGATCTCCGTCACGGTCGAAAAGGGGAAGGTCGTATCGATGGGGCGCAGCGGGTTCTGAACCTTCATTCCTGATAGGGCCGTGAACACCGACGGCGCGGGCGGGCCTCCGGACGGTGCTGTTGATCGTTGTGCCCGCCTCCTCGCACGCCTCCCCGTGGTGCCGGGTTTCACCACTTTCCAACTGCCATGTCCTCACCGCCTTCCGCATCCGCCGCTCCTGTCATGGACACGAGCGGCTTCGTGAATCCTCATTCGGTCGGGAACAAGGTGGGCCGCCTCGCGTGGCGCATCGTGTGGATGGTGCTGTTTCGCCCGACACCCTGGTTTATGACGGGGTGGAGGAGTTTTCTGCTCCGGTGCTTCGGAGCGAAGATCACCAGGGCCGAGTTTCATCAGTCGGTGCGGGTGTGGGCACCCTGGCGGCTGAAAGTGGGGAGCGATGTGTACTTCGACCGCGGCGTGAATCTGTACAACGCATTCGGCATTGAGGTGGCGGATCGTGTGGTGGTGTCGTTCAACACTTGCCTGTGCACCGCGACGCACGACCACCGAAAGCGGCTCTTTCCGCTGACGGGCAGGCCGATCACGATCCGCTCGGACTCGTGGATCGCGGCCCACGCGTTCATCGCGCCGGGCGTGACGGTGGAAGAAGGCGCGGTGGTGGGCGCGTGCGCGTTCGTTGTCAAGAGCGTGCCCGCGTGGAGCATCGTTTCGGGCAATCCCGCGGCGGTCATCGGGAAGCGCGAGATCAGGGACTGACATCGGGGCGTCCCGACCTACCATGCACGGCACAGCACAGATGGCCGCCGCACCCCGACTCTCCGACCCGTTCTGGCGGTTCGCACGCGAACTGTTGAGGTACCGCGCACTCTCGGCGATGGCGGCGGTCTTTGTCGTCCTTTCCGGGGCAACACTCTCGGCGGGGCTGCTGGGTGCGATGCCGGTCTTTGAAGCCGTGCTCGGAAAAAGGCAGCACCTGGGCGATCTGGCGTTGCGGTTCAACCACGCCATCGACTCGAAGGCGCCGTGGGCGTCGTTCCTGACGGTGCCCGAGCGTGTGATCTCGGCTTTGCCGAAGGATCCGTTCGTTTCGCTGACATGGATCATGGTCGGGCTGTGCGCGCTCACGATCTTCGGCACGGTCTGCAACTACATGCACGCGTACCTGTCGATCACGATCGTGAACCGGGTGGTGACGAACGTCCGGAGGCGTGCGTTCCACACGGCCCTTCGGGCGCCGCTCTGGGCGGTGCTCAGGAACGGCACGGCGGAGCCGATCAGCCGGATTGTGAACGACTCGACGCAGTTGGCCAACGGGCTGACGGTGCTGATGAGCAAGGCGGTGCTTCAGGTCTTCAAGGGGATTGCCGCCGCGGCGGTGGCGTTTGCGCTGGATTGGCGTGTGGCGGCGGCGGCGCTGACGGTGGCACCGCTGATTTATACGGTGATTCGCAAACTCGGGAAGCGGATACGCCGGGCGGCCGGGGCCGCGCTGCAGAGTCAGTCAGAGTTGTACGCCACGGCGGCGGAGAGTTTGCAGGGCCTTCGGGTGGTGAAAGTCCACACGGCGGAGCGGTTCGAGGGGGGACGGTTTCATCGGACGAACAAGCGGATGCTGGGCGAGTTGAACCGCGTTCGCAGCGCGCGGGCGCTGGCGAGTCCGTTGACGGAGGCGCTTTCCATTTTCCTGCTGTGCGGGTTGGTGCTGGTGGCGGGCCGCGCGATCCTTGCCGGGCGGGTCGATCCGGGGACGTTTATCCTCGCGCTGAGCGCGCTGGGAGTGGCGGGGGCGTCGCTCAAGCCGCTGACGAGCATCGTCAACGACATCCAGGCGACTCATCCGGCGGCTCGTCGGCTGCGTGAACTGCTGGACAGCCCGCAGGAGCCGGGGCATGGGATGCGCCTTCCTCGGCTGGCACGTCACCGGGAGTCGATCGAACTGGACCGCGTGACGGTGGCGTATCCGGGGGCGGATCGGCCGGCGCTTCGCGATGTCTCGCTGCGGATCGCTCATGGTGAGCGTGTGGCGATCGTGGGCGGAAACGGCAGCGGAAAGACGACGCTCCTGGGGCTTGTGCCCCGTCTGTATGATCCGACGTTCGGTCGGGTCCTGATCGACGGTCGGGACATCCGCGATGTTTCGGTGAGATCACTTCGGGAACAGATCGGTGTGGTGACCCAGGAGACGGTCCTCTTCCGGACGACGATCCGCGCGAACATCGCGTACGGGATGCCTTCCGCGACGGAAGCGAGGGTGCTCGATGCCGCGCGACGGGCGCGGGCGCATGAGTTCATCGTCAAACTTCCACAGGGGTACGAGACACCGGTGGCCGAGTCCGGCGGGAGCCTCTCCGGGGGGCAGCGTCAGCGCTTAGCGATCGCGCGAGCGATCCTGCGCGATCCGGCGATCCTGATCCTTGACGAAGCGACGAGCATGGTTGATGCGGAGAGCGAGGCCGGCATCTCGGCGGCTCTGGCCGAGTTCGCCGCTGGACGAACGACGCTGATCGTGGCTCACCGATTGTCCACGATCCTGACGTGCGACAGCATTATTGTTCTTGATGACGGTGAGATCGCCGATCGGGGCACGCACGAAGAACTCCTTGTTCGGTGTGAGCCTTACCGAGCACTGGCGCGACACCAGTTCGCCGGCCCCGGGTCATGAAGGCGCTGGTCGGCGGATGTATTTTCAATAATTTCTGAAATCTTTGTGGAACCGGAAGCCTGTCGGGCGCATACTACAGGGCATGGCACGCGTTCCGAAGACGACCCCGGCGGCACAAGCGGCTGCATTGCGAGACGCGCAGGACCGTTTCATCGCCGTGTGGGGGCAGATGGCGGGCGCGTGGGGCATCTCTCGGACGATGTCTGAAGTACACGCCCTGTTGTATATCACCGGCGGGGCGCTCTGCACTGATGACATCATGGAGCGACTGGATATCTCCCGCGGGAACGCGAGCATGTCGCTGCGTGCGCTGCTGGACTGGGGTATCGTCGAGCGGGCGCACAAGCGGGGGGATCGCAAGGAGTATTTCCGTTCGGAGCAGGACGTATGGGCGATGTTCAGAGCCATCGTGCGGGAGCGTGTAAAGCGAGAAGTGGACCCGCTGCTGGCATCGCTCTACGAGATCCGCGACATGTCCGTCGCGTCCGTCGAGAATCCGGAAGGGGCCGCGACGGTCGTGGCTCCCGATCCGGAGGAACTGGCCGCGGCGGTAGCGAATCACACGCAGAGAGTGGATGCGATGCTTGATTTTTTCCGCACACTGGAAACGCTGGGGCAGCGGTTTGTCAGCCCCGCGGGGCGTGGTCTTCAACTCGCGGCGACGCTGCTCTCGGCGGGATCAACGCGTGATCGCACGGGAGGTGCTCCATGACCGCTACGGTGGCGCCCAGCACAGGGGTCATGCTCGAACTCCGTTGGCGGATCGGCGGATCGTTCAGTCGGGCTTCGGAGTCGAAGGATTGCAGCATCGCAGAAGTATGTTTTCGCGTACTGACCCAACCCTCTGGATCATGGGTGGAGTGCGTGATTGGTCAAGATCGCCGTCGTGTGACGGCTCGTCTGGAACAGGATGATGATCTGCTGCATGTCGAGGCGGCCGGGCTGCTGATAGCAACTATCCGAGCGGGTGCTGTGCTGTACGCGACCACCCCGGTCTTGTCCGAGTTCGGGATTCCTGGGGGAATGTACAGCGTTGAGTCGAGGATCGTCTGACTCTTGCCAGCGGGTTCGTTGCGACCTACGATCTCGGCCCACCGGAGTGTGATCATGAAGAACGGCATTCATCCCAAGTATTTTCCTAACTGCAAAGTCTATCACAACGGACAGGTTGTTATGACTGTTGGAGCGACCGTACCCGAGATGCATGTCGAAGTTTGGTCTGGTTCGCACCCATTCTTCACAGGGAAGCAGACATTTGTGGATGCCGCTGGCCGTGTGGAGAAGTTCCAGCGTAAATATTCGGGGAACTACTTCAAGAAGGGCGAATCGGCTCCCAAGGTCGAAGCAAAGAGCGAGGCCTGATTTCAAGGAACACTTGCGGTTCCGTATCCACCCGGCTTGTCCGGGTGGTTTGATTTTTGGAGCCATCAACGATTCCTCGATCGAGCCGATAGTAATGGCTGAGGAGAGTATAAAGTCCTAGAACTTTATATTTCCATATTTGCGGATATATGGCTAAACTAGAACATGCCTTCTCTCTTTCTTTCTCATCTTGCCAAACGCATACTCGTGTTCGACGGGGCGATGGGCACATCAATACACCAGAAGGACCTCGATCTGCAGAGTGATTACTGCGGATGCGAGAACTGCACGGACATTCTTGTCAAGACTCGCCCGGACGTGATTCAAGAGATACACGAGTCGTTCCTGGCGGTGGGCGCGGATTGCGTGGAAACCGATTCATTCGGTTCGAACAAACTCGTGCTGGCGGAGTTCGGGCTGACGCCGGAGACGTATTCGCTGAACAAGATGTCGGCGGAGGTGGCTCGTGCCGCGTGCGATCGGCATTCGACACGCGACAAGCCGCGTTTTGTGATCGGTTCGATGGGGCCGGGGACTCGGTTGATCACGCTGGGGAACACGACGTGGTCTGAGATGCACGACAGTTATCGTGAGCAGGCCCGCGGCCTGATCGACGGCGGCGCGGATGCATTCATCATCGAGACGTGCCAGGACCTCCTGCAGATCAAGTGCGCGATCAACGCGGTGCTGGATGCGCTCGCCGAGAAAGGAAAGACGACCGAGGACATCCCGATCATGGTCTCGGTGACGATCGAGACGACAGGGACGATGCTTCTGGGCACGGAGATCGCCGCGGCGGCGCACGCGCTGGCGCAGTATCCGATCCTGTCATTGGGGCTGAACTGCGCGACCGGGCCGACCGAGATGTCGGACCACGTCAAGTGGCTGGGGCGTTCGTGGGGATCGCCCACGCTGAGTGCCGGACGCGCAGGTGGGAGGTATGTGTCTGTGCTTCCCAACGCGGGCCTGCCGATCCTTGTGGAGGGGCGCACCGAGTACCCGTTGACGCCACAACCCTTTGCGGAGGCGATGGAGCGGTTCATGGTGCGCGACGGGGTGCGCATCGTGGGTGGTTGCTGCGGCACAACGCCGGAGCACATCAGGGTGCTGGCTGAGGCGGCTGAGCGAGCGGGGAGAGGCTTCGGTAAGTCGGCGGGGCCTGGGGCCGCGACGCATATTGAGGAGTTCTCGGCGCCCCCCGCGCCGGCTGTGACGAGTCTGTACTCGCCGCAGGATTACAGGCAGGACTTGTCGATCCTCATCATCGGCGAGCGGATGAACGCCAGCGGGAGCCGGGCGTTCAAGAAACTTCTGGAGGGCGAGGATTGGGACGGGATCGTGAGCCTGGCGCGGGAGCAGGTGCGTCACGACGGCGCGCACGTCCTGGACGTCAACGTGGACTACGCCGGGCGGGACAACGCGCGTGACATGGCCGAGGTGGTTCGGCGCGTGGTGCGGCAGGTGAACATCCCGCTGATGCTCGATTCGACGCAGGTCAAGACGATCGAGGCGGGTCTGATGCACGCGCCGGGGAAGTGCATTATCAACTCCGCCAACTTCGAGGACGGGGAGCACAAGTTCGACGAGATCTGCGGCCTGGCGAAGCGGTACGGAGCGGCTCTGGTCATCGGGAGCATCGACGAGGACAAGGAAGCGAGCATGGCCCGCACGGCTGATCGCAAACTGGCGATCGCCCGGCGCGCTTTCGAGCGGGCAACGCGGGTGCACGGGCTGGCGCCGGCGGACCTGCTCTTCGACCCTCTGGTGCTGCCGGTATCGACGGGGATGGAGAGCGACCGTCGCAGCGCGCTCGAAACGATCGAGGGCGTGCGGCGGATTTCGGAGTCGCTGCCGGAGTGTCAGACGACGGTGGGGCTGTCGAACGTCTCGTTCGGGTTGAAGCCCATGGCCCGGATCGTGCTCAACTCGGTCTTCCTGCACGAACTGAGGGAGGCGGGGCTGACGAGCGCGATCCTGCACTTCAGCAAGATCCTGCCGCGGAACAAGATCGCCGATGACCAATGGAACGCGGCGCTCGACCTGATCCACGATCGGCGGTCGGCTGAGTTGCCGGATCCGCTGGGGCGCTTTATCTCGTTGTTCAAGGACACCGACGCCGCGGCGACTGTAAAGAAGACCGCCGCGGCGCTCACCGTGGAGGAGCGTCTACGGCGGCACATCATCGACGGAGAAAAAGAAGGGTTGAAGGAGACGATCGGGGCGGCGCTGGAGAAATACAGACCCCTGGACATCATCAACGACCACCTGCTGGACGGGATGAAGACGGTGGGCGAACTGTTCGGCTCGGGGCAGATGCAGTTGCCTTTCGTGCTGCAATCCGCCGAGGTGATGAAGATGGCCGTGGCTCAACTGGAGCCACTGATGGAGCGGGTGGAGGGGCAGAGCAAGGGGAAACTGGTTCTCGCGACCGTCAAGGGTGATGTTCACGACATCGGGAAGAACCTGGTGGACATCATCCTGTCGAACAACGGGTTCACGGTCTACAACATCGGGATCAAACAGCCCCTTTCGGAGATCGTGAAGGCGTGGAAGGAGCACCGCGCGGACGCCATTGGTCTCAGCGGTCTGCTGGTCAAGTCCGTGAACGTGATGGAGGAGAATCTCAAGGAACTCAACGCGATGGGGCTGGCCCCGCCTGTGATTTTGGGCGGTGCGGCGCTGACGCGGCACTACTGCGAGAGTCATCTGAGGGAGACGTACGAGGGAGAGTGCTTCTACGGGAAGGATGCGTTCGACGGCCTTCGGACGATGGACCTGATCATGACCGGCCAAACCGAGGTTCTCGCGTCGGAAATCGCGGAGCGACAAGGCAAGCGCACCCGCGCGGAGGAAGCGATCAACCGGACGCGGTTGGAGAAGTTGGCGAGCGCGCAACGCGACGACGCGGGGGCGTCGCTTGTCGCGGGATCTTCACAAACGGGACGATCGGGGCCAGCCCGGGTGCGATCCGAAGTATCAACCACGGTGGGTGTGCCGGCTGCGCCTTTCCTCGGTTCCCGAGTGGTGACGGACATCGACCTCGAGCAGATCTATCCGTTCATCAATCCCGTCGCTCTCTTCCGAGGTCAGTGGCAGGTGCGCAAGGGGGCGCTGAGCGATGCGGAGTATGAAGCCCTGCTGGAAGACACGTTTATTCCCACTTTCGAGGCGCTGAAGCGGCGGTGCAAGGACGAGGGCATTCTTCGCCCCGCGGTGGTGTACGGATATTTCGAGTGCAACAGCGATGGGGATGATCTGATTGTGTGGGAGCCGCGCAGCGCGGGCGGGCAGGCTGGAACGCCGCGCGAGATCGAGCGGTTCCGTTTTCCGCGCCAGCCCGACAAGCGTCGGCTGTGCATCTCCGACTTTTTCCGCCCGGCGGAGAGCGGGGAGCGGGACATCATCGGCCTGTCGTGCGTCACCATGGGGCCGCAGGCCAGCGAGGCGGCGAAGACGCTCTTCAACAACAACGACTACACGAACTACCTGTATCTGCACGGCCTGGGGGTGGAAACAGCCGAGGCGCTGGCTGAGTTCTGGCATAAGCGGATGCGTCAGGAGTTGGGGATCGCCGGGGATGATTCGCCGCGGATCAAGGAACTTTTCACGCAGCATTACAGGGGGAGCCGCTATTCGTTCGGCTACCCGGCCTGTCCGAACATGGCGGACCAGGAGAAACTCTTCCGACTCCTTGATCCGGGACGGATCGGGTGCGTGCTGACGGAGAACCACCAGATCGATCCCGAGCAGAGCACCAGCGCGATCATCGTTCACCACCCGGAGGCGAAATACTTCAACGTATAATCCCAGAAAGACACTGAGTATTTGGTCGCCCCGGCGAGTGCGGAAAGCTTGGCGTGATGGAAGATTTCTTCCACAAACGGCGGAACCGCAGGTCTCCGCAGCCTCTCTCGAAACCTTTGCCCCTTGTGTTTCGGATCGGGATCACGGTCTTTTGCCTGCCGTTCTTCGCTGCAGGAATCGGGATCGTGTTCGCGGGGTTTTCCCTGGGAGGGCTGGGCGTCGGAAGCTTCGGGACTCTTATTGGTGCAGGCTTCATGGTGGTACCGGCGCTGATGCTCTACACCGTCTGGTTTGGTCACAAGATGGCCGGGAGAGAACCGCCGATCGACCCAGACCGCGGTGTGGCTGAAGCGGTCACGGCATCGTGTGCTTATTGCGGGAAGCCGCGACCAACGGGGACCAGGGCATGCGAGTTCTGCGGGGCGTAAGAGGCAGCATTTCCTTGTGTTGCGAGTGTGGATGGGGGATGAACTCCTGCGTGTCTCGGTTTATTTCTCATCTGCAATAACCTTCCGCCGACCGCGTTTTCCTGTCGGTCATTTCGGGAGGTCTATCTGTGAGTCACTCGCTCGCGTTTCGTGGCCGCGTACTTGCGGTTGTGGCGGTCACATCTTCGATCACGGCGGCGCAGACCGGCTTTGTGCATTGGGAAACGCCGCACATCAGCCCGATCACGCTGACCCCCAACGGCCAGCGGCTTCTGGCGGTCAACACCGCGGACAACCGGCTTGAAGTCTTTGATGCCTCGGGTGCGTTGCCGGTGTGGATCCGGTCCATTCCCGTGGGGCTTGACCCGGTGTCGGTCCGGGCACGGTCCAATACCGAGGCTTGGGTTGTGAATCATGTCTCCGACTCGATCAGTATCGTGGACCTGCCGACGGGGCGTGTGGTACGGACGCTGCTGGTGGGCGATGAGCCGACGGACATCGTCTTCGCGGGGTCGCCGCAGCGGGCCTATGTGACCCATTCGCAACTCAACCAGGTCCGGGTGATCGATCCCACGTCTCCGCTGGCCCCGCCGACGATCATCTCCATTCAAGGGGAGGAGCCGCGGGCGATGGCCGTCAGCCCGGATGGCGCTCGTGTCTACGTGGCGATCCACGAATCAGGGAACGCGACGGGCGTCGTGCGGCAGCAGGATGTGAGCAACGCGGCGGGTCCGTACGGCGGGCGCAACCCGCCGCCGAACAACGGGAACCTGATCGACCCGCCCCCGACCCCCGGGCTGCCGCCCCCTCCTCCGGTGGCCCAGATTGTCCGCCGGCAACCGGACGGGGTGTGGCGCGATGACAACAACCGCAACTGGTCGCAGTTCGTGACCTGGAACCTGCACGATCATGACGTAGCGATGATCGACACCGGGACGCTGACGGTGAGTTACGCGAACTCGATGATGACCACGGTCTCCGGCATCGGGGTCAGGCCCGATGGGACGGTTGCGATTGTCGGCACCGAGGCCATGAACGAGGTGCGATTCGAGCCGAATCTGCGCGGGGTGTTCATCACAGCGCGCATTGGGACCTTCAACCCGGTTTCGCCTGAAGTGGTCTCGTTCGCAGACCTGAACCCGCACTTGACGTATCAGACGCCGACGATCCCGGGCGGGCTGCGTGCGCAGTCCGTCGGCGATCCGCGCGGCATCGTGTGGCACCCGACTTCGGGCCGTGCGTACATCACGGGCATGGGGAGCAACAACGTCATCATCTCGGATTCGAGCGGGGGCCGCCACGGGCGTATCGACGTGGGGGCCGGCCCGACGGGGCTTGCGATCCGCGGCGACGGATCAACGCTGTTCGTGCTCAACAAGTTTGACGGTTCGATCTCGGTGATCTCGACTGACTCGGAATCCGAGACAGCGCGTGTAGCCTTCTATGACCCTACGCCGGCGGCGATCAAGGAAGGACGGCCATTCCTGTACAACACGCATCTGACCAGCGGCCTGGGGCAAGCATCGTGCGCTTCGTGTCATATCGATGCACGCAGCGACTTCCTTGCCTGGGACCTGGGCGATCCTCGCGGCCTACTCAAGCAGGTTGACCAGGATTGCCGTCAACCGGACTGCCGCCCGTGGCACCCGATAAAAGGGCCGATGGTGACGCAGGTGCTGCAGGGCATCGTGGGCAATGGTGCGATGCACTGGCGGGGAGACCGGCGTGACCTGGCGGAGTTCGCGGCGGCGTTCGTCAACCTGCAGGGGGCGGATCGGCAGCCTTCGGCGGAGGAGATGGCGAAGTTCGAGAGGTTCATCGACAGCATCGACTACGGGCCGAACCCGAATCTCCAGATCAGCGGGGCGTTCCCTGCGAATATCGCAACCACCGGCGGGGGGCCGGGCAACCCCACGCAAGGACTGAACATCTTCAACAACGCCCCGGTGCTCGGCCCGAATACGCGTTGTGTCAGTTGTCACACGCTCCCGACCGGCACGAGCAACGAGATCGACGATCCCCGGTTGCCGCTCGCCCCGCAGGGTCTCAAGACCGTGCAACTCCGCGGCCTGTGGGAGAAGGTCGGCTGGCTCAGAAACAGCCAGAACAACGGCAAGGGGTTCGGCTTCAATCACCACAGCGAGTTCGACACGCTCAATGCGCTGCTTCAGGTGGGGTTCAACTTCGGGCCTCAACCCCAGCAAGCGGCGCAGGCGAGACGCGATGTGGAAGCCTTCATGCTCTGCATGCCCACCGAGACGCACGCGAGCATCGGGCAGCAGATCACGTTTACTGGGCCCAACAACAACGACGCCGCGGCGGTAGGCAGGCTCAATACGTTCATGAGCCTTGCCGATCAGGGGCTGGTGGGCTTGATCGCGAAGGGTCGGGTCGGGGGCATCGATCGCGGATTCGCCTACAGCGGTCCCGGGGTGATGGCTTCGGATCGTGTCGGGCAATCCGCGACGGTGGCCGCGGTGCGTACGGGGGCCATGTCCGGTGCGGAAGTCACATTCACGGTGGTTCCGCCGGGGACGCACGTGCGCATAGGGATCGACAGAGACAGCGACGGTTACGGCGATCGGGACGAGATCGATTCGGGGAGCGATCCTGCGGATCCGCTCTCGACGCCGATCACGGTCTGCCGACCGCGTCTCGTGGTGCAACCCGCGGACACCTCAGCGGATACTGGTGAAACGCTTGTACTGATGGTGACCGTGACGGGCACGGAGCCGATGGTCTACCAATGGTTCAAGGACGAACAGCCGCTGGTGACCAACGGTCGGATCACGGGCGCTGATGGTCCCGCGCTGACCATCAGCCCCGCCGATATCGGTGATTACGGGTCGTACTCGGTGACCATCTCCAACGAGTGCGGTGACTCGACGAGCCGAGCGGCTTCGGTGATCGTGTCTCCACCATGCCCCGCGGACTTCAACTCCGACGGCGGCATCGATGGCGCGGATGTGGATGTCTTTTTCGAAGCATGGGAGAACGGCAACCCGGCGGCGGATTTGACGCGGGATGGCGGGATCGACGGCGCGGATGTGGACGCGTTCTTTGCTTCCTGGGAGAACGGGGTGTGCTGAGGCCCGATACAATCGCCCGATGCGGATCTTCGTGAACGGACGAGAGGAAGAGGTGCGGAAGGGCGAGTCTGTCCGCGCACTGATCGAACGGATGAATCTGGGCCGCGCGGCCTGCGCGGCGGAAGTCAACAAAAAGCTGGTGCCGCGGAAGGAACAGGAGACGACCGAACTACGCGAGGGAGATCGCGTCGAACTGGTATCGCTGGTGGGGGGCGGGTAACATGACGATTCCCTCACCTGCCGGACCGGGCGATTCACCTTTTCAGATCGCGGGGCGGACGTTCACGAGCCGACTCTTTGTCGGTACAGGCAAGTACGCGACGTACGACCTCATGCGTGACTCACTCGCGGCGTGCGGGTGCGAGGTGGTGACGGTCGCGGTGCGGCGTGAGCGCCTGTTCAACGAGCAGGGAAAGAGCCTGCTGGAGTTCATTGATCTGTCGCGGTACACGATCCTGCCTAACACGGCGGGGTGTTTCTCGGCTGAGGACGCGATCCGCGTGGCCCGGCTGGGAAGGGACATCCTGGAGCAACTGAACAACCCGGGCGCTGATTGGGTCAAACTCGAGGTGCTTGGCGACAAGAAAACGCTGCTGCCCGACCCCGCGGGCACGATCGAGGCGACCCGCGAACTGGTGAAGGACGGTTTCAGGGTTCTGGCCTACTCGAGTGATGATCCGATCGCGGCGGTGCGGATCAAGGAGGCGGGGGCGGCGAGCGTGATGCCCGCGGGAAGCCCGATCGGGAGCGGGCAGGGCATCTTGAACCGCAACAACATTGTGCTCTGCCTGGAACTGCTCAAGCAGGGGGACCCGTCGTACCCGGTGATCGTGGACGCGGGGGTGGGAGCGTCGAGCGACACGGCCCAGGCGATGGAGTTGGGGGCCGATGGCGTGCTGCTGAACACGGCGGTGGCGCACGCGAAGGATCCGGTGCTGATGGCCCACGCGATGCGTCACGCGGTGCTGGCGGGAAGGCAGAGTTATCTCGCCGGACGGATTCCGCGGAAGTTGTACGCCAGCGCGAGCAGCCCGTGGGAAGGGACGATCTCGTACATCCCCGGTGAGTGAGCGCACTCGGCGGCGAGACATGCACTTGCTTTGGTTGCGATCCTCAACTCGCTCATGTATGGGTCGGCCCACGGATCAACTGGACGGGAACGTCCTTCGCGCGACCACATGATCCACAGTGCTCGCGCACGATGCCCGGCGGTGTCCGCGTGGGTCATTCTGGTGATCGATCGAGTCCATGCATTTTCTCGCGAGCCTTCGTCGCCGGGATGAGTGTTCGGGGGTCCTGCTGATGCCCGGTCTGGACGCCGTCGTATCGGCCTCGCGGTGAGAGATTGGAACGGCGATCACTTCCACGCCTCAAGGAGTTCAGGATTCTCGACCCAGAGAGCGAAGTAAGGAGCCTTCGCCCCATCACGCATGAAGGCGATGAGGAAGGGGCCATCGCAGACGAGGCGTTTGGGCTTGTCGCGGCGTGGGGCGGCTGATGTGACGCCCATGACAAACTCGGATTTGAGAATGGCCCCCTTTTCATCAAGACGGAGTCGGATGTTTTGTTTGGCGTCGTTGATGACGCCGGCGGCACAGTCTCCTGAGACACTCATACCGATCAACTCTCGGAAGGTGCGGGTGATGTCGAAGTTCATCAACGGCACGATGAAGGTGTCGGCCTTTTCAAAGAGGATGGGTTCGGATGAATCCCCCCACGCCAGGGCGGTATTGAGTGTCTCGGCGAGCGTTTCGGCGGGGGGGAGGCGGGCGATGATGAAGCGGTCGGCGGAGTCCTTGGTCTTCAGTTCCACGGTCCAGCGGTCATCGGATTCGTATCCGAGGATCGTGATCTGGCGGGCGAGTTCGGACCAGTTGCGCAGGTCGGGATCGCTCCAGAGGCCGAAAGATTTGAGTTTGGCCGCTGCTATTTCGAGAGGGACCTTTCGGCGCATGAACGGCGTCGGGAACTCCAGGTTCTTGAAGAGGTATGCGTAGGCGAAGATGTCGGCATCGGGCACGGATGAGGGCAACAACGCGGGTGATGCTTTTCCGTCGAACTTGGCTTTCAGCGATGCTTTGATGGTGTCGAGGATACCGTCGCGGCCGAATCCGGCGTGGGCGACATAGGAAGCGGGGTCGAAATCGCCGGGGGAGACCAACCCCTTGTTGAGACTGTCGGCGAGTGCATGACCTCCTTCGACGCGGACCGGGCCTTTCTTGCCGTTGAGAGCGGATCCGAGTTCATCCCAGGCGAGTTGGGCGGTGCCACACCAGAGAAGGCTTGTGCCGAGGCTGTGCGGGGCATCAAGCGTGGCGACGACTCGGGTGCCTTTGAGTTGAGCATCCGCATCGCGGATCGTGAGGCTCGCTTTGCCGAGCCGTTGATCGTGGGAAAGCGGTTCGGCGGAGTAAAAGAGCGCCGTGGCAGCGCCAACCGCCGCGGCGGAAAGCGCCAAAGCGATAAGGACGGGGCGGGTCGTGAGCATGGGAATGTGTCCGGGTATTGTGAAGGGTCTCTATGAATAGATGCGCCCTGGGCGATCTGGTTCCACGGGGCCATTTGCGGCGGCGTAACGTCTGGAGAATGAACGCGCAACGTATGCGTCGAGTTGCTGAACTGGCGGCGCCCATGCTCCGAGAGTGGGCTTCTGCAAGCAGTGAACGAAGAGAACTGCTCGCGGAGATCTCCGCGATACTGGCCGAAGCGGCGGTCGAAACGGGGGGGAAGCGGGGAGAAACTCCTACCCTTCCACGAAACTCGGGAGCGGCGGCGATGCAACCGCGAGACGCGGGTTCGGGGCTACTCGCCGGTGGTGGGCAGGCCATCGAGCGGATGTTGAGTGAACTTGTGAAACCGCCCCCGCCGAACGGTGGGCTTGCTCCACCCCCCAAGTCAGCCCCGGGCGTGCGTGTGCCCGAGATTCCGAGGCAGCCACTCCCCCGTGAACGAGTTGCGGTGACACCCGAGCGCAAGGCAGCGGCGGAACTCTCGCTCCAGAAGGCGATGTTCCACAGAGGACAGATCGAGAAGTGCATCTCAGCGAAGGATCATGCCGCGGCGGTGCTTCATTTGGGAAGGGTGGTCTCTGCGCTGGAGTCGTGGAGCGGATCCGGGCTCGAAGGGAGCGATGACAGGGGTTCCCGACTGCTGGCATCGGCGGTGGAGTCGCTTCCGCCCAAGGTTGTGCTGACCCCTGAGGTATCCGGAGCGGTAGAGAGGCTCTGGGCAAGGCTGGATTCGGCCGAAGAGGAGGAAGAGGAAGGGCAGAGTACCGCGAGTGGAATCGGGGTTCTGGCCGAAGCGAAAGCGGTGGTGAAGGGGCGGGTGATGGTTTTGATCGGGGGGGATGTTCGCGAAGTCCGGCGTTTGGCGCTGATGAGAGACCTGGGGCTGTCGGAGGTGCGTTGGCTCCGCAGCACGCCGACGAAGCCGGCGACGAGATTCGAATCTGACATTAAACGTGCGGATGTGGGGTTTGTGCTGTTGGCGATACGGTGGGTGCGGCACTCGACGGGGTATGCCGTTGCGGAGGCGTGTGAGAGAGCCGCCAAACCTTTGGTACGCGTGCCGGGAGGGTTGGGAAGCAACTCGGTAGCCGCGGCGATCATGTCGCAGGTCGGGCGCGCCTTGGCGAAAGATTGAGCGTTCCCATCATCAATCATCCCTCTCCCGTCGGTGGAGGACACCACTCCACCGGTTGGGGGGGGGGGGGGAGCGGAGGCTATAAGAATGTCGTTTGCACTGGTGGAGCAGGTGATCTTCGTGTCTGCTCGTCGTGCGCGGCTCTGAAGTTACAGAATCAGTGGTTGGGGTACTCGCCGATTGGGGTGTGCCGCGTGCTTCGATAGATGAAAATGTGAGTTCGACCTTGTTTCCATCTCTTTGGTCGTTATGACGGTCGCGTGCATTGCTGATTGAAAGTGCAGTAAGCAGTGGAACACGTGGATGTCTACTCGATGGTGATGACGACTCGGCGAAATGAATGGAGCGCAAATAGTGCGCTCGGGGTCAGGGCGGGCGTGCCGGAATGAGGAAGCACCATTTCCGAGGTATCCGGCGGAGAGTTGTCGTGAGGTTGCGGGTTCGCCCAAAGCCGATGCGTGATCCAGACGACAAATACGGCGCATCGTGTTACTCGGTGCGTGTGCGGCGCGGGCCTGGTCCGTGTGCGCCGGTAGTTGGATTCCGTAGACGAGAGGTACAACCCCATGGCTCAGCAGACTGGCTCGTTATCGTTGATTCGTGCCCGAACCGCGGGTGGAAGACTGGCCGCGACTCTTGTGATCGCGGCGGGCACGACGGTCTGTGCGGCCCAGACGGGTCGGCCGGCGTTTGCACAAAGCGGTGCGCCATCTCCGGCAAGGAGTGAGGCTCCACAACCATCGATGCAGGCAGCGGTGCGGGATCTTAACAATGAAGTGAAAAACCCGCCGCGGGTGCCCGGACAGGGATCAGGGCGTGGCGAGACGGGGCGCGTGCGGATCGACGATAACAACATCGTTGATCTTCATCTCAGCGATGAGGATCTGTCTGCTGTGCTCGAAATGCTGAGCATCCAGAGTCAGCGGAACATCGTGGCGAGCAAGAACGTCCAGGCTCGTGTGACGGCGAACCTGTACGGCGTGACGTTCTACGAGGCGCTGGACGCGATCCTGAATGTGAACGGCTACGGGTATATCGAGGACGGCAACTTCATCTACGTTTACACGCTGGAAGAAATCGCGCAGATCGAAAAGTTCAATAAACCTCGGGTGAGCAAGGCGATCAACCTGAACTACCTGAGCGCGGTGGACGCGGCGGAGTTCGTGAAGCCGCTGCTGAGCGAGGGTGGACAGATCAAGACCAATGGCAAGATGGCCGGGTTCCCCAGCCTGGGCGACATGCCCGTGGGGAACGAGGAGTACGCCCTGTCCTCAACGCTGGTGATCTACGACTATGAAGAGAACGTGGCGGAGATCGAGACGCTGGTGAAGCAGATCGACACCCGCCCGGCCCAGGTGCTGATCGAAGCGACGATCCTCCAGACCCAACTCAACGAGGCCAACGCGTTCGGCGTCGATTTCGCGGTGGTGGCGAACATGAACTTCTCCGAGTGGCTTCCGCTCGGCGGGCCGCTGTTCGGCCCGTCCGCGCTTCAACTGGGCAAGGCGGGGAGCAGCCCTGTGCCGGTGGACGGCGGTGGAACAGCGATCAACAGCACCGTGGGCGGTTCGCAAGGCCCCGGCGGCATGAAGGTCGGCATCGTGAGCAACGACGTGGCGGTCTTCCTGCGCGTTCTTGATGAGGTGACGGACTCAACGGTGTTGAGCAACCCGAAACTACTGTGCCTGAACCGGCAGGCGGCCCGGGTGCTGGTGGGTCGCAAGGTGGGCTACCTGAGCACGACTTCGACCGACACGGCGACAACCCAAACGGTGGAGTTCCTCGATACGGGCACGCAGTTGTTCGTGAGGCCCATCGTCGCTCCCGACGGCATGATCCGCATGGAGATCAAGCCGCAGGTCTCGGAGGCCGTGATCCGCGATGTCAAAGACGCGACGGGCGCGGCGGTGACCATCCCCGATGAGATTACGAACGAACTCTCGACGAACGTGCTGGTGCGTGACGGTCAGACGATCGTGCTGGGCGGACTGTTCCGGGAGAACACGGTCTCCACCAGGCGGCAGGTGCCGGGCATCGGAGATCTCCCCCTGATCGGCGCGGCCTTCCGCGGCACAGAAGACCGGACGGAGCGTACCGAGATTATCTTCCTCATCACGCCGACGATCGTGAACGATACGGCGCTGGCCGAGGCGGGCAGGAAGGGCATGGACTTCGCGGCGGACGCTCGCGCCGGAGCGCGTGCGGGCACGCTGATCTTCAGCCGCGATCGCCTGACGAGCCAACTCAATATCGAGGCGGAGAAACTCGCCGCGGAGGGCAAGAACGAGGAGGCGCTCCAGAAGATCGACCGTTCGCTCCGCCTGAATCCGGTGCAGCCGGACATCATCGGGCTGCGCCAGAGGTTGACGGGCAAGCGTACCACACCCTACGAGTGGAGCATCTTGAATCGGATTATCCGGGTCGAGGCAGGCAAGTCGCGGCCATCGGCGGATGCGTCCTGGGATGGGCAGGGCACGCCGGCTTGGGTCGGGGATGGTGCAACCGACAGCACCACGGACGCCCGCGTCGATGCGACGGTACATGAAGGAGCGGGGCCGACCGGCGGCGACTTCATCATGACGCCCGAAACGAACGACGCGCAGCCGACCGCCTCGAACAGTTCAACGGAAACAACCCAGGCCATGAACGCGGCCGGTCACGAGGCCTTGCCGACCGCAGACACGAATGGCGAGAAGGTCACATGGTTGGAGACGGCTCCGGCAACTACCGGAGATCAGACCGATGAGACGGTAACGGTGAGCACACCGATGACAGACGGGTCGGGCGTGGAGACCGCTCGAATCGACACCGCACCTGGGAACACGGGGCTTGACGGTCTTGCCGCGGCCGAAGTCACGGCTGTGACGCCGCCCTTCCACCCTGACCATACGCCTTTGAACTTCGCTCAGTTGTGGCTGAGTCCCAAGGGCTTCTTCGGTTCCTTCTGGGGCACTACGGGCGGAGCGCCGACGGTGACTCACGTGCCCGAAACCACACCGGCGGCCGGTCAGTAATGGCTGGCAGCACCAACCGCCCGAAGAGGTGGCAAGCACGCCGCGCCGTCTGGCGCGGCGTTTTCATTTGTCGGGTCTGTGAGGCTCAATCCGGATCGTTCTGGGGCCGATGAATCGGTTGAAGGCTCGCGCCGCGAGCAACAAGGCCGTACGAGGTACAAGGGAGATAACGATGCACCAATCCACGACCGTCCTGATCCTGGCCGCCGGACTGACACTCGTCCTGAGCGGGTGCGGGTCTCACGGGAAGTACACGGCCGCGCACCTGTCGGGCGCGAAACTGAAGATGAACGCGCTGAAGGCTGCCACCGAGTACCAGATGGCGCACCAGGCCTTTCTGGCGGGTGACCTGAATAAAGCGTTGCGGCACATCGATCACTCGCTCTCGCTGAACTCGGATGTGGTGAAGAGCCACGTCCTGAAGGGACGGATCTTCCTGGAGAAGAACGACCCGGAGAAGGCCGAGGCGTGCTTCACGTATGCGCAATCGGAGGAGCCGGACAACGTGGAGGCGGCGTACTTCCGGGGGGTTCTGGCCGAGCGAGTCTCGAGGAAGGAGGAGGCGCTGGCTCACTACACGAAAGCGGCGGATCTGGCGCCGACCGATGCGCAGTATTGCATCGCCGCGGCGGAAATGATGATCGACCTCGGGCGCGTACCGGACGCGAAGGTGTACCTGGAGCAGCGAGAAGGTGGGTTCGTTCACAACGCCGGTGTCAAGCAGGTGCTCGGGAACATCGCCATGCTCACGGGCGACACGGCCCGGGCGGAAGTCCTGTTCACGGAGGCGAGGTTGCTGGCACCCGATGACACGATCATCCGCGAGTGCCTGGTGCGAGCGCTCATGGCGAATCAGAAGTACGCGGAGGCCGGGGCGCTGCTCTCGGCGATGAACGCGGAGAAGCCCGGAGGTGCGGGGCGCGATGTCATGCAACTGCACGCGACGTGCCTGATGCACACGGACCGTCCCGTGGAGGCGCGCGAGTTGTACCTGAAACTCACCAAAGACGCGGCCGGGCAGAGCGATGCGGAGGCGTGGATGGGCCTGGGGCAGAGCGCGTTCATCCTGCGTGATACGGCGCGGCTGAAACTCGCGGCGCAGCGGCTGATCGCGATCGCCCCCCAGTCGGCGGACGGGTACGTGCTGCGGGGCTTGCTGAACCGCACGAACGGTGAGATGCAGGCGGCACTGAACAACTTCCAGCAGGCGGTGAAGATGTCACGGACGGCGGACAACCTGATGCTGCTGGCCATGACACAGCAGGACCTTGGCATGACTGCTCAAGCGAGACAGACGCTGAGGGCGGCGGCGGAAGTCCGCCCCGGTGATGCCACCGCGGCGCGGATGCTGGCGACCGTTCCGGAGTGAGGAAGGCTCAGCCGACTCGGCGAGTATCGCCTCGCTTGGCCTTCTGGTGCAGCGTGGGGGTCACGTGGAAGGTGGCGATGCAGGCGCCGACCTTGCGGTCCTTGCTGGCGATGCGTGCCATGAGAGGGTCTTTTTTCCTCAGTTTGGCGAGGCGCTCGGGGAGCACCGCCTGCTGAACCACCTGAATATCGAGCGTGATGTTGAACTCTCTGCCGGAAGCGATGAGTGCCTTGAGGTCCTCGCGGGGCACGATGATGTAGCGAGCGGGGCCGTAGCAGGGGCGGAGAAACTTGTACTCCAACTGCTTGCAGACAATCGTGTAGTCGCCGCCCGTGGTGCCGAAGATGTAGGAGCCGGCGGCGATCTCGGCGTTGCCCAAGAGGGCGGCGCCGGCCATGGCGTTGTACCAGTTGCGGTTGAATCGCTTGTACGGGAGTTCGGCGGAGAAGGTGCGCTCGTCGAGTTGCTTGAGTTTGATGCCGCTGCGGAAGGCGTAGGGCAGATAGATCGAGGAGCAGACCAGGTGCCAGAAGCGGTTGCGGGTCGAGAGACGGGCGATAAAGGCCTCGACTCTGTCGCGGAATGAGAGAGAAACGCTCTTCTTGCTCGCGACTGCGCGCACCATCTCCGCATCGGCCCGTTCGTCCGAGAGATCCTCGGTCGGCACGGCCTTGAGTTCACTGGGTTTGGCGGCGGTCTCGGTGGGCAAGGACGTGATCGTAAGCGCGGTATGGTGCTGCGGATTCAGGGGGAGTCGGGGATCAGGTCGAACCAGCCTTTGTCGTTGGCTTGCACGCGGTGGCAGGGATTGCCCGGTTCGTGGTCAAGGACCAGGAGCCAGTTGTTCTCAGACGCCTCGCGGAGGAACCAGTGGCGGGTGATGCAACTGGTGTAGGGTTCCACGTCATAGGCCAGGCTGTAGGCCTGTCCGACGTGGGCAGCGGTGGGGATCACATCGGGCGTAAAGACGATTCTGCGGTCGCGGGTGTCCGTGAAGATCACCGCTTGCTGGCCCCAGGTGTGGCCGGGGGCGAGAAAAACGCCGATCCCCGGCAGTCCGGGGAGTTCGGTGGTTCGCATCGCGGCGGTGGTGATGGGCATCTGCTGACGGTCTGGGGTGAAGCCGGTGGCGAAGGGCCGCGGGGAATCGACGAGGACGAGAAGCTCCCGCAGGGGCTCGAGGTGGTCGGCGAAGTAGGTGCGGGTCATCACGCTCCGGTTGGCGAGGGCATCGCCCCATTCCCGTCGCTGTGTATACACGCGTGCGTTCGGGAAGGTGAGTTTGACGCCGTGGTCGGGTCGAGCACCCGCCATGCCGCTCGCGGGGCCGTGCCAGTCGGATGATTCGCCTGGGCGTGCCGGGCGGGTCAGGCCGCCGGAGTGATCAAAATGAAGATGCGTGGTGATCGCGGCGTGGATGCTGCTCGCGGGGCAATCGGCCTCGTGGAGCGCGGTCTCGACCGTGCGGTCGGTCAGAGCGAAAATGGAACGGCTCTTTGAGTCGAGTTTGTCGCCGGTGCCCGCCTCGATGAGAATCAGTCTTCCACCGCCCTCGAGCAACAGGCAGTTGTGCTGCACCGTGATGCGTCCGAGTTCATCGGTCGGAACGGAACGCGACCAGACCACACGGGGGATCAGACCGAACATCGAGCCGCCGTCGAGCCGGAACTCGCCGGCTCGGAGGAGTTTCCACGAGTATTTCACGCGTGCAGGGTATCGCGTCCTCGTTACCGCAGCGTTGCCGCGCCGTTCCATGCCTCCAGGATCACGCTCTGCGAGATCGTGCCGGTGGAGTTGGCGGGGTACTCACCGCTGAAGAGGCGGATCGTCTGGATATCACCCTCCTGGGACATCGCCGTAGGGATGCTTGTGTACGGGAGGATGGCCGTGCCGTTGGCAACCAGCGCTGAACCCCAAGGCGCGGCGTAGTAGATGCCCAGGCTGTCACGCCAGTTGGCCGCGATGGAGGCGGTGTCTCGGATCGTCTGGCTTACGTTGGCGATGGAACTGCCGAGTTGATACGGGCCGCCCGGCCCGCTGGGGTCGTAGTAAATACCGGGGCTTGAGAAGTAGGGCAGTCGAGTACTGGCTCCGTACAGCGAGTCGGAGAGGCCGTAGGCCATGGTGTCGTGCCAGTGTTGGTAGTACCCCAGGCCCATGTCGCGCCGGATCCTGGCTCCGTAGGTGTATGACGTGATCGGTGATGTGCAACTGCCCCCGCTGCTGGCCTGGCAGGTGTCGAAGTCGTGGTTGGCGCCGAGATTGTGGCCGATCTCGTGGGCGAAGGTGCCCGCATCGATGCACGATCGCTTGGTGCGGCTGAAGGCCAGTGAGGCTCCGGTGAAGGTCGACGACATCCGGTACGCCTGGCCGCAGATGCTGTCCCCGGAGTTGTTGAACATGGTCTGTGTGATCAGCGCGACGGCGTCGGCGCGGTAGGTCTCGCGGAGCGCGTGGACCTGGTCCATGTAACCGTCTCCGTTCGAGGAGAGTCGGGAGAGTTCATCGATCCCGTTCTCGAAATAACCGGCCATCTCCTCGTGCCATACAAGCCGCAGACGGGTCGATACGCTGCTGTTGGCCAGACGCTGGTTCATGTCGGAGATCGCGGTGTAGATCAGCGAGACCATCGCGTTCTGGCCACCCTCTTCAAATCTCGCGTACGGGGTGTACACCACCATCACATCGATGCGCCAGCCGCCGTCGAGGTTCGACGTGCCACCAGGATCGCCCAGGCCGCCGCGTGTTCTGGAACCGGGAATGCCGGGGGCAGGGGTGCTCGGATGGGTGTCCGGGTCCAGCCCCATGCGGGCCGCGGCGGCATGGACAACCGGAGGGGGCGGGGCGCACGCGCCGGGGCCGCACGACCCGCAGGGCGGGCGCGGTCCGCGGGTCATTTCACGCAGCGTGAAGGAACCATCGGGGACCAGTTTCACGACCATCACACGTCCCTGCTCGAAGTTCTCGAGCAGGAGGTAGAGTGCATCTTGGTATCTGGTCAGAATGAACTGTGAACCCGCGATGCCCGCGACCTGTCCGAACCATGTGTAGTCATCATCCCCGCGTGCTTCGAGATGCCTGAAGATCAACTCGTAGGTCTCACCATCAAAGAGCGGGAGTGAGACGCGACCGCCGCCGCGGTGAGTTACGGCGTCGAGCGCCCCCCAGTTGATGCCGATGGGGCGGCAACGGGCGACACCATCCTGGGCGGACCTCGCATCACGGCCCGCGGCCGGGAACGTAAGTTCACCGAGCGTGATCCCGGTCGCCGGCTCCGCGGTGTCGTACCTGAAGGCGACTTGCCCGATGGACGAACCCGCCGCGAGAGCGAGGGAGAGAACTCCGAGAGAAACCCATTGCATCGAGACCTCCGTGCGTGGAGTGACGGGAATGGACCGAACAGTTCGGCACTGTGGCCCGGTTCCAATCAGTACGAGGTTCCGACGGGGGCGCTATCACAAACCCGCGAAGGTAGTGTTCGACGAATGCGGCGTCAGGCCGCGGCGACTTCGCTGGCGAGTTTCTCGAGGGCGAAGGTTGGGTGGACATTGGCATCAACCTCGGCCTCGGCCTCGCGGAGTTTGTCGAGCATGGCGAGGAACGGGCGGACGGCCGCGCGGGCGTCCGCGCTGCGGGCGGCTTCCCGCAATCGACGGTGGATGTACGTTCCCGCAAGACGGAACATCCACTCGCACGCGGTTCGGTTGAAGGTCTCCTTGCTGGCGTTCTCGGTGTCCTCGGTTTGAGCTTTGGCCCAGGCATCGGCCAGAGAGGCCATGGTGCCGCCGAGATCGACCTGGTATTCACCCTTGGCAGCGGGGACCATGAGGGGACCGATCTTCTTCCACCATTCGTGCAGCCCCATCGCCCTGGCCTGCATGAATACTCCTGGAGAACCGGCGGCGAACTCGGCGAGCCACTGGCGCTCGTCGTTGGGTGCATCGGGGTTGGCGAGATCGAGCCACCGCTGCATCTCATGGTCGGCGAGTGGACTGAAGTAGACCCGCTGGCTGCGGCTTCGGATCGTGGGGAGGAGTTGGTCCTCGGATGATGTGACCAAAAGAATCATCACCCGTGCGGGCGGCTCTTCGAGAACCTTGAGGAGTGCGTTCTGTCCGGCGGCCGCCAGGAGTTCCGCCTCATCAACGATGAAGACCTTGCCGGCCCGGGCGGAGGTGCGAAGGCTCGGGGCCAGCTTGGCGGGTTGGATCAGAAAGTCACGGAGGACATCGATGGGGAGTGTTGAGAGTTTCTTCTTGCGTACCTCTGGATCCGGGTGGTACTTGGTGAGTTCCTTGACAACGATGTGCAGGTCGGGATGGGTGCCCGCGGCCAGGAGTTTCTGCGTTTCGCTCTCTGGATCGGTCTCCCAGCGGCCGTTGTTCCCTTGTCTCGCGGTCGGGTCGAGCAGCACCGAGGCAAAGGAGAGTGCCGCGGTGAACTTGCCGACGCCCCGCGGGCCGTGCAGGATCCAGCAATGGTGGAGACGGTCGGAACGGAGCGCATCACCCAGGATGCCCAAGGCTCGAGCGTGGCCGAAGATGCCGGAGAATGGGACCGGGCGCGGTTGATCGATCGTCGGCATCTCCGAGCGTGCGACGGTGACTTCTTTGGGGGCTTTGGGTTTCTTCGCCACGGCCGGCGAGTGTAGCGTGCGAACACAGAGGATCGGGGCCGGGCCTCATCGGTCGATGACGGCTTCGGCCTCAATCTCGATCAGCATGTCGGGGTGGATGAGTGCCCGAACCTCGACCATCGTGCTGGCGGGGCGGATGGTGCCGAAGAATGCGCCGTGGACTCTGCCCGCGGCTTCCCAGTCGGTGATATCGGTGACAAAGAGGCGAGTTCTGACAACATCGGCGAGCGTGGCTCCCGCTTGAGAGAGAGCCGCCTCGATCTTCCGGAGCGTGTAGTCGGTTTGTGCGGCGAGGTCGTTGGGTCCGACGATCGTGCCATCGGGACCGGTGGCGGTCGTGCCGGATACATAGATGTGGTTTCCGATGCGCACCGCCCGCGAGTACCCGACGATGGGTTCCCAGGGAGCACCGGAGGTGATGTTGATTCGTGGCATTGGGGGTAGATCCCGGGATGTACGGTCAGAGTTTTCGGAGCGCATCCACGAGGGCATCGATGTGGGCTTTGGTGTGGGCCGCGGACATCTGGATGCGGAGGCGGGCATGTCCCTCGGGGACCACGGGGTAACCGAAACCGATCACGAACACTCCCAGATCAAGAAGGCGCTTGCTCATGGCGATGGCCTTGGCCGTGTCGTGAACGATGATGGGCAGGATGGCGGTGGGGGATTCGAGAACATCAAATCCCGCGGCCTTGATCCTTGCGCGGGCGTAGGCGGTATTGCCTCGCAGGGTTTCGACCAGACCGGGAGTCGCGCGGAGAATCTCGATGGCTTTCGCCGCGGAACAGGCGACCGTAACGGGCAGGGCGTTGGAGAAAAGTGTGGGTCTGCCTCGCTGCACAAGCAGATCGGTGTAACGGCGCGGCCCGGCAACGAAGCCGCCGGCGCCGCCGCCCAGGGCTTTGCCGAGCGTGCCGGTGAAGAGGTCGACGCGGTTGAGGCCCGTGCCCTGCTCCATGATGTTCGACAGGGTGGACTTCGTGGGATCGAACGCGGGCGCTTCGGGCGAGTCGATCATGCCGAAGTGCTCGTGGGTGCCGCGGCCGGTTTTGCCCATGACGCCGTGCCCATGAGAGTCATCCACGATCAGGATGGCGTCGAACTCGTTGCAGAGTGCTCGCATGGCGCGGAGGTCGGCGATCGATCCTTCCATGCTGAAGACGCCGTCGGTGACAACCCAGATCTGCCCCGTGACGGCATGGTTCTCGCGGGCCGCGGTCAACGCGGCGCGCAGCGAGTTGGGGCCTTCCAGCACGTTGTTCCTGTAGACGGCCTTGTGGATTCCCTTCTTGATGACGGTGGAGAGTCTGATGGCATCGATAATGCAAGCGTGGTTGAGTTCATCTGAGATAATGATGTCCCCCGGCTCGCAGAGCGTGGGGAAGAGCGCTTCCGCCGCGGTCCACGCGGAGACGAAGGTGTAGGCCGATTCCGTGCCCATGAACTCCGCGATGGTTCGTTCGAGGTGCTCGTGGGGAGAGAAGGTGCCGCAGATGAAACGGACAGAGGCGGTGCCCGCGCCGTAGTCACGCAGGCCCTTGATCCCCGCCTCCACGACCTCCGGGTGATTGGCGAGGCCGAGGTAGTTGTTGGAGCAGAAGCAGAGGCACTCGCCGCGGCCGCGGATCTGCACGGTCGGCCCCATCGGACCTTCGATCATCTGCAGGTGTTTGTATTGCCCCCCTTCGCGCAGGTCGGCGAGCAGGGCATCGGTGCGGGCATCGGCGGGGCGGTGGGAGGGCATGGCCGAGGGTATGTGGGCGGTGCGTGAGATGCCCGGGTGCGAGGTAGCAAGAGGCGGCTTACCCCAGGAAACGGAAAGGAGCCTTTGGCGCAAGGGCGTTCGCACGCGACAAACTTCAGGAGACAGCGGCACCGGTCGATGGCGGGTCGAGGAACGAATGACAGCGTGCGATGCACCCGTGATCGATCAGGGTTGCCGGGACCCGGAAGGGGGCGCCTCATCCACCGGGGTCGCCGACATCGGCATGAAGTTGTTCGCCTGAAGAACGGTCTCGGCGCGGCCAAGGTTCCACACAGAGATGCTACCCGCGGAGCGGGAGACCGCGAGACGCGAACTGTCGGGGCTCCATGCCAACCACCAGACAGCGCTCTGCTCTTCAGGAAGGGTGAAGAGCCGTTGACCACTCTCTATTTCGTGGATGTCGACCCCCATTCCAGATCCTGAAGCAAAGGCGACCATTTCACCGTCAGGGCTGATGCACAGGTTGCCGACCGAGCCGAGAGCGACATCGCCGGGGAGTTGGGTCGAGAACGTACGCGACGGCTGCACTTCCCCCGGAGACCAGAACGCGATCGATCGGCCGGGGAGAGAGAACCACGCGAAGGAGTCTCGGCGAGCATCGTGACTCAGCCATTGGATCGTTCCGAAATGCGGCTGGATACGCCGTGGGGATGCGTCACGGGCGGAGAGTTCGATGGTGTATGTGCCGGGGTGTGCGTTGTCTCCATCGGAATAGACAAGACGTTGTCCGCCCTTGCTGAAGGCGAGGCTCCACACCTGCGATGGGAATGACCTGAACGAAACGGCGCGTGGCGGTTGGGTATCGGGATACTCCAGTTCCCACACGCGAAGTGATTGAGAACCTCCCGATGCCACCCGCCGCCCGTCCGGGCTGAACGCGGTGACGTATGTACCTTGGTTCGCTTCATCTTCGAGTGAAAGTACCGCCGAGCGGTTCGAGATGGACCAGAGTGTGACCTCACCACGTTCCCATTCCGATGTGGCCAGGTATCGACCATCGGGGCTGAACGAGACGCTCTGTGCCGGCGAAGCCAGGAGCGGCCATACACCTTCGTGCCGTCCCGTGGCGGTGTTCCAGAGTCGGATGGTTCTGTCCTTGCCCACGCTGGCGAGATGCTCGCCATCGGGGCTGAACGCCACGCTCGGCACGCCGCCGGCGTGCCCCACCAACCGGCGCCGCTCGGGGGAGTCGCCCATGTGGATCACACGCAGCTGTTTGCCGACGGAGAGGATGGTGCGTGATTCGGCGGCGATATGGAGTTCGTACGCTCCAAGCGAGAGGCGGGCGGCATCGGCATTGGTGGCGATGTTGACGAGTCGTACCAGCGACTCCTGAGGCATCGGCACGGCGAGAGTGGTGCGGTCAAAGAAGGACGGCGTGTTGAAATAGCCGCGGAGGGTGCAGATGTGGGAGAAGTTCTGCGCATCGAACACGGCGATCCCGGTGTTTGCCACACATGCGAGCGAGGATGTGTTGTCGTTGAACAGGACTGCCGAGATGAAAGTAAGACCCGGGGCCAGCGTGGCCAGCGGCCGATCTGATTTGACATCACGGATTTCGCACTCAACGCCCCCGGCGGTTCTCACGGCGACGAGCTGTCGATCCCCAGAGAGTCCCACGGGATGACCCTCAACGACGGAAAGTGTCTCTCCGGTGAGAAGGTCGATCAGTCGATGCACACCAGCCTCGCCTGGAACGGCGGCGATCACACCGGCGGACGTTTTGAGCATACGGATCGGTCCGGGGGCCGGGGCGCTGCCGATGCGCATCCAAGACCCTCCTTCCTTCTTCCATTGCACGACTGCCGCACGACTGTCGGCGTTCGTGCCGTTCTCATCGAATGTAAGACCGATGAGGTGCGGAACTGTCGGGGCGAACTGCAGGGCGCGGATCATTCCCTGCTCCGTAAACTCGGCGAGTTGCCTGCCCGACGATGTATCGAACACGGTCATTGTGCCGTTGGGTGTTGCGAGAGCGGCGAGCTCGCCCGTGGGATGGATGGCGTAGCACGGATCGGTCAGCGCGTTCCCGGTCGGGGGCCGCTCGTTTGTCGCCAGCTCGATCGGGTCCAGCCCGAGCGGGTCGCCGAGACATCGAGACGCTTCGGCCCTGAGAATCGCGGGATTCTGGTCTTTGCACTCGATCTCCGCGGCTTGCCTGAGCAGTCCGAAGACGATCGCCCGGTACCCGACCTGACGCGCGGAGCGCACGGAGCGGGCCTCGCGGAGGAGCGAGTCGTACAGGCGGGATCGGGCCAGGTCTCGCTGTCTGGTCGCCGCGATCTCGGCAATTTGCGCGGACTGCTCGGCGGCAAGGGCCCGGTCCTTCTGTCGCAAAGCCCAGATCAGCCCCGCCCCGGTGCCGATCATGCCAAGCACAAGCGCCGCGGCGATGAGGGTGCCCGCGATCACACCCGTTCGGTTGCGCTTCACGAACTTTCGCAGGCGGTAGACCGTGCTGGGCGGGCTGGCGGTCACGGGTTCATCGTTGAGGTAGCGGCGGATGTCCGAGGCAAGCCCGTTGGCGGTTTCGTACCGGCGTGAGCGGTCCTTCTCCAGGCACTTCATCACAATCCAATCGAGGTCGCCGCGGAGTGCGAGGCGGAGTTCACTCGGGTCCCTTGCGTGGCGCTGCTGGGCGGTCCTGTCGGCGGTGATGGTGAGTGAAGAGAGACGGGTGGATGGCTTGGGCGGGTCGATCTCTCGGATGGTGCGCATCATTTCGGCGATGCTCAGGCCCATCAGTTCGTCATTGCTGAACGGGGTGGTGCCTGTGAGGAGTTCGTAGAGAAGCACGCCGAGGCTGTAGATATCACTGCGGGTGTCGATGTCGAGGCCGCTGAGTTCGGCCTGTTCCGGGCTCATGTACGCGGGGGTACCGACAAGTTGACGATGCTCGGTGAAGAGCGTTCGTTCGGTCAGTTCACCGCTGGTGGCTTTCGCGATGCCGAAGTCGATGACCTTGGGCACGGGCACGCCGTCGTGCAGGGTGATGAGCACGTTGCTGGGCTTGATGTCGCGGTGGATGATTCCCTTCTGGTGCGCGTGCTGGATAGCCTGGCAGACGCTGATGAGCAGTTCGAGACGTTCACGGGTGCCCAGTCGCTCGCCGTCGCAGTACTCCAGCATGGGCACGCCCCGGATGTACTCCATGACAAAGTAGGGGCGTCCCGTGTCGGTGCTCCCCGCATCGAGCACACGGGCGATGTGCGGGTGGTCCATGAGGGCCAGGGCCTGGCGCTCCGCCTCGAAGCGGGCGATCACCTGCTTCGTGTCCATTCCCAGTTTGATGATCTTGAGGGCTACGCGACGCTTGACAGGCTCGCGCTGCTCGGCCATCCAGACGCTGCCGAAACCGCCCTCGCCGATCAGTTGCAAGAGGCGGTAGTGGCCGATCTGTGTGCCGGACTCTTCATGGCTGTGCGCGTGCGCGGCCGGCGCGACACGCCCGTGCGTGGCGATCGAACCGCTCGCGGGCGTCAGTACTTCCAGCGTGGGGGCGGCGAGCGGGTCTTCGGCAGGAGTCGCACTCTCCAGGAGCTCGCAAACCGCCTTTCGGAGGGTCGGATCGCTTCCACACCAGCGGTCGAGGGCCGCGGCTCGACCCTCGGGCGCGAGTTCGGCGATCCGTTGATAGATGCGACTGACGCGGGGATCTGGGGCGGCGGGAGGCATGCAGCGTGGGACCGCTCTGGAACAGACGGATTGGATGAAAGGCAATGGATGATACCACGGGAGTTTCACTCCCAGCGTGCAGGAACACTCGGCACAGAGGTCTCTGGGTTCAATGAACATCTGGTTCGTGGAGTGCCGAGGGTGTTCTCCGGGAAACAGATGAAGGAAATCTCACCATACACACTTGACAAATATATCTATAGCAGATATATTGACATCATGGCTGTCGAAGACTCCACCGATCTGGTCGTCCTGTCCATGCTCGCGGAAGGTCCCATGTACGGTTACGCGATCAGCCGCGAGGTGAGCGCGCGATCCGGTGGTCGGCTTCGGCTGACTCCCGGCGTGCTGTACCCGCTGCTCAAAGGGATGGAGACCGAAGGGTTGGTGCTGACCGAATGGGAGGAAATCAAGAGCGACCGTGCGGATGAAGAAGCGGGGGGGCGACGCCGCAAGTGGTACCGGCTGTCCGTCAAGGGGCGCCGACGCCTGGAGCAGCGCATCGCGGCGATGCGGGCGTATCGAGCGATCATCGACACATTCATCGGCCCCGCGCAGGAGAAGGAGCCAACGCGATGACCTCACCGGATCTCGACCCTTCAATCCCGCCCGAGCGGGGAGGCGGGCCCTCCCTCCGCCTGACTTCGGAGTTGCCTTCGCGCGACGTTGCCGCCGCGGAGATTGGGCGATCCGCCTGGCTCACCGAACTCGCTCCGTTGCTTCCTGTGAGCGTGAGGCGTGAGTGTCTCGACGAGTTGGAGGATCACCTGCGTTGCCGCGTGAACGACCTGATGCTGAAGGGCCACTCCGAACAAGACGCGATGAGTCTGGCGTGCGAGGAACTTGGTGATCCCGCCGGGATCGCCTCCGGATATCGAACCGAGTTGGCCAAACCCAGAAGGAGGCTTGCGATGAATCTCTCGATCCTCGGACTTTCCGCCGCGGCGTTGGTGGCGGGCGTGTCCACGCTTGGCACGAGACCTGCGCCCGTGCCCGTATCGGTCTTTCAGGCGGCCGTCGAACCGGCGGAGTTCCTTCAGGCGAAAGTGACGACGCCGAAGGATGCCACGTTTGCGCAGTTGCTCGAATCCCTTGGAGCGCCGTCGAAACTGACGGTCGAACCCGTGTGGAGTGAGTTTCAGGCGGCGGGGCTTTCTCCCGAGAGCAAGTTGGGCTTCGAGTGCAGCGGGTTGCCCGTCGTGACGGTACTGAGGAATCTCAACGATCACCTTCAGGAGGAACAGCGATTCGAGTTCCGGGTGCGTGACTTCCGGCTCATCTTCGCACCCACTTCCTATTTCGACCGGACGGAGCAGACCCTGGCCACCTACGACCTCGCGGGCATTGTGCGGGCTCGACCTGATACATCCGAGGCGCAGGTCATCGAAGAAGCGATTCTTCTCCTCACCGCCCTGATCGAGCCGAACATCTGGCGTCATAACGGGGGCGATCTCGGCGAGATCAACAGTTTCGGCACCAAACTCTTTGTCCGAGCGCCGCGGCGCATCCATCGTCATGTCGAGTGGGTGCTGAGCGAACTCCCGAAAGCCGATGCTCCGATCTCCCAGCAAGGGGAGATCCGACTCGGAGTCCTTCCCCAGCGACCGGAGCCGCCTGCCGCCGGCGAATCCGCGCGGATCGTGATGCTTCAACACGCGGCGGCGGACGATGCCGCCGAGGCGCTTTCAGGGGTCTTTGCCGGGGCCACGATCAAGGGGGTTGCGATGGACGCCGTTCGTGTGCGTTCCATGCCCCAGACCAACTCTCTCTTGATCCTGGCCGGCCCCAAGCAGCAGGAACTTCTCGACGGGTTGATCGCGGAAATGGAACGTAGCGCCGCCCTGAGGAGGGCGGCCGCCGAGGCCAAGGAGCAGGCGTCCAAGGCCGTGAAGTGACACGCTCCACGCTCAGGGGCGAGTGGCACGCCGCATGCGTATCGGCGCAGCGGCATGTCAAGCGTCCCACCCACTCCGGCGAGAATCTCGAACCTGATGGCCTCGCGGATCGCGCTGGGAAACCTGTCGCGCACGAACGCTGCTCTGTTCGGTGTGCAGCAGCAGTTGGCGACAGGGCTCTCAATCCTGCGGCCTTCGGATGACATTGTCAAGGCCGCCACGATCGGCACCCTTGATGACCGCCTGGACAGGTCGGCGCAGATTCAGCGCAACCTCGCGCACGCGGACGCCGCGGTGAGTGAAATGGATGATGCGCTGGCGGAAGCGGCGTCGATCGCCGAGCAGGCCCGGAGCATCGCCTCGTCCCAGGTCGGGATCACATCCAGCCCCACCGAGCGGGCGGCCCAGGCGGCGGTGGTGGACGGGCTTCTTCGAGGCCTGTTCACAACAGTCAATCGACAGGGTGTGGCCGGGTACACCTTTGGGGGGACACGCGGGAGCGAACCGCCCGTGCGTGCATTCCTCGGAGGGTACAGATACCTCCCCACGGGAAGCGGAGCGACTTCGGACCTCGGGCTGGCATCGGCGGCACCCATCACGCTTGGTGACGGCAACCCGATCGCCCGCACCTCGGTGAGCGTGAAGGGTGTGGTTGATTTCAATCCCGACCTGACGGGCACGACACGCCTGGCGGACCTGGCCGGAGCGCGTGGCCTTGGAGTGACGCTCGGCACGGTGGGCGTCTCGTACGGCGGTGGACCGGTCGAGTTCATTGACCTGAGCGGTTCGGACACCATCGGCGATGTTGCGCTGCGCCTGGAAGCGGGGCTGCGTCGTTATGAGTCGGACCACGGCGTCACAGTTCTCGGTGCTGGCGGCGTGTCGATGCAGGGCGGGTCGCTTTCGATCGCGGTTGCTGCGGGAGCTCAGACTCTGTCCTTTTCAGAAGTCGGCACGGGCCTGACGGCACGGGATCTGGGACTCAATGCTGAACCACCCATCGCCTTCTCGGCGGGTTCGCCTTTGGGCGCGGACCTTTCGCCGCGGCTGACCTGGCGGACACCGATCTCAACCCTCGCGGGGCTTGGCGGGCCGCTGGGGAGCATCCGGATCAGCAACGCTGGACAGACCGCGGTCGTCGATCTCTCGACGTCGGTCACGCTTCAAGATATCCGGACCGCGGTCGAAGGGACGAACCTGGGTGTCCGGGTCGAGTTGAATACGGGGGGAGACGGGCTGAACTTCGTAAACGAGATATCCGCCGCGAGCACCAACGCGCTGTCGATCGGGGAGGTATCAGGCGGCACGACCGCCACTCGGTTGGGAGTGCGGACTTTCTCGCCGCTGACCCGTTTGTCGGAGTTCAACTTCGGGGCCGGCGTTGGCATCGTGAACGGGCTGAACGACCCTTCCGGCGGGGCGGCTTCCGGGAATCTCAACGAGGACTTTGTGATCACGCTGGGCGACAGCGCGGCGACTCGAATCGCCATCGACCTTCGGCCAGAGGATGTGGTGACCGTGCAGACACTCCTGGACCGGATCAACTCCCAGGCGGCCTCGCAACTCATGGCGGCGGGGCTACCCGCGAACTCGCTTGTGGCGGGGCTTGCGACCGACGGCAACGGCATTCGTCTCTCGCAGAGCGGGCTTTTCCCGGATCCCCTGAGGGTGGAGGCGAGGAACAACTCACCCGCCGCCGGGCAGATCGGGCTGCTCTCGGGGCGGTACGACGCCGGCAGCGCAAGCCTGATCGGCGAAGATCGCGCGAAAGTGCGCATCGACAGCCTGTTCACTCACCTTCTCGACCTGCGAGAGAGCTTGAGCGGGAACGACTCTGCTGGCATCGGGCTTGCTGGCTCGGGTGTGAGCGCTTCGCTCGATGAGATCGCGGAACTCCGCGGGGTCGTCGGGGGACACGCTCAGAGGATTGAATCGGCGACGGCTCGCGAGTCTGATCGCGCGACGCTCGACGAAACGATCCGCAGCGGCCTTCGGGATTCCGATTATGCGCAGGCCGCGACCCGTTTTTCTCTCCTCCAGACACAGATGGAGGCGGGGCTGCGGGTCACGGCGCTGAGTTCCCAGCGGACGCTGCTTGATTTTCTCGGTTAGAGAGTCATCACGGGATCGATAGCACAGTGATGAACATCCTCCCCGCGTCTCGGCCGCGCGGCGGGGGAAACCAGGATGGGCCACGCCTCACGCGGGGCGCGGCGGATCGGTGGAACCGGCCGGCGAAGCGGAGCACTCGCGATGGAAGTGCGGACGACACGATTCGGCATGGTGGAGATCGCGGAGGACCGCGTCATCACCTTCCCCAAGGGGCTTCTGGGGTTCTCGAAGTTCACACGCTACTGCCTGCTGGAGCCGGGCGACGATGCGTGCTTCTTCTGGCTTCAATCCCTGGACGATCCCGGCCTGGCCTTCGTGGTCACGGATCCGAGCATGTTCGTGACGAACTACACGGTGCCGATCCGGCCCGAGCAGTTGGGGGACCTGGGCATCGACCGGCTGGAGGATGCGCAAGTCTTCTGCATCGTGAACAAGGTGGACGGATCACTCACCGGAAACCTGCAAGGTCCGCTGGTCATCAACACCCTGACCCGCAACGGCGAGCAGGTGGTGCTGGCGGAGAAACGCTGGTCCACACGACATCCGCTGGTCAAGGTGGGCGCGGCGGAACAACGGGCGCGGGCCGTGCCCGCGTAACGGGATGAACCGAGCGCACTCCCAACGTAGGACGAATGAAATTCCGCCCCGCGAGCGCGTCGGCGGCCCGCCCGGTACTCGGGGCGGGTCGGGCGGCGATGCGCCGGGGCACGAGGCTGGCAAGGGACATCCGCGCGGGCAAGCGCGGAGCAAGGAGCAACGAGATGCTGGTGCTGTCCCGGCAGCGCGACGAGACGATCATGATCGGCGACGAGATCGAGATCACGGTCGTGGACATCCGCGGCGACAAGATTCGCCTGGGGATCTCCGCGCCCGCACGTATCGCCGTGCACCGCAAGGAAGTGTACGAATCCATCCGGAAAGAGAACGAGCAGGCGGCGCGGCTTGCGGGGGAGGAGCTGATCCCCCTCGCGGGCGAGCCGCCGGGGGTATCGCCCGGGCCGCGTCGGTTGCGGGTGCGACCCGCCTCCGTGACGGGCTTGTCGAGCCCGAAGGCCGCGGGGGCGGCGGGGCAGGTGCGTGCGAACGCACGATCGCCCGACCCATGGGCCTTGAGAAAGGCGGGCTAGCAGGTCCGCACACCCATGATCGGCACGCGTCGGGACGGGCGGAACCCGATCCCATCACTCTGAACATCACAGCCTCAATCACGGAGGATTGCCATGGCTCGTATTAACACGAACATCCCCAGCCTCATCGCGCAGAAGACCCTTGGCCGTACCCAAACGGAACTGGGCCTGCGACTCGAGCGTCTCTCGACCGGACTCAAGATCAACCGCGGAAAGGACGACCCCGCGGGCCTGATCGTCTCGGAGCGCATCCGCTCCAACATCCGCGGCGTCGAAACCGGCGTTCGCAACAGCGAACGGGCCAGCGCCGTCATCGCCACCACCGAGGGCGCCCTCGCGGAGGTGAACGATCTGCTGAACTCGATCCGCAGCCTGATCGTCGAGGCCGCGAACACCGGCGCCAACTCAGCCACGGAGCGAGAGGCCAACCAGCTCCAGATCGATTCGGCGATCGAGTCCATCACGCGCATCTCGAACACGGCCTCGTTCGGCAGCCTGAAACTCCTCAACGGCAGCCTTGACTACACCCTCTCGGGAGTGCGGAGCAGCGCCATCACGCTGGCCCAGGTGCACAACGCCAACTTCGTGAACGGCGCGGCCCTGCAGGTGCAGGTGGATGTCGTCGCCTCGGCGCAGGTCGGGGCGCTGTACTACAACGGCAATACCACACCCGCCGGTGTGACTCTGAGCGCGATGACGCTGGAGATCGCTGGGCCCAAGGGTGTGCAGGTTATCACCATCGCTTCGGGTCAACCCTTGTCGCGCGTGGTCGCCGCCGTGAACAATCTCACGAGTCTGACCGGCGTGGAGGCGAACCTGATCAACGGGTCCGCCGCCAGCGGCATGGTCTTCAACTCTTCGGATTACGGTTCCGACGCCTTCGTCAGCGTGAAGCGGCTGGGCGGGCCGGGGCAGCCGGGGGACTCCTTCGATCTTTTCAAGTTCACGTCCGGGGCGCCGGTGGTCAGCGATACCCCCTTCGGGTGGTCTTCGCTGCTCGGCGCCGGCACTCTTATTGCCGGAGATCGCGACAACGGCGCGGACGTGCAGGCGCTGGTGAACGGCAACCTGGCCACCGGACGCGGGCTGGCCATCTCGGTCAACTCCCCCTCGCTGGGGTTGGAACTCACGCTCACCAGCGCCGCCGCGACACGGCCCAGCGCTACACCGACCACCTTTGACATCACCGGGGGCGGCGCGCTCTTTCAACTCGGACCGGATGTCACCCCATCCCAGCAGTCCGCGGCGGGGATCCCGTCCATGGCTGCGTCCCGTCTCGGGGCGAGTTTGGTGGGTGGGGCGGTGCAGTACCTGTCGAGCCTCAAGACCGGTCAAACCAACAGCATCGCCGAGAATGTCCGGCGTGGAAACTTCACGGATGCGAGCAACATTCTCGGCAAGGCCATCGACCAGGTCACGGTGCTCAGGGGACGGCTCGGTGCCTTCGAGCGGAATGTGCTGGAGACCAACCAGCGAAGTCTCCAGACGCAGTTCGAGAATCTCTCCGCGAGCGACTCGTCGATCCGCGACTCGGACTTTGCCTTCGAGACGAGCCGGTTGACACGGGCGCAGATTCTGGCCAGTTCGGGGACCAGCGTTCTGAGCCTGGCGAACCAGCAGAGTCAGCAGGTGCTGCAACTCCTCGGCTAAACCACTCTCATCCGAGACATCAGACACACAAGGCCCTGCCGCTCGAAGGCAGGGCCTTTTCATGTTCCCGGGCCATGATCCCCCCATCTCGGCGTGCGCGAAGGTCACAATCACTCCAACCACTTTCATCCTTTGCTGAAGTCGGTCTGTTGTGATTCCGATGTTCCCGGTGCCCGCACGTCCGCCTCACACGGACGCATCGGGCTGGTGGCCGGAACGGATTCCGGCGGCCATAAGCCCCGGGCCGCGTCGGAACGGGCATGACATCCAGGCCGACGGCGCTCTGGCCCATCTCCCGGGCCGGACGGAGCGCACGGGCAATCGTTTCCCACCATCCTCACGGAGGGTCTTTCATGGGTCGCATCAACACGAACGTTCAGTCTCTGATCTCCCAGCGCGTCCTTACACAGAACAACGCGGCGCTCTCGACCTCGCTCGAGCGGCTGTCCACGGGCATCAAGATCAACCGCGGCAAGGATGACCCCGCGGGCCTGATCGCCAGCGAGAACCTCCGCGGCGAGCAGAAGTCCCTCGCACAGGCCATTTCCAACTCCGATCGTGCGGATCAGGTCGTGAACATCGCCGAGGGCGGTCTTCAGGAAATCTCGGGCCTCTTGACCGAACTCCAGGGCCTGATCACCAACACCGCCAGCCGCGCCGGCCTGTCGGTCGAGGAGAAGAACGCCAACCAGTTGCAGATCGACTCGATCCTCCAGACCATCGACCGCGTATCGAGCGCGACCAACTTCCAGGGGATCAAACTCCTCAACGGCAACTTTGACTTCAAGACTTCGGGCGTGCAGTCCGGCGTCTCCGACTTCCGCGTGAATGCCGCCAAGTTCTCCGGCTCGTCGCTCGCGGTTGATATCCAGGTGACGACGTCGGCCCAGCAGGGCGGGCTCTTCCTCTCCCTGGGCGGCACCAGCATCGACATCAACACCGGGTCTTCGTTCGTGATCGAGATCAGCGGCAGCAAGGGAAGCCGCGAACTCTCCTTCGCCTCGGGCACCACGCTCGCCAAGATCCGTGACGCGATCAACACCTTCACGGACGTGACCGGCGTTTCGGCGTCGCTCTCGTCGAGCGCGACGCGCCTCGCGCTCGCCTCCAGCGACTTTGGCTCGAGCGAGTTTGTGTCCGTCAAGGTGATCAATGCCGCGGGTATCAACTCCACCGCGAACGGTGACGCGAGCACCCCGGTGCGCGGCGTCTACAACCGCCAGGCCGCGGCCTTCAACACCGCGAACACCACACTGAACAGTTCCTTCACGGCCGCCACGAACGGGGTGACCGATTACGGCCAGAACGTGGCGGCAACGATCAACGGCATCGCGGCGACCGCCTCGGGCAAGACCGTCCGCATCAACACGGACTTCCTTGATGTCGAGGTTACGCTCTCGACGTCCGAATCCCAGGGTCTTGGCAACGTCGGCTCGGGCAGCAGCCCCGCGTTCTTCGTCACCGGCGGCGGCGCCGATTTCCAGCTCGCGGGCCGCGTGGATATCGCCGGAAAGGTCTCCATGGGTATCCGCGATGTGGCCGTCCGCAAGTTGGGCAACAGCACCATCGGCACCCTGGACCGTCTTGCCAGCGGTAAGTCGAATAACGTTGTCAACGGCGATGTCAGCGGAGCGCAGAAGATCGTCGCCGAAGCGATCCAGCAGGTCTCGGGCCTTCGCGGCCGGCTGGGCGCGTTCCAGAAGAACACCGTGGGGGCGACCATCCGCAGCCTGAACGTGGCGCTCGAGAACACCGCGGCGGCGCAGAGCGTGATCCGTGACTCGGACTTCGCGACCGAGACGGCGCAACTCACCCGCTCGCAGATCCTGGTCTCGGCTTCGACCAACATCCTGCAGTTGGCGAACCAAAGCCCGCAGTCCGCCCTGCAGTTGCTCGGCTAAACCCGATCGGACTTGAACTCGTGAGGCCCCGGCTCAGCGTTGAGTCGGGGCCTTTTCGCTGCGCGATGCGGGGCCGCGTGGGAGCGACCGAAGCGCGTTCCAGATGGCCGCGGCATCAGCGATGACACGGGACGCCGCATCAAGCGTCAGCATGGTGCTCGCATCGCTCTGGGCTTTCGTCGGCTCCGGGTGACACTCCAGAAAGAGAGCGTGAACACCGGCCGCCGTCGCGGCCCGGGCCAGCAAGGGAGCCCGCTCGGGTCTGCCCCCGGTCTGTTCACCCGCGCCGGGCAACTGTGTTGAGTGGGTGCAATCGAAGCAGACGGGCGGCGGACCGCCCTCGCACTCGAGTTCCATGAGATCCCCAAGCCCGAGAAAGTCGTTGACCAGTCTGCCGTACCCGAAGAAGGTGCCCCGCTCGGTAAGCATGACGTTCGAGCATCCCGCTTCCGCGAGTTTCCTCACTGCGCCCCGCATCTCCGCGGGGGAAAGAAACTGGCCTTTCTTGACATTGACGGCGCGGCCGCGGCTTGAGGCGGCATGGCCTGCGGTGCTGAGCAGGTCGGTCTGGCGGCAGAGAAAGGCCGGGATCTGCAGCAGGTCCACGGCCTCCGCGGCGTGATCGGCCTGGGAAGGCTCGTGGATGTCGGTGGTGGCGGGCACACCCAGCTCGGCACGAATATCGGAGAGCCACCGCAGCCCGACCTTCGCCCCAGGCCCGCGTGACGAGCGGATGCTTGAGCGGTTCGCCTTGTCGAAGGAAGCCTTGAAGATGTACGGCAACCCGTGCGAGACACACTCCCGCTGGAGGTGCCGGCCGATCGTCAGCCCGAGTTCCTTCGTCTCCAGGAGGCACGGCCCCGCGATGATCACGGGCGGAGCATCCGCGCCGATCCGTACGCCGCCGACCGTGCACGCGCGTGTTGCTTCGCTCATGCACGGAGGGTATCAGCCGGCATCCACGGGTGGTGTGGCCTTGAGTTTCGATACCCGCAGGCGATCTCGGAGCGAACTCGCGCATTGCCCGGCACTCAACAAGGCGGACTTCGCGGCACGCGAGGAAATGTCCCGTGCCTTAGCCGCGGCGAGTCGTGCCGCGCTCCACGCGGGCGATGTCCTGTTCCATCGATGACACTGAACAGCGCTCTTCACTCCTCGGGTCAAACGGGCGAATCCGCGCTTTGGCAAACTGGCGATAGCCGCGCGACGGCGAGCCACCGTGCGAACAGCGAAGATGCTGCCGACCATGGTGAGGCACGTCGCCCAGGCCCAGGCACCCCAGGCTCCCGCAGCGCTTACCCAAGCCACTTCCGCCGCGCCGTTCGCGGCGATACCCGCAAGAACCGAGGTGCCGAGTGTGCCGATGAACCCAGCACGCAGCAACCCGACAGGAGGGGCCAGGCTCGTCTCAGGGGCTCGGCTGTCAATAATTTCAAACGCCGCCGCGGGTGTATCAGTTCGGACGGATCCCGGGCATGCCGCCGCGGCGGGAGGCCGTGAAGAGTCACCGAAAGCCCACCAGAGCACCCCGTAGAACTTCCAGAGCACCCAGAGGGGAGAGAAGACGACTTTGCTCATCAGGGACAGCACTTCGAGCATGAGGGGCCTCCGAAACTGATTCGTTCGGAATCCGCCCGTCCCGGTTTCACGGCTTCGATTCGGGCTTGTCGGGGGCGCAGGCTTGAACAATGTCGAGCGTGGCCTCTTCGATAGCCGGCTTTTCGGTCGGGCTGATGCCCGCCCACTGCATACCGGCGCCGCGCAGCAGTACGACCGACCTGGGTTTCTCACCGGTGCAAGCGACAAGCACCTTGAAATCTTTTTCAACCGTGAGTGCCGCCCCTTCATCCAGATAAAACGCCTGAGCGCCGGGCACGCTGGAGACCCACATCTGTCCCGCGTGCATGGCATCGCTCACGGCTTTCCCAGTCCAGACGCGGCTGATGATGCAGACGTTCGACTGATAGCGGATGGGATCGCCGGCGCTGCCGCCGTCGATGCGCATCGGAGTTGCTTCGCCGAACGCGCGCGGCCACTGCTCCGAAAGTACGTGCTTCACAAACTCCGGTCTTTTCAAGACCGTCTTGGAGTTCAGGTCCACGACGTATCCGGCGGGCCACTGTGAATACGCCAGACCAACGACACTCGGGGGAGAGCCGGGCTCCAACTCCGCGACGGTTGAATCCGTGATCCTGAGCATGGTCACCGTTCCTTCGCCGCGGATTTCGGCCATGCCGTTGGGATCGACACACACCGCGGTTCTGGGATCAACACCGAGGCCGACGATCTCGCGTTTGAGGTCGAGTGCGCACGCCGCGAGCATCGCGGCCAGGCGGGGTAAACGCCCTCGCTCCGTGAAATGCGTGTCGTACAGGATACCCGGCGAAAAGCCGAGGAAGTCGGCGGTCAGTGTCAGGTCAGGGTGGCGTGCATCGTGCAGGATGTCGTTGGGCGAGAGTCCGCCGTGCCGGGCGTCGTAGGTGATCTCGCCCAAAACAGCACACCCGGCGCTCGTTCCCGCGATGACCCCGCCCTTCTCATAAACAGACTTGATCGCCTTCTGCGTTTTCGTGCCTGTCCACCAGTTGACGTAGCGGCTCTGGTCTCCGCCCCGGATAAAGACGATGCTGGCGTTACGGATCGTCTCTTCGACATCGGGTGAATCGGCATTCTCCTGAGTAACGACCAGGCTCGTCACGGAGGAAGCGCCGAGGCGGGTGAAGAGGGCGGGCCGTTCGTCGTTCTCGATCGGGACGGCACCGATGATGACAACCCCGCCTTTCGCTCCTTTCTCGACCATCCAGCCGAAGACCTCCTCGGCCCAGTTTCCCTTTCCGGGGTTGCCGCCACCTTCAGCGCAGATGTAGCCCTGCCCCGAAGCGTTCATCGTCAGGGCGCAAGCCGCAAGGAGAACAAACCCGGCTACATGTCGATACGCGGTGTGAGCCAGCATGCCAGAGTTTACCTTGTCTTCGAAGGTGGTGTGGGTTATTTGCCGGGCACTTCGAGAGCGCCGTGGTGAGGCACGGGAGGAGGAGTTGGGGAGCTCGTCTCTTGCTCGGCTGGGGACGTGCGGTCGGCCTCGGCTGAGAGCTCCGCCGCTCTCTTGGCCGCCGCGGCGTCGTTCCCTCCACTTTCGCCGGCGAGGAAAGCCGCGCCTCGCCACGCCGCGATGGCGATGGCCACCATTGCGATGAGGGCGAGGACGTATGTCTTGGCCTTTGATGGGGCCTGCGATGTCGAGGTCACTTGATGTCTCTCCCGCGCAGGCCGTTGCGGGTCGCCCAGAAGTAGGCAGGCTCGTTGTACGTCCAACGAAATCCCTGGGCCAGACCGTATTGGATGTACGCCGAGCCCATCTCGGACTCGGTGGGGTTCCACCGTCCTGCGGGGAAGCGGATCATCCCCGGGGTGGTGCCCGTCGGAGTGTCTGTTTCGAGGATGATGTCGGACATGTGGACGGTGCGGGCGCTGCCGTCGGTCAAGGCGACCTGCGGCTTGGCACCCGCGGTGTTCCACATCGGCTTGGTCTTGCTTGTGAAATCCTTGTTCTCGAAGAGGAGCACCTTGCCGGACGGGGTGATGACATCGGTGGTGCGGTTGCGCCGGAAGAAGAAGCCGTTGGAAGCCTGACCCGTCGGCCGCGTGGAGTTGGCGAAGCGTGCCGGATCCTGCCAGAAGGTTGGCGGGTACCAGTATGAGGTGGGGAAGATCCATTCGTAGTCCGATTGCGCGTTCTGGTTGATGTTACCCCGCAGCCATCGCTGGAGATCGGAGTCATCGGGAGCGATGTTGGACTTGAGACGGGAGGCGATGTCGTGTTCGTGGAACTGCGTGTGGGCGAGCCAGTGATACCCGTAACTCTCGCTGGCGCTGATGCTGTACGGGTCGCCGTAGCACCAGCCGTAGGAGCCGAAGGGCCGCCCGTTGGGCGGGTGTTGTGCCCAGACCCACGGCACCGACAGGGCACCCCGCCCGGCCACGAAGGGATTGACCCAGCAATCCTGATGATCGCCGCTGTAGGCGTGATTGAACTGGGCGTTGCTTCGAAGGTTGGCCATGCTCAGCACACGCCGCGCGCTCCCGCGGGCCGATCCAAGCGATGGCAGGAGCAGACCGATCAGCAGCGCGATGACGGCGATGACAACAAGTATTTCGATGAGCGTAAAGCCGTGTCCGCTGATGCGAACTCGGCGATCGAACAGCATCCGAGACATCTGACCCTCCCATGCGAATGCGGGACGGCGACCGAGAGACAGATAAGCATAGCAAGGTGACAGGAAAGTCGGATTGATCCTTCTCGCCCGATTTCGGAACCAGATCCCCCGAAACGGCAGGACGCGTTCCAAACGAACTTGCCTCGGCATGCTGCAATAGCAGAGCATAAAGAGCGTTGAACCAGAGGGTGTTTCGTCAAGGAGAATCGTACATGAAAGTTGGTCAACTCATCTCACTTCTCGTGCTCGCCAACGTGACACTCCCCGGCCTCGCGCAGGTTCGCCCGCCCCGGGAAGGAGAAGATCGTATCGAACGTCGGATCGTTGTCATCGATGGCGATGAACAGCCAGCGAAGGAGAAGCGAGAGAGCCGCGGCCGTCGGCCCGGTGATCGTGAGAAGCAGCACGCGCCCGCGAGTCCGCGCCGAGACGGACCCGGTGGTCCGGAAAACGAAGAGCGCCCACCGAATCCCGTGGACCGCGGCGGCCCGGATGGCGGACAGGCTCGGCGAGGTCCGCGCGGGCTGGAGAGGATGGATGAGGAAGATGTCATGATCCGTCGCTTTCGTCGAGCGCCTTTCGACGAGTTCGGCGGACACATGGATGCACCACGTCAATCTCCCCGTGGGGATGGCGTGCCGCCGCCGGGTGGACGGGGCCAGATCGGGCGCGATCAGTTCGGGCGCGGTGGACCTGGACCGATCGGGCCGCGTGGTGAAGGTGGTCCGGGACATCAAGGTACCAGAGAAAGGCTTGGGCCGGGTCGCTTCGGCAGCAATCAACGCGGGGAGTTCGCACCTCCGGAAAGGCACCATGGGCATCACGGGCCGCGTGGCGACATCGGCAGAGGACAAACGCGAGGGGAGTTTCGCAACGGCCCGCGGCGAGATGAGTTCGAGCCACGCCGCGATATGATGAGGAAGATTCCCCAGCAGCACCCATCCATGCATGAGCGGTTCCGCGGGCGGAATATGGAGAAGTTTGAGAATCGCGGCGGGCAACGCGGTCCATGGCCACGCGGGATGGGCGGTCGGGAAGGTGCAGGCAAGATTGGACCGGGCAAAGGCCCAGGAAGGTTTGAAGGATCGCCCCGTCACTCCCCTCGTTGGCGTGAGTTCTAATACTGGATTTCCTGATCTGCAAGGAACGGCCCGGCGGGTATGCCGGGCCTTCTCTTTCATGGGGATTGAGATCGAGTACGATGGTGGTGCATGGACGCTCCGCTGCACATCGACCTCAAGAAAGATCGCGGGCTGACGGTTCAGTGGGCGGACGGTTCCACATCGTTTTACTCCATCTCGTATCTGCGGCGCATGTCTCCAAGCGCCGATGCCAAGACCCTTCGCGAGGAGATGAAGAATAATCCGCTCACCGTGTTGCCCGTGCGAGGGGCGCAAGGACCGCTCACCGCACTCTCGGCGGAGTTGGTAGGAAACTACGCGATCAAGATTCAGTTCAGCGATGGGCACGCCACCGGCTTGTATTCGTGGCAGTATCTGCGGGACATTGATCCGCGGCAACCCGGCTGACACCTATCGAAACAGCCGCACGCCCGAGGCGATGATGTCGCCGGCCAGGTTCATTCCGAAGCCCGCGATTCTACCCCCGATGACGAAGAAGACGAGCGCGAAGGCGATCATGCCGATCACCGCCCCGTTCTCGCCCTGCCACAGGCGAGCGTACGGACGAGAGAAGTTCGAGAGAATCCGCCATCCGTCGAGCGGCGGGACAGGCAGCAGGTTGAAGAGGAACAGGACGATGTTGATAAAGACGCCCACCGTGAGGAGGATGCGCATGTTGCTGTTCAATGGGTCGGGGACCCCTTTGGCGAAGACAATCCAGAGGACCGCGAGGACCGTGCAGAGGGCGAAGAGCGCGAGATTGACCATCGGCCCGGCGAATGCCACGTAGGCGTCGGCGTATCGGCCTCGGAATCTGCTCGGGTCCACAGGCATCATGCCCCACGTGAAGCCGAAGAGCGCGAACATGATGAGACTCCACCCGCCCATGTGCACCATCGGGTTCCAGGTCATGTGACCTGTCAGGCGGGGCGTGTCATCGCCGCGCCTGATCGCCGCCAGGCCGTGGCCCAGTTCATGCAGCACGACCGACACGATCACCCACAGGACCCACGCCACAGCCAGCATGGGGTTGATGCTCCAGTATTTCGCCAGCCACCAATCCATGGTTCATCCTTGTGGCAACAGGGTCTACCCAGATTCCGACATGCCTGGACCAGCGCACCGGTTCTTTGGGACGAATGTACGGCCGAAGACCGGCTCGGACTTCAAGCTCGGACGCATAAAGCATAACCGGCGCGACGGTCGGTCGCGCCGGTTGATGAATCAGAATCAGAACATACTCAGGCCTTGGCCGGAACGGCCTTGCTGGCCTTCACGCCGGTCGTCACGATCGTGTCGAAGAGTTTGGGGTCTTCGATGGCGATCTGGCTGAGCATCTTGCGGTTGAGCGTGATCCCGGCCAGTTTCAGTCCGTTCATGAACAGGCTGTAGCGGGTGCCGCGCATCCGGCACGCGGCGGTGATGCGTGTGATCCAGAGTTTCCGGTAATCGCGCTTCCGGCGGCGACGGTCCCGATAGCCATAGACGCCGGCGCGGACGACGGCGTACTCGGCGCGGTACTTGCTCTTGTGATTGGACCCGAAATGGCCTCGGGCCTTGCGGAGAATTCTTTTACGGGCCTGGGCGCGGGCTGCGCCTTTACGTACGCGGGGCATGGTTCAAACTCCTGGCTGATCCGTACGGGGTGTCGGTACGTGACCGACCGCTTGGGTCCCGGCGGATGAAAGGTACTGTTGACTACTTGACTGGCTTGAGAGCGAGGTGCTTCTTCGCCCAAGGGGTGCGCTTCTTCGCGGCGGGTTTCGTGGCCTCGACGGCCTTGGCTGCTGCTGCGGCCTTTCGCTGCTCGGGCGAAGGACTCTTTCGGAGAGCCGTGCGGGGCTGCTCCCGGCCTCGCAGGCGGCGGAAAAGCAGTTTCTCGAGCCGTTTGGCATCGGCCGATGCCATGAACGGATCGTTGCGGTACTGACGCAGTTTCTTGCCACCTTTTCCTGAGCGCAAGTGCTTGTGGCTGGAAGAGCGGTGCCGGATCTTGCCGGTCTTGGAGATTCGGACCCGCTTGAGAAGGCCCTTGTGTGGCTTGGACTTAGGCATGACAAACTCCGTACAGGCACCGACCCGTTGATTCGGGCTGGGCCAAAATGATAGGCGGGCAGGATGGTCGGCGGCAAGGCACTGGTTTGGCCGAAATCGTCGCGGTGAACTTCACGCACCATGAGGCAGGGCCGACGGGAGCGGAGTTTGGTTCACGGGAGCAGCCGACGGCATCGAGTCGATCGCGTCCGCCAGTGACTTTCCCTCGGCCGCTCGGCGGCGTGCCTCGTTGAACTGCCGCAGGAGCCTTGAAGCAGCGCAGTCGGGTGGGGCCTGGTCTTGGGTGGCGGCGGCATCTTCGGCGACAAGGAGAATGTCCTCGAGTGCGATGCGCTCCGGGGGGCGTGCGAGGGTGTACGAGCCTTCCTGCTCTTCATCACTGACCCGGCGGATAAGCCCCGCCTTGGCCAGACGTTCCAGCATCAGACTGACCGTGTGATCATCGATTCCGGTGGACTTTGCGGCGTGCGCGTGATCTGTTGAATCACCCCTCGCGAAGCGCTCGGCGACAACAGCCATGACCCGAACCAACGCGGTGGAGTCGAGGAGTCGAAGCGGAGCCGCCGCGACCTTGCGTGCCATCAGGCCGAGGGTTTCGAGGACAGAATCAGAGTATCCTGCCGCGGTGGCGACTCTGTATGTCTGGATCGAGTGTGCGAGTTGAAGGCCGAAGAGCACGATCATCCACGTGACGTAGACCCAGAGAAAGAAGAGCGGGAGGAGGGCGAGGGTGCCGTAGAACTGCGAGTAGCCCGTTGAAAACTTCACGTACGTCGTAAATCCCCACTTGCCGGCCTCCCAGAGGGTTGCACCGACAATGGCACCGATGAACGCCGGGCCGACGAACACCCGCGTGTTGGGAACCGTCGCGTAGACGCCGAGAAGCAGTATGGTGCTGATCGTCACGGACACCGCGAATCCGGCGGCGGTCACGAGTGTCTGCGACAGCCGGGAGCGGGGGCGAGGAGCGGGGGTGATCGGGGAGTTGGTGTTCGACGGGTTTGCTTCGCCCGCTGCCGGAGAATGCACTTCGGCGGGCGTCGGAGGCTCTTCCGACGGCTGTGCACTGCTCCGAGCATCTTCACTCGGGGATGCGGCATCATCACGTTCAATGAACGCGATGATCGAGGATTCCGGCAAGGTCTCGACCCACCGCATGACACGTTCGGTCACACCGAAACTCGCGAAGAGGAAAATCGGTCCGAGAGTCAGCAAGGCCCAGTACTGCGGGATGCGACGCTTCCAACTCCGTCCCGTGGGCGAGTGGTAGATGTCGTTGAAAGCGTTCTCAATCTCGACAAGCATGGAGAGCGCGGCGTAGATGAGAGTGAGAATTCCGACAAACCCGATGGTCCTAAACGGGAGTTTGTGGATGCCCTCGACGAGGCTGGATATCCAGGAATCGAGGTGTGTTGCTTCCCCCGCCACAAGGGGGATCGCCGGATCGATGGGCGGCTGGCTGACGACGATGTTCGAAAGCCCCGCGAACTTGAGCATGGACGAAACGGCTGTGCCGACCATCTCCTTGGACGAAAAAGCGCCCAGCACGACCAGGCCGATCACCAGCACGGGGATGAGGCTGAAGATGGTGCGGTAGGTCAGCGCCGCGGCCATGCGGGTCAACTGCGATCGCCGGATACCGAGGATGCACAGGTGCCCCATGTGGAGGAGTTGCCTGATGGGGGCGGGCCGTGGCAGGCTTGAGGGCGGGTTGTCGTAACGATCGTGCTTCATCGGTGTGCCGCGCGGCGTGGTTTCATCGGTCCTTGCTCGTGACTGGTTCGAGCGCGTGATCTCGCGGTGGTATTCTTCGGATCCGCACGTGGTGCGCTTCGTCCTGGGAGTGAAGTCCCCCCGCGCGGGCGGGCGGTTCGGCGCAAACTTTGAATTTCGTCCCTGGCCAACTCTCGCCAGTGTCCGGGGGCCAGACCTCGTAGTTGTAGAGTGCCGATCGCGGTGCGGGTGAGTTTCTTGATCGGCATTCCGAGCAGCCGCAGCACTTCACGGAGTTCCCGGTTCCGAGATTCACGGAGCGTGATGCGGAGAAGCGTGTTGCCGTGCTTCTGTCCGGCGATCTCGAAGTCTCCACCCGACGATTTCACCCGCGCCCCCGGCCCGGCACCCCTGGCCTCGCGCTTGGACAAAGCCCTGAGTTTCGCCGGGATGGCGCTGACAGCGGACTCATCCAGACTTCCCTTGACCAGTGCTTCATACGTCTTGGTAACGCCGTATCGGGGGTGGGAGAGACGGTTGGCCAGTTCACCATCGTTGGTCAGGAGAACCAGACCGGAAGAATCAAAGTCCAGCCTTCCCACCGGGAAGAGTCGCCCCGCGGCCGGGTGATCGATCAGGTCCATCACCGTAGCGCGGTCGAATCCCGGCTCGTCCGCGCTGGTGACCAGCACCCGCTCGGGCTTGTTCAGCATGAGATACATGCGACGCTCCGGGCCGCGGATGGAACGTCCGTCAACCCTGATGACATCTTGTTCGGGGTTGATGAAGATTGGAAGTCGGGTCGGGGTTTCGCCGTTGACGGTCACCCGACCGGCCTCGATCAGCGATTCACAGGTACGGCGAGCGGCTACGCCCGCATCAGCGAGGAATCGTTGAAGCCGAACACGGGGCGAACCTGAATCGTGGTGATGCTCGTCGGCGGTCGGCATGAGGGAGGATAGGTGCCGGGTTGACGCTGTGAACCGAGACGGTGCGAAACTCATCCCCGGCATGGGGAATACCCGATGGAAGGTGAGTTCGGCGGTGACCTTGTATCAGGAGTTTGAGATTGACAGAGAGCGAGCGTCGGCAGCACGATCCCGCAGAAGCTGAGGGGAGCAATGCCGGGACGGTGCGCGATGAGGCGGATGGCATCGCCGAGAAGGTCGTCGTTTCGCCTCGGACGATCGATCAGCACGCATTCAATGAACTCTCATCGACGCTTCGGTCGCTGGTTCGGGATGCCGCGAGCCAGAATCGCGTGCTGCTGAGCGCCACGGGCGAGGTGCGTGGATTGAGTGAACAGCTGCGAGCCGCGGCCGGCGATCTGAATGAACGGGTTCGTACAGCCTCTGCGTGCCTGCCCGGCCTCGATGAGCGGATCGCTCGCAACGAGCAACTCCTCGCGATGGCGAGAGAGGAGCTCGGTGCCCGGGTGAGAGAGTTCCGGGACCTGCTCTCGTCCGCCGCGATGATTGATCGTGACGCCATCTCGCGTGATGTACGAGCGTGGGTGGCCGAGGATGTGGCGCGTGAACTGCGAATGATGCTCGATGGCGCGACCGCGGCGGTGAACGAAGTTCTGTCGCGGGGTGAGTCTCGACTGCATGCAATGCGGACGGAGGCGGAGGGTACGGCGTGGCGCATCGAGCGATTGCGCACCGACATGGAGTCGCACGCCGCGGAACTCACCGGTCGCGTGGAATCGATGATCACTTCGTTGGCAGCGGCGGTCGAATCGTCAGAGTCTCGCACGCGAGGGATCCTGGCTTCGCTCACAACCTCGCTCGAGCACGCGGCGGAACAGGCTTCCGCGCTCGACCTGGCGACGGCGCGCCACGCGAACGAGGACCTGGCCGAGGCGGTGGCGAAGGCGACCGAGGCGGCGCTCGAGATGCGGGAACTGACCGCACAGATCGGTCAGCATCGAGAGCATGCGGAGGCGGCCGGAAGAACGTTCGCGACACTGGCGAGCCAGGCGGTACGGGCGGGAGAGGATGTCGGCAACCGAATTCTGGCCGCGGCGGAGTGCATTGAGAGTCTGGAACAGCACCTCGACCGCGTGCGATCCCGTTTCGGCGAGATTGCCAAGGATGCAGATCGCAAAATTGAAGGGATCGAAGCATTGAGGGCTTCGGTTGCGCAGGCCCACGAGGTCGGCCCGCGTCTGGCGAGCCTTGTGGCGAGGGCTGAGGAGCTCCGCCGGCGCGACGGAGAACGTCCTGTCGGCGGCGGCCAGGCATAACGAATCGACGATCCCAATGACCGGGTCATAAAAAACAGCCCGGACGAACTCGTCCGGGCTGTTGTCGGCGGGGTTGATGTCGATCAGCGACGGTTCAGTACACGGTCAAGGAGACTGACAGCGTTCTGACGGCCGAGGAAGAAGTTGGAGCGGGTGATGGAGTCGAACGAACCGGAGAGGGTTCGAGATGTGTTGAGGATGGTGTAGGAGCGGTCGGAGCCGGGTTGGTTGTTGACCGAATCGGCCGCGAAAGGATCGAACAGGGTCGCTGCGCCGTTGTCCGCGGTGATGCGCAAGCCCATGAGCTCTCCCACGCGGCGTGAAACCGCGCCGGTCAGGGCCTGTGCGATGGTGTCCAGCCCCGCCACATCCGGGACGATGCCCTTGACCGCGAAGGACGGGAGGAACACGACCGCGTCGTCTTCGAGGTCGGTGTTGAAGGGATCTGAACGCTGTGAGAAGCCGAAGGGCTGGGTGTTGAAGAATCCGGTCTGGAGGAAGTTGAAGTTGAAGGCGTTCCCGAACGCGTCGAAGAGCGGCAGGAGCGGGTCGGTGGTGGTGGAGAGATACACGGTGGAGAACGGCTCGAACTCAAAGTCCGCGGGGTTGGTTGAGAAGCGAACATCAAAGCCCGAACCCGCGACGGAACCCTGGAAGAGCGCGTTGAGCTGGTTGACAAGGTTTGTCAAGACGTAGTCGTTGACTGGCAGCCCGTTGACCGAACCGCCGGTGAAGCCCAGGGCTCGGAGATCGAACGATTGGATATTGGTGGTGAATCCGCCCGCCTGGAGCCAATCCACGCTGCCGCCGTTGGTCTCGATGAGCACATTCTGTGTGCGTCGCGTGATGGTGCCGGTGCCGGCGGTGATAACCTCGAGTTGGTAGTCTGTGTTGAAGGCGCCCTGCAGCATGACCGCGAAGGTGCCGTTCGCGCCCGGCGACCCGGCACGCTCGGGGACGATGAAGTCGATGTAGAAATCGCCCTGGGCGTCGAAGCCGTAACGGGTCTCGCCGTTGTCGGCGATGACCTTGTTGGGTGTGCCGGCATACGGCAGGAAGTCTGTTGGGCTGAAGACGAGCGAGGCGTCGTCGATCAGGGTGCCTCCGGTGGTGTCGAACAGAGCGAACTGGACCACGCCGCGGTTGTCCTGGAAGTCGGTCGGCGAAGCGCTGCCCAGGTCGGCGCCGAAGTCGGCCAGTTTAACCGTGATCTTCATCCTGGTGCCTGCCGCGATGGGCTGGCGGTTGTTGAGATGGAAGACGTCCACATCACCCGTGACTAGGGCGTTGGGAACACCCGCGCTGCCGCGCGGGCCGATGGCGGCATTGACGGTGCTGGTCACCTTTCCGGAGGCGTCGCGGATGGTGGAGATGTTGGAGGCGTTGGTGCCCGAGACAATCCCGGATGCACGATCAAAGACGAACGTGTAGTCTCCGATGATGAGCGTCGAGATGTCGTCGGACGTTCCGAGCACGCCGTCGGCCCCTGCGAAACTGATCGGGTCGGGCGCATTCGCGACGAGTTGGCCGTCGCCCGAGTCGGTCGCGGAGTTGAAGCCCGAATCTCCGTCGTCGAAGAGCGTGATGGTGAAGTTGTAATCACCCAGCGTGTTGGGGAAGGTGTCCGGGTTGGGCGTTGTGGTCGGGCTGAAGACCCCCGACGTGTTGCCCACGACGATGTAGTACGTGCCGGTGGCCTGGATGAGATAACTCTGTGCGAAAGTCTGGTCGGTGGCGGTGCCCGCCGCGGCGGGGACGGAGACGGCCACCGCGTTGTCGGCAAACTGACCGAACTGTCCGCCCGTGGCGGTAAAGACCGTGAGGCCGGCGTTGATCGCAGTGCCGCGGAGTCCTGAGAGTTGCAGGATCTGACCCGCCTGGAGGGTGACGGCGTAGACGTCTGCATCGCCCGCGAAACGGAAGAAGTTGTTGTCGTTGTCGGGGTGATCGCCGATGAAGCCGCGCACGGTGTAGGGGATGTTGGGGTCGGGCAGGTTGTTCGCCGTGGCGTTGCGGTCCATGACGAAGTTGAGGTTCGTCGCGCCGTACATATCCACGCGGAGCGGAGCACCGTTGGTGTTGACGAAGTTGATCGTCGGGTTGATCTTGTCGCCGGCATCGCCGACGATGCCGTCCCCGGAGAAGTTGTCGCCGGGTTCGGAGAAACCGTCGCCGTCGCCGTCGATGCCGATGCCGACGAGTTTGGCCTTGAAGATACTCTCGTCGATCTCAAACCTGTAGATTCCCGGCCCCGGAAGGGCCGGTGCGATGGGCAGGTTCCGCTCGGTGACTGACTTCGAGAAGACGACCTTGACGGTGTTGTTGGTGGCGTCGTAGGAGAGGGTGTAGTCGACACCCTGGATAAGACGGATGGTGATGTTGCCGTTGCCCCGCACCTCGGAGACGCTCAGCGAGGGGCTTATGGTGCTGAAGTCGATCGGCTGATTGAAGACCAGATTGGCGGTGAAGACGCGGGCATCGACCGAGAGTCGGATATCGCTGACCTGGGCCGAGATCGGGGCAAGTCTGGGAGCTTCGACCGCGAAGTTGCCCTGAGAGCCTGTGAACGTGCTCCCGCCGATTCGGACCGGGCCGATGATGCCGTTGCTGGCGATGCGGTAGTTCTCGGTGGAGCGTGTGGAGCCGACCCCCGTGCCGTTGATAGTCACGGCGCCGATGGAACCAAGGCCCGCGGCGACATTGTCATCGTTGGTGCCGAAGAAGCCATCATTGCCCCGGGCGTAGCCGGCGGTGATGTCGGACTCGCGGAAGTTGCCGCTGACGGTGACGTTGCCGATGGTGCCGCTGCTGAGGGTGTCCGCAGCGGAGCCGGTGCCTCCGAAGAAGGCATCGGTGCCCAGGTCCATCCCGGAGACGAGGGCCGAGTCGAAGAAGTCGCCGTTGATGGTGACGTTGCCGATGGAATCGCCGGCGCTGAAAATGGTCTGGCTGACGGCGGGAGCGGTGATGGCCCCGACGCTGTTGCCGAAGCGGAAGAGTGAACGCTGGACTGGGCCGCCCAGCGTCAAGGACAGGGAGTCCCTCGCCACGCTGACATCGCCGCGGGAAGCCCCGGTGATGGTGATGGCTCCGCTCTGGAGCAGCGAGATGCTCGCCTCGCCGCGGATGGTGGAGTTCGCGGCCCCGAAATCACCGTTGATGGCGAGCGTGCCGACGGAACGGGCGGAGAAGAAGCCGCCGCTGAGGCCGGCGATCGTGGCGGTCGTGATGTCCCCGCCGATGGCGATCGTGCCCGAGCCATCGATCTTCCCCGAAACGATTGAAGTGACGTTTCCGTCGATGGTGATGTCGCTGTCGCCGGTGACGGAGCCAACCAGGGTCAACACTCCGAGGGCCGCATCATCGGCACCGAAGATATCGAAGTTATTGAGGATCCCGTTGGACGACGAGACGGTGAGGTTGCTTGTCGCCGTGGTGTTTCGGAGTTGAAGCGTGAGCGAGCCGGGGCTGAAGATCGCCGTGCCGGTGGTGAGCGTGATGGAGTAGGTCACGCCGCCGACCGTGAAGGTGCGAGCCCCTGTGAAGGACACCGCATCCGGAGGGGGCGTTGAGGAACCAAAGTCCACATCCGGGTTGGTGTTGGGGAGGTCTGTTCCGCCCCGGATGAGCCTGGCGTCGTTGGCGACCGCGGGCGAGAGGGTGTCGCCGAAGGCGCTGGTGTTCGTGACCGTGCCGCCCAGCGTGAGCGCTGTAATGGTCGAGAAGCCGAAAGCGGAGCGATCGTCGGCGGTGTTGTAGATGCCGTCGGCACCCGGGTCGATTCCAGCGGAGAAGGAGGAGTCCCGCGTTCCGCCCGTGATGCTGATGGTGCCGATGCTGCCCGACCCGATGGTGTCGGCGTTGGAACCGGTGCCGCCGATGCGGTTGTCTGCTCCGAGGCCGCGTACTCCTGAGACAAAGGCCGTGTTCGACACCCGGCCTGTGACCGCGATGGAGGTGATGGAGTCTCCCGCGGCGAAGAAACTGCCGATGCCGGTGGTGAGATCGTCGTTGCTGACGGAACCGTTGACCGTGATGGCGGTGATCGCACGCTGGGCGTACACGGACGCCTCGAAGACTGAACCGTTGACCACCTCGAATCGGGCGAGGTTCCTGCCGGCGGTGATGCGCGGACCCTGAATCCCCGCACCCTGGGCAACGCCCGGCGGGAGCTGGTTCCGGTTGGCATCGACGGCGACAGCGGCGGAGCGGGCGGGGTTGATGCCCACATCACCGAAGACGCTGCCCGGTGCGCTCGCCACGCGAAGCAGCGTGACGTCGAAATCGGCGTGGATATCGCCGTACAGATTGCCGTTGGTGATGACCACGCTGGCGAGCGACCCGTCGTACGACGCGATCATGTTGCCCGGGAGGAACGAGCCGTTGTTGATCGCGACGGAGGCGATGCCGCCGCTGTAACTGACGACGCTGCCGTTGAAATCGCCGTTGGAGATGACGGAGTTGATCCGACCGAAGGCGATCACCGATCCGCGGCCGAGGAGGTTGGCATCGGGCTTGGCGCTGACGCCGCCGATGGTGACGACACCGGTGATGTTCCCGCCGACGCGGAGGTCGTTGAAGAGTTGACCGGCCGGCGCTCCGGCGCTGGCGAGATCGCCTCGCACGAGGATGACTCCGGCCTCGCCCGCGCGACCGATGTTGCGTCCCGCGTTGAGGGCGGTGATGCCGCCGGAGAGATCGGTGCGGATGGCCAGATCCCGCGATGCGGAGAGGGTGCCGACGTTGCCCCGGCTGCCGGTGGTGGTGATGCTGCCGGACAGATCGCCCGCCGTCGCCGAGACCGTGGTGATCGGCCCGCTGGCGGCGATATCACCGCTGATGCCGCGGGCGGAGACGGTGATGATTGCGCCGTCGGGTCCGGTGACCTCGATGCGGCTGTTGATGATCTCGTTGGTGGCGGTGAAACTGGTGATGACGCCGGAGACCAGGAATGTCGAGGCCGTGATATTGCGGCCCGCGCGGGTGGTCGTCAGTTGGCCGGTGGTGATCGCGCTGGCTCGGATGTCGTTGGTGGCCGAGAGCAGGATCAGTTCGTTCACGACGCCGATGGTGCTGCGTGTGATGTTGGTGGCGGTGATGCCTGTGCGGACACGCCCTGTAACGTTGATGAGCAGGTCGCTCATGTCGCCGTTGGTGGCGGCGATGCGGCCCACATCGAGGGCGCAGATGATCTCGCTGGGGCGGAGTTCATCGAGGCTGCCCGTGAGCGTGGAGTTGCGGAAGCCCGCGGCGAGGATGTCGCCCACCCGGCCCGTGGTTCGGAGGCGCGACGCGTCCCAGAAGCCGCCGGTGAGCGTGAAGTTACCGAAGTTGTTGGTCGAGATCTCGCTGTTGTAGAAGGTGGAGTTGTTGAGCGTGATGCCCGCGATGTCGCCGAGTTGGACGTTGTCGTCACCATAGAAGAAACTGGGCCAGAAACCGTCGAGGGTCTGGGTGCCGAAGTACGCGCCACGGACCTGGGCATTGGTGAAACTGATGGAGTTGATGCCGTCGGCGACGGTGAGGAGCGGCTCCGGGACCGAGTTGCTGGCGCTGATGGCGCCTTCGATCAGGATCGGGCCGGGGCGTGAACTGTTCACGCTGAGGAGGTTGTTGATGGCGAAGATGCCTCCCGAGGCGATGGGGTTGGGCCCGCGCGAAGCGATACCGTCACCCACATCGACGCCGGTGATATTAAAAGCGAAGATCGAACCGATGACGCCGTCGAAACCGCCTTGCGGGGTGATGCGGTCGCCGTTGGCTGTTGCCTGGGCGAGTTCCGCGGTCGCGCCTTGCAGGATGACGTCGCCAAGCGATCCTTCGGCACGAACGACCGCCACGTTGCCCGCTCGGATCACGACGCCGTTGAGATACGGCGAGAAGGGGGCGCCGATATCGTCGAGCGAAGCCTGGCCGCCCTGGAAGTTGTCGTCGTTGACCGCACGGATCAACTTCGAGGGGAGAAAATCATCGTCGAGCAGCGCGCCACCGGGGATGCCGAGCGTCCCGCCGACCTCGCCGACGAGGCCGATGCTGTAGCCCATGAACGGCCCGATGAGGGTGGGGCCGTAGTCGGGCAGTTGGGAGCGACCGAGATTTCCACGCACGCTCAGGCGACCCAGGCCCGCGACATCCACGGCGATGATGTCGCCGTTGGGCGAGTTGTTCTCGATGAAGGCCAGGCCGCCGCCTTGCGTGTCCGCGCCGCCGAACTGGCCGCGGGTGACGCGCTCCTCGATGCGCCACACGTCGATCTCGGAAGAGCCGCCGATGGCGATGCTTGACGCCCCGTCGCCGGTCACCAGGATGTGGCCGATACCGATGGCGGCGGTGGGGGAGGTCGTGACGCTGGTGATGCTCAGCGTGCGGCCGCCGACGAGGTTGGCGATAATCTGACCGATCACCACGCCCTGCGACCCGTTCACCGGGAGGGCACGGACAAGGCCGACCTGCTGGTTGGGCGGAGCGTTGGCGACACTGATCTGCACACGGGCGCCTCCGTCATCGATCAGATTCAGCGTCTGGCCGCCGATGAGCGGGTACGTGATGTCCGCGGAGCCTGTCAACGAGAGCAGCGGCAGGTCGGCGAAACGGATGTCCGAACCCGAGCCGGTGTTCAGACGGATGCCCTGTGCCCCGAGGTAGACACCGGATCGCGGGTTGGCATCGTCGTAGGCGTCCTGGCTGACCAGGATGGCGCCGATGCGTGAGTTGGGGCTGGTGGTGACAGTGAACGAATCGCCCGCGACGTGGAACCCGACTCGGATCATGCCGATGTCGCCCGGCCCGCCGCCGAGACCCGTGAACACGTTGAACGAGTTGACGCTCAGCAGAGCGCGGGGGTCTGGTTCGTCCTGGTCCATTCCAACGCCGCCGCGGATATCGAGAAGACCGATACGGCCGTTGACGTTCAGGTCGAGGAAGTTGACATCGCCCTCGCTGGGTCGGTCGCCGCCGGGGACGGCGGACATTCCTGTATACAGCGAACCGAGATCTCCGCCGATGGTGACGTTGATCCGCGGGTTGCCCGTGACGGCGTTTGGTCCGATGTCGGAGCCGGTGATGATGTTGAAGAGGCTTCCGGCGACGCTCACGCTGCCGCCCTGCCAACTCATCGCGTCGTCGTCGCTGAGAACGGTGTTCGAGAGTTCAACCGGGGACGTTTCCGCTCCGCCGCCGTTCATGAAGCCGGTGCCGATGCGCAGCGAGCCGACATTGCCCGAGAGGACCGAGATGCTGCTGCCTTCGCCGCTGGCCTGGTCGGTGAAGCCGTTGCCGCCCGCGGTGCGGAAGGCTCCCAGCGTCGCGGGGGCCATGCCGGTGATGGTTACCGAGTACGGGAGAACTCCCGAACCGGTATCGTTGCTGTTGGGGTCGGTGATAACCAGGTAATAGACGCCGGGTGCATCGGCCTTCCAGGTGAGGTTGGTCGCGACGAACCGACCCTCGCGGAACTGGCTCGGGGGCGCTGCGAGCGTTCGGCCGTCCTGGTCCATGATGCGGAAGTAGGGAGAGAGTGTGGCACTGCTGATCGTGGCCTGGATGTTGATCGTCGCGCCTTTGTCGGCGGCGAAGGCGAAGACGTCCGCGGCGTCTTCGCCCAGGAAAGGATCTCGCCCGGAGATGTCGCCCACGATGCGTGCGGCCGTGCCCGCGTTGCCGATGAACTCGGCGGCGAGGATGGAGTCGTTGCGGAGGAAACTGGAGCCCAGAACGATGGATTGCTGCCCTGCCCGCAGGAGCGAAGTGGACGCCGTGTAGTTGTCCGGCGTGTTGAGCATGAGTTGGCGGACAGCCTCGGCGCGGGTGGTGCCCGGGTCCACGCCGATATACGCCTCGAGTTCGTTGTAGGTGTAAATGTCTCGGGAGGGACGGTTTTGCGGATCGAAGGTATCGCCGACGATGGTCACATCGAGTTGGCTGCGGGCGCCGATAAGGATCTGCCCGGCGGTCCTGCCGACGATCACCTGTCCGTTGGTCTTGTTGTTGGGATCGACCGTGCGGCCGTCGGAAAAGCGGAAATCGGTGTCGGGGGACCAGATGCCCGCATCGCCTCCGACCACCAATGAGCCCAGGTCGCCGTCAACCGTGATGGAGCCCATGAGCACGCCGATGGCGATCTTGTCCACGAACCCGGAGAAGTACGATGATCCGTGGACCAGTCCGTGGATGGTGATGCTGCCCATCGAACTGCCGTCTTCCAGGAAGATGCCCTGGTTCGGACGGTTGAACCCAGTGGTGACGTAATCAATGACGTCGAACGGGTTGGGTGTCGAGAGGTCGGGCATGAGGCCGCCCGGGTTGGCCCCTCCCTGGGTCACGTTGTTGCGGATGAAAGGTGACCCGATGATGATCGAGGCCGGCCCGGGCGGGAGGCCCGCGAAGTCGAACTGATCCTGCTGCAGGTCCACGGCGTAGGCGAACCCCACATCTTCCATCTCGTCGAGAAGGCCGATCGGATTGGCCTCGAGCGTGAAGACATATGGCGCCTGGTACTCGATGCGAGGGATGAGCGTGAAGGGATCGAAGCCGTCCGGCGCCGTGGTGCTCGTGGTGATCTTGCCGCCCCACATCTGGAAGGATGTGCGCGAGTCCGTTCCGCTGAATCGGATGGAGCCGATGCCGTCGTTGTAATCGGGGATGCCATCCGCGTTGATGTCGCCGGGGTTGAACTCGGTGCCGGGCGGCGGGATCGTCGCCAGGGTTTGGCGCATGTCGCGGCCGTAGAGGTCGCGGAAGTTGACCGTTGCACCGACGGGACCCGTCAGGACCGCGATGAAACCGTACTGCCCCAGGTCGTTGAGGAGGGCGGCATAGTCCGAGGAAGGAAGTGTGAAGGAGACATCATCGATTCGGAAAGCCGGGTTGATCCCCGACCCGGCATTGACGGCCTGGGTCAGTTCCAGACGGAGCGTGTCGAACCCTCCGACGTTCGCGGGAAGCGTCAGCGTGCCGGTGCCCAGGTTGGCGTTGCCGCCGGCGAAGAGCGCCCGCAGGGCCGCGCCGGTGAAGGACTGCGTCACGACGTTGTTGTAGAGAAGTGAAAGACGCGTCTGGTCCGTCAGGATGCCGGTGTTGTCGGTGCCGCCGTCGGCGGTGACAAGGAACGAAGCACCGATCGCCGCGAGTTGGAACTGCGGGTTGGCCCCGTCATCCCAGAAACGGAACTGCACAAACTCGGTTCGTTCATCGAGCGAGACGCGGAGATAACGCTGCTGGTTGTCCTGTACCTGGGGCTGGGCCGTGATGCGGATATCCCCGGCGGGGTTGATGTTGTGCTGAATTTGGAGCCCAGATTCGGGGGCGATACCTCCGCTGCCCACGATGCCGTAGCCCAACTGGTCGAAGCTCTCGGTCTTGGAAGTGGGATCGGTGGGGGTGATGTCGACGTTGCTGGCGATGTACGGCAGGTAGTACCCGGCGTACCCGACGACGGTGCCCAGGCCGGTGTTCGGATCGACGTTGTCGGCGGTGACGGTCAGCGAGAAGAGCATCTGCCGGCGTTCGAGCTGCTCGATGTTCGGGCGCTCCGTTGAACCGGCGAGCATCGCCAGTCGAGACGGGCCATCTCCACCCTCTCCGCACAGGCGCTGACGCTGACGGACGTATGGGCGGTTCACCTTCTTCTTGCGATGCATATCTGCTCCTGAGCACCCAACGGACTGTCCCCCCGGACATCCTTCTTGAATATCAACTTCACTCACGACCGCGCGGCCGTCCTATGGCAGCACCGATCGCCGTCGCCAACTGACTGAACGACGAGGGCGCAACGTCCCCTCGTCATACACCGAACAATATGTAGCCGTACGCAGGGTCACTTCATCAGTTTCATGGTACCAGCCTCAACCGGCCCCGAATGTAGGACCGTACTCGTACAGGGACCAAATACGGGTTCTGCTGCCAATAAACCAGATCAAAGCCCAGTTGGTGCGTTGTTTTGGTGCCCGTCTGGTATTGCCTGTCTCTGTTCAACTCGGCAGTACTCATATCCTTTTCTACAGGCTGATCTGCTGATGAGATGTAAGTCTCTCTCTACTGTTCTATCTTTCAGAGGATCCGCTTCGAACGCGGGTAACTCCCGATCACCGCCAGTTCGCGGCAGTGTGCCTTCGCATCGTCTAAAGCCCTGATCATGGGCTGGTCGTTTCGATGTCCGAGGCAATCGATGAAGAACGTGTAGGTCCAGTTTCGCCGTCCGCTTGGTCGCTTCTCGATATGAGTCAAGTTGATGTTCGATCGCTGGAACGCGAGCAAGACCTCGACCAGTGCGCCGGGTTTGTCGGCGGTCGTGAACATGACTGTTGTCTTGTCGTCTCCCGTCCGTTCGGTTTTCTGTCGGGAGATGACAAAGAAACGCGTGATGTTCCCCGGATTGTCCTCGATGCCTACAAGTAGAGGGTTCAGGCCATAGATTTGCCCGGCGAGTTCGGACCCGATTGCTGCGCTGTGCGGTGTGCGGCCTTCGGCCAAATCTGCTCGGGCCTCTTCGGCAACGATCTCGGCTGCTTTGCTGCTGCTTGGGGTGGGGATGCGCTCTGCCTTGGGGTACTGCCGGGCGAGCCAGATTCGGCATTGGTCGAATACCTCAGGTTTCGAGTAGATGCGTTTCACCTGGCTGGGAGCGCAGTTGGCGAGCAGGCAATGGCGGACATCGATCTGCACCTCGGCGCAGACTACGACTTCGCCCTTGCCCCCCTGATCGCGGAAAGCATCGAGGGTTTCGACGATTCCGCCTCCGGTGGAGTTCTCGATCGGGACCAGTCCGTAGTGCACATGCCCGCGCTGGACTTCGGTGAAGACCCCGGCGATATCGTGCAGGTCCTCGTGTTCCACGCTGCTGCCGAACTGTCGTAGGGCCGCGAGGTGCGAATAGGACCCTGCTGGGCCGAGGTATCCGATCCTCAGAGGCTGCTGCAGCGAGAAACTCCCGGACATCAGTTCGCGGTAGATCGCCTCGAGGGTTCGATCGGGGAGCGGGCCGTTGTTGGCCTTCAGCGCGCGTTCCAGCACCTCGGCCTCACGGTGCGGGGTGTAGATCGGCAGACCGGCCGCGCGCTTCTGCTCTCCGACTTTCACCACCAGCGATGAACGCTCGTTCAGAAGTGTGACCAGCGCCCGATCGAGATCGTTGATGCGCTGGCGGATGGAGGCGAGGTTAATGGCCGCGCTTGGCTTGGATCGTCGGGTCGTTTTCGCGGGCTTCTTCGGCATGGACCAACGGTACCCGCGCTGCGCGGCATTTTCGGAGAGGCGGCGCAGCACGACTTCCGGGTTTGGAGCATCGATAGGGGATGTTTACGTCGCGAGTGCCGGGAGTGCGGGGACGGTCGCCTCTACGCGGCGTGACTTGGCACCCGCGACGAGGATGTAGATCGAGGGAACAATCAGAAGCGTGAAGATCGTAGAAATCGCCATACCGCTGACGAGAACGATGCCGATGCTGTTGCGTGCCATCGCCCCCGCGCCCGTGACAAGAACCAGCGGGAAGTGACCGAAGACGGTGGCCACGCTCGTCATAAGGATGGGCCGCAGGCGGGTCATGGCCGCCTCGCGGACGGCGTCTCGCTTGGAGAGGCCGCTTTCCTGCAGGTGATTCGCGAACTCCACGATCAGGATGCCGTTCTTGGCCACCAATCCAACGAGGGTGATGAGACCGACCTGAGAGTAAATGTTGATGGTGGTCCAGCCGAGGAAGGTAAAGACGAGCGCGCCGCTGATGGCCAGTGGCACCGAACCAAGCAGCACGATCAACGGGTCTCGGAAACTGCTGAACTGTGCCGCCAGAACGAGGTAGATCAGACCCAGCGCGAAGCCCAGGGTGACCGCCAGGCTTGCCCCTTCCATTCGGAGCTGGCGGCTCTCACCCGCGAAGTCGATGGCGTAGCCGGGCGGGAGCACCGCCCGTGCCGCGGCTTCGAGCGCATCAAGGGCCTCTGCCTTGGTCACACCCGGTGCCACGCCGCCGTAGATCTTGACGCTGTTGCGTTGCTGGAAACGATTGAGTGTGCGCGGTGCGGCGATCGTTTCCAGACGCACAAAACTGCCCACGCTCACCAGGCCGCCGTCACGGGCCCGCACTTTCATCTGAAGGATCTGGTCGGGGGTGGCGCGGCCCGCCTCTTCGATCTGCGGGATGACCTTGTAACTGCGTCCGTCGTAGTTGAAGCGGTTGACGTACCCGCCCGAGAGCATGATCGAGAGATCTCTGCCGACCGAGGCGAGGTCCAGTCCCATGTCGGCGACTTTTTCACGGTCGATGATGATCCGCGTCTGGGGCAGGTCGATTTTGAGATCGGTGTCGGCGAACATGAACTTGCCGGTGCCGAAGGCCGCGCCGACCAGGCCGCCTGCCACCTGGGCCATTTCTTCCGGCGAGTCCTGGCTGGTGATGAGGAGTTCGACATCGAACTGCCCCGCGCCGGGCAGTGGTGGAGGCAGCACGGGGAAGGCCGTGACACCGGCGATCACACTGACCATGCCGTAGGCCTGCGGCTGGATGTCCTTCGTGGTCCGCTCGCGCTCCTTCCACTTCTTCAGATTGACGCCGCCGAAGCCCGAGGACGGTGACATCAGAACACGCCAACTGAACTCCGCTTCCGGCAAGTCCATCAGGGTCGTGGAGACGGCCGTCGCGGCCTGTTTGGTCGCCTCCAGCGAGGAATCCGGCGATCCGGACAGGACGAAGAAGATGCCGCCCTCATCCTCCGTCGGGGCTAGTTCCTTGCCGGACATCGAGTACAAGGGGACCGCGGCCAAGGCGATCAGCACCGCCGCGAAAGCCATCGACCAGCGCAGATCGAGCGTCACGCCGAGCACCCGACCGTACAGGCGACGCACTCTGTCAAAGCCCCTGTTGACCAGCCGCGTGAGCACCCCCTCTCGCCCGTGAGCGGGGACCAGTCGAGAACTCATCATGGGTGAGAGTGTCAGCGCCACAATACCCGAAACGACTACCGCCGCGGCGAGCGTGAAGGCGAACTCCTTGAACAGAACCCCCGTCAGGCCTGTCTGGAAGCCGATGGGCGCGTAGACCGCGGCGAGCGTGATGGTCATGGAGATGACCGGTGAGGCCAGTTCGCGCGCGCCCAGAAGGGCCGCATCGATGCGGCTTCGGCCTTCTCGCACGTGCCGCTCGACATTCTCGACCATGACGATGGCATCGTCGACGACCAGGCCAACGCAGAGCACCAGCGCGAGGATGGTGAGCAGGTTCAGGCTGAACCCGAAAACGGACATGAAGATGCACGCGCCCGCGATGGAGATGGGGATCGCCACCAGCGGCACCAGGACGGTGCGGATGGAGCCCATGAAGAGAAAGACGACGATCGCGACGATGGCGATGGTCTCGGCGAGGGTGGTGCCGATGGCCTTGAGGGCGTTGTCCATGTAGAACGTGCCGTCGTACGCCAGCTGCATTTCGATGCTTGGCGGAAGACGAGGGCGCAGGCGTTCCATGGTTGCCCTGAGTCGCTTGGCCACCTCCAGTTCGTTCGAGCGGGGCAACGGCCAGACCGACAGGTACACCGCCGGCTCAGCGTTCAGCCCCGCTTCGGCGGTCGGTTCTTCACTGCCCAGTTCGACGCGGGCCACATCGCGCAGCCGCACGATGGTACCCTTTCGTTCGCGGACGATGAGCTGCTCGAACTCGTGCGGTGATCGCAGGTCGGTGTTGGTCAGGAGGTCGATCTGGACATCCCGGCTCTTGGTCCGGCCCACCGCGGCGAGGTAGTTGTTCCGGCGCAGCGAGTCGTAGACCTCGCCGGGGGTCACGTCGAGGGCCGTGAGGCGCGATTCGCTGAGCCAGATGCGCATCGCCAGGTAGCGGGGGCCTTCGATGCCGCAGCGCTGGACGCCCTCGATCGTGGAGAGTTCGGGCCTTACTTCCCGGTCGAGATACTCGGTGAGTCGGGAGAGGTCAAGTTCCTTGCTCGTGAAACTCAGGTAGAACGTGGCGAAGGGCCTGTCCGCGCGCTGGATGTCGATCACGGGGCTTTCGGCCTCGGGCGGGAGTTCGCTGCGGACCTGGTTGAGCCGGGCCCCGATCTCCGCGAGGGCGTCGTTGCTGTCGTGGTTGAGCCGAAGCCGTACCGTGATCGTGCTCATGCCCGCGGCGCTTGAACTCTCGATGTAGTCGATCCCGTCGATCGCCGACACCGCCCGCTCGATCGGGGTCGTGATGAACCCTCGCACCGTTTCGGCGCTGGCCCCGATGTACATCGTCGTGATCACGACCGATGTGGACTCGATGCGCGGGTATTGGCGGATCGGCAAGTTGCTCGCCGCGCGCCACCCCACGGCGAGGATGATGAGGTTCAGAACGACCGCCAGCACGGGCCGATTGATGAAGATATCGGTGAAGGATCGCATGCGGATGTGTGTCGTGGGTGTGGCGAGATGTGGTGAAGTATCGGGGTGATGAGGACGAGGCGATTGAACGTTCAGTGCGGCTTTGATGAGGGGTGGGAGCCGCCCGAGGCCGTCGCCGGCGGTGCCTCGATCACGAGCGAACCTTCGCGTAGTTTGAAGGAGCCGGTCGCCGCGATGCGGTCGCCCGGCTTCACCCCTTCGAGCACGATCACATCGTTCTCAACCATGGGTCCGAGTTTCACGAAGCGCTGCGTGGCTCGCATCGTGTCGGGCTTATCGCCTGGGATGATCACAAAGACCTGATCCCCGTACGAGGTCCGCCGCACTGCGGTGGCGGGCACCACTGTGTAGGGCTTCTCCGGTTCGACCGGCACGCGGATCTGCACGAACATGCCGGGTCGCAGCCGGCCCTGGGGGTCGTGCACACTCGCACGCACCCGGACGTTCCGGGTGTCGTTGTTTACCGTTGCATCGACGGCAACGACCGTGATGATGATCGGTTCGGGTCCCATGACCGGGCACGTTGCATCGACTTCCAGGCCGGGGGACACCCGTGCGAGATACTCCTGCGGGATGGCGAAGTCCAGGTGGGTTGTATCCTTGACCTCCTGTAGCATCACGACCGCCGCCCCCTCGGCCAGGTACTGCCCCTCGTGAACGTTCTTCAACCCGACCCGGGCGCGGAAGGGGGCACGGATCGTGCGTTTGTCGAGGCGGGTCTGAACCTGGGCCACGCGGGCTTTCGCCTGCGAAACCTCCGCGTGCGTGCGTTCCAGATCCGCCTTGGCGCGGTCGACCTCGGCCTTCGCTCGGTCGTAATCCATCGCCGAGGCCGCGCCGCGCTCTTTGGCGGTTGTCAGGCGGCCCAACTCTGACTCGGCCACCACGACGCGCGGCTGGGCCACCGTCACGTTCGTCTCGGCCACGCGGAGTGCGGCGTTGGCGGCATCCAGGTCCGCCCGATCCACGGCATCGTCCTGCATCAGGATGACCATACCCGGTTCAACGATCTGTCCCGACTCGAAGGGCAGTTTGGTGATCACCCCGGCGAGTTCCGTGTTCACCATAATCGAGCGTTCGGCCAACACCGTCCCGACGAGGTCGGACATGGGCCTCCATACCACTTGTCGCGCTTCGGCCAATCTCACCGCTTCGGCGGGCTCAAACGGCGGCGGGGGCGGTGCGTTGATCTGGCGGTATTTCCACCATGCCAACCCACCGCCGACGCACCCGAGTACCGTGAACATGAGAAAACCCGCCAACAAGGTCGAACGTTTCACGCTCGCAAACTCCTCTCAGCCGAGTCCGGCAGAGCCGGTGATGAGCCGTCAACTCCGCGGGGTGCAAGTTCATTCCCGCCGCATGCTAACCGCTCCAGTGCCTCCCGCAGCGCATCCAGACGCTTCGGCGTCATCTCCGCCAGACCAAAGATCCATCCAAACCAGATTCCGTCCATCGCCATCTTGACCGCCTCGCCCGCCCCGGGCGGCAGCCCATCTTCCGCGAGACGCTCGGTGATCTCCCGGTGAACATCGCGCAACGGCTCCACTCGACGCGGATCATGCACCAGCGCGGCCACTAGAACCAACCCGCTCCGCCTCATTTCTTCCGTCCATTTGTCCGTGGATGAAAGACACAGACCGAGGAGCGCCCGAGCCACTCGTCCATCGCCGGGACCTTGTCGCTCGATCGCCGCGATGCATTCACCCCGCCAGCCGCACAACTTCCGTTCAACCAATGAATCAATCAGTGCATCTTTGCTCGGGAAGTAATGAAGCAGGCCACCCTTGCTCGCGCCGGCTTGTTTCGCCACTGCATCGAGGGTCAAAGATCCGATCCCATCGCGCAAAATGACTTCCTCCGCTGCGTCCAAGACGGCATCACGTTGGGTGCTGCGGCGAGGGGTGATATCAGAGGTCTTTGAGTTGTTTACTGGGGGTGGCAAGTGCGAACTATACCGTCCGGACGGTCGATATTCAACCGACCGGACGGCTTGCCCGTTTATTTGGATATAGTTCGTGCTTATCACTTCATTAACATTGGAAAAAACGCTCCGGCGCGGGCCGGAGCGTACTGGTTTTGAACTGAGTTCTGTGCTTGCCGCAGTGCGTCAACAACTCCCATTTTCCCAGGCAAAGAAGAATACTTGTACATCGCTGCCGTCGATGCCGCCATCCTGGTTGACATCTGCATCGGCGATGCCGTTCTGCCACGCCTCGAAGAAGGACTCGACATCGGCGCCGTCGAAGCCGCCATCGTTGTTGAAGTCGCCGACACAGCCGGGGGGTGGGTCGCCGCAGTGCTCATCACAATAGTTCACGCGCTGCGTCAATACCGTCTCGTACATGATGTCGTACATGTTCTTTGATTGCCAATCCTCGAGCAGGATGTAGTGTCTCTCCCAGTCATACTTGAAGAACTGGAGCAGTCGCTGCAGCCAGCGCCGTGTGTGAGGCAACGGGCGTGCCCGGCGTATCTGAATGCTGTGCGGTACATCGCCGCCCGCACCGACAAACCCGGGACGGATCAGCGGTGCATTGTCGAAGGGGTACCGGGTGTTCGGCACATGAGCGAAGACCGCAGGGTCGTCCACGACCCAACTTTCTTCATCGCAGGCGGCCCCGAAGGAGGAATTGTAATCGCGATCCCCGTTCGGCCCGGCGAAGTGATCCGCCGTGCTTTGGAGGAAGGAGTAATGGTTGGGCTTGCGGTTCCGTGGGTTGTAGCCGCCGGTCAGCTTGTACTCTCGTTGAACCGGCTGAATCATGCCGGACGGTGAGAGGTAGGGTGTTGCCGAAGCGCCTACGAGGAGCGGATGGACCACCAGCCCGATCGACGGGAACGGAGCGAACCACTTGTCTCTCACCTGGTCGATGAAGAGGCCGATCGCTTTCGTGGGTTGGCCCCGACCCGCGGGGCTGAATAGGCCGCGGTCGAAGACCTTGCCGAAGAGAACCGGCAGGTCGAGTTGGGGGCGGTAGCCCGCGGGCCTCAGAAGCGGGTGGTTGGCGCTCGAGAGCGCGCTGTCGAAACTCACGGTGTTGTCGTCAAAGCCCTGGAGCAGGAGGTACTTAATCGGCGCGAGACTGGTCGGGTGCCCGCCCGCAAGCGTGAGAGTCTTGATCGGCGTGGTGTTCTGATACGACCTCCATTTGTAGTGCATGACCACCGGCACCAGGTCCACGAGATTGCTGCGTGCCAGCGGCAGGAAGTCGAAGAGGTTGTCGCAGTCGATGCGACAGGCGTTGTTGCCGACACCGGTGATGTCGATCAGATCGAGCAGGATGTTGACCGCCGGGCAGAGCCAGGGAGGGAGCGTCGGAGGATTCGTCTGGAGGTAGCCGCCCAGCACGATCGCGGCCGTGGCCAGACGACTTCCGCCGAAGGCGCCCTGTATGGACACGTGCGCCTTGCACAACTCCGGGACATGCCCGACGTTGAGATTGGAGAACCGCGATGCGGCGGACATCGTGATGTCGGTCACCGGCGCTCCGGTGGAGTGCGACACCACGACATAACTGGGCGTGCCGAAGTTATTCTCGTACCGCCCCATCGGGTCGTAGACCCCGTGGGCCGCATCGCCATACTGCATGGCATCCGCGATCTGACGCATCATCGCCCTTGCGGCGACATCGAGACGCTGCGTCGCGGCATAACTGACGATGATGTAGCGGTTTCTGAAGCCCCGGCTGGTCATATATTCATGGATGTGATCCTCCCAGTATCGCTTCGCACCTTCGTGCCAGTAGCCGCCGGGGTAGAACTCGCTGATGTCATCAGGCCATTTGGTGTAGGCCCCCGGCGCGGTGGACTCGCTGCAGACCAGCCGTTCAAAGAGCGGGTCCAGACGTAGCCCGTGAACGAAGACAATGTCCCGCCCGCCGAAGAGATACTGCTGATCGGGGCAGGGGCAATACGCGGGGGGGTTGTGGTAGGAATAGGTGACGATGGCATCGCTGTCGGGCGTGAAGGGATCGACTTCGTTGCGTACTTCCTCGAGGATCTGCTCGTCCCACTTGCGGATGGTCTCCGCGAACTCATCGCAACTCACGCCGGTGATACCCAGTGCCGCGAGGTCCGCATCGCAGTTAGGCAGGTCCGTCTCCGGGGGCGGTGGGTCGCCGCCGATCGCAGGGTCGCAGGGGAAATCCTTCAACCACGTCACCAACTGGGTGTTGAGCGTGGGGTGGAGCGAACTGACGCGTCCCTGGATGTCGATGATCCACGAACCTTCATCGAGCGAGCCGGGTTCGAGGTTCGGCGGGTAGGCGATCATGCCCGCGGGTCCGCGCTCGATCCCCTCCGATTCGCAGACGCATCGCCGTTCGAGCGTTTCCGTGCTGTTCATCCCGGGTTGTGAGAACAGATCGGCGTTGAGGTAGACCATCCTGTTCCGCGCGTTGTCGTAGCACATGCCGCTCTGGCCGTGCGCGGTGGGGGTGTCCTCCGCACGCACCCATTCAGCGCCGTCCCACTCCCATGTATCGCTCAGGAACTGCGTCCCGTTGTACCCGCCGTGCAGCACGACACGGTTGCACTTTGAGTCAAAGGCCATGGCCGAGATGGTGCGGGCGGGCGGGCCGCTGGTGCGGACCAGCGACCAGACCACACCGTCCCACTCCCATGTATCTCCCAATACCGACGAGCCTCCGGCCGTCTGGCCGCCGAAGAGAACCACCCGGCGACGGTGGGCGTCATACGCCATCGCGGGTGAATATCGGGGTGTCGGTGCCGGGCCGCCGAGTCCGACCTGGACCCAGCCGGCACCGTTCCATTCCCATGTGTCGGTCAACGGCCCCGTGCCTGTCCAACCGCCGAAGAGGACCGTCACGCCGCGGGCCGAGTCAAAGGCCATCGCGTGGCGGGAGCGGGCCGCCGGGCCGGGAGCGACCATCTGTGTCCACGTTGCGGTCAGCGCATCAAACTCCCACGTATCGCCGCGGATGCCGGCCACGCCGACACCGCCTTCACCACCGAAGAGCACGGCTCGATCTCGGAACGTGTCGGTCGCGATGCCTGCCAGCGCACGCGCGGAAGGACGGATCGCCGCGGGAAGCTGCACCCATGCCGACCCATCCCACTCCCACGTGTCGTTCAGGTACGAGGTGCCGCCGACCCAGCCGCCGAACGCCAGGCTAGTGGCGCGAGCCTCAACGAAGGTCATGGCCGGCGCGATGCGAGGTGGTGGAACATCGCGATTGACCACGGACCAGATCTGCTTCTTGCAGGCGTAGATTTTCTCGAAGGGTGTGACATCCTCGTAGGTGTTGCCGATGCGAATCTCATCGATCTCGCCGGAGTACGCCGCGGCCCCGCGGCCCAACTGGACCTGCGCCCTGGTCACACTGTGGATATCCACGAAGTTGAGCGCCGTCACCGCCGCGGTATGGTCCTCCGGCTCGATGGAGAGTGACGGGTTGATCCATAAGCGGAAATCATCGGGGCCGGTCTTGAAGTCGATCCGCATGACCAGCAGCGCCTTGGTCGTCGCCGGTACGGTGGACTGGCGATGGCCGCCGCCGATGCCGCCGTCGATGCCCCACGTCGATTCCGCGTAGGGCTGCCCGAAGAAGATGAACCGACCGGCGGGGCCGACGGGTAGTTGGACACCCAGGTATGTCAACCCGACCGAACCGCCCGTTTGCTGCGCGATGAAACTCAACCAGAGTGTGCCGGGCCGATCACCCAACGGTGCACCGCCCCCGAGGTCCAAGGGGCGCTCGATGATCGACATGGTGGACGCCTCACCCCTTCCGATCGTGTGATTCATCGGGTCGCCGCCGTTGAAGTGGGGCAGGCTGCCCGCGGCGACATTCCATTGACCTGTGTTCGAGGTCCAGGGGCCTGCCCAGCCGGTGCCGCCGGCCTGACCGGCCATGATGCTCCCGGGCTGGTAGCCGAAGCCTTCGTAGACGGTATCTGGAAGCAGTCGTGCGGCGGGCAACTGTGAGCCTGGGCCAGTCCATCGCGCCATCCGATTGGCGGAGCCTCCGTTGACGTTGACAAACCGTCCACAGGCGTACAGCCCCGTGGAGGTTGGGCCACCCGCGGTCATCCGCATGAGCGCATAGACGCGGTCATCGCATCCGGCACCCAAGGGCGCCCAGACGCCGGGCGACCATTTGGCGATTCTGGCGGCGGCTACACCACCCGCGTTCAGGAAGTCTCCACCCGCGTACAGCTGGGGCTGGTTGTTGTCGTTGAAAGATCCCAGCGCGTAGACGGCGTTATCCACGCCGTTGCTTCCCCCGCCTCCAGGCAGGTTCGACCAGAGTGTGCCATTCCAACGCGCGATACGGCTGGCGTTGCCGCCGCCCGCGACGGTAAAAGCACCGCCCGCGTACAACTTCAAGCCCGAGCCGTCGTCGAAGGTTGTCAGCGCCCAGCAGTTTCCGTTTAGGCCAGCGCCAAGAGCATTCCACGCCGAGCCGTTCCACTTGGCGATGCGGGCGGAGGCCACGCCGCCCGCCAAGGTGAAGATTCCGCCCGCGTAGAGCGCGTTGCCGGTGCCGTCGTCGTAGTCCACGAGCGCGTAGGTGCCAAGGTTGGTTCCGGTGCCGAGAGGAGACCAGGCCGAACCGTTCCAACGAGCGATGCTCGAGCACGCGATGCCGCCCGCGGTTGAGAAGTTGCCTCCTGCATACAGCGCCGGGGTGCCGTCGACACGCGAGACGTACAGCACCGGAACGAAGCCGTTGATGCCTTGCCCGGACGGTCCGACATCGACCCAGGCCGAGCCGTTCCACTTGGCGATGCGGTTGATCGCCATCGGAGTTCCACCCTGGGTAATGCTGGTGAACGCGCCCGCCGCGAAGAGCCTTGGCGGGCTGGGACCGGCGCCGTCTTCATCAAAAACGGCCAGCGCGTTGATCGTGTTATTGAAGAGCACACCAGATCCGATGGACGACCACACCGAACCGTCCCACACCGCGATCCGTGATGCGGAGACGCCTCCTGCGTTGGTGAAGTTTCCGGCCACGACGAGCCGGGGCGGGTTGGGGCCGGGACCATCGGTATCCCAGGTGGTCATGGCGTAGGCCTCGCTGTTGAGGCCCGGCACACCTGTAGAAATATCCCATTGTGCCGGTGCAAAGGAAGCGCTCACACACAGCACGGCCAGCCCTGCCCAGCCACTCGTGAGTCGCGCGGCACGCTGGGGGGTTTGAACCTGAAGTTCCATACCGCCTCCTGACATTTTCTTCATTTCACTACTACGGATGAGATCCTTGAAACATCCCGGAATGAGTACCCCGGTGACCGTCGCAGACAGAACTGCTCAGAGGTGTTCGCGCTTTCGCAGTTCGATCTAACAGTCGATTGTGAAGAAATAATCCGAGGACAATATAAATAGAAGGCAAGACCCGAATACTTAACAAAACACAAACTATTAGTGCATTGGGCTTCCCCCGCAGAGATGCACAAGTTTGAACACGAGGGTTAAGAGACGTCCGTGAGGATCAAAACCGTACCTCATAATGCAAGGGAACGAACAACCGGACGGAATTAAAGGAAAGGAGTCTCAAAACGAGAACTACATGGCGTCTTGTGCAAGTTTGAGTCTGAGCCCTCCATTGCGGACGTCCTTGCCACCCGATAAACTATAAGTACGGTTATACAACAGTCTTGGCAGCAACACATGAACGACATACGCCGCATCCTCGCTCAGGCTTCTCGCCGTTTGTGGATCACAGATTCACTGAGAACACTCACCTACGTGCTGGCCGCTGCGCTCGTCGCGGTGCTCGCTGTCCGTGTCGTGGAGCGGGTCTTCGGGTATGGATTCCCCTGGCGAACGATCTTTTACGGCACTGCCGCGGGCATCGCATTGGTGACTCTGGTGTGGAGTATCCTTGCGCGCCGCCGCGCACTCTCGGTGGCGAAGGTACTGGACGAAAGAGCCGGTCTGCGCGAGACACTGAGCACGGCTCTTTACATGCAACGATCGGAAGATCCATGGGCGAAAGCAGTCATCGAGACCGCTGGTGAAAAAGCGCGCGGCGTGAAAGTGGGGGACGCTCTTCCCATCGAGTCCCCCCGTTTCTGGCCTGTTCCCGTGGCGATGGCCATCGCCTTCGGCCTGGTGTGGCAGTTCCTGCCCGAGTTCGACATCTTCAAATACCAGGCCGACAAGGTCGCGAAGGAAGAAAAGCAGCGGGCCATCGTCGAGGTCAAGACCGATCTTGATTCCAAGAAAGAGGAACTCAGAAAGGCTCTTGAGAAGGCCAAGGTGGAGTTTCTTGATCAGTCCCCCGAAGACCCCGAGGGCAAGGACAAGAAGCCCGATGAACTCGATCCCGATGCCATGCGTCGCGAAGCTGTGAAACGTCTCACGGATCTGACGGAGAAACTCGAGGCGCAAAAAGAGGGCGAGAAGGCGGACCAACTCGACGCGATGAAAGAGGCCATGCGCCAACTCAAGCAGCCCGGCGATGGCCCGCTCAATGAACTCTCACGCGCGCTTTCACGGGGTGACTTCAACAAAGCGCAGGACCAACTCAGGCAACTGGCCGAGAAGATGGCGGACTCCAAGACCAGCCCCGAGGCCAAGGCGCAGGCGAAGGAGCAGATGGAGAATCTCGCCAAGCAACTCAAGCAACTCGCGGAGAATCAGGGAAATCTCGCCAAGCAGTTGCAGAAGGCGGGCCTAGACAAGAAAACCGCAGAAGAACTCGCCAAGGCGGCCGCCACCAACCCCGAGGCGATCCAGAAGGCGCTGGAGAAAAACCAGAACCTGAGCGAAGAGCAGAAGCAGCAACTGCTCGAGATGGCCAAGGCGGCCTGCAAGGCGGGAGAAAAGTGCGGGAAAATGGGCGAGAGCATGTCCAAAATGGCCAAAGGGATGACCCAGGAAGGTCTCCAGCAGGAAGGCATGGAGGGCATGGATGATCTTGAAAAGGAACTCTCGGAGTCCGAGATGCTCCAGGAGGACATGGCCAATCTCGATGCCGCGCTTGATGCCGCGAAGCAGCAACTCGCCGAACTTGGCAAGTGCCTGGGCGGAGACAGTGACGGCACGGGTCAGTGCGAAGGCAATGGCAAGACTGGCGGGTGGAAGCCCGGTGAGTCAACGGGCAAAACAGGCAGCGGAAGCGGCGGACCCGGTCAGAGCGCGGGTGGCCAGGCCCCGCCCCCGGAGGCGGCCGACTTCCAACTCGAAAAGGTCAAGGCCAACACCCAGACCCAGGGCGGCCCGATCATCGGCACACGACTGGTCTACGGAGAGCAGATCAAGGGTGAGAGCATCGCCGAGTTCTCCGATGTCGTCGCTGCGGGCACCCAGGAAGCCGCCGAGGCGATGGAATCCAATACCATTCCCCGCGAGTACCACGATGCTGTCAAGCGCTATTTCGGCACGCTGCAGGCGAAGGTGAACAAGGAGAACGCCACGAGCAAGCCCGCGGCGAAACCCGAACCCAAGAAGTAGAGAGTTTCAGCGGGTTGATCCATCCGCAGTGCCCGGCCGGCGTTTGACGCGGTCTTTGATGTCGCCCGCGATACGCCGTTCGAGCGCGGGGTCGCGTCGGACAGGCACCTCATACACGGCCCCTGAGGTCCGCATCGGATCTATTGCCAATGTCGTCAGACCGGCTGCCTTGCTCGGGGCACGAAGCCCGGCGGTTTGTGTGCGGTGAACAGTGACCCAGACGCTTCCCGATACGGTTTCATCGGATGAGGGAGGTCCGCCGCCCTCCCCCTCGAAAGTCACCCGTACCGTTCGTCTCTGTTGATTGAGGAGGTCTTCGGCCTCATCGTGCACTGTGGATTGCTCCAGATCCCAGGGTGAAGCCAAGCCCATGCTCGACTTCGGTCGTGTGCTCAGCACGCCTGCCTCGGCATCCACACGGTCGAGAATGAAACGGCTGTCTCGGAGCGAGTCCTTGGCCGCCGCGAACGCACATTCATACTCGCCGATGTTGATCTCGAACGAGTTGGTCGGGCCGCCCTTGGCGCACCCCACCGCGTGCCACGAACACCATGCCGTCAGTGACAAGGAAGCGAAAAAAGCCCATGAGCGTGGCTGGGGTTTCATCGGCGGGGGTTCCGGGGCGTTCCGGGTCGAGTTGGTCGGAAGGCCTGGGGCGGGGGGAATGGTGATCGTGCCGATTTCACGCCAGTATCAGCTCGAGGCACGGGATCTATATCCGTCGGGGCATTATCACGGTCTGCGTCCTCGGGAGGTAAGTCCTGTGCCGGAACGAACGGTGCTGATTCGTTCGTGAGTTTCGGATCAACCGATGATTCAGTTGCTGTGGCAGCAGGGGCTTGCGATTCCGTGATCTTCGCAAAGACAAGTCTGCCGGCGGAGGTTTGCAGACTTGACGTGACAGTCAGGTCCACCGCCTGGCCGAGCCGGGATGCCCCGTTTTCTGTAACGACCATGGTGCCGTCGGGGAGATATCCCACGGCTTGCCCGGGTTGTTCGCCCGGACGGATCAGCCGTACCTGGAGCGACTCGCCCGGCACGAGGGAAGTCTTCATCGCGTTGGCGAGGTCGTTGATGTTGAGGGTGCTGATATTCTCAATTTTCGCTACCTGCGCGAGTGCGACGTCGCTCGTCACGAGGATCGCGGGCATGGTTCTTGCCCGATCGAGCAGCATCTGGTCCACCGCCTTGCCGGGCACGGGAGTCTCGTCGATGGTCACATCGAGGCGAGCGGTACGCTGAAGGCGAGCGGTAAACTCCAACCCGCGGCGGCCTTTGGCGCGTTTCAACGGATCCTGGCTGTCCGCCAGAGTCTGCAACTCGTTGATCACGAATCGGGGGATGACGATCGGGGCCTGCAGGAACCCAGTGGCGGCGACGTCCACCAGTCGCCCGTCGATGAGCATCGTAGTGTCGAGAAGCATCGGCCTCACGCCGCGGATCTGCTTGGCGAACTCGACATACGGCACCACCAGGCGGAAATCGTCCTGGGTTTGAAGGACCGTTGTGACGCCGATGTAGCAGAGTGAGAGGCCGATCAGCACCTTGAAGGAGATGACCACAGGTCGGAGCACGTCGAGTGCCTGCGCGTTCTGCACCCAACTCTCAAGGAGCAGATCGATGACGAACCCCAGGGCGGCGGTCGCCAGCACACCCGCGATGATGCCCAGCATGACGCCCGTGATCATCGAGATTTTTTTCTTCGGCGTCGCGAAGTCGATCAGCACCGCCGCGGCGAACATGACCATGGCGACGGCCAGCGATACACCCACCGGCATCCACCACCGAACATCCGGAGAGAATACCTTCTTGTCGCTCTGCTGCTGCTGAAGGGCAGCCAACAGCGCGAATGTGACCATCAGGATGAGAAACCCTGCTCGGACCACCCGGATGATGATCGCCTTGCGGCGTTCCGCCGCTTCCGCCGGGTTGAGTTGTTCCGTTGGCAGTGACATTCAACCCAGTGTACGGGGCGGTGAGCACGGGGGCGGTTCGGAGAGAAACAGCCTTCTCGCCGGGTTCGAGTGGCTCGATCTGATCCGGCCCTCCGCGGCGAGCGATCTCCTACCCTTCGATCCAGATGGACATTCAACAGCGTATCGCCCAGTTCGAGACCATGGTCCGCCCGGAGGCCGATCCTCATAACGACATGGCGTGGTTCAGCCTCGGCGGGGCCTATGCCCAGGCGGGCAGGCACGCCGATGCCGCCCGCGCTTACACACGGTGCTTCGAGATCAACCCGGCGATGTCGAAAGCGTACCAACTCGCCGGCAAGGCGCTGATCGACTCGGGAGACACCGCCGGTGCCATCGTCACGTTGACCCGCGGCTTTCATTCCGCGGCTGGCCGGGGCGACTTTCTTCCCCGCAAAGCGATGGGGGAACTTCTCGCCTCGCTCGGAGCGCCGGTGCCGCAGTTGGAGGAAGAAACAAAGACCCCCGCCGCGGTTTCCGACGGATTTGTCTGCGGGCGGACGGGCAGGCCTGGTACAAAGATGGTCAGACCCCCGTTCCGCGGCCCTGTCGGAGAATGGATCGCGGCCAACATCTCTCAAGAGACGTGGATGGACTGGATCAAGCAGGGCACCAAGGTCATCAATGAACTCCGATTGGATCTTTCACGCGAGGAGGACAGCGCTACCTACGACAGGCACATGAGAGAGTACCTGGGCATCGACGAAAGTGTCGCGGCCTGATGGAATCTCCCGCACGCGTCACCATGCCATTGCTTCAAGCCGTCAATCTGCGAAAGTCGTTCGGCGGGCGCACCGTCGTTCGGGATGTCAGTTTTCACGTGGAGCGGGCCGAGGTCATGGGGCTGCTGGGCCGCAACGGGGCGGGCAAAACCACCAGTTTTCGCATGACCATCGGCATGATCGACCCCGACCCCGGGGCCGCAAGCCGAGTTCACTTTGATGGAACGGATGTCAGCGCACTGCCTATGTACCGGAGGGCAAGGCTTGGCATGGGCTACTTATCACAGGAGCCGAGTGTTTTCGGCCGGCTGACGTGTGAGCAGAACCTGCTCGTGATCCTCGAAACGCTCGGATTGAGCCGTGCCGAGCGTCGCATCCGTGCGACCGAACTGCTCGATCAGTTCGGCCTGGCCCATAAGGCCCGTCACCCCGCCCGCACCTGCTCCGGCGGTGAAAGGCGCAAACTTGAAATCGCCCGCGCCCTGGTCACCAACCCGCGGCTCATCCTCCTCGATGAGCCGTTTTCAGGCGTTGATCCCATCGCCGTCGAGGACCTTCAGAGCGAGGTTCGACGGCTCGCGGATCGGGGGATCGCGTTTCTGATCACGGATCACAATGTGCAGCAGACTCTCCGCGTCTGCGACCGTGCTGCCATCATTGTTGAAGGTCGCAAACTCGCCGAGGACACGCCCCGCGCCCTCATCAACGATCCCCAGGTGAAGCGTGCATATCTCGGCAATCTCTTCAGGGGCGACGAGTTCGATCACGCCGCGCCATCCGCCGGCGCGGACCATGCCTGAAGTCTGAACGAAAGGCCCCCTCACATGCTCTCTCCCGAGTTGCTCAGTTCCTCATTCGCCGCGGCGGTCCCGTACGAGCAGTATGTCGCCACCGGCACCCCGGACCAGCGAGATCAGTGGGGGCGAATCCACGCCCGTGCCTCGCTCACGGCGAGCCAGTCCTCGCTGGTACGCGGCTTTACCCGTCGGGTGAATGTGCTGGTGTCTTCCGGCCTCTGGTGCGGCGACTGTGCTCATCAGTGCCCGATGCTCGCGCGGATCGCGGAGGCGGGACCGATCCAGTCCGATGGCCGGGGAGTTGACCTGCGCTTCATCGACCGCGACAAGGCTCCGGACCTGGCAGATCAAATCCGGATCTGCGGGGGCACACGGGTGCCCACCGCCATCTTCTTGTCCGAGGATTATTACTTTGTCTCACTCCTCGGTGATAAAACACTATCTCGGCTTCGTGCCAAAGCCGACAAGTCGCTCGGGGAGTTTTGTCCGGTACCGGGTGCTGAACTTCCATCCGACGAACTCGCCGCGACACTTTCGGACTGGCTCGATGAGTTTGAAAGAGTACATTTAATTTTGAGACTTAGTCCGCGGCTTAGGCATACGCATGGCGACTAGAAACTAGTCCGATAACTCAGTATCGTCGTCGGCGTTCTCGTTCGTGTGGCCTGTAACGCTTTTTTTAAACTGATAACCGTCTGTTCATTACAATCTCTGTTGACAAAGACGAGTTTCAGAGTCACAATAGAGATGGGCCGGAGGATTGAAGAGACAAGACTCCTTGCCCGTCTGATCGCTGTTTGACTCCCGGGCGAAACCGGGAAGGGTGTGGTTTGTGATGTCACGCCGCGGCGATGGTTCGGTTCCCGCTCGTGTTTCCGCGCGAGGTCGGGCGTTCGACAAGGAGAGATGAGAGATGAAGACTGTTTCCGTTCTTGCGTTGATCGCGTTGGCCGGCGCGGCTCAGGCCACCATCGAACTGCGGGCCGATCCGCTTTCGAGCGCTCCTTCATACGTGGACCGCGCGGTGGTGTACAGCGGCATTCCTGGTCCGTACAACGCGTTCCCTGCGGCCGGCGGCTCACTTGGCTTTGACGACTACTCGTCCACCATGGCGAACCCCGTTGAGGGCTTGACTCAGATGCGTTTCGTCGGCGGTGTGACCAACGCCCTCGAGACGGCCCGGTTCGAGTTCTACAGCACGGCCGGCATCCTGATCAACTCGTTCAACGTGCAGTTCCCGCAGGGTGGGGCATTCATTTGGACGATCACTCTCGGAGCTCCGATTGATATTCCCCAGAACGGCATCATGCAGATCGTCGCAACCGGCAACTCCACGGGTCGCTGGTTCTTGACGGGCGTTGCCCCGACGGTCGGCACGAACAGCAACTCTTTCGGGGGTGCCAACGGCGGCGCGCTCTTCCACGCCTTTGAACTCACCACCCCGACGCCCGGCGCCCTCGCGGTGCTCGGCCTGGGCGGCTTGGCCATCGGCCGCCGTCGCCGGTGATTCAGACTCCGTTGCCCCGGGGCAATGGACTTCCCAAGGATTTCTCCAAACGGCCCCGCGCTCGACCCGGCGCGGGGCCGTCGTTTTTGAGTGCCTTTGTCGCGTTGGGGCGGACGACCCACGTCCTTATTGGTGCGGTTCAGCCGACTCGCCGTGCCACGATGTGGTACAGGTGGTGGTGTTTCGTGATGCCCAACGCATCGCCCCCGTCCTTCTCGACTTCCTCGAAATGCTCAAAGTGAAAGCCCTTGAAAAGCTTATCCACTTCTGCGCGCCGCCAATGGCTGGCGGGTCGCACCACCGCCCATTCATCGCGGTCCCCGAAGAACTGGCCCGCGAATCGGCCACCGGGCGCGAGACATTGCACGATCCTCTTCCACAGCGAGGGGAACGCCGCGGGATCGCAGAACGGGAGCGCGAAACTCGCGTTGACCAGGGCCACTTCCCCGGGCCAATCTTCCGCCGCCGCGGCGTCCTCCATCCGAAGCACGCGTGCCGACAGGGCGTGATGCTGATCACGTGGCACGCTCGCGGATAACCGATCGATCGCCTGACAAGTGGCATCGAACGCCCACACACGCCATCCACGGGCCAGGAGTTCACGCGTGTCCCTGCCCTCTCCACAGGCGATGTCCACCGCCATCGGTGGGTTTGCAGGGTCTGCTTGCCCGTGCAATCCCGCCGCGCGGATGAGCGTATCACGAGGCCCCAGCGACGCCACCGCGTCAAAGTAACGGGGCCAATCCCTCTGGTAATCCGGTGTGATGCTGGGGGGAAGCGTCATGAAATCGAAATGTTGGAGCCCTTATCGATCACAGGAAAAGAACTGTAGTGTTGAACCCAAGCCCCGCGGCCGCGTGCATCGTTGGGAAACGCCACAACGGCACGGGGCCGCCCCGAAAGGGAGCGGCCCCGTTGCGCGGCGTGCCTCTCTCTCGACGTTCAGCAGCCGCCGCTCTCCCACGCGGCGTAAAAGGCTTCCACATCGGAACCGTCGATGCCGCCATCTCGGTTCACGTCGGCTGCATCAACACCGTTCTGCCAATCCGCGAAGAAGGCCTCGACATCACCGCCGTCGATGCCGCCGTCCTGGTTGTAGTCGGCGGGGCAGGGCGGCGCCTGGAACTCATAAGCGCCGACATCCACGATCGGGGCTGTGCCCGCGCCGAAGTCCGCGGTCGCGGGATCATCGATCAGGCGGGGCATCCCGGCGAGGTCCCAAGGAGTGATCTCGTTCATGTTGCCGTCGGCATCGGCATCGGTGAAGTCCGTCGGCAACAAACTGTTCGTGCCGCGGTCGATACAGGGTGAGTTCGTGCTGAGGCGCAAGTCATCGTCGAGGTCGCCGGGGATGTTGTTCGGCCCGTCGTAATCCACGAAGCCCGGCGCGGTCAGGAAGTTGCCGACGCCGGGGTAGGGCACTCGGTCATCGTCCTGAATATTGCAATACGTAGCGGACATGGTTGAGTCGGGCTGTGCGTGGAGATTCTCGAACTCTTTGCCCAGCCAGGCGTTGCCCGACGTGTTGTAGTAGATGATGCAGTTGCGGGCCGAGACGGTGGAGGCCCACTCGGCGTACAAACCACCGGATTGAACGAAGGCCGAGTTGCCGACCACCGTGCAGTTGTAGAGGTGCGCATACCCCGGATCTCCGTCGCCGTTCCCCGGCTTGCGTGCCGCGACTGCGCCGCCCTCGCCCGCGTAACCGCCGCTGAAGACGCTGTTGGCGATCCAGGCGGTGCCCCCTTCGATGCAGACTCCCGACCCAGAACCGTTCACCGTGGCCTGGTTGCCTATGAACCTGCATCGGTTGATCCGCAGGACCGGCGCGAACCAGCCGCTCTGGCCGCGGAAGTCGATCGCACCGCCGTGCTTGTCCGATGTGTTGTTCAAGAACAGACAGGCTTCGAAGGTCGGCCCGCTCGAGCCTTCGCAGAAGACCGCGCCGCCGACTCCGTCCGCGTTGTTGCCGACAAACCGCACGTTACGGAAGGTGGGAGAAGCATTGGTGATCCACGCTCCTCCGCCCTTGTTGTCGTTGCCTGCGGCGTTGTGGTTGCCCCCGGTGATGGTGACGCCGTCGAGCACGGCTGTGCTGTTGACGTTGGTGATGCGCAGGACGTGGTACGAGTTGTCGCTGGTGAGTTGGCTCGCGATATCCCCGCTGAGGTAGACGGCGTTTGATTCCGGATCTCGCTGCGAGGCGAGGGATTCGATGCCGGCGAATCCCCCGAGGATCCTGCACCCTTGCACGAGTTCGAACGAGGCGTTGCGGTTGATGTTGTTCGGGGAGCCTGTCGGGTAATAGGTTCCTTCGGCGACCCAGATTTCACTGATCGCACCCTGCGATGCCTTGGCGAAATCGATGGCGTCGGTCAGGCGGGTGAAAGCGTTGGTCCACGACAAGCCCGTGTTCGCGCCCGATGCATCCTTGTCCACGTACAGGCGACTCTGGTTGATCTTGACCAGTTGGATGCCATTGATCGCGGCCCGCTCCTGATCGGTCCATCCGCAGTTGGCCTTGATCTGGACAACGGGCGAACCGCTCCCTATCACGAGCGTGCCGACCACGTAGTTGGTGCCGCGGATCCATGAGTTGGCGGGAACGGGCTGGCCGCCGCAGTTGGCGGAGAACTGCGTGACTCCCCCAACGGTGGCGGTGATGGAACTGCTGTAATAGTTCGTGAAACCCCACGAATCGATCCACGAACCCGCGGAGCCGGGCAGCGCGGAGTAGACATAGACACGGTACAGACCTTGTGAAAGCCCGTTGAGGGAAACACCGCAGGAAGCACCGAGACCTGAGACGCTCATGTAGTCGAAGATCAGTCTGCTGTAGTCCGTGGTCGCTCCCGATACGGAACTCGAAGACGAGGAGCCGTTGAGTTTCGTGCAGGAGACTCCCGAGGAGGTGCCGTTCAGAGCCAGGAGGGAAACGGGGCCGCCGGAGTTGGCAAGAAAGGAGTTCCAATGTCCGACCTGGCCGCCCGCCGCGGTGTACGCGATGGATGGGGTCCCGGACCCGGTGCCGCTCGACTGGTCAATGTCGATATTCAACGACTGTGCGAGCGCGGGGCAGGCCGTCACGATACAGGCGAGAATGAGAGCGTGGGCGGGTTGCATGTGGTCGATCCTTTCAGGTGGTGTGCGTGTACCCGATACATCCCACCATGGCACCGTTCGGCACTATGCCGATACGCGGGTGGGTGATTCAGATCGGGTCGAGGCGGGTGTCAAACCTGACCTCGTACGGACTCATGCGCGAATGGTGCAGCGATCGGCTAGGAGATTCTCCGACAGGCTACCCTCCGCCGAGTCCGTACCACACGACACCCGATCACCAACCCGGAGAACACATGGCGAAGAAAAAATCAAAGAAGGCAGCATCCAAAGCCGCGAAGAAGCCCGCGAAGAAAAACGCAGCGAAGAGTGCGAAGAAGAGAGCAGCAACCGCCAAGGGTCCGCGAGCGATGAGCACCGGCAGGGGGGCAACACCGCTTGAGATCGGATCAAGACTTGTCGCGGATTTCAACGCGGGCAAGTGGGAACTGACCGATGCCTGGAGCAAGGACCTGGTCAGCATCGAAGGACTGGGCGTGGCCATGGCCTGGGAGGGGCGCAGGGCCGTGGATGAGAAGAACGCGTGGTGGGCGAGCACGCATAAGGTCTACGGCGGGCGGGCCGAGGGACCCTTCGTCGGCGCGACGGGCTTCGCGGTCAAGTTCACGATCGACGTCGAGGACACGACCACCGGCAAGCGTGAAACCATGGTCGAGGTCGGCGTGTACACCGTGAACAATGGCAAGATCATCCGGGAAGAGTTCATGTACTTCGCCGGTTGAGCGTGGGATTGCCCGATCACAGAACAGACCCGGGTGCTCCCGAGCACCGCGGATGAGGTGATGATATTCGCCCGAAAATGTGCCTGAACGGCCTACCCGTACTGAGAACCCGAGCTCGACGCTCATGCAGGATCTCGCATCATCGCGGCTCGCGATGATGGGCGCGGTCTGCACCGGCGACTTCAACCGCGACGGCGGCGTTGACGTCGCTGATGTCGAGTATTTCTTTGAACGCCGGCAATCGGGATGCCGATTCGGTATCGGCGTGATCCGGGGCGATCGTGTCGCCTGTCACAACATCGCCGCGATGGGAGCGGATGGCGTTCTGGACTCGCCGGACTCAGATAGCCTGCTGATAACCATCGCGGCATCGAGCGCGGCGCAGGGTTTGCCGATCAACCCGGCATACCGAGACATCGCTGTGAGACGATCCGGCTCTTCGAGCAGCTCCGCCGCGACCTTGCCGGCCTGTTTCGGCTCCGGTTCCATCAACGCGGCCCCGGCACGGACCAGCATATCCGCGTTGCGTTCCTCTTGTCCGGGAATGGGCTTCAGCAGCACCATCGGCAGGCTCATCGCCGCGGCCTCCGCGGTCGAGAGTCCGCCCGGCTTGCCCACCATTAAGTCCGCGGCGGCCATGTACTCGTGCATCAGGCGCGTCTCGCCCAACACGTGGAATCTCGACCCAGCCGTGTGGTTGCGCAGCGTTTCGCTTAGACGCCTGCGTAGTCGCTCGTTGCGGCCGCAGACAACGATCGCCGTGGCCCGGCTCTGTGCATCGATCAGACCCTCGACAACCCGGTCAAGCCCCCCCAGACCAAGACCGCCTCCGCTCAGCAGCAACACCGGACCATGTCTGGGGAGACGGTGGCGTTCTCGTGCCATGAGTTTGGCGATTGGACGAGAAAAGACCGGATCGATCGGGATGCCGGTCACGGCGATGCGGTGCGTGTCCACGCCCCTTTGTTGGAGCGTGGCCGCTGCGGTCCGCGTTCCTACCAGATACATGTCAACACCCTCTACCTGCCAGATCGCGTGCGGGTGCTGATCGGTCACGACCACGCACAGTCGTGCCGAGAGAACTCCTTTCAATCGAGCGGCGCTCAACACGCGAGCACACGCGAAATGGGTGCAGACGAGAGTGCCCGCTTCACGCACCGTTTTCAACCGGGTGAACGGGGTCAACGCGTGCTGCTCGATCATCGCGGCCATCCAACCGCCCGCACGACCCTGCGGGGCGTTGTCCATTCGATCGTACAACCAGCCCGCCACGCGTGGCAGACGGCTCATGGTCGCGAGATAACCGTCCCGATAGCCGTGGACAAACCAGGCGGGAGCGTGCTCCAGCGCCTCGATCGTTTCAACCGCGCCGTACCGCGCCAACTCCGAGAACGCCGCGCTCAGGGCGTGGGCCGCACGGGTGTGGCCGGAACCGATTTCGGCGGTGCAGAGCACCACCCCGGACTGGTGATTCATGTCACGACCTCGGCATCCTCCCCGGTACCGAGTTCGATCGGCTCGGACAGTTCACGTTTGACCTCGATCCCAGCCCCCGCCAGCAGGCTCTCCACACAGAGCAGTTCGAGTCTGCCGTCATGATGCTCGACCAACGCCGTCGCCCGCTCAATCCAATCGCCGCAGTTGGCGTAGATCATTCCGCCCTCGCGGTCAACAAGGGCCGCCTTGTGGACATGCCCGCACACGACCCCGTGCAGGTTCCGGCGGGAGGCCTCGCCCAGGAGCGCTGCCTCGTAGTTCGAAACGAACGTGCACGCGGACTTCACCCTCGACTTGATGGCCGCGGCGAAACTCCATCGCCGCAGACCGAAGGCGGCTCGGCAAGCGTTGACCGCACGGTTGATCGTCACGAGGTGGTCGTACGCCCAGCCTCCGACCATGGACAACAAGCGCGAGTTCTGGACCACCAGGTCGAACTCATCGCCGTGGGTGACGAGCAGGCTGCGGCCATCGGCCGTGCGATGGATCGCTCTCATGGCCAGCCTGACGCCACCGAAATCCAGGCCAACGTACTGCCGCAGGGCGTCGTCGTGGTTGCCGGGGATGTACATCACCGCCACCCCCTTGCGGGCCATCTTCAGGATGCGGCGGATGACCTGGTTGTGGGACGCCGGCCACCTCCAGCGGGCCTTGAGCGACCAGAGGTCGATGATGTCGCCGACGAGGTAGAGCCGCTCGCAGCGCACATGCTTCAGGAATGCGGCCAACTGCTCGGCCAGCACGCCGTTCATGCCAAGATGGGTGTCGCTAATGAAGATCGATCGGTAGTTCAGTTCCATGCAGTTCCCCCGAGAGAACCAAGATTCGCAGACCAGAACATTGCGCTGCGAATCGGCTAAAGTCGCGGGATTCAGTTATCTTCTTCAGAGCCGTTTGCGAAGTCTGGCGCTTTGCTTACGCACTCTGAACCTGTTGTGAACAATCAGTTCTCTTTCGGACCTGACGGGCTGTCCAGAATGCGCCGGGCATGGCACGATCGAAGGAGTTCCGGGCCGATCCTGAGGGCGATAGCCGATACCGAGAAGAAACGACTCTGAACGGTGTCAGAGGAGCCGCTCGTCTCAGGATCGGCACGAGTCCCTTCAAGAAAGCCGGCACCTCGTGACGAAAACTCAAGCCCGTATCGGAGTCATGCTCCCGGCGCACCGATTCATAACGAGTCGGACGCCACGGTGCCGGGCCTTGAACATGCTATCCTCAGCCGGTCAATATCGCGATCCGCGTTGCGCAACGCTCGATATTCGTGCACGACTCTTGAGAACCATTGATTCCATGCCCACACTCGCCTACGCCGCCCAGTCCCCCACATCACCGATCGCTCCATTCTCGATTGTTCGGCGTGATCCGCTTCCTTCGGATGTTGAGATCGATATTCTGTACTGTGGGGTCTGTCATTCGGATCTTCACTTTGCACGCAATGAGTGGGGTTTCACGGCCTATCCGGTTGTTCCTGGTCACGAGATTCTGGGGCGGGTCACGCGCATCGGCGAGAAGGTGACGAAGTTCAAAGTTGGTGATCTCGCGGCGGTGGGGTGTCTGGTCGATTCCTGCCGCACCTGCGCCAGTTGCCGCGCGGGCAGCGAGCAGTTCTGTCTGGGAGGCCCCGTGTTTTCTTATAACGGGCCGGACAAGCATTCGGGCGGGATGACGTTCGGCGGGTACTCGGAACGCATCGTGTGCGATGAGGCATACACACTGAAGGTGCCCTCCGGCCTCGATCCGGCACGGGCCGCGCCGCTCCTGTGCGCGGGGATCACCACGTATTCACCTCTGCGCAAGTGGGGCGCTGCAAAGGGAAAGAAAGTCGGCATTGTCGGCCTCGGCGGCCTGGGGCACATGGGTGTGAAGTTCGCCCACGCCTTCGGGGCGCACACGGTCCTTTTGACCACGTCGGAGAGCAAGATCGCCGACGGCAAGCGTCTTGGTGCGGACGAGGTGGTGATCTCGAAGAACGCTGACGCGATGGCGAAGCACGCCGGCAGTTTCGACATGATTCTCGATACCGTTTCCGCCGATCACGATCTGAATGCCCTCATCGGACTCCTGAAACTCGATGGTTCGCTCGTCATCGTGGGCGCACCGCCGAACCCGTTGCCGCTCGCCGTGTTCGGCCTGCTGATGCCGCGGCGTCATGTCTCGGGATCGTTGATCGGCGGCATCGCCGAGACGCAGGAGATGCTTGACTTCTGCGGGAAGCACAACGTCGTGTGCGATATCGAACTGATCCGCATGCAGCAGATCAACGAGGCGTACGAGCGGATGCTGCGCAGCGATGTCAAGTACCGCTTTGTCATCGACATGGCGTCGATCAGGGGCTGATCGGGGCTTCGTCCAGCACGAGCATCACGACTTCACCCGCTGTGTAGCGGTCCGTTTCATGCCCCATGAACGTTCCGTTACGCCTGAACCCGCACCGCTCCAGCACTCGGATCGAGGCGACATTCGTTACGGCGGCGTACGCATGAAGCGGACGCCTGCGCGTCAACTCCAGAAAAGCTGCCAGCGCCCGGGTCGCCAAACCTCTGCCCCAGTGCGAGCGTGCGATCCAGTACCCCACCATGACGCGGGAGTCCATCTCGAAACAGGAAATCCCGCCGACAACCTCGCCGTCGTGCATGATGATGCGGTGAAGCCCGTCAGGGTCGGCGAGCGACTTGCTCCAGAGGTCGCGGAACGCGGACTCGCTCCGCGGCTTGGTGCCGGCCATTCGATTGGCCTCGGGGTCGCACTGCATGGCGTACAACACATCGACATCGGCGGGGCACACCGGTCGCAAAAGTCCTGATGGCGGATCGGCTTGCACGACGGTGGTGGGCATGAGTATGTGAGGAACTTGCTACCTGACGGGCCGGGGCACGTGCTGATCGATCAGGATCGGGTTGCCATCGGGATCGGTCAGCGTGATGTGTGCCGGGCCGGCGGAGTCGGGATCGGCGCGCAAGTCGAGCGTCAGCCCGCGGGACATCAGGACAGTCTGTATCTCACGCACATCATCGAACGCCGGGAGGGTCTTCGCAGAAGCATCCCAGCCCGGGTTGAAGGTAAGCGTGTTCTTCGGGAACATGCCTTGGAACAGGCCGATGGTGGTTGACCCGCTCTGCATGATGAGCCAGCCTTGTGCCGCGTTGCCGCCGAAGACGCGGAACCCGAGTTTCTCATAAAACTCTCTCGAGGCGGAGAGATCCTTGACTGAGAGGCTGATGGAGAAGTGCCCCAGCGCAGGGCTGGGGGCGGGTCCGGATTGACTCTGATCGTCTTTCATTGTGGAGCATCCTGTCGCCAGCGCGGCCAACAGACTGAAACCTATGAAGAATTTCATGGTACGACCGTAGCAGCGAAACCGGAAGCTTACGACATCGGTCAGGCGGATTGTTAGGCCGGGGCTTGAATCCAAACCTTCGGGATTATGAAGGGTCTATCGCCAGGGAGAGGGTGCTGATGACCTGATTGGCGAGAAGATAACCGGTCTCGCTCAGGCAGAAGGGTGTGTGTATCAGCAGGCCGCGTCCACGAAGTGCGTCCGCCGCGCGGTTCCACCGCCGGCGAATCGCGGGATCAACTGAATCGGCACGTTCCAGAAACTGGTTTTCGTCGATCCCTTCGGCGAGACGGAGTCCTGTGAGAATGAACTCGATCAGCGCTCGCCGCGGATCGGGGGGTTCGGCATCGATGATCGGTGCGAAACCGTCATCGTCGAGCGAGAGGTAGTCGTCCAGCCGTGGAGTGTTTTTCCAACACCATCCGGCGAAATGGCCGCTCGCCGCCGGCCCCGCGGCGAGCCAGTCTTTCTGCCGCCAATACGCGAGGTTGTGCCGGCATTCCGCGCCGGGACGGGCGAAGTTGCTCACTTCGTACCTGCGCATTCCCGCCGCGGCAAGGTCCGACACGGTATCGATGAACATATCCGCTTCGAGGTCTTCATCGATGCGGGAAAACTCGCCCCGCTGGTGGCGGGCGGTCATCGCCGTCCCCTGCTCGTACGTCAGGCCGTAGCACGAGAGGTGCTCTGTTCCGGCGGAGAGTGCGAGTCGAAGATCGCTTCGCCACTCGTCGATCGTCTGTCCGGGGATGCCAAAGATGAGATCCAGGGACTGCCTTTCGATCCCCGCTCGACGAGCCAGTTCGACCGCTCGAAAGACATTGTCGGGGTCGTGCCAGCGCTCAAGGGTTTTGAGGTGCACGCGATTGAACGATTGTGCCCCGATGCTGACCCGGCTGACTCCCCCTGTGCGCAGGGTGTGCATCAGTTCTGGAGTGACTGTCTCCGGGTTGCACTCGACCGTGAACTCGCCGCCGCGGGATTCGATGCTCGATGCCCCGGCTGCACGGTCGAGTCCTTCGAGCAACAAGGCCCACAACTCCGGCCGAAGGAGGCTGGGGGTGCCTCCTCCGACAAAGATGGTGCCGATGTTCGGCTCCATGAAGGGAGCCAAGGCTTCGAGTTCGCGGAGAAGTCGGCGAGTAAAAGCTTCTTGCCTGTCCCGAGTGTCCACGATGCTGTAAAAGTCGCAGTAATGGCATTTATGGAAGCAGAATGGCACATGAATGTAGAGCGAACCCGCCGGGCTGTGTGGTTTCGCGGACTGAGAAAAAATAGTCCGTGCAGAACTGTTGGTCCTCACCGCCAAAGGGAGGCGTACCGGACTCGATGCACGAGCCGGATTCGGTGCAGGGTCGGAAAAGCCCGTTTCCTCATCGTGATCCATGATCTCACGAAGCGTACACGAGGTTGCCGCTGCGGGTGGAGCCTCGGAAGGGTTCTGACTTGGCTTCAACGGGTATCGGGCCGCTCCAAGAACCGCAACGGAGCGTCGGTCGCTCGCTGATCGGGACGGGTACCATGAACCCTCACACAGGAGGTTGCCGTGCCGAGTCCTTCTGATTCGATCGATCCCGCGAACGGCGTATCACGCCGCAGTTTCATGCAGACGCTGGGGGCCTCAGCCGCCGCGGCGTCCATCACGAGCAGCGCACAAGCGCTGGAACAACGCCCTTCGTTGAAACGCGAGCCGGGTGTCGAAGGCCCCGGCCCCATCGACATCGTGCTGGATGTCAACGGTCAACCCCGACGGCTTCGGGTCGAGCCGTCGACGACATTGCTGGAGGCACTTCGTCTTCAGATCGGCTTGACGGGCACGAAGGAGATCTGCGATCGGGGCTCGTGCGGCGGTTGCTGCGTGATCCTCGATGGCAAACTGGTCAACGCCTGCATGATGTTCGCGGCGGATGCGGCCGGGGCTAAACTGACTACCGTCGAGGGCCTCGCGAGCGGCGGGGCGCTTCAACCGGTCCAGGAAGCCTTCATCAGGCACGATGCGCTGCAGTGCGGCTACTGCACCCCGGGGTTCCTTGTGGCCAGTGCTTGGCTTCTCAAGGAAACACCCAAGCCCAGTCTGGATCAGATCAAGAAAGCCCTGTCCGGCAACATTTGCCGCTGCGGCACCTACACCAATGTGTTCAACGCCGTGCTCGAAGCCAGCGGGCAACCCGTGCTGATCGATCCGATCTTGTCCTAGTCGAGGCAATCGTCGGAGGCTTTGGCAGTTCTCTTCAACTCTCGGTATCAACGTTCGAGAAGTCTTTACCGCGTTTCAGGATCTCCCCATGCCCGATTCCACAGTACTGCTGCCGACGAACAACCGTCCCGCGAACACGGGCAGTTCGATGAACGATGATGCTTCGCGCCTCGATGGGATTGCCAAGGTGACCGGCGCTGCCAAGTACGGCCGAGATGTCTATGTCCCCAACTCGCTCTTTGTCGCGTTTGTCCGATGCCCGTGGGGCGTGGGCGAACTGGTGTCGAGCAACCGCGATGCGGCGATGAAAGTGCCCGGGGTGCTCGATGTGGAACTGACCAAGAAGGAGGGGCAGTACCACGGCGCCACAGTGGGGCACATGATCGCGGAGAGTCCAGCGGCGCTCAGTCGCGGCATGAGTGAACTGGCCTGTCGTTGGAAGAGACGTGAAGCCAAGACACGGCTCGCTGAAGAGATCGGCGAAGAGCCGCCTATCGGGGAGGCCGCCGCCGCGGCGCTGGCGAAGGGGTCGAAGAGGCTCGAGGCGGACTACTCGACAGAAGTGCAGACTCATAGTTCGCTCGAAACACACGGAGTCAGCATCGATTTCAAGTCCGATTCCGCGGTGGTCTACGCCAGCACCCAGGGCACGTTTTCGGTTCGCGATGGTCTGGATGAGCGTTTGAAACTGAAACGAAGCCAGTATGAGGTCGTCTGTGAGTACGTAGGCGGCGGGTTCGGCAGTAAACTCGGCGGGGCCGGAAAGGAAGGCATCACCGCCGCGATGATCGCGGCGAAGTACAACCGACCGGTCTATCTCTTCTGCAACCGCGCGGAGGAGCACCTCGACACGGGCAACCGTCCGGGGAGTCGCACCCGGGTCAGAATCGGGTTCAATGACGACGGAACGATCGTGGGTGGTGAGATACGGACTTGGGGCAGCGTCGGGCCCAATAAAAGCGGCGGAGGGTGCAACGTGCCCAGCGGCCGCTACAACCTCGGCGATACAAAGAAAGCCCACGAGGATGTGGCTCTCAACGCCGGCATGCCCCGCGCCTTCCGCGCGCCGGGACACCCGCAGGGATCGTTCGCCGAGGAGATGATGCTCGATGAGGTGGCGTTCGCGTGCGGGCTAGACCCCCTCGCCCTGCGACTGAAACTCATCCGATCCGATGCCATCAAGGAGATGGCGAGTCTGGGCGCGAGGCAGATCGGGTGGGATAATCGCCGGCCCACGGGCAGCCAGAAGGGCGTGGTGAGACGCGGCATGGGGATGGGTATCACCAGTTGGGGCCGTTTTCCTGCCGCGGTCGAGGCCGAGGTCGTGATCAACCAGGACGGCAGCATCGAGGCACGCACGGGCACGCAGGACATCGGCACCGGCCAGCGAACGATGGTCGGCATTGTGACGAGCAGCACGCTCGGTGTGTCGCTCGATGCCGTGACCGTGCGGATCGGCCGGTCAACCTTGCCGGAAGGCCCCGGCAGCGGCGGGAGTGTCACGGCGGTCAACAGCGCTCCTGCCTTCATCGCCGCGGCGGAGGACGCCAAGCGGAAGATGTTGGAGGCTCTGACCCAGCGGATGAACGCGGAACCCGGTGAACTCGATATCGCCGATGGCGTGATCCGCAGGGGGGAACGCAACGCGGTGCAGTGGAAAGACGCGTGCGCCATGCTGGGCAACGCCATCACGGGCAAGGGGGTGAACAACCGTGCCACTGTCGATGCGGACAAGACTACAGGCAACAGCGGCGGCGCTCAGTTCGTGGATCTGGAAGTCGATACCGAGACCGGCGTGATCGCCGTGCGGAGGATCGTCGCGGTGCAGGCCTGCGGGCGGGTTGTCTCCCGGAAACTGGCCGAGAGCCAGATCATCGGCGGCGTGATCCAGGGCCTGAGTTACGCCCTGTTCGAGGACCGACTGCTCGACCGCGTGACGGGAGCGATGGTGAACCCGAACCTGGAGTGGTACAAGATCGCCGGCCCGTGCGACATGCCCCGCATCGAGCCGATCCTATGGACCAAGGATGGCACAGGGGCACGGCCATTAGGTGAACCGCCCACGATCCCCACATCGGGCGCCATCGCGTGCGCCCTCTTCAACGCGCTGGGCACCCCGGTGCGTAGTCTGCCGCTCACGCCCGACAAGGTGCTGACGGCGCTCGGATCAGGAGAGCGTGCATGAAATCGTTCGCCATCGCCCGCCCCGGCTCGCACGCGGCGGCGGCCAAACTCGCCGCCGACAAGACCTACACCCTTCCGGTGATCAAGTCCGGGGGCATTGACATCATCGATCAGATGAAAGAGGGTCTGCTGGAACCAGACCTGCTGGTACACCTGGGGTCAATCGGCGAGGGGGCCGCGACGATCTCGATGGAGGGTGGGCGGCTGCGGATCGGTGCCGGGGTGACGTTGGCGCAGATCGCCTCTTCGCCGATCGTGATCGAGCATTGTCCGGTGTTGGCCCAGACCGCGGCGTCGGCGGCGACCCCGGCTGTGCGGAACATGGCGACCATCGCTGGAAATCTGCTCCAACGTCCCCGATGCTGGTACTTTCGTCAGCACCAGTTCGATTGCCTCAAGAAGGGCGGGGGAACGTGCTACGCGGTGGAAGGAGAAAACAAGTACCACGCTATTTTTGGAGGAGGACCCTGCCACATCGTGCATCCATCCAACCTCGCGCCGGCGCTGGTTGTGGCCGGGGGCGTGGCGCATCTCGTGGGCGGCAAGCGCACGAGCATCCCGATCGCGGATCTCTTCCATACGCCCGACAAGGGAGTGCGAACCGAACACGTCCTTGAACCGGGTGAAGTTCTCACTCACTTGACCTGTGACGCGGCCCCCGCCAGCGGTTTCTGCGGGATCAAGGAGAAACAGAGTTTCGATTGGCCGCTGGCCTTTGCATGTGTTGGGCTCCGTGTGACCGACGGCACGATCCAATCCGCCGGCGTGTGCGCCGGGGCGGTGGCGCCGGTGCCGTGGTCGCTGCCGCGGGTGGCCGAGGCTCTTGCCGGCGTGAAAGTCGGGGACGATGCTGCGATCCGAGCGGCCGCGGTGTTGTCGGGCCAAGACGCACGGCCGATGCGCGACAATGGGTATAAGGTGCGTCTGCTCGGCGTGGCGGTCCATCGGGCGGCTCTCAAGGCGCTCGGGCGAGAAGCGGAGGGATTGTCATGAGTCAGAATGCGATCAACGATCATGCCGGGGACGACTTTCGACCGGTGTCTCTCAAAATCACGTGCCTCCACCTGCGGCACAAACTGATGTACGTGGACAGCCGCCAGAACCAGCCGGGAATGGTGGATGATGATTCATCGTCCCGCGTCTATTTCTGCACCAAGACACAGGAGCAACTGGGGCCGGATGAGCAACCTGTTTCGCCTTCGCAGTGCCAGCCCGGCCGGGCGTGCTGCTGCGTCCCTGTGATGTAACTTCTGCCTCCGTTGGTTCATCCAAGCAGGGATGATCAGCATCCACCGGATTGCCACCAGCAGAAGAACATCTCAACATCGGCCCCGTCGGTTCCGCCGTCGAGATTCACGTCGGCATCGCCGAACTCCCAAGCAAGAAAGAACGCCTCGACATCCGCTCCGTCGATGCCGCCATCGGCGTTGAAGTCGGCACTCGCACAATGTCCGGAACACTCGCATGAGGAAGGTGTGCCACATTCCGCACTTCCGCAGTCGCCCACCAATCGGAACTGATAGACGAATCCGTCAACAGACGGTGGTTCGGCAAGCATCGTGCCTTCACTCCGAATCCGATCAGGTCCGTGCACGATCGGTTGAATGCGATAGTGCCCTCCGGAAACGAACTCATTGCCCGGCACAGCCCGGATGAGCAGGTGACGAGGGTTGGACGGAGAGATGTTTGCGGAATAACTGCCCTCCTGCACAAGCTCGGCCCGGCCGCTGGCGGCGAGTCGGAACAACATGATCGGGGACCCGGAACCGATCCCGATCGGACCTCGGAATGAGAGCCGCACCTCGGTCCACCCGTCGATGAAGCCCCGGGCACACACATTCGAGTTCGAGGTCTCTTCACTGTGAAGGAGATATGGAACCTCTCCGACGGCACCCCCACCAAAGGAATCGGCGTGCGCGCCGTAGTGCGGCACAGGCGTAAGCGTGACTTCACGCGGTGATGTCCCGATCGACCAGTGACCGGTCCACACGCCTTCGGTGTTCCTCGCGTTGGCGATAATCTGACCGGACAATCCCATCTCACGCCGCACATGTCCATCGCCGACCAGACTTCGCCCCACACGAAAGAGTGAACCTTTCGGTACCGTGTCGAAGACCAGTCCGACTCGGGGGACATCGATCCACACGGATCCGCCCACCTCCAAAGTCATGAAACGGCTGATCCACCATCCCCGGGGCACGAGGTCGCCGCCGATACGAGCGTTGACGAGTTCGCAGTCCGTGATCGGCGGAATACCTTGAAGCGCGGAGATGCAGTCTCCGGAGATGAAGAACTCGTCGATTCGCGGGGCATAAACAAGTGGTATCACCTGATCCGGCCCTTCGATCATCGAACCGGCCACGTGCAGATGTCCGATTCCTCCGGGCGCGGTGATGGAAATCCCGAACTCGGACCCGGGAGCGGGAAACCCGGCGGGGCCGACATTTCCACCGACAGTGAGCCTCGCGAGACGGCCGCGTGAGGAGATGGGGGCGAGCATGTCGCCCCCGATCAGGATATGAGAATCCGGGCCGAATGCGCCGGCGTGAATTGATGCGTTCAGGTTGCGGGCTATTTGGATCAGCCCACGGATCTCTCCGCCGCAGACGATACCGGTGAAAGGATCCGACTCAATGCCGACGGAATCCGTCCGGAGGGATCCGTCGATCGGACCAGGATGGACGTGTAGCGCATGGAGCGGGCCGCCCTGTGAGTCTTCATCGACTGTTCGGATCTGGGCATCGATGCTGTGGGCGGAGATGAGTTCAATACCTGATCCCGCGTAGATCAGCCCGGCAGGCGGGATCGAAATCGGCCCCGTCACACGGAGTTGCTTGATGGAACCGTTCACGGCCAGAAGTGAGCCCAGCACGCTCCCCGGATCATCGCCTCCGAAAACAAGCGTGCCCAACCCTCCGTGCATTGACTCGATGCGGGTGCCCACTGCGAGTTCGCGGCACACCAGGAACTCAATCGAAGGTCGAACCTCGTCGAACGCGCCCATCACCGTGATCGGAGCGAGGATCCGACCGAACTCGCCGTGAGTCGGCAACTGAAGACGTCCGATCGAACCGGCTTCGATCAGTCCAGTCAGGTTGCCGGCTATGGCCCCGGAGAGGTGAACCGAGTGTCTGATCGCTTCGGTGCTTGACAAACCCGCCCAACTCCGACCCGCGGGAATGAGCACCTGATCGGATCCGGGCAACGAGTCGTATGCGCCTATCAGTACTTGGAGGGTCGAGGCCGTTGTTCGAGACCCGGACAAGTAAATCTCACCGATGTCCGTCGATACAGAGGTCGAGAATACTCTTATGAACTCTACGCGATCGTCGATGTTCTCCAGCCGAATCGCTTGACCGGCGCCCACCACGATCGGCGGGTCGTACCGTCCATCACGCCGTACATGAACGGCGACGTCAGGCTCTGCAGAAGGTACAGCACACAGAGAACAGGCAACGAGGATTATGCCTTCCAAGAAACACGTCATTGGAGTAACATCCGGTCCCTCCCGTGCAACTGTAGAGTCAACAAGGTGTGCAGGGGACGTTCGTTCGACTCAGAACGCGACCCCAATCCGGGGAGGAGTTTGGCTCATCCGAACCACCCGCCGTGCCGATCCGTACGTTACAGAGGTGCCGCAACGGTGTTCGCCGGCGCGGCCACCTGTCCCGTGGTTAACGGACCTCCTCCTACGCTTGGTTGATCAAGTCGAACTGCCTCTCTTGGAAACACCAATATGTGCGGAATCGTCGCCTACGTGGGTAAAAAGCCATGCCAGTCACTCCTGCTCGAGGGCCTGAAGCGCCTCGAGTATCGTGGGTACGACTCGGCGGGCATCGCCGTCATCCAGGACGGTAAGTTGAACATCTGCAAGTCCGTCGGGCGGGTGGCGAATCTCGAAGATAAACTCGAGACCATCGGGAACTTCTCGGGGACGATCGGCCTGTGCCACACGCGGTGGGCCACGCACGGCGGTGTCACGGATCTCAACGCACACCCGCACACCGACGACCGCAACGGCATCGCCATCATCCACAACGGCATCATCGAGAACTACGCTGCGCTCAAGACGTATCTTGAGGAAAAGGGACATTCTTTTCGCAGCCAGACGGATACCGAAGTTCTGGCGATGCTCATCAGCGAGTTGTACTCGCCCGCCGACGGGATCGATTTGGAGAAGGCGGTACAGGCCGCCCTGCGCGAGGTGACGGGTGCCTACGCCATCGCCGTGATCTGCGAGAAGGAACCGGGCACGCTCGTGGTGGCCCGCAAGGGCAGCCCGCTGATCGTCGGGATCGGCGCGGACGAGTACGTCGTTGCCAGCGACGCCTCTGCGATTGTGGCGCACACGACGCGGGCCGTTACTCTCGATGATTACAACGTGGTGAAGATCACCACCGCGGGATTCCGCACGAGCACGATCCACGATGTGCCCGTGACCCCCCGCATCGAGCAGTTGGAACTGGAACTGCAGGAGATTGAACTCGGCGGTTTCAGTCACTTCATGCAGAAGGAGATCCACGAGCAACCCAAGGCGCTGCGCAACTGCTTCCGCGGCCGGTGCGACACACGCGACGGCCGGGTCATTCTCGGCGGCCTGGCCGACCATGCGAAGGAACTGACCAAGATGCGCCGCGTGATCCTGACGGCCCAGGGCACGGCCCTGCACGCCGCGATGATCGGAGAGTATCTGATCGAGGACCTCGCGAAAGTTCCAGCGGTCGCCGAGTATGCCAGCGAGTTCCGATACCGAAACCCGATCATCGAGGATGGGACTGTGGTGGTGGCCGTCTCTCAGAGCGGCGAGACCGCCGACACGCTGGCCGCCCTTCACGAAGCGAAGATGCGCGGGGCCCTCTCGCTGGGCGTCATCAACGTCGTTGGCTCATCGATCTCCCGGGAGACTGATGCCGGGGTGTATCTGCGCGTCGGGCCGGAGATCGGCGTCGCGAGCACCAAGGCCTTCACGGGGCAGGTCGCCGTGCTCACGCTGGTCACACTGTTTCTGGCGCGGCGGCGGTATATGTCCGCGGATACCTGTGCCGAGTACCTCCGCGCCCTGGAGACCATCCCCGATAAGATCGAGGCCTCTCTCGCCGACAGCGACCGGATCCGCCGCGTCACAGAAAAGTACGTGGACCGGGAGAACTGGCTCTTCCTTGGGCGTGGCTACAACTATCCAACAGCGCTCGAGGGTGCCTTGAAACTCAAGGAGATCAGTTACATACATGCCGAGGGGATGCCCGCTGCGGAAATGAAGCACGGGCCGATCGCCCTCATCAGCGAGGGGATGCCCGCCGTCTTCCTCGCCAACAGGGGCCGCCAGTACGACAAGGTCATGAGCAATATCCAGGAGGTCCGTGCTCGTGGCGGGCACGTCATCGCCGTGGCCACCGAGGGCGATGAGGAGATCAAACGCTACGCGCACGATGTACTCTACGTTCCCGACATCCCCGAGCCGCTCAGCCCGATGCTTACGGTCGTCCCGCTCCAGTTGATGGCGTACCACGCCGCCGTGCTGCGCGGGCATGACGTGGACAAGCCTCGGAACCTCGCCAAAAGCGTGACGGTGGAGTGATTCTCGCGGATTGTTCGATCGGACTTTCCGGGAGGCGGAAGACGCCATAGACTCCGTCACTCTTCAGCCCAACCACCACGAGGGTCCCGCTCCGTGCCCGTCGCCACGCCTCCCTTTGTCTTTGCATCCGTGCCCGCTCGCCTCCCCGCCAACTTCGCCGCGGGGGCGATCACGCCCGACAACGCACCGCTGCGAATCTGCATCATCATCAGGACAGACGCGAAGCCCGGTGTTTCCCCGCTCGTACCAATTCGCGAGACGCTCGATGCGAGGGTGTACCTCGGTTGTATCACAGACGCTGCGGGTGCTGTGATCCGTTATGTCGAACTCTGGGTACAGGATCCAACCGGCCTGGGCCGCGCCCCCGCGGCGTACCGCAACGCCCTGACAAACCACACGCTCGATGAGCGCTGGGTGAGAATGGCGAACGACCTCGCGTCTTCGGATAGCCCCATCATCACCTGCGGGTGGGAGTCGACCCACCCCGCCCCGCTGTTTCTGGATGCAAAGACTCAGAAGATCATCCCGCCGCGGGATGAACGAACTGGAGCATCGTGGAATCTCTGCACGGACGAATCGCTCTTAGAACGCAAAGGCCTCCCGGCCTACGGCACGACACTCTCGCGGCACCTGTACCAGCCCGACCTGGCCGATACGAGCGAGGTGTTGCCGGTGGATCTCATCGGCGGTGAACCGTCGGCCATCAAGTCCGCCCTGGGTCTTGCAGGGACCCCGATCTCGGTCAACCCGGGTGGTGGGTTGATGCTCGTGACGCCGCTGGCGGAGTGTTCGTTTGAGCATTTCTGTGATGCGCTCTCGGGTCACTCGGGTGAAGCGGGCGATGCCGATAGTTTTCTGCGTGTTATTTCGGCCTCCGCTCTGGGTGCAACGAACGGCAAGCCTGTGAAGCAGGGCGGCTGGCTCGGGCTTTCTGGTGTTGGACAAACAGGCCGGATGATCGAAGCCCTTCATGTGAAACTGATGCTCCTGGCGGGGGCTGCGTCGCACCTCCATGCCGCGGCACGGCGGTCGCAGGCCCCGCTGCTGAATATCACGGCGGACTCGCTGAGAGTCCGGCTCACGCCGGGGCTCTCTACACTTCCACTCTGGTGGGCGGCACAGACAGTCCTTGTGGTTCCCGGCGAGGCCCTTGAACTGCCGATCCCGAACACGTCAACGAAGTACTTTGTTGCTCCTTCGAGCGGCGGGATGTCGATCTACGCGCCGGCCTCGATCGGGCAGATCGCCGGTGGGAAGGGCTGGCTGCGGCTGCGCAATGTCTCATCGGAAGGCGATGGCACGATTCTCGAGGGCACGCTCTCGACGCAGGAACGACTTGCCGCGGGAACGAATGATCTGTTGTGGCTTCGGTTGTCTGCCGGCCCAACTCGCATTGACCTGCACGCGACGGTAGACGCGGGCAGCGCCATGGCAACAGGTGAACTGCGGCTGCGCACAGTGCCGACGCGCCTGACCGAAGGGGCGGTCTCGCACCTGCGGTCGGCCTTGGGCGTGCCGATACCGGATGTGGCCTTCGAACTCGTGCCGCTCCTCTCGACACCCTGCGATCTCTACTCCTTCGGAGTGCTGGCTGTCCGAACATTGCTGGCGGGCGGTAAGAGGTCGTTGCCCGTGGCGCTCGACGATGTCTTGAGCCTGGCGTTGCACACGGGCAGGGATGCGGACTCGGGGCGTGACCTGGCCACGCGGATCGGGCTTGCCTTCGAGAGCGACAAACGATTTACAGAGTCATTAGGGCCACAGTCCTTGCTGGTTGATTGTCCGGACGCTACGAACGCGTTTGATGCCGTTCCGCCGCGGTTGTGGTTCGGGGTGCTCGCCTTCACGATCCGTTGCCTTACGGGCGTCTCGCCCGACAGCCGGTGCAGGGATTTCGGAGATGCGCCGGCAGGCGCGATTCATCGGGTCTTTGACGGGCCGCTTGAGGATCTGTACGCTTTGCTGTCCTCCTGCCGGGCCTTGATCGTGCCGGACCACGCCCTGAACCGCGAAATCCGGTCGGTGGTCAAGGATTGTCTCGCCTCGGCGAAGAAATAGCCCGGGGCTTAGCGGACTTCCCATGGAGCGTTTACCCAGCCCCACTCGCGGGCGTTGCTGGCGTGCAGGTCGTAGAGCCGCCCTTTGGCCTCAACTTTGATCCCCAACGCGGTCAGGTCCTGCGGCTCTTCGAGGCGGGCCGAACTGCCCGCGGGCGCGACGAAGCGACCGACCGATCCGTCGAGGAAGGCGATGTGAGAGCCGCGATTATGTCGTGCCGACAACTGATCATTCCAGGCGAAACTGCCGTCATCGAACGAACGGTTGTAGAAAGTTTCATCTTCCTCGAGGAGCAGCGGCATGGCAAGAAAATACTCACGGGGTGAGGAAGGGCCGAGTTGAGGGCGGGTCTGGTAGGTTGTCTTCCATTGAAGGTCCGTCTTGGCCCCGGCCATGCGGATCAGCATGGTGTAGTCGAACAGCCCGTTCGCGCCCCGCTTGCCGGAGGGGCACTCCATGATCTTGTCCACGGCGAGCAGGTACTCGTACAAGACGGAGGCCTCGAGCGGATGGCGGTAGTTCTGCGGTGCCGCTGTGTATCGGGCGTTGTTCTTCCCGCACCAGTCGAGGTTCTGCGGTCCCTGCCAGTACGCTCCGGGTATGACGCGGTGGTCGGCGGCGTAGGTGAAGAGTGCCAGGCCGCACTGCTTCTGGTTCGACATGCATACGACGGTGCGCCCGGCTTCGCGTGCCTTGCCCAGGGCCGGCAACAACAGACCGATGAGGAGCGCGATGACCGCAATCACGACCAGCAGCTCGATGAGTGTGAATCCTCGACGCATGACAATGCTCCCACCGTGATGACCAAACCGTCCGAGGTGTGGTGAAAGATTCCCGAGCGGGGTGCCTTCACCATCTGGAGAGGATATGCCTTTCAGGTCGAACATCGATACACGAACGCGGGGGGAAGATTCCTGAGAACTCCGCGGCTTCGTTCGACGGTCCTGAAATACCTCGGGAGTTTCGCGGCGAATCGTCTTCCCGCGGGGAGGGCAAGGCCCTGGTAGTACGCGAAGGTCACGAACCATCCGCCGGGGCGCAGGGCGCTCACGGCTGCACCAAGGATCGCATCCTGCAACGAATCCGGGAACGCGGCGAAGGGCAACCCGCTGATGATCGCGTCCAGCCCTCCTTGCGCCGGCAGGCCTTCTTTGACGCAAACATCCGCGATATCTTCGGCGCTGGTTTCATGGATTTGCAGTTGAGGAAATCGGCGACGGACTTCGGCGGCCATGACCGGGTTCTTCTCGATGATGATGACCTTTGTTCCGGGTTGGACGCGTGAAAGGAGTTCCTGGGTAAACACTCCCGCCCCCGGGCCGAACTCCGCGACCGCTCGGACCGATTCAAAATCGAAGTTCTCCATCATCCGCCGCGCGAGGTGGATGCTGCTCGGGGCGATGGCCCCGATCTGGCCGGGGGCGGAGAGAAACTGACGAAGAAACAGGGCGGCGGGGCTGCGCTGTGCCGCGCCACTCCGCAGCTCTCTGGACTGTTTCAGCTGGCCGGAGGACTCTCTCATTCGGCCTCTTGTTTTCTACTCACGTCGCTGGCGAGTGCGCGATTCTTGGTCGATTTCCGCCAGGCGATCTGGCTGCCCGCGATCATGCCACCCACAGCGCCTCCCACCGCCGCACCGGAACCGGCACCGAACAGAAGAACGCTCAACCCGTACGCCGCCGCAGAAGTGATCAGTCCACACACGATAATGAGCAGGAGTTTTCTGGCGGTCATGAGGTTGCCTCCGAGTGGTTCGCAGGATAGCGGATCGTGGCGTGCCGAAGCGTAGCCATCCGTTTCAGACTTTCGCCCAGAGCTCATCGAGACGCTTGGCATCAAGTACCATGCCCAGTTCCGGGGCGAAGGCGCCGACCCGAAGTTCCTCCACCGCCCAACGGAACGCATGGACCGCATCTGGAAGTGCGCCCGGACGCATCGCCCACTCACCCGCATCGACGTTGACAGTGGGGGCGGCTCGTTTCGCGCCAGGAAGAGGTTGTTTTTTCGACTTCACCGCGGCCGGGGAAGGCGTGTCGCCCGCTTCCAACGCGGCGGTACGCTCGCGCGACATCGCCGCGGCGACCCACGCCGTCAGGCGCTTCCATTGCGGAAGCACCATCGCCAGTGATGGGCCTTCCACGTCTCGCCCGTCTTCGCGAAGCTTGAGCAGCCTGGCGCGGAGCGCTTCCGCGTAACGTGGATACTCACGCAGTCGTTCCCACGGGAGGGACTTCATGAAGCCTCGCGGCATGAGATACGCCGCGTGCTCACGCATATCGGCCACGCTGGCGGCCCATTGTCTAGGGGTGCCACCGGCGAGACGGGCCGCGACCTTGAAACGTGCATCAAGAACTTTGCCCGCCGCGGTCGCGACCTCGATGGTCGCCTGACCCAACCGACCCCACGCTTCCTGCTGTCGGGATTCGAACTCGGCGGCGGATCTGATCCGGGGCTGTCCGAACAGAAACGCCCGGTCGGCGATATGACACGCCAGGGCATCGCGAAGTTCATCATCGGAACCCAGCGCCTTGTGCTGACGCCTGAGTTCGTCCCACCCCGGCAGACTCTCGACACGGTGGAACAGTTCATCACGTGCCGACAAGACAAAGAGCCTGCGGATACCCCGCTCGGTGTTGGCTTCGGCGTGGACGCGGTCGGCCGAGAGGGTGAGCATGACCGAATCGCCCGCATCGAAAAGCATCGGGAATGCGGGGCTTGAATCTCCCGTGTCGATCTGATCCGGAAGTGTGCCGAACGACCAGGTCGTCAGCCCGGTTTTCTCGAACCGCGTCCTGGCGATCCCCGCCTTTGCCTTACGCACCCGACCCGCGAGGCGGGCTTTCAGTTCCGCGATGTCCCGCCCCTCACCCAGTTCCTTTCCGTGCTCATCCAGCACGATCAGGCGAATGCGCAGATACTCCGGCAGGCCGCCGGTGTTCCATTCGGCGGTGGGGACTGTTCGACCACGCAACACCCGGACGGCCTCGGAAAGCGCTTCTCCGAGCCGTCCTCGCCCGAAACTCATGACCCCGGCGCACTCTGATGCGAGTGCCGGCAAACCCCCCCGGCAATCCTCGAGCGATGAACGCGATGCGCGTGGGAGAGTCTTCAGCAAGGCCAACACTATTTCGTGAAGAAACCCCGGCACCAGCCATTCCGCCGCGTGCTCATCGAACTCATCAAGATCAAGCAACCCGACCGTGCCTGTGATACCGTCTTCATCCCTGCCCGGGGAGAGCGTGTAGGTCAACGGCACGATGCAGTTTCCGCAAAGTATGAAGCCCGGGTAGATCCCTTCTTCCGCGGCATTCACATACTCGGGTTTGACGACATCCTCCAAGTTCAGGAAAAGAAAACGAGGCTGGTCTCTCTCCGTTTCTCGTCTCCAATTCTCCAGCGAGATGGGATCGCATACCCGTGGACCCAATCGCTTTTCAAACCATGCGGCAATGTCGTCGGCGTCGCGGAGGACATCCCTTCGTCTCAGCCGCGACACGATCGCAGCGGCCTTGGCATGCACGGCGCGATTGTGGACGGCGTAGGGTGCCTCGCTCGAAGAGAGGTCCGATGCCAGAGCGTGCCTCACAAAGATGGCCCGCGCCGCCGCGGGATCGATCGGGGCGAATGGAACTTTCCGACGCGGCACCACTACCGCGCCGGCGAGGGTCAGCCGTTCCCAGACCATCGCCGCGCCGGTCTCGCGATCGAAATGTGGATCGCCGAGGATCCGCTGCATGACGTGAGACGCCAGCTCCTCGATCCACGCCGGATCGACCTTCGCGCATGTCCGGGCGAAGAGTTTGGTGGTCTGGACGAGCTCCGCGGCCATCATCCACTTCGGGCCTTTCCTGAAGAGCACCGAGCCTGGAAATATCGACACCCGATTCCCCCGACTCCCTTGATACTCGAACGGCCCGCCCTCATCGCGGCAGCATACGTTCGACAGCAGACCGGTCATCAGTGCACGGTGGATCCGATCAGTCAAGGGTCGCTTGAGTTCGGTTCTCGGTTCTTCGTGTTCCGGCTCTTCCGCGGCGTCGGCTCCGTCTTCATCCTCTCCATCCAGAACCAGACCTCTCAGTTGCCGCTCCACCTCCGTCCACTCACGCATCCGTGCGGCGTTGATGAAGCGGTCGCGGCACCACTGATGGAGTGCGGTGTGGCCGAGTGAATCGGCGGCGGCGCGGTACTGGTCCCAGATGCTGAGTAGCACCAGAAAATCAGAGTGCTCGTTCCAAAAGACGAGGTGCGCGGTGTCCGCATCACGCTGGCGACTCATCGGGCGGTCGCGCGGATCCTGGATGGAGAGCGCGGCGGCGAGCACAACCACCTCACGCACGCAGCCTTCATCCTCAGCCGCGAGGATCATCCTCCCGATGCGTGGATCCACAGGAAGTTTCGCCAGTCGAAGACCGACCCCCGTGAGATTTCCTGATGCGTTGGGTGCGTCGATGGCCGAGAGTTCGTGAAGCGTCTGGTAGCCATCGTGGATGAGCGCTGACGAAGGCGGATCGACAAATGGAAACTCTTCGATCGGGCCCAGGCCGAGGCTTTTCATCTGGAGAATCACGCTCGCCAAGTTCGTGCGAAGAACCTCCGGCGGGGAGAACTTCGGCCATTGATCGTACTGTGATCGGGAGTAAAGCCGGACGCAGATGCCCGGGCCGATGCGTCCGCATCGGCCCGCTCGCTGATCGGCGCTGGCCTGGGAGATGACGGCGATGGGAAGCCGCTGAACGCGTGTACGCGGGTCATACCTGCTCTGGCGGGATAATCCCGTATCCACGACGTAACGGATGCCGGGCACCGTCAGTGAGGTCTCCGCGACGTTGGTAGCCAGAATAACCCGCCGTTTGTCCGAAGATCGAAAGATGCGATCCTGTTCCGAGTTCGTGAGGCGTGAATACAGCGGTAGGATGTCGAGATCAAGCACGGAGCGGGCGCGGAGTGTCCTCAGACAATCGCGGATCTCTCGCTCACCGGGAAGAAACACCAGCACGTCCCCGGTGGGATTCCGCGGCGAGAGCACATCTTCCACCGCATCGGCCACGGCCTGTTCATCGACACCTGATTCATCATCCGGCTTGACCGGCCTGTAGAGGACTTCGACCGGGTACGTTCGTCCGGAGACCTCGATGATCGGTGCGACCGCGGGGCCGCCGAAGTGTTCGCTCAATCGGTGGGGGTCGATGGTGGCCGATGTGATGATGACCTTGAGGTCGGGTCGGCGCGGCAGAAGACGTTGGATGTACCCGAGCAGAAAGTCGATGTTGAGGCTGCGCTCGTGCGCCTCGTCGATGATAAGAGTGTCGTACCGCCAGAGATCCGGATCCCCTTGCGTCTCGGCCAGGAGGATGCCGTCGGTCATGACTTTGATACGGGTTCGTTCGCTTGTGCGGTCGCCGAAGCGGATCTTGAAGCCGACCGTATCGCCCAACATGACTCCCAGTTCTTCCGCGATCCGGGCCGCAACGCTCCGAGCCGCCAATCGACGCGGCTGAGTGTGACCAATCATTCCGGTGCGACCCCGCCCGAGCGAGAGGCAGATTTGAGGGAGCTGGGTTGTTTTCCCGCTGCCGGTCTCGCCGCAGAGGATACAGACCCGGTGCTCATCGATGACTCTCGCGATCTCCGAGCGCCGCTCATTAACGGGGAGATTGGCCGAAAGACGAGGTACCGCGTGCGGACGTCTGGCGTTTCGCTCCGCGGAGCGTTCGATGTCGCGTGCCAGCTCCGACAGTCGGCTCGCGCACCATGCTTGACTCTCCGCCTCCCGGAGCGAGGCCATGAACGCGGGCCTGTCGTCCGGCAGGGCCGACATCGCCCGCTCTCGCAATGAGTTCACTGTGCATCCCGCCGTTCCGCTCATGAATCGCCCCGCCCTTATCTTTCGACGCGCTTGAGCGCGATCAGAGTCTGATCATCAGTCGGGGGCGTAGCCACGCGGAACCGCTCGACAGCATCGCGGATCGCCTCTACGCACGGTGTCGCTCCGCGCTCGCGCGTTGCAAGAATCACCTCATCCAGGCGATGCTCTCCGAACAACTCTCGTGAGCCTTCAAAGTCCTGGGGGGCCATGGACTCCGTGATCCCGTCGGTGTAGAGCACGAGCATGTCGCCCGGTTCCATCGCGATCCCGGCCTCGCCGAACGATTCCGAACCGTCAATGCCAAGAGGCATGCTCGCGGTTTCATCGAGCGGGATGATCCGATCGCCCCGGCACAGACGGGGCGGATTGTGCCCGGCGGAGGCGTACGTGAGTCGACCGGTATCCGCGTCAAGCGCCGCGTAGAAAGCCGTGACGAAACTCCCAGCGGTCGTGTACGACCGCGAAAGGTGTGTGTTGAGGTGCGTCATGACCTCGGAGGGGGGCATGAGGTAACCCTGGCGGGTATGCGCGATGGCGTGGGTGATGGCCATCAGCACCGCCGCGGGTGTGCCGTGACCCGAGACATCGGCGATGAACACACCCCACGAGTTACCCCCGAGCGGGAAGAAGTCGTAATAATCGCCGCCCGCGCGGGCGCTGGTCTGGTAGTGGGCGGCGGCTTCAAAACCGGGCATCATCGGTAATGAAGCGGGGAGGAGAGAGCGTTGAATCTCGCCGACGACTTGCAACTCCCGGTCCAGCGCTGCGAGTGCCTCCTGCAACTGATTCCGGAGCACGAGACTCTGTGTGCCACGCCCGAAGAGGCTTGCCTGCCAGTGCATCATGGGCACCATGGATGGATCGAAGCCGTCTTCAGCAAAGTAGAGCCGGATACCGATGTTGATCCCCTTGCCGGATTCATATTGAGGCAACGCGACCAGAGCCTGGTACCCGTGCAGGAAGAAGTACCCCGGATCATCGGCCTTGAGCCGGGCTGGCAAGTCCTCGATGATCACGGGTTTGTCGGCGTAGGCGATCTCGCCGAGAAGCCCGCCCGAGAGGCGGGGCAGACGCTCTCGTTGTGTCCATGGATTGGGGTGATCCGTGAACCGCACCGATCGCGTCACGAGAAACTCGGGCGGCTTCACGCCCCGACGCGAGAGCGCGAGGTATTGGTCTCCCGGCATGATGTCACTGACACCCCGCCAATACACACTCACCATCTCCTCGGGATCGGTCACGTCCGAGACGCTCCGCATGACGCGGTCGATCGCGTTGAGTTGCTCGGGCCAGGGGCGGTCGCGGAAACGCATGGACAATGAGTTTATGCAGGTGTACGGGCTCCGCGTACGGATCTCCCATACCACAGGAAGTCCTTTCCCGGCGCTTACTCCCCATCCTGACCGATCGCTCGGAACAGCACCGTGGCGTACGCCCCGCGTGGAAGAACACATCGGACAGTTCGCTTGAACAGTCCGCCGACGGAGAGTTCGTCCCGGCTCGGGTCATTCAACGCGAACTCGCCGGCTGTTGCGAGCAGCGGCCGAGGGGCTTCACCGAACTCCGGTCGTCTCAGACCAGGAATCCGAAGATCGTGAAGGCTTATACCCTCTTCGCGGAGCACGCGCTCTGCGGCGAAACACCATGGCGAACACATGCGGGTGGCTGGCGAAAAAAGAGGTAGTTCGTAACTCAAGCCGGAAAGGGCCGCGGCCGGCGGATACACAAGCCCGGATGTATCTGTGAGCACCGGGTTGGTTCCGTTGACCTCGCAAACCTCAGTACCAAGCAGAGCCGCGGTGCGGTTCCAGAGGTGGGATTGATACGCGTCAACAATGATCCGCTGCTCGAAGTTCGGCAAGGACGCAAAGGCGCTCCGGAAGTCCTTGCCCGCGGCCAGTGCTTCGATACAGGCACGTTGAGGGCAACGTGGCAATCGGGGCAACACTCCGGCCCAGTCACCCCACGCTCCTGCCAGGAGACGGGTGAACACGCGTCTCGCCCCCGTGTCTTTACGGGCAGGCGTCGCGATGGCAAGCCGAAGCGCCTCCTCGAACTCGGCGCGGATCAGGTGGCGGGCGATGAACCCCTGACCGTGGCGTGCGGAGCCGAATCGCTGATCGCCGAAGTAGTTGATGAACACCAGGCGGCCCGGCGACGACTCGAAGCGGGAGGCACGATGCTCGAGTTCACCGACGTCGGATCGGTTGATCCGACGAATGACAATTTCAAAGCTGTTTCCATCGATGTCGCTCGCGCGCACTTCGCGGGGTGACCACCCCGCCAGCGAAGCGCTTACCCCTGAAAGATCGAACCGATCCGGCGCATCCCCGTGAGGGAATCTCGCCGTCATCCATTGCCGTGTCACGGCGTGCTTGTCCTTCAGACCAGCGTACGCGACCGAACCGGCCCGTACTCCCATCGCCTTGGCCAATCTCACAACGGCTTCCTGCGTGGTGAGTGATTTCTTGTCAACTCGCCACACGCTGTGCTCGCGAAACTTGTCCCTCGCCGGCGAGAGACCGGCGGAGAACGATGCGGAAATGATCTCGTCTACGCGAAAGTCCTCTGGGATCCGTCGGATGATCATGGCCGAGTCCGACCCCCGTGCGTGCATGGCAACTCGAACACCTGGTGTTCCGCGATAGCGTATATGCGATCCCCCGAACTTCGGTCGAACGATGCTCCCGCGGTGAATCGGCTGAACGCGGGGAGTACGGCCTTGCCGGGTCCGATGTGGAAGCAGGGCAGCCGCACGGAATCACACCCTTTCCGAAGCGTGACGGCGGGGTGCACATGCCCGGCCCAGACGTACTCGTCCTCCGGACCGGGCGGTTGGTGAACAAACAGAAAGGGGCCTTCGCGGAACCTCTCACCCAGTACCCGAAGTCCCCATGTCGAGACAACAACATCAAGCCGACGGTCGTGGTTCCCCGGCACCAGGGCGACATCGAGACTCAAACGCAACTCCCGCCATGCCGCGACACGCTCGATCAAGGGGCGCGTCAGCCCCGTGGGGGCGTGGAGCAGATCTCCCAGGATCAGCAGGCGCTCGCATGCCGGTTCCGCACCGAGGGCTTCATCGAGCTGGGTCAGATGTGATTCAAGAATGAACTCGGCCGGGAGCGGAGCGCCACGGGCGCGGAAGGATTCCGCTTTTCCCAGGTGGAGGTCGGCGATAAGCATCGTCCGGGCGGCGGGCCAGTATGCCGCTCGCTGCGGGAGCAGTCGGATGATTTCTCCGGCCAGTTCGATACGGACAGGTACGGTGCTGGAGGTGGTGTGGCTGACTGGTGAATGGTGCATGGGGCAACTTCATCCGGATGTCAGCACCTTTCGCTTTGGCCTTCTGGCGCGAACACCGGACTCGACGGAACGTAGCCCTCCAGCGGCCGCGGCGAACGAGAAAACCGGCCACAATACAGATGCATAAACGACCGGGCTGCCGCTTCCTACACCTTTTTCGCGGCGGCGAGCAGCAGATCACTCCAGGGCTGCGGCGCAACGGCGGCGAGTTCCTGGAGTACCGGCTCCAGTTCCTCGGCGGGCTGCCTCGAAATACGCGCGCCATGGTGCGCAATCGCCGATGCGATGGCCAGGTAGTACCCCGCCAAGCCGGCGAGGTACTCCTCCCGGGTGGTCGGGTTTTTCACCAATGACTTGGCCCTTTCCTTCAGAGCGGTCAGTGCGTCGAGGCTGGTTCCACCCGAGAGCAAGAGACGCCCCGCGTGCGGCAGTTCGGCGAAGGGAGGGCGGCGAAACTGCGCTTCGAACCAGCGCAAGCCGTCGCACTTTTCCAGTTCATCGGCCAAATCGTCCGCCGCCCTTCGTGGGCCTTCAAGGCCTATCCGAAGCAGGGTGGAGGCCTGGTCTCGGGTGATCTCACGGTAGGGGTCATCGCCCGTACCAGTGCTTGTAGTGCCGCCGCCGTTGGCTCCGTTGTTGATGGTCGAAGACATCTCTCTCTTACTCCTCATTCAGTTTCCGACGGTCATCGACACCCGCGATTTCGAGAAGGCCCCGAATCTCGGACTCGATACTCTCTTCACCGACACCGTCCTGACGAACCAACTCGCGCAGTTTCTGCTTGAACTTTCGGGCCGCGGTGCGGGCCATCACCGCCGCTCGCTTGGGTTCGATACCGCTCTCGATCTCGATCCGTTCGTACGAGCGACCGCGGTAGAAATGGTCCTCGAAGATGCGCCAGTGCTCTGTCAGGCCCTGTGCATCGCACAGCGCTCGGGCTTCTGTGAGTGCCCCCCTGACCAACCCCATGACCCACGCCCGGTCCATATCTTCCGCGATGCGGCTCTCGGTGACCGGATCATCCATCTCGCCGGTTGCCTTGCTGTCGCGGCGGTTGGCGCGATGACGTTCTTTCAGGTAAAAGCAGAAGCCGTTGATCAGCCAGTGCCTGAGCCGCTTTCCGCTTGATTTCCAGTTGTCAAAATAATCAGCCCGCGCGAGTCGGTCCGCAAAGAAGCCCTGGACGATCTCATCCGGTTCGCCGATCCAATGGTCCTTGGTCCCCCGAAAGTACACGGTCAATGGAAAGGCGTACGCCTCCATGATGTGGCGATTCACATTGAGGCGACCTTGACACCCACCCCCGAGTTCACGGTCGATGTAGTCCGTGCGAGTCGGAGGAAAATGGTCCTGCTTGGTGTTCTGGGTCATGGCCGGTGATGATATCGGGCTTGCCCTGGAACAATCTTGTCCGTGGGTCGGTCTCGTCAGGCACGCACCTAATCCGTCGTGAGGTTGGCTGTGGTATGAAAACACGGCGGACATATTGCTGAGAGAGACACTCGGGCGAGGTACAGGCGCGCTTCTGTGGTCGGTGCAAGTTGAATCGGCCATCGTCCGGCGTTCGTAGGCAGGCGCGGACTTGCAGGCCGGGCACGCCGACACTATCTGGTATCGTGCTCGAGACGATCGCAACCGTGGTTATGGGAATGGTGTTGCTTGACGAGAGCCAGTCATACCGACGGCGTGCGCGAATCGATCGGCCGGAGTGCAGGCGTGGCCGGCAGTGACGACCCTACATGACGAAGTGTAGTTTTCATAATTACGAACACGATTGCACCGATCAGACAACTCAATGAGGCAGTGATCACGGCTTTCCACCCGGGAGCGAGAGCAGCACGAAACAACAGGACATGAAAGACGCCGACGAGCGGAGGATGTACGAGGTAGATGAACAGAGCGGCATCGGTTGCCCATCGACCCGCCCGGATTCGGGCAAAGAACCCGAGCAAGCCCCACACACCTGCCCACGCGAAGAGACTTGCCGAGATCGCGAGCCAGGGGCCGGATGGTGTCGCTGCCCGCACCAGTTGAGAGTGCATGAAGAGAAAAGCAACCAGAGCCGTTGCGACGCCGGCGAGCCACCACCGGATAACCCACGCGGGGACTCGTACCGCCCATGCTCCGACCGCGAAAAACCAACCGTGATACACGAACTCGGCGGCTCGTGGGAAGAACCAATGATGAAACTCGGTCAACGGGCGTGGATCGATCCACAGGAGCGCGGCGGTAGGGAACGGAATGAGTATCCATATCCAAGAGTGATGCTTGTCGAACGCTACCCGCAGGCGGGATGTCTCATACGCAGACAGGAGCAGCGAATACAGAATCAGATGCACAAGAAACCAGAGATGGCCGAACCCGTATAAATCCGCCTGCATCCCGTGCCGGAATCGGATGTGGACCACGTTGCCCGGGTCCGCCAGCCCGCTCTTGAGCCAACCCCAGCTCCACACGATGTACATCAGCGGCAAGACGGTGAACGTGCCGATCAGCAGAGGAACTCCGAGCCGCCGAAGCCGCCGCAGGAAGAACTCTCGTGTTGCACGCAAAGGCAGGATCTTGCCCGCGGTCATACCGGCGATCACAAAGAACAGCGGAACGCGAAAGCCGTGAAGAAACCAGTAGAGCGTATCGAAGGCGCAACTCGCCGGCTCCCGAACAGGCCAAAGAAGGTGCGGCACCGGAACCGTCATGTACGGGATCAGGGCGTGCAGCAACACCCCAAGCAGCATCGCGACGAAGCGGAGGGCGTTCAAGGACTCGGCTTGCTCATCGCGTTGATTCAAACAAGCCCAGCGTAGTGCACGTGAGGAGGGGGTTACGCGTCCGGAAAATCATGGGCGGCCATGTAACGGCCCGAGTCCAGCCATGCGATCTGGCGAAGGATGTCGTTGCACAGCGTGCTCGCACCGAAACGGAAATACTCCGGGCTGAGCCATGCTTCGCCGTGCGGGAGCCGGCCCAGAGTTTCCTTGACCATGACGAGATAGTGAAGTGCCTGCTTGGCGGTGCGGATGCCGCCGGCGGGTTTCATCCCGACCAACCTCCCGGTCTCTTCGTACCAATCGCGGATCGCCTCCAGCATGACGAGCGTGACGGGCATGGTGGCCGCCGGCTGCACTTTCCCGGTGCTGGTCTTGATGAAGTCAGGCGTTCCGCGTGCTCCGTAGGGGCAGTCACCGTCGCACGTCGCCATGGCTCGGATGGCAAGATCGCTCGCGCGACGCACATTGTCGAGTGTTTCGAGTTCACCGGTTTCGAGGATGACTTTCAGGTGCGCCGGTTCACGCCCGTACTCGATCGGCCGCATGCACTCTCGCTTCACCGCGCGTATTTCCTCGCTGACTTCGTCATATCGACCCGCGAGAAAGGCCCCCCGATTGATGACCATATCGATCTCGTCCGCTCCATCCGCGATCGCACGGCGTGTGTCTTCGAGCCGAACCTCCAGCGGGAACTGGCCGCTCGGAAACCCCGTGGCCACGCTCGCGACTTTGACCTTTGAGCCGCGCAACGCCTCCCCGGCCGTACGGACATGCGAGGGGTACACACAGACCGCGGCGACGCACGGAAGGTCGGCCCGGGATGGATCGGGCATGACAGCCTTGCGGCAGAGTGCCCGGACCTTTTCCGGTGAGTCTTTCCCCTCCAGCGTCGTCAGGTCGAGCATCGACAGTGCGAGCATCAATCCGCTGCGCTTGCTGTCGCTTTTGATCGATCGCCTGGTAAAAGAAGCGGCCCGTTCGGCCGCCATCACCGCATCGACGGTTGGGCTGGAGAACATGCGTGATCGTAGGGGCCGCGTTGTCCGGCTACGACAGCGAGCATGCGTTCACACTTTGATAAAGATTCGATGCTTCCACATCAGCCGAGCGGCACCCGCGTAGAGCGAGATGAGCGTCAGCGTGGCCAGCCACGGCCCGAGTCCCGCCGCGGGCAAAGCCCCGAGGAGTGGCTTGATCACGAACTTGAAATGAGTCTGCAGCGCGGCGAAGGCTGTTTGTGGGCCGATTTCACCCGGGCAATCGACCCGCCATCGCATCCACACCATGGTCCACAGTAGTTCCGAGGCGACGTAAAGCGCAATGGCGTTGCACCCCATCGCGGTGAGAGTCACAGCCCGTTCCTGGTTTGAGCCGCCCCTCCACGCGCACAAGAAAAATAATACCGCGCCTGTTGCCAAAATCACGGCGGTACCGGTTGCCTGCCCCGAAGTAAACCAGCCAGGTCCCGAGAATAGTGCTCCACCCGAACCCGCAACCAACAAGGCCCCTGTGAGAAGTCTGGCTTTCATGGCGCTCCAGGCGGCACCATCAAGGACATGGTAGAAAAAGCCAAGGACAACGGAGCCTGTTCCGCACGAAACCAGAACGTATGTCGGCGTGAAGAAGTCCTTGCTGATCGGTAGCCAATAAGCCCAGATAAAGCCCGTCGCGGCGACCATGCATCCGCCAAGGATCAAAAATAAGGATTTACGTTCGGACGTCAGCGACGTTCGGAGCAAGTCGCCCGCGAGCGTGCCCCACAGAACGCTCGCACCGGCGGGGAGACCCTGTGTGATGAGTGTGCCCCACCAGCCCCAAGAACGTATCGCCGCATCGAGGTCGGTGCGCTCCGCCATCCACAGGGATCGGTCGAGACCCGAGGTCGCCGCAAGGTCGGGCAAGATGACTGCTTTGGCGGTCAGGAGAGCGGCGATCAGCAGCAACCGACCCCGCCATGATGAGTAGCACGCCGCCGCCGCCAGGAAGTACCCAAAGCCGATCAACGGAAGGATGTCCCAGTGCAGGAATGTGCGCCACGAAATCGGAATGCCGCGCTGCGCGACGAGGGAGCCGTCACGCCAGACGGTGCTGTCCGGGCTTGACTTCGCGGCCCAGATCAGAATGCCCAGGAGGTAGATCACCATACCTCGGCGCAGCGCCGCGGCCAGTTTGTGCGTTGTACTTTTCGATGCGCCTCGGCCGGAGTGCATCGAAAAGGGAATGGCCACCCCGACGATGAAGAGGAACCACGGGAAAACGTAATCAGCCATAAACTGACCGTGCAGCCCGTTGTTCCACCCGGCGTGCCCAAACCATGCGGGAAAGGCATCACGGTTGCCGGACAAGTTCACGAAGAACATGAACGCGATAACGAACCCCCGGAACGCGTCGAGCGAGGTCAAACGTGACGAAGGGATCATCGGACCGGGTCCGGAGGAAGGATGACGTAGGCGGTGCCGCTCCCCCTCCTGAGCCAGACCGTCGTGAGATCGTCACGCTGGTACGTTCGTTCACCATCGCCGGGATTCGATGCCGCCGGATCACTCACCAAGATGTTCCCGGAAGAGTCGATTCCGCGGAGCACGATGAGATGGCCTGTGGTTTCACTGTATGGTGCTCCGCGGAGTTCACCGTTCGCGGCGCGGATGCTGGCGATGATCGGCTGCCTGCTTTGAAGCACGGCAACGACCTCGCTCCAGGAGTTGAACCTGGTGACGAAGCCGCCCGCACCCAGGTCGGCGGCCGCCTGAGTATTCCGTGGCCAGTTGCCGTAGATGTCATGGTCGGGATCGAACGCCGCACCGGCCACATCGCCCACCGGTACGTCGAGGCCGTGATAGGCCAGGAGCATGGCCACGCATGATGGGCTGCAGAGCCTGCCCGCGAGCGATGGATCGTCGGTTTTCTGCGATCGGAAAGGTACCGACAGACAAACTTCCGGAAGGACATGGTCGTTGAGTGTGGCCGGATGATCCTTGATCGCGGTGATGCACAGGGCCACTCGACGGACCCGCACCGGCCCTGCCCCATCGTCGCCGGTTCGGATCGCTGTCAGTCGGTACTGGACTTCTGAAAAACCGCCCGGCACCTCGAGATAGTCAATCTGAACCATCGGGCCCGTGTCGCGCGGCTCGTCTCGCAGCGGGGGCCATGTCCTCATCAAACCGGCGAGCGAATGGCGTGGAGGGGCATCTCCCGCGTATCCGATCCTGTACCACGGGCTGACATCGCCGGAGTTCCATGCCCGTACGCGGAGGTCAACAAGCGTACATGCACCGGTCGGAACGCGCATGTTCCAGGATGGCAGTGCATGAACCCCGCGCGTGCCCGACGGGATCCACTGAGATTCGTAGACGGCCTGTGAGTCGATGCCGGGCGACAGTTCGAGCCAGTCCGTGCTCGATGTCAAGCGGCCGTTACGGATCACTCCGCCAAGGCCCGCCCCGCGCCCTTCATGAACCACGGTGAAACTCTGCGTCGGCAGCATCACGCCGGGACCGCCCGCGGCTTTCTCGGAACGCCCGCACGCGAAGGCCTGAAGAATAAAGGTCAGAATCGCCGCCGCGGCGATGGATCGGAGTAAGGAGGCAGCCATCACGGATCTCCGATCGCGGAACTAGACCAGAAGAGTGGCGGGCCTCTCCAGGAGATTCTTGACCGTGTTCAAGTACTGGGCGGCCATCGCACCGTCCACAATCCGGTGGTCGCTGGACATGGTCATCGACATCACATGCCCCGGAACAACCTGACCTCCGCGGACGATTGGGCGCTCGATGGCCGCGCCGACCGCGAGAATAGCCGCGTTTGGAGGGTTGATGATGGCGGTAAAGTGTGCCACTCCGAACATCCCGAGATTCGATATGGTGAAGGTCGAATCGGACATCTCTTGAGGAGAAAGTCCTTTACTACGAGCCTTGTCTGCGAGTTGCCTGGACTGGGACGAAATCTGACGCAGTCCGATCTGGTCCGCGTTTCTGAGCGTGGCGACAACCAGACCGCCTCCTTTGTCCTCGGGAAGGGCGATGGCAATGCCGATGTTCACGTCCGCCAGTTGCTCGATCGCGGGGCCCTGCTCGACCCAGCGTGAGTTGACGAACGGGTGCTGGTGCATCGCCAAGGCGCAGGCGCGAACCAGGAAGTCGTTCACACTGAGTTTCACTCCCTGCGTCTCGAGTTGCTCGTTGAGTTGCTTGCGGAGGGTCAGCAGGGGATCCATGTCCACCTCGACCGTGACCTGGTAGTGGGGGATGGTCTGCTTGGACTCGACCAAACGGGTCGCGATGACCCGGCGCATGTTGGAGAGTGGAACGAGTTTCCCGCTGAGCTTGGCCGCGGCGGGGCTGAGTGTGTGTGAGGCACGAACCGCCGGCATGTCTTCCCCGGCCGGCCCAACACCGGAAGCGGCGGCCTCTACATCGGCTCGGACGATTCGTCCGCCGGGACCAGAACCGCTGATCGAGCCGAGATCCACACCTGTTTCTTCTGCGATCTTGCGGGCAAGAGGAGAAGCAAAGACGCGGCCGGTCGAAGTGAACCCGTTGCCCTCGCGGAATCCATCTTTCGCATGGCCATTGGCGGGTGCGGCAGTGGTCGCGGCTACCGGGGTGCGAACGCTTCCCCCCGATGCATTCTCCTTTGACACCACGGCCGATGCTTTGTTCGCAACAGCCGAGGATTGTGGGGTTGGGCCGCCGGAGCCGGCCTTCGCGGCGGCGGGATCCTCACCCGCTGCGGCGAGCGTCAGGATCACGGTGCCGATGGGTACATTCTGCCCCTCTGGCACATTGATCGCAGCGACGGTTCCGTCGTCGTACGACTGAAGTTCCATGGTGGCTTTGTCGGTCTCGATATCGGCGAGGACGTCACCGCTCTTGACTTTCTGGCCTTCCTTCACGTTCCACTTGACAACGGTGCCGGCTTGCATGGTGTCCGAAAGGCGGGGCATTTCAACGCGGATTGGCATGGGAGGCTCGGAATGACGCTGAGGAAGTGGTTTGACGGGAATGAAAGATTAGGATGGTTGCACATCATCCGGCGCGGCCATAGACCCTTCGGGCATGCTGGTTGTCATGTCTGCGGGGTGATGCGGTCTGATTGCCTGCCCCGGGTACGTGCCGTCCAGTTCAGTGGTCGGAGCCGAAAGTTTCTGAGTTCAATCTCTGCGAGCGTTCGTGCTTTTGCAACGAATGCTCATCCGGGTTTGGTTCGATATGGTGCGATACGGTGTCAAAGGTTGAGAAGTTTCTTTCTCTTACTTTCCGTGAAGCGTGCTTCTCACGGCCCTCACGATCTTCTCTTTGTTCGGCAGGTAGGCGTACTCCAACCCCTTCGCGTAAGGTGTCGGAACGTCTTCGGTGTTCACGCGCACTGGTTGGTGGTCGAGCCAGTCAAAGGCACGCTCGCAGACCTGGGTGCAGACTTCGCTGGCGACACTGGCAAAGGGCCAGCACTGATCAACGACCACGATCCGCCCAGTCCTTCTTACACTGGCGACGATGGAGTCAATATCCAGCGGGCGGATTGTCCTCATGTCGAGTACATCGATCATGACTCCTTCCGCGGCGAGTTCATCAGCTGCTTCGAGGCAGAAGTTCACAGGACGGCCGAACGAAACGACGGTGCAGGCATCACCTTCGCGACGGAGGTGAGCCACTCCGAACGGGATGTAGTACTCCTCGGCGGGCACGTGGGCCTTGTCGCCCAGCATGCGCTCACTTTCAAGGAAAAAGACCGGATCCACCTCGCGGATCGCGGTCTTGAGCAATCCTTTCGCGTCGTACGGGTTGCTGGGTATGGCGATTTTCATGCCCGGTACATTGCTGTACAAGCCCTCGACACACCAAGAATGCGTTGACCCCAACTGTCCTCCCGCCCCGTCGTTGCCGCGGAAGACGACCGGACATCCCCATTGGCCACCGGACATATACAGCATCTTCGGCACATTGTTCAGAATCTGATCCGCTGCAACCAGCGAGAACGACCACGACATGAACTCGATGATGGGTTTGAGGCCGTACATGGCCGCACCGACCGCCAAACCGGCGAAGCCGTTCTCCGAAATCGGCGCGTCGATGATTCTCTTGGGGCCGAACTCATCGAGCATCCCTTGGCTCACTTTATAAGCCCCGTTGTATTGGGCAACTTCCTCGCCGAGAAGGAAAATCCGCTTGTCCCGGCGCATCTCCTCACTCATCGCTTCGCGAAGCGCTTCACGAAACTGAATGACCCGCCCCTGACCATCCCCGGGGTTGAAAGGGGGCAATGGTTGGGAAAAGTCAGGGAGTGTCGTAGCAGCCTGCATGTGGTTCCTTCTATACTGGTGCCGGTATCACGTATTGATTGTTATTCTAGCGCGCAATATGTTCGTTCTCGCGATACGTATGCCGAGTCTCATGAGCAGCGGTCAAGACGCGTCAGTCAGGGATGGTGACACAGTTTCGACCTGTTGCTGTGAACCGACGCAGCATATTTCCTCCAGTTCTGGACCCCTCCACCCGAGCAACGTACAGTTGCCCCCTTGTGGAACGACCGTTCCGGCGCTGTCTTGCGCCCGCGGCGCGACGCGAGGAGCCGCTCCGTATGAGGGGGCGGTTCATTCGAACCGAAAGTGCTTCAACCCAGCCGGAGACAGTGGCTATGGCAGAGACCGCGACGCAGGAACTTCCCAACAAAGTGACCATCACAGACGCGGGGCCGTCGCGCAAAATGGTTTCGATCGAGATTCCCGCCGAGGCGGTGGATGAGAAACTGAAAGGCGCGGTGGACATGCTCATGGGTGAGGCGGCGCTGCCCGGATTTCGCAAGGGCAAGGCGCCTCGCTGGCTCGTCGAGAAGCAGTTCGGCTCCACGATGCGTAAGGAAGCCAAGAACGAGCTGGTCAACGCCGCGATGACGAAGGCCATCGAGCAGAACAATCTGAAGGTTCTGGGCACATACCCGACGGACACCCTCAAGAACGCCGAGATCGCGTCCGGCAAACCGCTCGCCTTCGATGTCGAAGTCGAGGTGCTGCCCGAGTTTGAACTCCCCGAACTCTCGGGTCTTGCGATCAAGAAGCCCATCATCCCCGTGACCGACGAGATGGTCGAGGACGAAGTGAAAAAGGCGTGCATCAACGAGGGGACGCTCGAATCCCGTGATGTCGCCGAGCCGGGCGATTACTGCACCGGTCACGCCGTCATGACGGGCAAAGACGCCAAGGAACACTACAACCTCAAGGGTGCCGTCATCCAGGTGCCCACGGCCGACAAAGCCGGCAAGGGCATGATCCTTGGAATTCTGGTCGACGACTTCGCCAAGCAGGTGGGCACCCTCAAGCCGGGCGACACCGCCACGATCAAGGCCAAGGGGCCGGACAATCATGAGGTTGAGGCGATCCGGGGCGACAGCCTCATCATTACGTTCAAGGTCGATCGCATCGATCGCATCATCCCTGCCAGCCCCGCCGATCTCGCGGCATCCATGGGTTTCGAGGACGAGGCGGGATTCCGGCTTCACGTCCGTGAACGGCTCGAGCAGCGTGTCTCCGTGCAGCAGCAGACGGCGATGCACCAGCAGGTGGCCAAGCACCTCGTGGACACTGTCAAGATGGATTTGCCCGAGCGGATGACCTCCAACCAGGCGGCCCGCACGCTCGAACGCCGTCGGCTCGAACTCATGTACCGTGGCGTCGAGCAGATGAAGATCGAGGAGCACATGTCCGAACTGCGCAAGAGCAGCGGAGACGCCGCGGCGTTCGACCTCAAACTCTTCTTCATCCTTCACAAGGCGTCCGAAAAACTCAGCATCAACGTGACGGAGTACGAGATCAACCAACGGATCGCCGTGATCGCGGCCCAGCGGAACATGCGGCCCGACAAACTCCGCCAGGAGCTGATCCAGTCGAATCAGGTCAGCGGCATCTACACGCAGATCCGTGACCACAAATCGCTCGACGCGATCGTGGGCATGGCCAATGTGACCGAGGTGCCGCTAGACGAGTACAACAAGTCGATGGCGAAGCCGGCCGTCTAAGCCGGGTGCGAGGAACACATGGGCGCGGCGCTCACTCCTGTCTCCCGCCTCGGTGTCTGCTCGTGGTCGTTACGGCCTTCGGGTCCTGGTGATCTGGCGGCCCGCGTTGCCGGCTGCGGCTTGCGCGCCGTGCAGATTCACCTGGACCCCATCCGCACGGGCGCGTGGCGGTGTGATGAAACCGCGGGCCTGCTTCGGGAGCACAGGATCAAGATCGTGTCGGGCATGATGAGCATGAAGGGGGAGGACTATTCGACCCTCGACTCCATCCGCGCCACCGGCGGGATCAGGCCCGATTCCACCTGGGATGAGAACCTTCGTGCCGCCGAAGGGAACGCGATCTTCGCTCAGCGACTTGGGCTTTCCCTCGTCACCTTCCACGCCGGATTCATTCCCCACGAGGACGGCCCGGAGCGGGAGCGATTGGTCGATCGGCTCTCCAAGCTCGCGGAGGTCTTCGCCGCGCGCGGCGTCATGATCGCGCTCGAAACAGGCCAGGAAACCGCCGAAACTCTTCTCGGCGTGCTCGAAGCGCTGGATCAACGCACCGGCCCCTCGTTCCGCGTTGGAGTGAACTTCGATCCGGCCAACATGATCCTGTACGGGATGGGCGACCCCGTCGTTGCCGTCGGTGTCCTCGGCCCTCGAATCGTTCAGGTCCACATCAAGGATGCGAATCCATCGGACAGCCTCGGCGAGTGGGGGAGTGAGGTACCGGTCGGTCGGGGGAGTGTGCGATGGAGGGAGTTTTTCTCCTCGCTCGGTGGCGCAGGGTTCTGTGGGAACCTGTGTATCGAGAGGGAAGCGGGTGACACCCGTGAGGCAGATATTGTTCTGGCCCGCGAGTTTCTCGCATCGATCAACTAAGTACGAGGCCCGTCATCCTTCGTGAGCGATCGAGGGTCGTGCGTGCGGGGACAGTCCTGATCCTCCTGGCCGATGGTCTTGTGAGCGCCATCGCAGATCGGGAATGTTCTCGAGAGTCCGCAGGCGCACACCCACACCGGCTTCAAGTTGCCCGCGGCATCGCGCGGCCAGTGGGCCGGATCGATTTTGACGGGCCCCATCGCGTCGTGACGCACGAGTCTTGGCATGCTGATTTCCTGAACAGATCAGACCGGGCTGGGAACGCCGGAAAGAATTTCACGCCAGATGCGTTCGCCCGCACCGGCCTCGCCCGGCATGACCCCCTTGGCGACGATGCGATGCCCGCACACTGGTAGTAGATTTTCGGTGATGTCCTCGGGGATCACGTAGTCGCGTCCGTCCATGTAGGCCCACGCCCGGGCCGCCTGCGAGAGAGAGAGAGCTCCCCGTGGTGAAAGACCGTGCAGCAGCCCTTCGTGCACACGGCTGGCACCGGCGAGGGCCACCATGTACTCGATGAGCGACCGATCCACTCGAACCCCGTCGACATCCTCCTGCATCCGGACCACTTCGGCTCGTCGAAGCACGGGTCGCAGATCGTGCAGCGGTTTCTGGCTCGGGCGAACCTCCAGCACGCGGGCCTCGGCCGCCGGATCTGGATATCCCAATCGGATGCGCATCAGGAAACGATCCAACTGATTCTCGGGCAACGGGTACGTTCCCTCGAACTCGAACGGGTTCTGAGTGGCAACAACCATGAAAGGCGGGTCCAGCGGGTAGGTGGCGCCGTCCATCGACACCGCCGCTTCGTTCATGGCTTCGAGCAGGGCGGCTTGGGTACGGGGCGGGGTGCGGTTGATCTCGTCGGCCAGGACGATGTTGGCGAACAACGGCCCCTTCTTAAAAACAAACTCACCTGTGCTCTTGTCGAGTATGGTGATCCCGACGAGATCGCTGGGCAGAAAATCCGGCGTCATCTGGATGCGGCTGAAAGTGCAATCGACGCTCCGCGCGAGCGCTGTGGCAAGCAAGGTCTTGCCCACGCCGGGCACGTCTTCGATCAGGAGATGGCCGCGTGCCAGGAGGCAGCAGATGACACGATCGATGCTCCGGCCACCGCCGAAGAGCACGCCCGCCATGCTCTCTCGGAGCCTTTGGATGCCTTGGTGCATGAAGGATTCGTCGCTCGAGATCGCCTCCACCGCCCGCCGACACCGGCGCTCCGCGTGGAAGAACAGCGAGTATAGCGACCTCGTTCACGCCCCCGCGGTCACCGCGGCCTCCGGGTAGGCGATCCGAACGTGGAACATGCTGGCGACGGTGCGTGAAAGCGATTCAACGATCAGGTTGAGTTCTCGCAGGGTGAGGTCACAATCGTCGAACTGACCGTCCAGCAATCGCTTGTGGGCGATCGAGTGAACGAGGTTCTCGATTCGGCTGGGCGTCGGGTCCGAGAGGGTTCTTGCCGCGCTCTCCACGGCGTCGGCGATCATGAGGATCGCGCATTCCTTGGTCCTGGGCCTGGGGCCGGGGTAGCGGTACGCGAACTCATCCGGGAGGTAGACATCCTCGGGTTCCACGGCGTCGTCCTCGTGACGGGCCGAAGTCGCGCCGCCGGCGGATTGTGCCAGCTGGCGAGCCCGGTGGAAGAAAAACTCGACCAGTGTCGTGCCGTGGTGGGCCTCGATGAAGTGCCGGATGTTGCGCGGAAGGTTGAACTCGCGGGCGAGTTCCATGCCGTCCTTGACGTGGCCCACGATGATGAGCAGGCTCATGGCCGGGGTGAGTTTGTCGTGACGGTTGAACCCGCGGGTTTGATTCTCGACAAAGTACTCCGGCTTGTTCATCTTGCCCACATCGTGGTAGAGCGCTCCCACATACGTCAGCAGCCCATCGGCCCCGATGGACTCCGCCGCGGCTTCCGCGATGCTTGCCACGTTCAAGGCGTGCGTGTAGGTGCCGGGTGCGCGTTGCTGCAGCTCCCGCAGCAGAGGCTGCTTTGGATCACGCAGTTCCATGAGCGTCAGCCCGGTCGTGACATTAAAGGCCCGCTCGATGATGGGCAGCAGGAAGAGGGCGACACCCCCCGCCACGATCATGCCCGCCGCGGCGAGGAGCGCATCGCGGATAATTTCGCCGACGATCTGCGGTGGGAGCGGGCGCTCGATGAGGCTGAAGACCACGGTCGCCGCGGAAGCACCGACCGCGGCGAAGATCGAGGTTCGGAAGAGGCTGTTGCGGTCGCGGATGTCGTGAAGGGTCCAGACGACGCACGAGATGCCCGCGATCATCACGGCGAGCGTTCCAGCGCTTTCCCTGAGGGCGATGCAGACCAGAAGACCGTGCAGCAACCCGAACGCCAGGGCGCTCCGGCGGTCGTAAGCGATGCAGAGAAGCATCGATACAAAGATCGTCGGGGCCACGGATGTCACCGCGATGAGTTGAGGGAGCGCCGCGCTCGACACCACGGCCGCCGCCAGCCCAGCGCCCATGATCGCCGCGACACCGATCATCCGCGATACCTTGTTGCGGATGCGAGGACAGAAGAGTGTTGTGTAACCCGTCAGCGCTACGGTGATGGCGATGACCGCCGCAACGATGCCTGACAGACGGAGCCAGCGCTGCCAGTATTCCGCGTTCGCCGAGTAGTTGATCAGTTCGGCGCGGAAGAGATCGGCCTGGGGCTGACTCAGCACTTCCCCACGCTGAAAAATGATCTGACCCGGTGGACTGATCACACGCACGGCGGGCACATCGGCCGCGGCCTCATTCTGGGCCGTCGCCGTCGCCGCGGCGTCGAAGGTGAATGTCGGAGTCGGGTTGATACGCAGTCGGGAAGCAACCAGTTCTCGGGCGGGCCCCGTGAAACCCGCATCGCGGGCGAGGATCGTGACAACCTCGGACAGAGCCTTGTCTTCAACGTTGACCACCTCGCCGCGAAAGACCAGGACCGATTCGGTCGGTGACGTCACCAGTTTGACCATCTGGTGAGTGCCTTCCTGCACGGACTTCTGGTACGCCTGTTGGTCCAGCATCGGTCGGCGCTTGAGAAGGGAGGCGAGTTGATTCACCTTCGAGATCCATGCACCGCTTGGCTCGCCATCCACGGCCTCTGCCTTGACCGCTGTCAGCAGTTCCGGTGTGAGCCCGAACTGCTCTCGGATGGACGGGTCCACGGCCTCCAAGCTCTGGGCACTGGACAAAGCGCGGGGTAGATTCTCAATGGACTGGGCGATTTTCTCGATCGCGGCGTTATCCGAGTTGTAGACACGCGGCGTTGATTGGCGGGCGGCTTCTTTGGCTCGCAAAGTCTGGGCTGTATCCTCGAGAGAGAGACTGATCCGCACCAGGCGAGTCTCGTCCATGATCTTGCCGACCGCGACCAGGGGCTGCTGCCTCGCCCAGATCACCAAGAGGCTGCTGACGACAGCGAAGATCCCCACAACAAGCAATCCGAGGCCTGTGTTCCGTGCCGACAACGTATCGATGACACGTTCCGCGACACCTTCCTGATTCAGGAGGCGCGTGGCCAGATCCTGTCTGCGGCTACGAACACTCCGTGTCACGGATTCGACGCGAGAGGTCGGTTTGAGTGGGTCTTTAGCCATCGTGTGCCCCACGCATCGTTTGAGCAGCGTGGGCGAGTGACCGGCCATTGTAGATCGGCACAGTGTCAACTGGAGCAGGAAACCTAACAATATCCTTACGGATTTCCCCCGGCTGACATTCTTTCTTCATTCAGCGCATCAATCTTCCACTCAGCCTGTAATGAACCTTGCAGCCCGGTACCATGCGTTCGGATCATGGCGAACATTTCACTTCCTCGATATGCACGACACGATGCCCCGCGTCAACCGGGGGTAGCGAATCACTGCTTGCCGAAAGAAAAATGTGGTGTGTTCGGTGTCTGGGGCCACGCTCGGGGGGCCGGCCTGTGCTACTTGGGGTTGTATGCACAGCAGCACCGCGGGCAGGAGTCCGCCGGAATCGCCGTCTCGGACGGGACCAAACTGAACCATCATACCGGCATGGGTTTGGTGGCCGAGGTCTTCGACGGAGACACCATCGAGGAACTCAACGCGGTCGGCGCGAGCGGGGCGATCGGTCATAATCGTTATTCGACCGCTGGTGGGAGTCTGGCTTGCAACGCACAGCCACTGCTTGAGAACTACATCGGGGGCCAGGTCGCTGTAGCCCACAACGGCAATCTCATCAACGCGGAGGCGCTGCGTCTCAAGTTCGAGCAGGCCGGCCACCTGTTCCACACGACCAGCGACACGGAGGTCATCATCCATCTGCTCGCATCGCCACGCCAGCAGCAGGCACCGGACCCGCTCGGCTCGACGCTGCGATATCTTCAGGGCGCGTTCAGCCTTCTCTTCCTCTTTCCCGATCGGATCGAAGCAGCGCGTGATCCGTGGGGATGGCGGCCTCTGGTGATCGGCCGCCTGCCCGATGGGGCGTACGTCTTCGCGAGTGAGACGGTGGCGCTCGACGTCGTGGGGGCTGTGTTTGTCCGAGAGGTCGAACCGGGGGAGATCGTCACGGCCCGCGAAGACGGACTGCACAGCCGCCGATACGCTGAAGCCGCGCCCCGCCCGGCGCACTGCGCCTTCGAGCATGTCTATTTCGCCAATCCGGCGAGCGTGATCTTCGGACAGAACGTGGAGGTGACCCGCGAACGATTGGGAGAACAACTCGCCCGCGAGGCACCCGCCCTCGCGGATTACGTGGTGCCGATGCCGGATTCAGGCCGGAGCGCAGCGCTGGGTTTCGCGAGATTCTCGGGTATTTCATACCGAGAGGCGATCGTGCCCAACCGGTACGTGGGCCGAACCTTCATCAAGCCAAGTCAGGAGCAGCGGCAGGCGGCTGTTCGTCTCAAACTGAACATCATCGACGAACTTGTCCGGGGCAAGCGTCTGGTGATCGTCGATGATTCGATCGTGAGAGGCACGACTACGAAGGCCAAGATGGACCAACTCCGTTCTTTCGGAGCCAGTGAAATTCACCTGCGTATTTCCTGCCCGCCGATCCGCCACCCGTGCTACTTCGGAGTTGACTTCGCCAGGCGGAGCGAACTGGTGGCGACGGGGCGGAGTATCGAAGATATCAGGGCCTATTTGGGGGTTGACACCCTCCATTATCTTTCAATGGAAGGCCTGCTCTCGTGCATGAGCAGGCCGGGGGCTCACTATTGCACCGCCTGCTGGACGGGCGAGTACCGCCTTGATCCCGAGCATCCCAGCACCGAACGGATCATCGAGTCCGAGCAACTCCGGATGTTCGCCACCTGAGCGGGTAACCGTGCCACGCCTCTCCCCCGCGGGCCGCATCACACTCACGTTCTCAGATACTCATCGTGCTCCTCACACTCGCCCATTCACCCGACCCCGACGATGCCTTCATGTGGTGGCCGCTCACCGGCAAGGTGCTTCCGGACGGCGCTCGCATCCAGTCCGAGGATGCACTCCCCCGGCTGGACACCTGGCCGATTCAGTTTCGCGCGATACCCGCCGACATCGAAGCGCTGAATCGCCGGGCCGCCGAGATCGGAGATTTCGACATCACGGCACTCTCGTTCCGTTCATATTGCGATGTCCAGGACCGCTACGCCATCACCGCATGCGGCGCTTCGTTCGGAGACGGCTTTGGCCCCAAGGTCATCGCACCACCCGGCGTATGCGATCGGCTCGACGGAAACGCGCGGGATGTACTGTCCGACCCCGCCCTCACCATCGCGGTGCCCGGTCGGAGAACAACCGCTTTCTTACTTCTGGCGATACTCATCGGCCCCGGCGCTATCGCCCAACGCCCTGAACGGTTCATCGAGATGCCCTTTGATCGCGTGATCCCGGCCGTTGCATCCGGCGAGGTCGGCGCAGGGATAGTGATCCACGAGGGTCAGATTCTGTACGAGGGTGCTGGTCTTGGCCTGATCTGTGATCTGGGAGCGTGGTGGAAAAACGAGACCGGCCTTCCGGTGCCGCTGGGATGCAACGCCATCCGCCGCGATCTTGATGAACGATTCGGGGACGGGACCACCTCGAAGGTGGTGGGTCTCCTTCGAGAGAGCATCGCGTATGCGTTGGCAAGAAGAGAGGAATCCGTCCGATACACCCTTCCATTTGCCCTGGCTAACGCGGCGAAAAAAGGGGCCGATGTGGCCCGGCCTCCGACGTTGGAACGCATCGACCGCTACATCTCGATGTATGTCAATGCCTTGACCGTGGACATGGGAGAGCAAGGTCACGAGGCTGTTCGCACGCTCCTGACTCGTGGCCACGGGCTGGGGCTGTGTCCACACCCCGGGGTGCTCGATGTCCGTTGAACCCTGGTGCGTGAAGGCGACGGGGCGGGCCGCCCCACCTACGATCGGCCCATGCCCATCCGGACAGCCTATCAAGCCAAGATCGACTACGTGCAGATCATGGACGAGCACGGCGTCGTCGATGAAAAACTCGTCAAAGACACCCTCAGCGACGAGCAGGTGCTTGAGTTGTACCAATACATGTGCCGTTGCCGCGCGCTCGACGAGACGGCCTTCAAACTGCAACGGTCCGGACGCATGGGCACCTACCCGCAGAACAAGGGGCAGGAAGCCGCGGCGATCGGAGCCGGTTTCGCGGCCAAGCGGGGCGTGGACTGGCTCTGCCCCTGTTACCGCGAGAACGCCGCCCTGTGGATGCACGGCCTGCCGATGCATTACGTGCTCCTGCACTGGATGGGCGATGAACGCGGCAATCAGATCCCCGAAGGAGTGCGCATGACCCCGCTGTGCATCCCGATCGGAACGCAGATGCTCCACGCCACCGGCATCGCCTGGGCCATGAAACTCAAGAAGGAACCCAGCGTGGCGATCACATTCTTTGGTGACGGCGCCACCAGCGAGGGAGATTTTCACGAGGCGATGAACTTCGCCAGCACGTTCCAGACACCCACGGTCTTCTTCTGCCAGAACAACCACTGGGCGATCTCCGTTCCGAGGGAGTCGCAGATGAACAGTGAAACCGTCGCGCAGAAGGCGCTCGCGTACGGGATGCCCACGACCCAAGTTGATGGGAACGATCTCATGGCCGTGTACAAAGTCACACGAGACGCCATCGAGCGTGCCAGGGCCGGCGGGGGTCCTTCCTTCATCGAGGCAGTCACCTATCGGCTCGCCGACCACACGACCGCCGATGATGCCAGACGCTACCGCGATCCCAAGGAAGTGGAGGCGTGGCAGGGCAAGGACCCGATCATCCGGCTCCGCAAGTACCTGACCGTCAAGGGACTCTGGGACGATCAGAAACAGGCGGAGTTGGACGAGGCGGCCAAGGCGATGGTCACGGAAGTCGTTCGGGCCGCCGAGGGGATCGCCAAACCGACCGTGCACGACATCTTTGACTACACCTACGCCCAACTGCCCTCCGAACTGGATGTTCAGAAGCGCACGATGCGAACCAACAGCCTTGGCCAGGCCCCGGAGCAGGCCGGCCTGGCAAGCGGAGCCTGAAGGCTCTTATGCCCTCTCGGCTCGAGCGCACACCTACTACGATGAACCACCCGAGGGCGGGTAGCTCAACGGCTAGAGCATTCGCTTTACACGCGAAGGGTTCGGGGTTCGAATCCCCGCCTGCCCACTTTTCCCGGGCTTCCGGCCCGATGTGCCGTTCGTGCTCGCGCCGTTCCGCGCGATGAACCGTCGCTCGCGATGAACGCCCTGGACCTTGCTTACATCCCCATCGCCGCGGCCACCGCCCCCTGGTGGGCCTTCAAAAAACGGAGAGGCTGGAAAGAGCGGTTTGGCGTGCTCCCGAAGCTCGCCCCCCCGGCGGGAAAACCCCGCCTGATGATCCACGCCGTCTCTGTGGGGGAGGTCAACGCGCTGCGACACCTGATCCCGATACTGCGTGACGAGTTCGATCTGGTAGTCTCCGCGAGCACGGATACGGGATTGGCACGAGCGAACGAGCTTTATTCGCAGGTGTGCAGCGTGATCCGCTTTCCCCTCGACTTTTCCTGGGCTGTGGCAAGACTATTGGACGCCGCGATGCCCGATGCCGTGGCTCTTGTTGAACTCGAGGTCTGGCCCAACTTTGTCCGCGAGTGTACACGGCGTCGCATTCCGGTGTGCGTGATCAACGGTCGGCTGAGCGAGCGTTCGTACCGGGGGTACCGCAAAGTTTCGGGGTTCTTCGGGGGCATTCTCAGGCAACTCGCCTTCGTCGCGGTGCAAGACCCGGAATACGCGGAACGCTTCGAGCGGCTCGGTGTGCCGCCGGGGGCACTCCACATTACCGGGTCGATGAAATGGGATGCGGCCCAGATCGCAGACTTTGTGCCCGGTGCGGACGAACTGGCCGCTGAACTCGGGATTGACAGAACCAGGCCTCTTATCGTGGCTGGAAGCACAGGCCCAGGAGAAGAGGCGATGCTTTTAAATGCCTGTCCGCCCGATGTGCAACTGCTCTGTGCTCCGCGAAAACCCGAACGGTTCAACGAAGCCGCCTCCGTCCTCAACGGTTGTCGCCGACGTTCCCTGCCAGTCGGAACTTCACCTCCATCCAGGCTCTTTCTTCTCGACACGATTGGTGAACTCCGCAAGGCATATTCACTCGCGGATGTGATCGTTGTCGGCCGTAGTTTTGGGGGTATGTACGGATCCGATCCGATCGAACCAGCGGCCTTGGGCAAACCAACTCTGATAGGACCGTCGGTCTCTGATTTTGTGCAGATCGTGAGAGCATTGGATGAGACCGGCGGGTTGGTGCGTACCAGCCGCGAAACCCTGGCCGCCGATCTGGCTCGTTTACTCGCCAACCCTACGGAGGCTCAGCGAATTGCTGAGAACGCACGACTGTGTATTCGTTCTCATCAGGGTGCGAGCGAGCGTCATGCGCATTTACTACGGCGGCTCATCGCGTCTAAGAGTGATTGAACTCCATTCGGTATGGATGTGTCTTGCCTCTTTGACAAGAACCGCGAAACGGACCCAGTTTGAACGATCTGCTTTATTCTGATGGATTTTGATGCTGACCTTTGGTGCCAAAGGGTTGAAAGTCGGGTAAAATAGGTCTCGGTTAGGTAAGTTTGAGGCGGTGATGGGTGCTTCAGTTCGGGACCCTCTCCAATTCAGCCAATGGCCGGGAACGATGGTACATAGGGTTTCGTATGGCATGTGGCATACGGAATCCCGCTCCAATCGCGCGCTGCGGTCGGGTGCTTTCGTCTGCGATCGTCTTTATTCGAGTTTTCTCCGGCGAGGAATAGCCGGGGGGGTTGGAGTTTCACGCATGGCTCACCGCGAAGTTCGTTCGTCCGCTTCAACTCATCCTTTCGGCGAGTACTCGAGTGACCACTTTGGACTCAGGAGCGACCGAACGGGGTCTTCCCTACCGGCCATCGAACAACTCGAAGCACGACAGTTGCTGAGCGCGGACCTTGGTCCCGGTGGGGAATGGGTGCAGTGGGGGGGCGGACAGGTTGCGGCCAAGGCCGGGTCGTACGTCGTGACGTTTGACCACTACCTCGGAACACAGCAGGCGGACCTCATGGCGAGAGAAGTGGCCACGAGGTTGGGCATCAGCGTCACGAACTCGGGGGGCATCGGGCGCGGCATGTTCGCCTGGTTCGAGGGTGCCGGTGCCTTCACATATGAACAGGCCAAGGCTGTGGTGCAGCAGATGCCCGGCCTCAAGGGGGTTGAGCCTGATCGTTTGTACCAATCTACTCGCGTGCCCAATGATCCCCGTTTCGCCGAGCAGTACGGGTTGCGGAACGTCGGACAGCCATCCGGTTATTTGGCGCCCGGTACGGCGGGGGCGGATATCCATGCGGCAGAGGCATGGGATATCACCATCGGCACTCGCGACGCGATTGTGGCCGTCATCGACACGGGCGTGAACTACAACCATCCTGACCTCGCACAGAACATCTGGGTCAACCCCGGCGAAATTCCCGGCAACGGCATCGATGACGACGGGAACGGCTACGTGGACGACATCCACGGGTTTGACTTCGGCGTCAACGACGGTGATCCGATGGATGAACCGTCGGGCGGGCACGGTACGCCCGTGGCCGGTTCGCTCGGCGCTGTGGGCAACAACGGCATCGGGGTGACGGGCGTGGCGTGGAACGTCAGCATCATGGCCCTCAAGATCGCCGATGCGGCGGGGCGTCTCTCATCCAGGGCCATCGTGGCGGCCCACGATTACGCGACGCTGATGCGGGAGCGGGGCATCAATATTGTCGCAACGAACAACAGTTACGGCGGCATCGCGGGCAACTTCTACGACAACGAGGATGACCGACCCGATCTGGTCGCCGAGCAGTCGGCGATCGAGCGGTACCTCAACGCGGGCGGTGTCTTTGTTGCTTCGGCCGGCAACTCGTCGCTCGACAACGACTCGAACCTGTCGGCCTATCCGGCGAGTTTTGACCTGCCGGGGATCATCGCCGTTGCTGCCACCGACAACAATGACGCCCTCGCGGACTTCAGCAATTACGGCGTTCGCACCGTCGATGTCGCCGCCCCGGGAGTGCAGATCCTGACCACGAGCCAGGACGGCGGATATCAGTTTATTGACGGAACAAGTTTCTCGGGGCCGATTGTCGCCGGCGCGGTCGCGTTGCTCAAGAGTTTCAAGCCCAACGCCTCCGCGGTCGAGATCCGCGAGGCGCTCATCAACGGCAGCGATCAGATCCCGGCCCTGCAGGGAAGAATCGAATCCGGGGGTCGGATCAACATCGCTCGTTCACTCCAGATCATCGGGCGTTCGGGGCCGGTTGTACGGCAGGTCAACCCCGGTCCGGTGTCGGGACAGATCAACCCTTCCGATGGTCGCATCATCAACACCGTGACCATCAACTTCAGCAAGGACATGGACGCCGCGTTCTTCGCCACCTCGGGCGTAACGCTGCGTGGCTCCGGGCCGGATGACATCTTCGGCAACCCCAACGACGTGATCATCCCCGTGACCGGCGTCGCCCTGACGCCCGGCAACGCCCGTCAGGTCGTCATTACTCTCAACCTCAACGGATTCGCCGGTGCCCGCCTGCCGGTGGACACCTACCGACTCACGCTGGCGGCCACGACGTTCCGCGACACCGACGGTCGCTTCCTTAACGGGAACTCGACCAGCGGAACGGACGAGGTGTACAACTTCAGGATCGTCGCGAGCACAGGGGATAACGAGACCAACGACACGCTGGCGACAGCCACACCCGTGATCTTCGACGCCGGCGGTCAGGCCAACTTCCAGGGAGTGACTCTCGGCAACGGTCTCTCGGGCAACCTCGACGTGGACATCTACCGCATCGACATACCCCGCGGGGCTTTCATCAGCGCCGAGATCTTTGCCAAGCGGTTGACAAACCCCTCCACGCTCGATTCGTACCTGCGACTCTTCGACGCGAACGGGCAGGAACTGGCCTCGAACGACCAGTCAGCCGGTTCCGATTCGCTGATCAACTTCTTCGTCAACACAGGCGGCACGTACTACGTCGGCGTCTCCGGCTTCGGCAACGACCGCTACAACCCCAACGTGGCGGGCAGCGGCGCGACTCAGTCCACGGGAACCTACGACCTGCGCATGCGGGTCCAGATCGCCGACGACGACGTGGTCTCCGTCGCTTCAACGGATCCGAACCTGCCGCGTCGAATCCCTGTCGATCCGGCCCAGACTCAGGGCATTACCACCTCGACGCTCACCGTGACCGACTCGCGGGAGATCATCGACATCAACGTCAGGCTCGACATCTCCCACACATTCACAGGGGATCTCGAGATCAGCCTCATCGCCCCGGACAACACCGAAGTTCTCCTCATCAACCGCCGCGGCGGCAACGGAGACGACTTCAACAACACGCTCTTCGACGACGAAGCCACGCTCCTCGCGGCCACGGGCACCGCCCCGTTCCGCAACGCGTATCAGCCCGAACAGTCTCTCGGGCGCTTCGACGGCAAGCGTGGCAACGGCACCTGGACCCTCAAGGTCAACGACCGGCAGGGCTTGAACTCGGGCACCCTCAACAGTTGGTCGCTCGAGTTTACTTTCAGGAACGATATTTTCGGTGCGTTCGAGTCAAACGAAACGATCGTCACGGCGTTCGACCTGCCCGGAGTCTCCGGAAGCGGATCGGGCCAGGTGCAAGCCTTCATCGGTGACGGCGGTTTCGGTTCCTTCGACCGCGACATTTTCCGCTTCAACGCCGTTGCGGGCAGCAGCCTGACCGCGGTGGTCACGCCGACGGCTGGTGCCAACGGCGCGGCGGCTACGCTGAACGCGGCCTTGAGGCTCTTCACCGATCAGGGCGTTGAGATCAAACTCTCCAACCCCACGGATTCTTCGACCGCACGGATCGACAACCACATCTTCGCCGTCGGCGGGACCTACTTCCTCGCGGTCAGCGATGGGAACAACGTCGTCTACAACCCGACGGTCGTCGGAGACGCGACCTCTCGGCCTTCGGCAACGACTGGCAACTACACGCTCGCGGTGAATCTCGCAACGGGGGTCTCCGATCCCGAGTTCGTTCTCCGCGGCAACGCACTCGATGTGGGCGTGGATTCCGCGGGCCGCTTCGGCGCCAGCGACGCCGTGGGCAACGCGGGGCTGGTCTACAACGGCATCGAGTTCCTGGCCAACAACGTTCGGTTCTTCGGTCTGACCGCCGCGGGCAACAGTTTTACCAACTCACAAGACGGCTCGCAACTCCCGTTCAGCCTGACCGGACAGAGCGACTCATTCAACAACCGTGTTTCGACCCGATCCTCGTTCCGGGGCATCAATGTCGAACGCACGATCTCCTACGGTCTCAACGATTCCTTCGCCGCCATCGATGTCTATTTCTCGAACATCGGCTTCAACACCGTGTCCGGCATCACCTGGATGGAAGGGTTCAATCCCGACCCGGGAATCTCGCTGGGAGACAGCGGCGATATCACGCAGACCTTCAACGATGTCGATGCGGGCGGCAGGATGGCTACCGCCCGGTACGTGAACAACCAGTTTGGTCAAGGTCTGACCGTCGGATTGGGCGCATCCACCTCCGAGACGCGTGCCACCGCGACCGTCCTCAGCGGGAACTTCAACGTGAGAGACGCCGCGAGCGTGGCGGCGTTGCCTGTGAATGACCCCAACGGCGCTCGCACCGACGATCAACTGGCTCTTACGTTCGCCCTGGGTGATATGGCACCCAACGCCCGAACCAGTATCAGGTACTTTATCTTCTTCGGCACCACCCCGGCCCAGGTTGCCGATCTGTATACACAGGTCAACAGCGGTACTGGCACCGGCCATCTCACGGCCGATTCGGCCAATCCCGCGACCGAAACGCTCGAAACCGGCCCCGGGCCTGTCGTGACGGTCCCGACCTTGCCGTACAGGGTGTATTACTCCGAAGGGTTCTACGGCGACAACATCTTCACGTTCCTCCCGATCAGCAACCCCAACGATCAGCCTACGCGCGTCTCCGTCATCGCGCGTTACGAGCAAGGCACACGTGATCAACTCGTCGGCGAACTCAACATCGCGGCCAACAGCCGCAGCGGGCTCACGCTGCTGACCCCCGACCTTTTCCGCACCGGCAACGCACTCGCCGGACGAACCAACCCGGGCGGCGGCGTCCCCGCCTATGCCCTCGAGATCCGCTCGGAACGGCCGGTCGCCGCGACATTCAGCCACTACGACCTCAACCTGGTCGGCGGTGCCAACGTCGCCATCGGCGAGGCATTCACCACGCGGGTCAGCACACAGTGGACTTTCGGTGAGGTTACCAAGGGTGACGGCAACAGCGACTTCATCACGTTCTACAACCCCAATCCCGAGACAGAAAAAGTCACCGTCAGGTTCTATCCCTTGGGCGGCGGATCAGTCATTACGCAGGATTTCTACTCGATCAATCTGGATGGATCCGCCGAGGATGGCCTGGCGGCCTATCGCCGCGGCGGGTTTGCAGTCAACGACATCCCCGGACTGGCCGACGGTTCCTACGGCGTCACGGTCGAGTGCCAGGTGCCCATCGTCGCGGCGGTCTCACACTTCAACACACCCCAGCAGAAGGCCGCCGGCGAAGTTGGTTCGGTTGGTCTGGGCGCAACCTCGGGCGTCATGCCCGAAGGTCAGTTCGGTCTCAACGCGGGCAACGAGCGGATCAGTGTACTCAACCCCGGTGCGGCAACCGCGGATGTGACCTTCGCCTTTATCTTCGAGAACGGCAGTGCCTACCGCACGCTGCTCACGGTGCCCGCCCGTCAGCACGGGTTCATCAATGTCGCCGACCTGCCTAACTTCCCCACCGGCCTCCCGTACGGCGTGACCTATTCCTCCACGCAGCCTGTGACGGTCGGCATGTTCTCAGATGCGTTCAGCGATGGACTGGCCAGTTCATTCGCGGATCGCGCCTTTACCGTTTGGGGCTTTGGAGAGGGCTTCCGCCCGGGCGACAATGACAATCATCCGGGCGTGGTCGAGTACTTGCGGATCTACAACCCCTCCGATTCCGAGGTAGTCTTCGAGGTGACAATCACCTTCGACGGCACTCCGGGCGGAGAAACTTTCCGTCGTACCATCCCCGCCAAGCGTGTCTCCGACTTCAATATTGACCAGTTCGTGACCGGCAGCCGGCGACTCAATAGCGCGTGGTATTCGCTCACCGTCAAGGCCCCGACACCGATCGTGGCCTACATGGGCCATTACGACCGTGTCTTCCCCGGCGGGTTCGGAACGCTTGGGACGCCGCTTGGCGCCTCGGCTCCCGTGACTTGATTTTTACGAGTCCGTCGGTGGAGCATTGCTTCTTCAACCCGCGCCCCCTGGCGCGGGTTTTTGTTGCTGCACGTTTGCCCGAGCGCGGCGATCACAGGCGGAGCAGGCCGCAACTCCTCAGGCGTACCCTCGGACTGGTCGACCAACGAGGAGCACCTATGGGCACATCCGCCGATCCGAGCAAAAAGTACCTCTCCCACACATTGGCAGAATGGGCCTCAGCGCTCACGTTCAACGACCTCTCTCCGGGATCGATTCAGTCCGCCAAACTTTTCTGGTACGACTCTCTCGGGTGCGCGCTCGGGGGAAGCGGCCAGGAAGACGCGCACATCCTCCTCGATCACTACAAGTCGATGGGAGGCTCCGGCAAGTGCACCTGCTTTGTGTCGGGTTACAAGACCAACCCGGTCGATGCGGCCTTTCTGAACGATCACATGATCCGGGCGATGGACTACAACGACATTTACTGGAAAGCCGACCCCTGCCACCCATCCGACATCATCGCCGGTCCGCTCGCGCTCTGTGAGTATCTCGGCCTGTCTGGGAAGGACCTGATCCTTGCTACCGTGATCGCCTACGAGGTCGAGATGCGTTTGTGCGAGTTCGGCATCCCGGGGATCCGTGAGTACGGCTGGCACCACGCCACTCTCACCGCCTTCGCCGCGCCCATCGCGGCGGGGAGGGTACTGGGCTTGTCGGTCGATCAGATGGTGCAGGCCATCGGGATTTCTGCAAGCCGGACGTTCACGCCCGGCGCCGTGACGGCCGGCAAACTGACGAACATGAAGAACACCGTGGACCCGTGGGCCACGCGGATGGGGGTCGAGTCGGCCCTTCTGGCCCACCGAGGCTACTCGGGCCCGGAGCACATGATCGACGGCAAGGAGGGTCTGTACGCCGTCTTCGGGCACGTTCATTACAAGGGACAGCCGGCGAAGTTCGACACCGAGAAACTCATCGGTGGACTTCCACGTTCGGCCTCAGACCACTACAAGATCATCGACTGCGGCATGAAGAGTTTTCCCATCGAGGCGCTCAGCCACGCGCCATTGACCGCGATGATGAAATGCGTCAAAGAGAACAACATCGCCCCCGCGAGCGTGGCCGAGATCAAAGTCGAGGTCATCGCCCGCGCCGCCGACATCCTCGGCGATCCGCACAAGTACCGCCCCGACAGCAAGGAAACGGCAGATCACTCCCTGCCTTACTGCATGGCCGTGGGCCTCATGGACGGCATGGTGACGCCCTTGCAGTTCAGGGAGGAACGGGTGCTCGACAAGAGCCTGATCCCCGTCATGGATAAAATCAAGGTCGTCGCCAACGACGAGTTCGAGGCCCTTTTCCCGAAGTTCCAGCCAAGCCGCGTCACCATCACCACCGCGGACGGTCATTCCTATTCGAAGCGTGTCGATGTGCCCAAGGGCGACCCGCGCGACCCGATGACACGCGAAGACATCGCCGTCAAGTTCAATGCCCTGGGCAAAGACGTCGTCGGCCCCGCCCGGTGCGCCCAGATCGCGGACTGTATTTTCTCGCTGGAGCACGAACCGAGAGTGGACCGATTGATGCAGTTGATGACGAAGTAGTGAACAACACGGGGGGTGTTCGCCGGTCCCTCGTGGTATTCTCGCCGCGGCGTGCCGGCAACGGTCCCTTTACACGCAGCAGTCATGTCGGCTCTCACGAACCCCGACCTCGCCCCGACCACGCACGCCCAGCGCACGTGGTCGGCGTGGCATTATGCGGCGCTCTGGATCGGCATGGCCGTGTGCGTTCCCACGTACAAGCTTGCGGCGGGCATGATCGCGCAGGGCATGGCCTGGTGGCAGGCGGTGGTGACTGTGGCGTTGGGCAATGTGATCGTGCTCATCCCGATGATCTTGAACGGTCACGCGGGCGCGAAGCACGGCATTCCCTTCCCGGTGCTGATGCGCTCGAGTTTCGGGACTCTCGGTGCGAACATCCCCGCCCTTGCACGTGCGTTGGTCGCTTGCGGTTGGTTCGGTATTCAGACGTGGATCGGAGGCGATGCGATCTACCAGATTCTGGGGGCGGTCGGCTGGATCGATCTCGCCGCGGAAAAAGAGCGTCTGATGTCGGTTGGCCTGACGCCGTGGCAGGCGTTGTGTTTTTTCGCCTTCTGGATGGCGAATCTGCACTTCATCTGGCACGGGATGAACTCAATCAAGTGGCTTCAGTCCTGGGCCGCCCCGTTCCTGCTCCTCGCGGGCCTCGCGCTTATGATGTGGGCGCTCACCAGAGTGGATTCGATCCATGGGATGTTCTCGGAAGGGTCCAAGTTTCAAACGAACCGGGAATTCTGGGCGGTCTTTATCCCGCAACTGACCGCCATGGTCGGTTTCTGGGCGACTCTCTCCCTCAACATCCCCGATTTCACACGGTACGCCCGAACCCAGCAATCGCAGATCGTGGGTCAGGCCCTCGGTCTGCCCACCACCATGACATTATTCTGCTTCATCGGCATCATGGTCACGGCCGCCACGGTGCGCCTCTACGGTACGGCGATCTGGGATCCGGTCGCGCTCGTGGCGAAGTTGGGGTCCGTGCCCGTCATTGTTCTGTCGCTTGTGGCACTTTCGGTCGCCACTCTCTCAACCAACATCGCCGCCAATGTTGTAAGCCCGGCGAACGACTTCGCGAACCTCGCACCCAGGGTCATCTCGTTCCGAACCGGCGGGTTGATCACGGCCCTGATCGGTGTTCTCATCATGCCCTGGTATCTGTACAACAACCTGTACGCCTACATCTTCACCTGGCTGATCGGATACGGGGCGCTGCTCGGCCCCATCGCTGGCATCATGCTCTGTGATTATTACGTCATCCGCCGAACGCGGATCGATGTCGCGGCGCTGTACGACCCCATCGGGCCGCACAGGGGCATCAACACAGCGGCAGTCGCCTCACTCCTGATCGCGGTGCTCCCCAGTATTCCCGGTTTTATCAACGCGGCCACAAAACAACAACGCTTCCCGGCCTTATTCGACGGCCTGTACGGGTTTGCATGGTTCATCGGGCTGGGGCTTGGTGCCTTGGCTTATGCAACGATGATGTGGCGGAAGAGACCGGCCACCGCGTGACGAGCGTTCAGCCCCCGCTGGAGGGTGAGTTGGTTCGCTGCGGCACAAGGTGTGACGAAGCCGAGGCAGGGCCGCGGGATGCAACCGCATGCCCCTTCGTGGCTCTGGATGTAGCCGTCCCCGGCTTGTTCTGAGCAGAATCCTCGACCAGGGACTTCAAGCCGGACTGTTTGACGTGCTCGGGCGTGAGCAGGGGGTTCGTCTCGCGCTTCGTTCCCGTGGAAGGGGCGGCGCCGGCACCGTTGCGGAGAAGCGTTTGAATGTTCATGCATGAACAGTATCCAGCGGTCGATGCGGGCGTTGGTTCTGCCAGGCGGTCTTTCGACAGGCCCTCCTTCTCGACCTATGATGGGTGTTCCTGGAACACTAATTTATGGACCAAAGACAAGCCCAGATCCGTGAGCGTGCAGGCCTTGAAGAGTCAAAACTCAATGAAGATTTCATTGAGTTTCTCCGGAAGTACGGCTTCTGGCTGCTCGTCATCGCGGCATTGGCGGGAGGCGGCACAACAGCGAAACGTTGGTACGCTCAGTTCAAGGAAAAGCAGGTCAATGCGGCATTCAGCGACCTTGAAGCGGCTCGTGCAGGCGGGGAAGCCAGCCCGGAGGCACTCGCGGGCGTGGCCGCCGATCACCGGAACGTGCGTTCAGTAGCGTTGCTGGCACGTCTCGAAGCCGCGGATGCGTACCTGCGCGGAGTTCGCAAAGGGCTGAAGGCCGGCGCAAAGGTCGATCCCGATGGGAAACTCGAGAATCCAGACGACCTGATGAGCGATGCCGATCGAGAGTCCTACCTCTCCAGGGCAGCGGAGATGTACCAGGGCGTAATTGATTCTACTGGCCGGAACTCCGCCCACCTGATGATCCGGGTCAGCGCACTTTTCGGGCTTGCCTCCGTGGCCGAGAGCCGTCGGGAGTTCGAGAAAGCTCAGGCTTTCTACGAGCAGGTGGCGGATCTTGTGAAGGGCACGACGTTCGCTCCTCAAGGTTCGGTGGCCAGAGCCAGGATCGCCTATCTCTCAACCTTGTCGAACATGCCGCTGCTGGTTACCCGGGCCGACTTGCCAGATCTCCCTCCGGAAGATGTACCCTTGGTTCCGATCCTGCCAGAGAGCGGGGAAACTCCGCAGCTGAACCTCGAGCCAGTGCAGATGGTTCCCGGTGGGAACAGCGCCGTGCCCAGCGCCGTTCCGGTGATCCCGGACTCATCCGCGCCGAGCGATGTTCCCGCAAGTGATCCCGAGCCGTCCAAGATCGAGCCGGACCAACCCGTATCGCCGAAATGACCCAGCCAACACCCCGTCGGGATTCTCCACGCCGAGACCATGAAGAGGCGGATGAGGCCCGCACGGGTGGTTTTCTGCTTTCATGCGGGAAGGTCGATGCCGAGGCCATGCGGCGTGCGTTGGACGCGGCTCTTGAAGCAGGGAACGAGGACGACGCCGAACTCCGCCGGGTGACCTTCACGCTCAGGAGGGATGTTCAAAAGCGGTTGGACAAGTACCTCACCGACCGCATTACCTTCATGAGCCGCACGCAGTTGCAGCGTCTCATCGATGACGGTGGTGTGCTCGTCAACCAGCGCACCCCCAAGGCCAGCACCGTGCTCCGGGCCGGCGACACGGTCGAAGTGGTCGTCCCCGAGCCGCCAAGCACCGAGTTCGAGCCGGAAGAGATCCCGCTCGACATCATGTACGAGGACGAGTACATGATCGTGCTGAACAAACAGCCCGACATCATCGTCCACCCGGCGAGATCGCACAACTCGGGCACCATGATCAACGCACTCGCGTGGCACTTCCGCGCTTCTGGCAGCGGTGCACTCTCCGGCGTTGGCAAGGACTTTGCCCGCCCGGGGGTGGTTCACCGCCTCGATCGACACACCAGCGGCTGCATCGTCTTTGCCAAGCAGGACGCGGCCCATTGGAAACTGGGCCACCAGTTCGAGCACCGGCGCGTTGACAAGAGGTACCTCGCCGTGGTTCACGGAGCCATCGAGCCGGACGTGCAGGTCATCAACCTGCCCATCGGGCCTCACCCCTCGCGGGAGAAGGGTTATCGCGAAAAGAACGTCGTCAGGCACGATGAACTGGGTCGCGAGGCCGTCACGATCTGTCGTGTGCGGGAGCGCTACCGCGTGCAACGTCCGGGCGCCAAGCCGGAGGACTACACCCTCGCGGAACTCGAACTCAAGACCGGTCGGACACACCAGATACGCGTCCACCTGTCGTTCAACCTCTGGCCCATCGTCGGTGACGATATGTACGGGGGCCGGCCATTCATGGACGCCGAGGGCATTGTCGTGATCTCGCGCCAGGCACTTCACGCTTGCACGTTGGGGATCCGACACCCGATATCCGATGAGCCGCTGTGCTTCACAGCGCCGCTGCGGGGCGAACTGGCCGACCTGGTCCGCACGCTCAGACGCATGAGCGGCGGCGGCATCGCTGTTGACACCCAGGGAGCCACGGTGAACCTCGCCGCGGCGGTGAGTCCATCGTGAACGTTGCCTCACGCCATTCGGATCGGCACGCGCAGTTCCATGAGTTTGTGGTGAAGGCGGCGAACCGCCGACGGACCCTGCGCGAAAGCCTGCGTGGCGGTGTGGGCGTTCCGCGTCGGGCCGCCTACCGAGTTTTCGGAGGCAAGCCCGATGGCATCGATGGTGTCTATATCGACGTCTATGACAACGCCGCCGTCCTGATCGTCTACGAAGGGATCGCGCCTGATTGGATTGACTGGCGGGGCGCCGGAGCGGCCGCGGTCCTCTCCGCGCTTGGCGTTCGCGCCGTGTACTTCAAGCCCTTCGCACGAGATCGTTCCCGCATGGGGGGTGAGATGCCGCCGGAGGTCCTCGATCCGATGCCCGCGGCGGGCGAGCCGGCTCCTGAGCATGTGCTCATCGATGAGCATGATTGGACGCTGGAAGTGCAACTTCATGGTGGCCTCTCCACGGGCCTCTTCCTCGATCAGCGAGAGAATCGCAGGTTTGTCTGGCGATGGGTCAAGGATCGGGGCGGCACTCCCGCTGTGCTCAATACGTTCTCGTATACGTGCGCCTTTTCGGTCGCCGCGGCGGCAGCCGGCGCGGTGACGGCCAGCGTCGATGTCTCGGCCAAGTATCTGGAGTGGGGCCGCCGAAACTTCATGCACAACGGTATCGATACCGCCCCGCACCGCTTCGCCCGAATGGACACCTTTGAGTTCTTCGCGTACGCGCAGCGCAAAGGTCTGGTATTTGATTTCGTCATTCTCGATCCACCGAGTTTCGCCGCGGGTTCGAGGAAGAAGGGCACACCGCCGTTCAGCGCCGTATCGGACTACGCCAGACTCATCGCGGGCG